>Ga0207712_10000076_pt1 | contig 120445 bp, 107 predicted proteins | sample KBSS44metaG_FD_184402 | JGI IMG/M metagenome (GOLD analysis project Ga0207712, IMG submission 184402) | Switchgrass rhizosphere microbial communities from Kellogg Biological Station, Michigan, USA - KBS S4-4 metaG (SPAdes) (version 2) | ecosystem: Host-associated > Plants > Roots >...
CCACTTCGATCTGGGTCGCCGTGGCCGGGTCGACGAAGCCGGGCAACTTGCCCATCGTGGAACGGATCACCGCGACGTGCTCGGCGTTGATCGACCCCAACGCCGCGGCCACCGCGGTCGCGGGAAGCAGCGGTTCCAACGGTTGGCCGGTCAACGCGCGGCGCGGGCCCAACTCCTTGGCCAACGCCAACCGCCGCCCCGCCTCGCCAGTGCTGATGCGCCACCGGACCGACAGCACCTTCTTCCAGGACCGCTCGCCCATCTCCCGCGCTGTGCTCACCGACTGCAACTGAGCCAACAACCGATGCGACAACGTCGGCAACCGGCAGCCCAGGGTTTCCAGCGCGTCGCTGAACTCCACAGACTCGGCCTTGGACAACGTGTCGAAGTCACAGGCCGCCAGCGCATCGTGCGCAGCGAGCAACGCCGAAAGCGCTTCTCGTACGGCCGTCCCGGACATGACTCGAACATACGTACGACCACCGACAAAACCCGCCCACATGTGACTACTGAAACCACAGCGACACAAGAGAATTCAACGAGACCCAACCGGACCTCGGTCCTGTTCAAGCCTTGCCGTTCGACCTCGTCACACCTACGAATCAAGGCACGGTCGAGATTGAGTCGGGCGCGACGAAGGTCGCAGGTACCGAGCTACGTCCATTAGGCTGGTTAACCAGTGGGCGCAGCGTTGACCCCGCTCAACTGGTACAGATCTGTTCGGAGGAGTGTCATGCGTCGTCGGCTGCCAAAACGGGCGATGGCGAGCATGGCAATCGTGGGTGTGGCGCTGCTACTTGACGGCTGTGAGGCGCAGGTTTGGGGTACGCCGCCGACCCAAGCGAACCCCCCGCCGGCAACGGTCGCCCCGCAGTCCTCGCCCGCTGCGCTGCCAGAAGCCCCGCCCGTCCAGTCTGCGGTGGGATTCGACGGGCTCGACGCCCGCGTCCGACAAGCCACCGCCGACGCGGCCAAGTCTGGGGCTACCATCACCACCGCCATCATGGACCGCAACACGGGCCAGGTCGTTTCCAACGCGGCGACCAAGTCCTTCCCTCTCGCGTCCGTGGTGAAGCTGTTCATCGCCGACGACCTGCTGCTGCAGGAGTCGAAGGGCGAGACGACGCTCTCTCCTGCCGATCATCAACAGCTCGACATCATGCTTCGCTCCTCCGACGACAGCGCGGCGCAGAACTTCTGGAACCGCAGCGGAGGCAACGCCATCATTGCCCGCGTGAAGGCGCGCTATGGGTTGGCTGGCACGACGGCGCCATGGAACGGGCACTGGGACGTAACGACAAGCACCGCAAGCGATCTCATTCGGTACTACGACATGTTGCTCGACGGCACCGGCGGACTGCCGCCCGAACAGGCCGCCGTCATCATCGGCGACCTCGCGCAGTCCACGCCCACCGGGACCGACGGATACCCACAGCGTTTCGGCATCCCCGACGGACTTTATGCCGAACCCGTTGCGGTAAAACAAGGTTGGTTCTGCTGTTGGAGCGGCCCCAACCAATTGCACGTGTCCACCGGCGCGATCGGACCCGATCGCCGCTACGTGATGGCGATCAGCTCCTTGGAGCCCGACGACGCCGCCGCCGCGCGTGAGACCGTCACCCAGGCCGTCAAGACGATGTTCCCTGGCGGGACGATCTAAGCCCGCGTCACCCTCATTCCCACACGACCTCGTCCGGACTCTTGTCGGGCCGCAGCCCCCGCCAACTCGGCTGACGCAAGCGGCCGTCTGACGTTCGCTCGCTGTAGCGCACCTCCCCCACCAACGTCGGCGTCACGTAGGTCACGCCCTTTGCGTCTGGCCCGGTAAGCCTTGCGGCAAAGGCGGATTCGTCGGTGCGCAGTGGCGCCAACGTCTTCTTCAGATCCCCGAGCATCTTGTCGGTGAAGCCGGTGCCGACGCGCCCAGCGAAATGCAGCCCATCGTCTTCGGGCACGCCGACGAGCAGTGCCCCGATCCCGCTGGTGCGGCCACCCTCGCCCGCCCGCCAGCCGCCAATCACGACTTCCTGTGTCCGCCACAGCTTGTCCTTGATCCACGACTGCGAGCGCCTGCCTGGCTGGTATGTAGAGTCGCGCTTCTTGGCGACGACGCCCTCCCAGCGACGCTCGCGGGCATACTCCAGCGCAGTCCGGCCGTCACCGGGCAACTGCTCGGGCACGATAAGCCCGCCGCCCTGCGCGAGCGCCTCGAGAATCTTGCGCCGATCGGAGTACTTGGCGCGCAACAGCGATCGCCCGTCGAGGGCGAGGATGTCGAAGGCCCAGAATTCGACTCGGCTCGACCGCGCCCGGTTCTGCATCTCCTCGAAGCTGGGCACGCCTGACTCGTCGAGTGCGACGACCTCGCCGTCGAGGATGACGTGATGGTCGGCGAGGTCGGCCGCGAGCGCTTCGAGTTGCGGATACTCCGCGGTGACGTCTCGGCCACTGCGCGAACGCAATTCGAGCTTGCCGTGATCGGCGTCGACCAACAAGCGGTAACCGTCCCACTTGCCTTCGAACGCCCATACGATCGACGACAACTTCTCCACCGATCCGTGGGTGGCCAGCATCGGCGCCATGTCCTTTGGCGAGAACGTCTTCTGCTCCTTCATTCGGTGCGCTAGCCAGTTCTTGCCGTCCGTCTGGATCAGCGCGTAGCGACCCGAGACCTTCTTCCCGTGCAGCGTGACGATCACCTCGCCACCCTTCGCGGGGCCGTCGGGTGGATTGTCGCGGAACTTCTCGGTCTCATATGTGCCTGAGTCCCAGACGATTACCTTCCCGCCGCCGTACTCCCCCTTCGGGATCGAACCCTCGAACGTCGCGTATTCGAGCGGGTGGTCCTCGGTGTGCACCGCCAGGTGGTTGACCGACGTCGTCTCTGGCAGATTCTTCGGCACGGCCCACGAGACCAACACGCCGTTGCGTTCCAACCGGAAGTCGTAGTGGAGTCGGCGCGCGTGGTGTTCCTGGATGACGAACGTGTCGTCATTGCCTGTCGCAGGAGCCTTCGCGGGCACGGGCTCCGGGGTCTTGCGGGCGTCACGCATGCTGCGGTAAGTGGTGAGTTTGTCTGGTAGTTGGACACTTTCGTCGAGGTCGGCGAGTAAGTCGCCATCGGCTTCGACGCGCTGCAGCACTTCGTCGAACGTCAGGTGACGCAGATCGGGATCCTCGATCTCCTCCCACGTTCGCGGCGCGGCGACGGTCGGATGTTCACGGCCCCGCAGCGAATACGGTGCGATGGTCGTCTTCGCGGCACTGTTCTGGCTCCAGTCCAGGAACACCTTGCCCTCCCGAAGGCTCTTGGTCATCGTCGCCGTGACCTCCTTCGGCATCGACTTCTCCAACTGCTGGGCGATCCGCTTGGCAAGTGTGGAGGCTCCCGCCGAGCTGATCGGCTCCTCGAGCGGGACGTACAGGTGCAACCCCTTGCTGCCGCTAGTCAGCGGGTAAGTCGTCAGCCCGATGTCGGTGATGAATCCGCGCACCTCGTGGGCCACCTCGCACAGTTGCCGGAACGACACGTCTTCACCGGGATCGAGGTCGAACACGATGCGCGTCGCAGGACCGACCTTGCCATCGACGAACCGCCACTGCGGCACGTGCACCTCTAGCGCTGCCTGCTGCGCGATCCAGGCCAACCCTTCGCGAGTGTCGATGATCGGGTACGTCGTAGTGCCCGACCTGTGGGTGACGCTCTCCCGGCCCAACCAATCCGGCGCCGACGACGCCAACTGCTTCTCGAAGAACGCGGGTTCTTCGACACCGTTCGGCCAGCGCTTACGGGTGACGGCCCGACCGGCGATGTGGGGCACCATGACGTCGGCGATGGCGACGTAGTAGTCGAACACCTCGGCCTTGGTGGTGCCAGTCGCCGGATAGAGCACCTTGTCGGGGTTCGTCAGCCGCACGCGTTCGTAACGATCCACCCATCAAGTATCGCGCGAGAGTAAAGTTCGCCAGATGAGAAGGCTGGTGGCCGCGGCGCTGATGGCGGGAATCGCCGTGCTCAGCGCCTCAGGCATTGCGACCGCCGACCCGGAAGATCACGTGCCGATTTGCTCCGGCGATCAAACACCGATGGACAGCAATTGCAGAGTCACCCCGTCGCAGGTCGTCACGCACGACGGCTCGGGGCTGTCGCCGAACCTGCCCTACGGCCTCGACCCGGCCAACGAACCAGCGGTCTAGGCGTCGTCGGCGGAGAGCACCGCGAACGGCTCGGTGGGCACCTCGGCGATTGCCATCATCGCGGCCGAGTCCGCAGGCACCCCACCGCGCGCGAGCGCCGCGAGTGCCTTGGCGGTGCCGACGTCGTGTCCCGCCTTCTCGCTGAGCAGCCACCGCACTTCCAAGAGGTCGCAGTAGGCCTGGATGGCCGTGCCCTTGTGCCCCAACGCCTCGTGCGCCAGGTGCTCGTACGGCGTCACCACCTCGATGACCCACAATCGAGCGGCGCTCCACTCGTCGACGTCGTGTCCAGCCTCTAGGCACAATTGCGCCTGGTACGCCTGCAGGTCTCCCAGTAGAATGCTGGCCTGCCCCTCACCCACGTCGAGACCGGTGAGATCCTGCAGCCGCTGAGCGTGATAGCGCCGATCGCCGACGGCCACGCGAACGCGTAATCGGTTGGGATCGTTGCCATCCTGTTGCAGCGACAGTTCGTCGACGGCGAAGCCGAGGTCGTTGAGCCGACGAATGGTGCCCTCGATGCGGTGGCGCTCACTGAATCCGAGGACGGGTTCGGCGTGCAGGATGCGCCACAGTTCGTCGTAGCGCACCTGAACCTGCTCGGCCTCGCCGATCAGACTGTCCTGCAAGGACTCCGGCCATTCCAGCCGCTCGGCCAGGTCGACCATGCCCATGGCCACGTTCTCCACCACGATCTCGAGGTCGTACTGGCGCTGCCCGCGACTCAACGTCGGGTGAACCTCTGAGGTCTCGGCGTCGACGAGGTGGGCCTGCAGTAGTTGACCGTCGCGGGAGAAGAGGGTGTTCGCCAGCGAGCAGTCACCCCAGAAGACACCGTGCCGGTGCAACTCGACGAGTAGGCTCGCCATCGCATCCAACAAACGCGCCCGATGCTTGGACTCGTCGGGTGGCAGCCGCATGAAAAGCCTTCGGTACTGCCAGGATCCGTCGAGATAACGCGTCACCAGAAGCGCAGTGTCGAACTCCGGCTGCAGGACGAGGCCCGCCGGACGCACGGCGGGAAGCTCCATGTCCTCCAGCTGACGCAGGACGTCGTACTCCTTGGCGGCGATCCGCGCAGGCATGTCCTTGACCGCCCACAGTTGATCGTCGACGTCGACGAACTTGACCAGGTGCCGACTTGGACCGACGGCGATATCGCGCAACGGGACGTCGGGGACCATCCACTCGCGTAGTGGGCGGTCCCACGGCAACCCGAGGAGGCCGGAAGTCGGCGCGCGGAGCCGTAACTCCGTCATCCGGACATGTCAGTTCAGGCGTTCGCCAGAGGTGGGGTGGAACAGGTGCACTGCGCCGTCGGGATGCCTACGCAGTCGTATCGTGTCCGCCAACCTGGGCGCCTTGCGCGGGTTGCAGCGTGCCACCAACTCGACACCGCTCGCGTGCGCGTAGACGTACGCCTCGCTGCCGAGGTCCTCGACGAGGTCGACCACGACCTCGACGCCACCGGAATCGGTGATCTCCAGCTGCTCGGGCCGGACACCGACCGTGACCTCGGACAGGCCCGCCTGGCTGATCTTGCCGATGTCGTCGCGATCGAGCTCGAACGTCGAATCTCCGAGCTTCACGCCGTCCGCGGTGACAGGAGCGGTGAACAGGTTCATCGCAGGCGATCCGATGAAGCCCGCGACGAAGGCGTTGGCCGGGCGGTCGTAAAGCTCGTTGGGCGAGGCGAATTGCTGGAGCTTCCCGAAGCGCAGCACGGCCACGCGGTCTCCCATCGTCATCGCCTCGACCTGGTCGTGCGTGACGTAGACGGTGGTGGTGCCCAGTCGGCGCTGGAGGGCGGCGATCTGGGTGCGGGTCTGTACGCGCAGCTTCGCGTCCAGGTTCGACAGCGGCTCGTCCATGCAGAAGACCTGCGGCTCACGGACGATGGCGCGGCCCATCGCGACGCGCTGCCGCTGACCGCCGGACAGCTTGGCGGGCTTGCGATCCAAGTGCTCCGTGAGGTCCAGAACCTTGGCGGCCTCCTCGACCTTCTTGCGCCGCTCGTCAGCCGACACCCCGCGCAGTTTGAGTGCGAAGCCCATGTTCTCGGCGACCGTCTTGTTCGGGTACAGCGCATAGTTCTGGAACACCATCGCGATGTCGCGGTCCTTGGACGGCACGCCCGTCATGTCCTTGCCGCCGATCTCGATGCTGCCCTCGTCGATGTCTTCGAGGCCGGCCAGCATCCGCAGGGCGGTGCTCTTGCCCGAGCCCGAAGGCCCGACCAGGACGATGAATTCGCCGTCCTGGATGTCGAGGTTGAGGTTGTCGACCGCGAGTTTGTCCGATCCTTCGTAGATGCAGGTGGCGTTCTTGTAGGTGATCGATGCCATGTCTGGTGCTCCTAGGTAGTGGGGTAGGTGAACGGTTACTTGATCGCGCCGAACGAAAGTCCGCGCACCAGCTTGTTCTGGGCGAACCAGCCGCAGAGGATCACGGGAAGCGCGGCCATGGTTGCGGCCGCCGACAACACGGCCCAGTACTGTCCCTCGCCGGCGATGAATCCGACCAGGTAGACCGGCATCGTCTGGGCGTTCACCGCGGTCAGGTTCACGGCGAGGAAGAACTCGTTCCAGGCGAAGATCACGCAGATCAGCGCCGTGGCCGCGATGCCTGGTGAGACGAGCGGGAGGATGACCTCGCGCACCGATCGCCACAGACTGGCCCCGTCCAGGCTTGCGGCCTCTAGGAGTTCGCCTGGCACTTCAAGGAAGAACGACCGCATCATCCAGACCGCGATCGGCAGGTTCATCGAGGTATAGAGGACGACCAGCGCCCAAATATTGTCCAGCAGACCGAGGTTGGACACGATGACGTACAACGGCAGGATCGCGGCGACGACGGGCAGCATCTTCGTGCTCATGAAGAAGAACAACGCGTCCGAGGTCTTTCGGACGGGCCGCAGTGACAGTGCGAACGCGGCAGGTACGCCGAGGAGCAGCACCAGAATCGTTGACATGCCGGTGGCGAACACCGAGTTCAACATCGCGGGTCCGATGCCCTGATCGAAGACCGCTGCGTACTGATCCAAGGTCGGCACGAAGAACAGCTTCGGCGGATTGGTCGCCGCGTCACTCTCCTGCTTGAAGGACGTCAGCACCATCCAGAACACCGGGAAGAAGAATCCGATCCCGACCAGCCACGCGACCACGCCCCACGGGCTGAACTTCTTGGATTTCTTCTTCCGCACTGGCGCAGAATCGCTTGTCGCCGTGGCTTTTTCCACTGTCGTAGTCATTAGGCCGCCTCTTCCTTGCCGGAGAACGATTTGAAGATCAAGCGAAGCGCGAAGCTGGCGATGATCATCGTGAAGATGACGACCACCACGCCCATGGCTGCGGCCTGGCCCATGTCGAAGCCCAGGAACGCACGCTGATAGATGTAGAACGGCAGGTTCGCACTAGCGACACCCGGTCCACCCTGCGTCATCATGAAGATGGCGTCGAAGGTGTTGACGAGGTAGACCGCGCCGAGCACGACGCCCAACTCGATGAAGCGCCGAAGGTGGGGCAGGGTCAGCTCGCGGAAGAGTTGGACTGCGGTGGCACCGTCGACCCGGCCCGCCTCTAGCTGGTCACGGGGCATCGACGTCAGGCCTGCCAGGATAAGCAGCATCATGAAAGGCGTCCACTGCCAGATCAATTCGACCATCACCATCGCCAGCGGGAACTGACCGATCCAGTCCACTGGGCTGATACCCACCAGTCCAAGCAGCCAGTTGAGGATGCCGTTGTTGGGGTCGAGGATCGTCGTCTTCCAGACCAGCGCTCCTGCGACGGGGGTAATCAGGAACGGGGTGATCAGCAATGTCCGGACCGCACCGCGGCCGACGAACGCACGATCCAGCAGAAGCGCAATGCCCAAGCCGAGCAGCGCTGAGATCAGGACGACGCCGACGATGAGGATGACGGTGTTGCCCGCCACCGACCAGAACTGACTGTCCTGGACCACGTCGATGTAGTTGTTCAGCCCGACGAATTTCCGTGATCCTGGGCGAACCAGGTTCCAGGACAACGTTGAGTAGTACAGGGTGAATAGGAACGGAACCTGCGTCACGGCGATCATGAAGATCAGCGCGGGCAATAGCGGCCCCCGCCTACGCCATCCTTCGGCGCGACTCACGCCGACGTCTTGGCGCTCCCGGATCTTGCGGACCCGTTCCGCGACCGCCTCCTGACTGGCGTCTGAGTCGGTTTCAGCAGTAAGCGTCATCACTTCTCCTGGTAGCTCTTGCCGACGACCTCGGCGTATTTTTGTGCTTGTTCCAATGCCGCGTCGACGGACTGCTGTCCGGCGATCGCCGCGCTGATCTGTTGGCTCACCCGGGTGCCCAGATCCTGGAACTCGGGAATTCCGACGAATTGGATTCCCGTGTACGGAACCGGTTCAACTGTCGGCTTGTTCGGGGTCGCGTTGGTGATCGACTGAAGGGTCAACGGGCCATACGACTTCGAGATCGCCTCGTATTCCGGCAGTTGCGTGTAGGTCGACGTCCGGCTGCCCGGTGGGACGCGGGCCCAGCCCAGTTTCTCGCCGACCAGCTTCATGTAGTCCTTGCTGGTCATCCACGAGATGAACTTCCAAGCGCCATCAGGATTCTTGGCCGCCTTGGGAATGCCCAGTGCCCAGGTGTAGAGCCAGCCGGAATTGGGCTTCTCCACGACCGGTGCAGGCAGGTAGCCGATCTTGCCGACGAGGTCCGGGTACGTCTTGGGATCCTCTAGAACCGAGACCGCGGAGGTCGCGTCGTACCACATCGCGGTCTGGCCCTGACCGAAGAGGTTGGCGCACTCTTGGAAACCCGTTGAGGAGGCCCCCAATTCGCCGGACTCCTTGATCGTGTTGACGTAGAAGTTGACGGCCTCCTTCACCTGCGGGCTGTTGAGTTGCGCGTTCCACTGGTCGTCGAACCACCGGCCGCCGAAGGTGTTGATTACCGTGTCCAAGGGTGCTAGCACCTCGCCCCACCCTGGCTTGCCGCGCAGGCAGATTCCGGCCCGATCGTCTGTCTTCAAGGCCTTTGCCCACCCCGCGACTTCTTGCCACGTCGGCTGATAGTTCGGATCCTGATTGACCTTGATGCCTGCCTGCTCGAACATGTCCTTGCGGTACATCAGGAACGATGACTCGCCGTAGAACGGGACCGAGTACATGTTGCCCTCGTAGGACAGCGACTCCCGCAGTGACGGGATGAAGTCGTTCTCGTCGTAGCCCGGGGTACTCTTCGCATAGTCCGAAAGGTTGCGCAGCCAACCATCTTTCGCCCACTGCGGCGTTTCGAAGTTGCTGATCATCACGACGTCGAACTGACTGCCCCCCATCGCGGTTGACATCGTGATCTTGGCTCTCGCCTGATTCTCCGATAGCGAGATGAACTTCAACTTGATGCCGGGATTCGCCTTTTCGAACTCCGACGACAACTTCTGGGCGTCCGTCATCTGCGAGTTGGACACCAAGGCAATCGTCACCTCGTTGTCGGAAGCCCCCAGGCTGCCCGCGCCTGCGCAGCCCGATGTCAGCAGCAGCCCGACACCTGCCACACATGCCGTCAGCTTGTGCAGCACTTTTCGTGTTTTCACCTTCGCCTCGCTCCTCATTGAGTCAATAACCAACGTGCACAATCGATGTCGCATACCAACAACCTGGCCAACTTTCCTCGTAGAGCACCGAGGGTGGCTCGGTGCTTGGCCTGACCGCTGGAGATCAGAAGGGTCTTCGTGCAATTGCGGACGTCTTCCAGCGGTACCGAAACCGCCCGCTGTGCAAGGTCGGTGATCACCGGGACGCCGTTTGCGTCGAAGAATCGGCCGCCGATTTCCCCGACAGCACCGAGACCGATGAGTTCGTCGAGCATCCGGGCGTCGAGGAAGCTGCCCTCGAAGAGAGTCGTGGCGGTGGAGGCGGCGCCAACGCCGAACAGCATGGCGTCGGCGTTCCTGCCCGCCTCCAGCGTTCTAGAGATCAACGAGTCGCTGCGCATGGATGCGACCGTCGACGCGTCCGCGTAGAGCGGCGCGGGGAGGCGGATTGCATCGGCGCGCAACGTGTCCGCGCCTCGGGTCAGGATCAACTCCATGCCCGTCTGGTATGCCGCGGTCGACATCGCACCGTCGAGTTGCACGATCGCCTTGCAGCTCGCTACCCCCGGCACCAACGCCGTCGCCACTGCGACCTGCTCCGGACCCCAGGTGAAGCCCAGGACGTCGGTCGGCGACAGTCGGCGCATCAACAGAGCTGCCGCAGCTCGACCGATGCTGGCGTAGACCGCGGGACGCCCCGGTGCGCCGACGTCCGTGCCGTGGCCGGTGACGACCGCCTCGGTAAGGCCGAACTTCGACTCCAGTTCGCGTTCCTCGGCGTCGTGCAGGTCGTCTTGCAGGACCGGCGGAACGACGACTTCGATGCGCACCAAGCCCTTCGCCTTGGCCCTGGCGATCAGCCGTCCGGCCGTCGGTCGCGACACCCCGAGCCTGCCTGCGATCTCCGCCTGAGTGAGGCCGTCGAGGTAATAGAGGGTGGCCGCACGAAGTGCAAGGCGGAGGTCTTCGGGGGCGGTGCCATTCGCACCAGTGGAAGCAACCACTTGGCCGTTCGACGCCGATGTCGTCACGATCTCCGCCTTCCGGGTGTGAGCATTTGCTCAGGGGTGCGAGTAGATGCTCATCACGCTAACATGGCAAGTGTGACGTACACAACAGCTTTGATTTCTAAACCGCGGCTGACCTCTGCCGTCCTGCAGCCGCGGCCGCGCATCGAGATCGAGGGCCACACGGCAACCGCGCCGGGTACCGTCAAGTCGGTGGTGAACGTGTCATGAAGCTGAACGCAGAGACGCTGTCGCAGGTCCAGATCGCCAAGCCCTCCTATGACCGAAGTGAGATCACGGTCGGCATAGTGCATTTCGGTGTAGGCGGATTCCACCGCGCTCACCAGGCGATGTACGTCGACCGGCTGCTCAGCGAGGAATCCGGCTTCGAAGAGAACAAGGCATGGGGGATCTGCGGCGTCGGCGTGCTGCCGTCCGATCGCAAGATGGCCGACGTGCTCGGCGAACAGGACGGGCTCTACACCCTCTTGATCGAACATCCAGACGGAACCCGCGACGCGCGGGTGATTGGCTCGATCGTCGACTACCTCTATGCGCCCGACGATCGCGAGGCGGTCGTCGAATTGCTCGCCAAACCGACGACGCGGATCATCTCGTTGACGATCACCGAGGGTGGCTACGACATCGCCAACGCGGGTCCCGACAGCGTCTTCGGCCTTGTCGCCGATGCACTCGCACTGCGGCGGGACCGCGGCGTGCCTTCCCCGACGATCATGTCGTGCGACAACATCGAGGGCAACGGTGACGTCGCTCGACAAGCCTTCACCGAGTTCGCGGAACGGACGCATCCCGGTCTGGCCGAATGGATGACGGCAAACACCCGATTCCCCAACTCGATGGTGGACAGGATCACCCCCGCCACCACACCGGATGTCATCGAGACGCTGGCCAAGGATTTCGACGTGGAGGATGGGTGGCCCGTCGCGGCCGAACCATTCACGTCCTGGGTGCTGGAGGATTCGTTCTCCGACGGCAGGCCCCCCTTCGAAGAAGTCGACGTCCTACTCGTCGACGACGTAACGCCGTACGAGTTGATGAAGCTACGGCTGCTGAACGCCAGCCATCAAAGCCTCTGCTACTTCGCGTATCTGGCGGGATATCGACTGGTGCACGACGCGGCGGGTGACCCCTTGTTCGCCGAATTCCTGCGCCAGTACATGGATTCGGAGGCGACGCCGACGCTGCTGCCGGTGCCCGGCATCGACCTGCCCGACTACAAGCAGACCCTGATCGAGCGCTTCGCCAACCCCGGCGTGCGCGACACCATAGTTCGCCTCTGCTTCGGGTCGTCGGACCGCATACCGAAGTGGCTGCTGCCCGTCATCAGGGAGAACCTCACCAGCGGCGCACCCGTTCGATTGTCGGCGGCGACTGTCGCGAGCTGGGCGCGATACGACGAGGGCGTCGACGAACAGGGCGAGCCGATCGACGTTCAGGATCAGCTCGCAGAAACGCTTGTCCCCATTGCGAAGTCACAGCTCGAACATCCAACCGCGTTCATCGACAACACGGATGTGTTCGGCGACCTCGCGACGCAGAAGAGGTTTGTCGACGCTTACCTGTGGGCGCTCGACTCGCTGCACCGCAACGGCGCCCGCGCCACGCTAGAGGAGTTGATCGGATCGTGATCGACCGCGCGCTCGTCATCGGTGAGGCACTGATCGACATCGTCGAGCGAGGTCACGAGCGAGAATCCAGCTCGGCGCGAGATGGCGTCACCGTCTCCGAGCACGTCGGTGGCAGCCCATTGAACGTCGCGATCGGCCTGGGCAGGCTTGGCCGGGACATCGACTTCCTCACCCACATCGGCCGCGACGAGCGCGGCAAGCTGATCGCGGAATACGTCGAAGCGTCTGGGGTGCAACTGGTTTCGGGAAGCCAAGACGCCGCGCAGACACCGACGGCGCTCGCACGGTTGGACGCGTCCGGGGCGGCAACCTACGAGTTCGACATCGAGTGGCGACTGTCCGGCACTCCGGAAGTGGCGCCACCGCTCGTCGCGCATACCGGTTCGATCGCGGCATTCCTTGACCCTGGATGCCTGGCCACCGCGGCGCTGCTCGACGCCTACCGCACGTCGGCCACCATCACGTATGACCCGAACGTGCGGCCCGCCCTCATCGCCGATCGCTCACAGGCGATCGCCCGCATCGATCGGCTGATCGAGAAGGCAGACGTCGTCAAGGCCAGCGACGAGGATCTGCGCTGGATCGACCCGAGCCGAACCCCCGAACAGCTTGCGACTGCATGGCAGGCGCTCGGCCCTGCGGTGGTCGCAGTGACGATGGGGGAACGCGGGGCCATCGCGACGTGTGCGGCGGGCACCGTCGCCGTCGAGGCGACGAAGGTGGACGTGGTGGACACCGTCGGCGCCGGCGACGCGTTCATGACCGGCCTGATCGACGCGCTGTGGACGCTCGGACTGCTTGGCGCCGACCGTCGCGCGGCGCTTGCGGGCATCGGCACCGACACCCTGGAGGGCGTGTTGCGCGCCGCGTCGCGAGTGTCGGCGCTGACGGTCGCTCGCGCGGGTGCCGACCTTCCCGACCGCGCCGCTCTCGAGCGCGGGTGACGTCGTGAGCCATACTGGGTCATGCGTTCGATCTGGAAGGGCTCCGTCTCCTTTGGTCTGGTGAACGTGCCGGTCAAGGTCTACAGCGCCACGGAAGACCACGACATCAAGTTCCATCAGGTGCACGCGAAGGACAACGGGCGCATCAGATACAAACGCGTCTGCGAGGTTTGCGGAGAGGTCGTCGAGTATCGCGACATCGCCAAGGCCTACGACTCCGACGACGGTGAGACCGTGATCATCACCGACGAGGACATCGCGACGATGCCCGAGGAACGCAGCCGCGAGATCGAGGTCCTCGAGTTCGTGCCCGCGGAGCAGATCGACCCGATGCTCTACGACAAGAGTTACTTCCTCGAACCCGACTCGAAGTCGTCGAAGTCCTACGTGCTGCTGGCCAAGACGTTGTCCGACACCGACCGAATCGCGATCGTGCACTTCACGTTGCGCAACAAGACACGGCTAGCGGCGTTGCGCGTCAAGGACTTCAGCAAGCGCGACGTGATGATGGTGCACACCCTGCTGTGGCCAGACGAGATCCGCGACCCCGACTTTCCCGAGCTGGACAAGAAGGTCGACATCAAGCCTGCGGAGTTGAAGATGGCGGGCCAGGTCGTCGAATCCATGACCGACGACTTCCATCCCGAGCAGTTCCGCGACACCTACCGCGAGGAGATGCTGGAGCTGATCCAGGCGAAGATCGAGGGTGGCGAGGCCTTCACCGCCGAGGAGCAGGAGCCCGCCGATCTCGACGAGACCGACGACGTCTCGGACCTTCTCGCCAAATTGGAGGCCAGCGTCAAGGCACGCGAGCCCGCGAAGAAGGCCCCCGCAAAGAAGGCACCGGCCAAGAAGACGGCGGCCAAGAAAGCGCCCGCGAAGAAGGCACCCGCCAAGAAATAGCGCTTTGGCGGTAGGCCCCACCGTAAGCCCTTCGATACTTCAGACTGTGGGCTCCGCGTTATCCGTCGGAGTCATGACTTCGCGCCGACGCTCGTCCTGACCGCTCAGCGACTGTCAGGAACAGGGCACCCCGTGTGGACCACCCTTCCAGTGACCGGGCGGGTTCCCGGGACATAGGTCGTTCTTGACCTGTCCGGGCGGGCCCCAATTGACCCCAGGATCCCAATCGACCCATTGAGGCGCATCGACGCATGCGGATCCGTATCCCAACGGACCGCTGACGCAGACACCAGGATCTGCTGCCGCCTGCCCCGTTCCAGCGACCGCGACCACCGCGCCAAATGCCACGGCGCCCAGACCCGCTGCCGTCCTGCCTAGGATCCCTGACCTGGTCATCAGCAGTGTTCCTCCAATACCTAGCTTCACGAGCACGTTCCGTTCAATCACCTGACGGCGTCGCTGAGGCCAGCGAAAGTCGCGAGTGAACTCTTTCACGTCGTGCATACCCTTCTCCATCCAAACCGACACACTGCGCTGGCGCCGTTCGACCCGCATGTTCGAACCAGGCCAGCGTCTTGATGGCGAGGACATGGCTGCCATCCCCTCGCCCCGAACCCCCGCCAAACTAGAACGTGTTCCAGTAACGTATCGCCGGGCAACGAAAGTGAGGCGCACGTGATTCTTGACAGGTTTCGACTCGACGACCAGGTCGCCGTCGTCACCGGTGCGGGCCGGGGGCTCGGGGCCGCGATGGCCCTGGCATTCGCGGAGGCTGGCGCGGACGTCGTCATCGCCGCCAGGACGCAAGCCCAACTGGACGAGGTCGCCGAACAGATCCGCGCCACCGGCCGAAGGGCACACGTCGTCGTCGCCGACCTCGCGCACCCCGAAGACACCGCGAAGCTGGCGGGTGAGGCGGTCGACGCCTTCGGCAAGCTCGACATCATCGTCAACAACGTCGGCGGCACCATGCCGAACGCTCTCTTGAGCACGTCGACGAAGGACCTGCGCGACGCCTTCACGTTCAACGTCAGCACCGCGCACGCGCTGACGACGGCCGCCGTCCCGCTCATGCTCGAGCATTCGGGCGGGGGCAGCATCATCAACATCACCTCGACGATGGGCCGCCTCGCGGGCCGCGGGTTCGCCGCATACGGCACTGCCAAGGCGGCGCTCGCGCACTACACCCGCCTGTCTGCGCTCGACCTCGCACCGCGAATTCGCGTCAATGCCATTGCGCCAGGGTCGATCCTGACCTCGGCACTCGAGATCGTCGCAAGCAACGACGACCTTCGCGCGCCGATGGAGAAGGCCACTCCCATGAAGCGCCTCGGCGATCCGCTCGACATCGCCGCGGCCGCCGTCTATCTGTCCTCACCCGCAGGCAGCTACCTCACGGGCAAGACTCTCGAGGTCGACGGCGGCATCACGTTCCCGAACCTCGACCTACCCATTCCCGACCTTTAGAGTGATGGTTGACAGTTGATTTCCAGCTAATCGATGAGAAGAGCCCTGCCGATGCGGACGACACGGAACCTCGCAACCTTGATCGCCATGGCAGGAGCGGCCACGGCCGTCGTTCTCGCACCCATCGCATCCGCCGACGACGACTGCACCACCACCGGCGAGGGTGGCCAGTTGACCGGCACTCAGACCACGGTGTGCCAGTCGCCCGGCAACTTCCAACTCAACGCCACGGCGCCGAGCCCGCCCGCTTACCTATACCCGTGGGACGACGAGTACTACGGCTCGGCATTGATGCTCGGCCCGAACGAACCGCCGCATAGCTTCGGCGGGTACGGAGGCGGTGGCCATCGCTAGAAAGCGTTATCCCCGAACCGCCCTCGCGTGCGCATTCTCCGTCGCCGCGGTGGCGTTGGCGCCCGTCGCCGATGCGGACCCACCGGACTGCACGCAGACCGCTCCGAGGACGACGCAGTGCCGAACCTCTGGCGGCAGCGCCCAGATCGTGACCTCACCCCAGCAACGGACCTACAACCAATACCCGTGGTACGGCTACGGATGGGGCGGCGGCTGGGGGATCAACCTCGGTGGGATATCGATCGGCGGCCGTCGCTAACCAACAGCGGTCGGAGCGTTCACTTCCGCCGCTGAGAGATTTCGGCTAGCCTCACTTTTCTGTTCGTAGCCCCGGATAGAGAGTGGATCGTGTCGTCCGACGTCAAGGTATTGCCGCGCGCCGGCTATATGCTGCTCGGACCCGCGTTCGTCGCCGCGATCGCCTACGTCGACCCCGGCAACGTCGCGGCGAACGTCAGCGCCGGCGCTCAATTCGGCTTCCTGCTCGTGTGGGTCATCCTGGTCGCGAACGTCATGGCGGGCCTCGTTCAGTACCTGTCGGCCAAGCTCGGCCTCGTCACCGGCCGCTCGTTGCCCGAGACGGTCGCCGACCGCTCCCGAACTCCGACGCGCATCGCCTACTGGATTCAAGCCGAATTAGTCGCCATGGCAACGGATCTCGCCGAAGTCGTCGGCGGCGCGATCGCCCTGCACCTTCTCTTCGACCTGCCGTTGCTGTGGGGCGGCGTCATCACGGGCATCGTCTCGCTACTCCTGTTGGCCGTACAGAACCGCCGCGGACAACGAGCCTTCGAGCGCGTGATCACCGGGCTGTTGCTCGTCATCGCAATCGGATTCTTGACCAGCCTCGTGGTCGAGCCGCCATCACCCGGCGACGTCGCGGCGGGCCTCCTGCCGCGTTTCGACGGCGCGGAGAGCATCTTGCTCGCCACCGCGATGCTCGGCGCGACCGTCATGCCGCACGCCGTCTACCTCCACTCGGGCCTGGCGCGCGACCGCCACGGTCAGCCCGAGGTTGGTGCCCCGCGTCGGCGGCTGCTCCGCATCACCCGCTACGACGTGGGGCTTGCGATGCTGGTGGCAGGCGCCGTCAACCTCGCGATGCTGCTGGTCGCCGCCACCAACCTGCAGGGCATGACCGACACCGACTCGATCGAGGGTGCCTACGCCGCCGTTCAGGGGACTCTCGGACAGACTGTCGCGTTGTTCTTCGCCGTGGGCCTGTTGGCATCGGGCCTGGCGTCGACGTCGGTGGGCGCGTACGCGGGGGCAATGATCATGGAGGGCTTGCTGCGACGGTCCTACCCTTTGCTACTGCGCCGCCTCGTCACGCTGATCCCAGCCCTCGTCGTCCTCGCGATCGGCGTCGATCCCAGCCGGGTACTGGTGTTGTCTCAGGTCGTGCTGTCGTTCGGCATTCCGTTCGCGCTGGGCCCGCTCGTCCGCTCGACGAGCGACCCCGAGTTGATGGGCGACGACGTCAACCACCCCGTCACGACCGCCCTTGGCTGGCTCGTCGCGGCGACGATCACGGTGCTCAACGTGGTGCTCATCTATTTGACGGTGATGCGTTGACTCAAAGCTGGTGCTAGAGAAGACGGTGAGGCGCGGCGATCAGCACCAAGCACAGCGATGTAGGCAAAGCTAGACGGCTGAGCAACGATGTGCTGGACATGGCTCGTCGTCCGCGGTATGGCGAATCTAACCTTTGGACAGGTCGAGTCGATCAGATTGCACGATTGATATGAGGCGATCCCTGGCCTGTCGGTGACTGGAGAAGAGTTCCCATGCCCGTAGTTCCGACAACGAGGTGGTTCCTCGCCGAATGTCCTTTTGTACCAGGAAAAGTGGCTCGCGCATTTCTCGGGCTGCGCAGCGGATCGGATGGTTGCGGTCACCGGCCAATAGCGTGACCATCTGCGACTTTTCGTGCATGGTCTCGAAGGCTTGCTCGGCAGACGCGGTGCGCGCTGGTAAGTCGACGTCGCCGGCGGCACGGGCCTCGAATGCCCGGCCCAAGGTTCGGACCGCGTTGTCGGCACTGGAAAGATAGTCGGACAGCGCCTTCAGAAAGTACTCGTCCCAGCGGGTAGCCATTTGTCGTTGGTACGCCAGCCGTTCACGCCAAGCCTGCAGCAGCGCACCCACGACCGTTCCAGCAAGCGTCGACACTGTCCCGATCCACCACACATTCATGCGGCCAATCTTGGCATTGACGAATGTCAGCTGTCGGTTGTTTTGGCAGCCGGCGACTATTGGGCCTTTCGGCATCACCGGCGGGAACCCTCACAAAAACTGCCATGACAACGAATTCGTCCTGTTCGTGTGTCGCTCACGGTCCCGGGTGAGGCGGGTAGCTCCTCGCCGACGCCCGGCAGCTTGAGATGATGGAGCGGATGCACCCCTACTTCGCCTACGGGTCCAACCTCAGCGTCGCGCAAATGACGGAGCGTTGCCCAGGGGCATCCGATCCGCAACCCGCCACGCTCGCCGACCACGACTGGCTGATCAACGAGCGCGGCGTGGCGACGGTCGAACCGCTCGAAGGCTCCGAAGTCCACGGGATCCTCTGGCAGCTCGACGACAAGGACCTCGCCACGCTGGACCGCGCCGAGGGTGTGCCCGTGCGCTACCGCAGGGACCGCCTGAAGGTCGACACCAACGACGGCCCCGTCGACGCGTGGGTGTACATCGACCACCGCGTCGAGCCCGGCCACCCGCGAGAGGGGTACCTGGAGCGAATCATCGAGGCCGCGGGCCATCACGGGCTGCCCAGCCGATGGGTCGAGTTCCTGACCCGCTGGGATCCCGTGAACTGGCCGCGTCAGCTCGGCGAGCCCGAACCCGATGCACCGCAATCGCTTTCAGATCTCCTGACTGATCCGGAGGTCACTGAATCGAGCGTACTGCGGTCGACGTTCGGCTTCCTGGCCATCCACGGCGGTGGGCTGGAGAAGATGACCGACGTGATCGCCGAGCGGGCAGCTGATGCTGCCGACGCATCGGTCTACCTAGTCCGTCACCCGCGAGGCTATCCGAACCACTTGTCGTCCAGCGCTTTCCGGGCTGGCGAATCGGCCATGCTCGCCGCTTTCCTCGAGCACGTCGACGTCGTGGTCTCGATTCACGGGTACGGACGCATGAACCGAAGCACCCAACTCTTGGTCGGCGGACGCAACCGCACGCTGGCGGCACACCTCGCACACCACGTCGTCATCCCCGGATACGACGTCGTCACCGATCTGGACGAGATCCCTCGCGAACTCCGTGGAATGCATCCCGACAACCCCGTGAACCAAACTCGCGGCGGCGGTGCCCAACTCGAACTCTCGCCACGGGTTCGAGGCATCAGCCCACGAAGCGGCATGACGGGCGACGATGGACTTACCAGGGCGACGTCTGCGTTGGTGGACGGACTCGTCTCCGCTGCGCGGAGCTGGTAGTCACTCCTCCAGGTCGAGCACTGGGGTCGGGCGCTGGAACCCACGCGTCATGATCAGCAACCAGATGAACCCTGAGCTTTCCCTTCTTAGCCTTGATATCCGAGACTGCCTCGGACGTAGGTCCCCCTGATGCCGATTGCGGGTAGTTCCAGCGCGGGTGTCTCCCGCGGATCGCGGTCCAGCCACAGCAGGTCCGCACTCGCACCGACGACGAGGCGACCCCAAACCTGTTCGGCGAAGGCCTGTTCGGCAACGCCTGCGGTGTACGCGCCAAGCGCGCGTTCGATGGTCAGGATTTCCTCGGGTGTCCAGCCACCGTCGGGGTCGCCGTCCGCGGTCTGCCGCGATACCCCGACCGCGATGCCATCCAACGGCGCACCCGAGGACACCGGCCAGTCCGAACCGAGCGCAAGCGGCGCGCCGGAGTCGGCGAGTGACCGCATGCGGTACTGCTTGTCGGCGCGTTCCTCGCCCAGCCGCGGCACCGTCAGCACGGTCATCAACGCGTCCTGCTGTGCCCATAGCGGCTGCATGCACGGAATCACGCCGAGCTTCGCGAACCGCTCCAGGTCCGCGTCGTCCACCAACTGCACGTGGGCGATGACGGGCCGCCGATCGCGAGGGCCGTTGGTCTCGATCGCGTATTCGATGGCGTCAAGGGCTTGCCGCACCGCGGCGTCACCAATGGCGTGGATGTGGATCTGCAAACCGAGTTCGTCGACGGCCCGCGCGGCTCTGGCCAGGCTGTCGCCCTCCCACACCTGCATGCCGTGCGAGTGCAGGCCAGAGCAGTAGGGCGCAAGCAGCGCCCCCGTCTCGTTCTCCACGACGCCGTCGGCGAAGAACTTGACGGTCTGCGCGGTGAGGAACGGTGAGCCGAGTTCCTCGACACGGCGCTTGGCCTCGGCGAAATGCGCCAGCTGTGAGTCGATGTAGCGCGGATCGGCGTACAGGGCGAGGTTGAACCTGACTCGCAGCGCGTCGCGGTGTGCGGCCGCGAGGTACGTCTCGACGTCGCCGGGTTCGACCCAGGCATCCTGCACCCAGGTGACGCCCCTTGCCAGGTAGTAATCGGCCGCCGTGCCCAATGCGGCGATGCGGGTGTCCTCGTCCCTGGCGGGCATGACCGCGCTGATCAGGTCGACCGCACCCCACTCCCGCAAGGTCCCCAGCACCGAACCGTCGTCGCGGTGCGGGATCTCCCCCAGCACGGGGTCGGGAGTCTCCGCCGTGATGCCCGCGCGTTCCAGGGCCAGCGAGTTGACCCACATGGTGTGGTAGTCCCACGCCCGCAAGGCCACGGGCCGATCGGATACGGCGTCGTCCAGCCACCGCGCATCGAACAATCCGTCGGGCGCGAGGCTGCTGTCGTAGGAGGCGCCGACGATCCATTCTTCGTCGGGATTGTCCTTGGCGAATCGCCGGACCGCCTCGACGATTTCCTCGACCGACGAGCATGGCCGCACCGGAGGCCCGACGAACTCGAGCCCGCCGAGCATGGGATGGGCATGTCCGTCGCCGAACGACGGCATGAGGAAACCGCCGTCGAGGTCGACCTCGGCCGCTCCCGCCTCCCTAGCCTTGGCGAGCGCATCGTCGCCAAGGGCTGTTATGACATCGCCGTCGACCAAGAGTGCGCTAACCGTAGGTCCGGGGGCACCCGTCCACACGGTTCCGTTGTGAAACAGCGTCATCGCCACGGATTGGCACACTACGCCCGGTGTACGGATCCGCACCTCGAATGCCACCCATCCACAGCTGACGTGGCTCCGAATAATTGACGTGGATCATCGACACCCCTCCGGACGTTCTGTCGCGGTCATCGGCAGCGGAGTAGCGGGCCTCACGGCCGCCTACGTTCTCTCGGCCCGCAACCGCGTCACCCTGTACGAGGCGGACACCCGGCTAGGTGGCCATGCGCACACCCAGTTCGTGGAGAGCGGCGGCAACGTCGTCGGAGTCGACACGGCATTTCTCGTGCACAACGACCGGACCTATCCCACACTCTGCCGGTTGTTCGACGACCTCGGCATCGCGACACGCGACACCGACATGTCGATGTCGGTCCGCGACGACTTCGAGGGCAAGCGTGGGCTCGAGTACGCGGGTGCTCGGGGAATCGGCGGATTGTTCCCGTCGCTGGCCACCCTCGGTCGGCCGCGATATCTCCGAATGCTGGTAGAGGTCAAGAGGTTTCACCGCGTCGCCACCGAATTGTTGGCCGACCAATCGGCCGATGAGGAACCCCTCGCAAGCTTCGTGGATCGGCACGGGTTCTCGCAGTACTTCATCGACCACTTCATGACGCCACTGGTCGCCGCGGTCTGGTCGTGCGCGCCCGGCGATGCGATGAACTACCCGGCCCGCTACCTGTTCGTGTTCCTCGAGCACCACGGCATGCTCTCGGTGTTCGGCTCCCCGACGTGGCGGACCGTCGTGGGAGGCTCTGCGACGTACGTCGAGGCGATCGCGGAGCGTGTGGCTGAAGTCGTTGCGGGAGAACCGGTTCGGGCCGTGAAACGGGTACCCGAAGGCGTGCTCGTCACCGCAGGCAACGACGGGCCGCGACCGTACGACGCCGTCGTCGTCGCGACACATCCCGGCCAGGCGCTGGCGATGCTCGCCGAACCGACCGCCGCGGAACGCGACGTGCTCGGGTCGATGCCGTACTCCGTCAACCACGCGCAACTACACACCGACACGTCGGTGCTGCCGCGCCTCGCCCGCGCCCGAGCATCGTGGAACTACCTCGCGACACCCGACGCCGACAACGTGCTGGTGACCTACGACATCACCAGGCTCATGCGACTTTCCGGGCCTCGGCGATTCCTCGTCACGCTCGGCGGCCGCGATCGGATCGATCCCGCCACCGTGATCGCCGAGATGACCTACGAGCACCCGCTGTATACGGCGGAATCCGTTGCTGCGCAGAAATTGCTGCCGACGCTCGACGACGACACGGTGGTGTTCGCGGGTGCGTATCACGGCTGGGGCTTCCACGAGGACGGCGCGGCATCGGGCTTTCGGGCCGCGCGTCGACTCGGCGCCGAGTGGCCGACCGTCGACAGAGTGGAGGCGATGTCATGCTGACGACCGAAGACTCCATCACTCCAGCGCTTTACCGAACGCGCATCACCCACCTCCGCCGCGAGCCCGTTCACCACTACTTCGAGCAGAGTGGGTACTGCTGGTACGTCGACGTGGACAACCTCCCTGCGGTACCGCGTTGGCTTCGTCCCTTCGCGAAATTTGAAGCAAGCGACCACTTTTCGAGTCCGATCCAACCGGGCGAGACCCTGCGGCAGCGCATCGACGCATTCCTTGCCGACCGCGACGTCGAGTTGCCAGGTGGCACCGTCACCGCGCTGATGCAGGCACGCGTGCTCGGCTACGTCTTCAATCCACTGAGCATCTTCTACTGCCACGATGCGCGGGGAGTTCTGCAACACGTCATAGCCGAGGTGCACAACACCTATGGCGGTCGCCACGCTTACCTGCTGCCACCGACGGGCTACCAACCTGCGGCGGTCATGAAGAAGCTCTACGTCTCCCCCTTCAACGAGGTCGCCGGTTATTACCTGGTGAAGGCACCCGTACCCGACGACACGCTCGACGTGTCGATCTCGCTGCACAGCGACAACAAGCCTGCGTTCGTCGCCACGCTGCGGGGCACTCGTCTGCGCGCAAACGTCCGGCAGGTCGTCCGACTCCAGATGGTGGCACCGGTGGCCCCGTTGATGGGCGCCGCCTGGATTCGCATACAGGGCATCGGCCTGTGGATCAAGCGCGTACCGATAGTACCAAGACCGCCGGAGGCGCCCCCAGTTCCCGTCGCCGAGAGGGAGAAGGTCGACCAGCTATGACCATCCAGACCACCGGAAACGCCACTGCGGCCACCGATTCTCAGCGCTGGCCCGCGGTGGCCAGGGTTCCGCGCGGTCCGGTCAGCATGTTCGCCGGAAGCATCGCCGACGGGCTGCTGCGTCGCGCCGTCGCGCGCCTGCCCATTCGGCTGCAGTACCCCGACGGCTCGGTCATCGGTGCGGCCGATCCCACGTTGCCCACCATGGTGATTCACCAGCCCAAGGCCTTGGCCAGACGCGTCGGGCGTTACGGGCTGATCGGGTTTGGCGAGTCGTACATGGCAGGCGAGTGGGAGTCCAGTGATCTCGCCGGTGTCATGACCGCATTCGCCAACTCGGTCGCCGATCTTATTCCTCCTGTGCTGCAACGACTTCGGCCATTCGCGGTGGTGCGCCATCCGCGCTCGATGTACAACAGCCTGAAGCAGGCGCGCGACAACGTCGCCGAGCACTACGACCTGAGCAACGACCTGTTCGGCGAGTTCCTCGACGAGACCATGACCTACTCGAGTGCACTCTTCGAGTCACCGCAACCAAACTGGGGCGATCTCGCCGACGCGCAGCACCGCAAGATCGACAGACTGTTGGACTCGGCGCGTGTCGGTCCTGGCAGCCACGTCCTCGAAATCGGCACGGGGTGGGGCGAATTGTGCATTCGTGCTGCCGGCCGCGGCGCCTACGTTCACTCGATCACCCTGTCTGCTGAACAACGGCACATGGCTCAGCGGCGCGTGGCCGAGGCAGGCTTCTCCGACCGGGTGACGATCGAGCTCAAGGACTACCGCGAGGTCGATGGTCTCTACGACGCCGTAGTATCGGTCGAGATGATCGAGGCTGTCGGATATCGCTTCTGGCCAACGTATTTCGCCGCGCTCGATCGCCTGGTGTCCCCGGGTGGCCGCGTCGTCATCCAGGCAATCACGATGCCCCACGATCGAATGTTGGCCTCCCGCAACACCTATACCTGGATTCAGAAGTACATCTTCCCCGGCGGGCTGCTACCGTCGGTCGAGGCCATCGTGGGGATCACGGAGCGGGAGACGAGACTGCGTACGGTCGGCATGCTCTCGCTGCGTCCGCACTACGCCCAGACGTTGAGGCTGTGGCGCGAGCGCTTCCTCGCGCACCGGAACGAGGTCTCGGCGCTGGGCTTCGACGAAGTCTTCCAGCGGATGTGGAAGCTATACCTGGCGTACTCCGAGGCCGGGTTTCGCTGCGGCTATCTCGACGTGTACCAGTGGACGTTCGCGCCGACGGGGAGCGACCTGTGAACTTCGTCGTCGTAGCGGTCGCGTCGCTGGCAGCCTTGGTGCTGGTGTACGGCGCCACGTTTCTGATCGGCCGACGCATCGGGCGCTACAACGTCGTCGACGTCACCTGGGGAGCGAGCTTCGTCGCCGTCGCCGCCGTCGCAGCGATATTCGGCATGGGTGACCCGTTCCGACGACTCCTCCTCTTGGTCCTGGTCGCGGCGTGGGGGCTGCGCCTCGCGTGGCACATGGTCGGCAAGTCAGCGGGCAAGGGCGAGGACCCTCGCTACGACAAGCTGTTGCGGGGCGACTTCTCCGCAGTCAACGTGCTCCGCAAGATCTTCCTGATCCAGGCCGTCGCGGCCTGGTTCATCTCGCTACCCCTGCAACTCTCTGCGACTCTCGGAGCGACGCCGCGCCCGCTACTGCCCGTGTTGGCCCTGGGTGTGGTGGTATGGGTCGTCGGCGTGGTCTTCGAAGCCGTCGGTGACCGTCAGTTGCGTACATTCAAGGCCGATCCGGCCAACAAGGGCAAGATCATGGACCGCGGCCTGTGGTCATGGACCCGTCATCCCAACTACTTTGGCGACGCAACGGTGTGGTGGGGACTCTGGCTGATCAGCATCGCCGGATGGGTATCGCTCGCGACATTCCTTTCCCCGGTCGCGATGTCGTACTTCCTGGTGTACGCCACGGGCGCTCGCCTCACTGAGAAGATCATGGCCGACCGGCAGGGCTTTCGTGAGTATTGTTCTCGCACTTCGTTTTTCGTGCCATGGCCGCCAAGATCGACATTACAATGACATTGTTGGAATTCGCCGCTAGGCTACCGGGCGTGACGGCCGACCTCGACGCACTGCTGCGCCGGGTGGCACAGCGCGATGTCGACGCGTTCGCCGCCTTCTACGACGAGACCAAGGCCAGGGTGTACGGACTGGTGACCCGCGTCTTGCGCGATCCTGGCTACAGCGAAGAGACGACGCAAGACGTATATCTGCAGGTCTGGAACAACGCCTCCAACTACGATCCGAACGCCGGTTCTCCGTTGGCGTGGTTGATGACGCTCGCGCATCGCAGAGCCGTCGACCGCGTGCGGTCGGAGCAGGCCGCCAGCCAACGAGATTCCCGCTACGGCGCCTCCAATTTCGACCCACCCGCGGACCGCGTCGCCGAGACCGTAATTCAGCTCGACGAGCGGCGCCAAGTCACCGAATGCCTTGGCTCGCTTACCGATGCACAGCGAGAATGCATCCAGCTTGCGTATTACGATGGTCTGACATACGTGCAGGTCTCCGACCGATTGTCGGCAAACCTTGCGACAATAAAATCGCGGATGCGAGACGCGATCCGCGGACTGAGAAAGTGTTTGGGGGTGTCATGACCGAGCCAACGACGGATGACGTCTTGACGCTGGCGACGCCGTACGCGCTGCACGCGATGACAGACAACGAGCTGGCCATAGTCGACCGTTTCCTCCGTTCGGTGCCCGCGCCCGTTGCACACGCCTTCGCCGAAGAGGTCCGCGTCGTCCGCGAGACAATGGCCGTCGTATCGAGCGCCACCGCAGTCGAGCCGCCAGACCGACTTCGCGAGCGACTGTTGGCCTCGCTCGAGAGGGCAGCGCCCGGCGCGCCGGTCCTGCAGCTCCCCGCCAGGCAACCTGCCGAGAAATCGCGCTGGCGGTCGGTGCTCCTGGCCGCCGCGGCGACGGTGGCGATCGGCCTTGGCGTGCTCGGTGGGTGGGGCCTTCGTCCAGCACCACCGCCGTCGACGCAGGACCTGATCTTCACCGCATCCGACGTGCGCACCGTCACCGGGGAGATCCCGACGGGCGGAACCGCGACGGTCGTGTTCTCGCGCGAGCGCAACGCAGCCATTCTGGTCATGAACAACGTCGCGCCGCCAAAGCCGGGCACCGTCTACCAGATGTGGCTCGTCAATGACAAGGACGCACGCTCGGCTGGAACGATGGACGCAGCCGCGGTCGCGCCGTCGACCACGGCGGTCTTGGACAACCTCGGCAACTCGAAGGCACTGGCGTTTACGGTCGAGCCCGGGAACGGATCGACCCAGCCCACCACGCCGGTCTTCGCCCAGTTGCCGCTCGTCTGAGTATCAGCCACCCGCACACAGCTCGACGAGTCGGCTAGCGGTCCACGTCGGGCTTACTCCGGGGGCGCGCAATAGATAACTCGCACGCTTCTCGGGGGTCCAGTCCAATGCCTCGCCTAGCCCGGCGAGCACGGTCCGAAGGTACGGAGCCGACGGCGGTGTGGGCTCGCGCTTCTGCAGGCACGTGATGGTGAACGTCGGCACGCCGTCAAGGTCATCGAGGTGCAGGAGGGTTTCATAGTTTTGGGGCGCCGGAACTGCCCAACTCCGGTCGAGCCCGCCGTCGAGCAACAGATCCCTGCCAACTGGGCGCTTGGTCTCCTGGGCGACGACGTCGCTGAGCTGCCCGAAGGTCAGAAGATACGCCCGCGCCGCCAGCCGCCCATCGGCCCTCGGGTCGTAGAAGGCCATGCCGCCGCCCCACACCCTGGAACTCCCCGCGAAGGTGAGCCTGCCGGCCAGTCGCAAGCCGAAGTCCCTTCGGGGCGGCGACTTGTCCCGACACCCGACGTAAGTGAGGGCACCGCCGCGGGGCCGCCCGCCCGAGACATAGCAAGCGAAACGGGCTGCGCACATGTTCGATCCGTAGGCGACGTACCAGACGGGATCGTCCGTTCCCAGAAGCCGACTCAAACGATCAGGGATCCTTCTTCAAGCGCCGTCGCGGCCTCCTGCAACAGCACGGACTGCGCCTCGTCGTAGATGCTCCTGGCGTCTTCGGGGGTATCCCCGACTGCGGTGAGGCCGATGCGCCCGCACTCCGTGAGGCAACTGAGCATGTGGAACACCACACCCCTACGTCGAGACTGATCGAAGTGCAGACCATGGTTGACGACTATTTCGAAGAGGTCTAGGACCGTGAGCACCTTGAGCCGGTCGTCCTCGACGTGGTCCGTCGCAACCAGGTACTTGGGACTGCCACCTGGAGTTCGGAAGACCCCGCCATCGCCGTCGTATGTTCCGTCGGTGAGGAATTGCAGGGTCAGGAATGGATGCGTCGTCCCGCCCTTGCGGAGGTTCAGCTCGATCGCGTAGGGCGTCCACGCCCCGCTCTCGTCCTGCACGGTCACGAAGTCCACCGCGAACCGGCCCAACACCCCAAGCTTCGCGAGATACCGTCCGATCACCATCGCGGGTTCGGCGATGAGCGCGGCATAGTCGGGATCCGCGGGGAACACACAGCCGAGATACTGCTGCCCGCTCTTGCCGCCGAGAAGCTGGTCGTGGGTGGACAGCAGTTCGACCGTGCCGTCGGGCAGGGCGCGCATCTGGACGCTTGGGCTGGTGAGCGCAACCCCCGTGATGCGTTCCTCGACGATGCCACCGTGCTCCTCGAAGGCGGCCAGATAGACGTCGAGCGTGAGCTTGTCGGATTCCAGCTCCATCCCGAGAAGGCGCTCGGTGATAGCCGCAGGCTCCTCCGATGAACCCGACGGCGGCAGCCCGCGCAGATCCACCAGTGCGTTGCCCGATCCCGAGACGCCGTCGTTGAGCTTCACGATCGCCTCGGTGAGCATCGGACGCTTCACCCGCATGGCCTGCACGCTGGCCACGATGTCATCGACCGTGTGGAGGTCCTCGGCGCCGACCGGGCACTGCACCCCGAGCTCGTCGAACATCCTGCGGCAGCCGGTCTTCGTGCCCAAGTCCGCGAGTCGAGGATCGGCGCCGTACATCGGGATCCCCAGGCTGAGCGCCACGTCGCGCTCTAGCGATGTCGTGTTGTACGGGATGAGGTGACTCTTGGCCGGATTGGGGATCAGAGACCGGATCCTCCGCAGCAGTCTTGGCCGGGTGAGCAACTTCGAACTGAGCGGGGCCGATGACGCATCGCCGACGGCAACCAGCTTAAGGCGTGCACGGGCGTGACTGGGGATGACCCCGGGGAGCAGCCCGAGGTAGTACTCAATGGTCGATTCCGAAATAGGTTGGGAGGTAACGAAAATCATGCGAAGTCGCGGCTGCCGAAGCAACAGGAGGAGGAAGAGTGCGCGCTCCTCCATGGCCTGCATGATGGTGCCACTCCTGGCAGTTGGACCGTCCGTGCTGATCGAGGGGACCACGACCACCGATTCGTCGGCATGGCCCAACTGCATCGACTCCCACACGGACGGCATCGTCAGTTGAAGACTGTCGAACGCGCGATACCGCTCCTCGTCATCGAGGTCCGACAGTGCGCGACCGGTGTTGTGTTGGTTGGGTTCTCGTTCCTTTGTCATGAGCTTTCCTGCTCCTCCACTAGTGAGACGATGTCGTGGACCCGAACCGAGCGGCTGAATCCCTTGGGCGCTACATCGCCGACAACCTCCGATACGGCCATGTGCTCAGTGGCCGCGAGGACGCGGTCAGTGACCAGGACCTGCCATGGGCCCGCGTCCGAACACAGGCGGGCAGCAAGATTCGTGACGCTCCCGATGGCGGCGTAGTCGAAACGACCCTCGAAGCCGATTCGGCCAAGGGTCGCGAAGCCCGCAGCTATGCCGATGCCGAGAGTTAGGTCATGTCCGTTTCGCAACCACGTTGCGGCAAGGCCTTTCACGGCGTCACGGATCGCGATCGACATCCGGACTGCTCGCTCGGGGGCATCGTCCTGCAAGACGGGGTCGTTGAAGAACGCCATGATCCCGTCGCCGGTGAACCGCTCGAGAGTGGCTTCGTAAGCGTGCACCAGCGCGCCGATGGCCAGGTGATACTCGCCGAGCACACCCATCACTTCTTCGGGCTCGCTAGCCTCCGCGAAGGGAGTAAAGTTCCGCAGATCGCAGAACACAACGACGATTTGGCGCCGATGGCTCAGTAGAAGGTTCTCGTCGCTAACCACCAGATCAGCCAGCTGAGGCGACAGAAAGCGGCGAAGTCGATTGGTGCGTTCCAGCTCGACGAGTTGTTCGGCGACCCGCCTCTCCAGTTCGACGTTCCACTCCGCAAGTTCGTGGGCTTGTCGTCGAATCGTGTTGTGATATCGCTTGATTCGCGCCAGTGATGCCACACGGGCCAGCAACTCACTCTTGTCGAACGGCTTGGTGATGAAGTCGTCGGCTCCCGACTCGAGAGCGGCCAGACGTTGTTCGGGCCCGCTGGCAGTGACCATCACCACCGGAAGGTATTCCGTTGCAGGCGTTGCGCGGATCGTGCGGCAGACTTCGTGCCCGTCCATCTCCGGCATCGCGATGTCCAGCAGGACGACGTCGACGTCCTCGGTCTCCAGCAACGCCAGCGCCTCCGCCCCCGAGGTCGCGGTGAGAACTCGATGCCCGCGAGGCGTGAGCACCGCGTCCAGGAGCCGCAAGTTGGGTGGTTGGTCGTCCACCGCCAACACGGTCACGGGTGTGTCCATCAGAGCTCCCGTCGGTTGAGGAATGCTTCGACACGCCCGGGTAGTTCTCGGACGCTGATCGGTTTCTCGACGTAGCCGTCGAAGCCGGCGGCCATTGCTCGCTTCCTGTCTTCTGCCATGGCGAAGGCGGTTACGGCGACCACCGGGACGTTCGGCACGGACTTCGGCTGCCTCAACCTCCGCAATGCTTCGTACCCGTCGATGCCCGGCAGCTGGAGGTCCATCAGCACCAGGTCCGGCGGGTCCTCCTCGGCGAGCCGGACGCCGTCCTCACCAGAGCGGGCCTCGATGACCTCGTAGCCGGCGACCTGCAGAACGTCACGCAGTAGTTTGAGGTTGAGTGGGTTGTCCTCGACGACGAGGATCTTGCGCGACGTCACGTCGACTCCGAAGTGGGTGGTCTGTAATCCCGACCGAACACACCCAGCTGCTGCAGTGCGCCCACCAACTCGTCGCGACGAATCGGTTTGAGCAGGTGGGCATCCGCGCCGAGCGCCGAGCTCCTTGACCGATCGTCGACCACGGAGGCGATGACCACCGGGATCGTGGCCGTGGCGGAATCCGCCCTGAGCTCCGCTAGCACCTCCCAGCCGTCTCGTCTGGGCAGCTGGATGTCGAGGACGATGGCGGCTGGGGTCGCCTTGCGGACCAACTCGAGCGCCTCGATCCCGTCCCGTGCGCGCAGCACCCGGACTGGTGTGCCGTCGAGGTAGGCAGACATGAGATCGAGCGATGCCCGGTCGTCGTCGACGAGAACGACGACGGGAACCTCTGAATCCCCCGACGAGATGAGGTCGCCCTCGTGCATGCACAGCCCTGGGATCGAGAAGCCGAAGGTGCTTCCCTCACCAGGGCTGCTCGTTAGCCACATTCGCCCACCCATGAGCCTGACGAACTTGCGCGACAGTGTCAGCCCGAGCCCCGTGCCCTCCTCCTTGGCGGGTCCGCGACGGCCCTGTTTGAAGGACTCGAAGATCCGCTCCTGATCCTCGGGAGGCACCCCGATGCCAGTGTCGGTCACGGTGACATTGAGCTCAGTGCCGTCCTGCCATGCGCTGACGGACACATCGCCTCCGTCTGGCGTGAACTTCACGGCATTGGTTACCAGGTTCAGAAGCACCTGCTTGAACTTGCGTTCGTCGGTCTCGACCGTGCCGATGTCTCCGGCAACGTTGAGCGCGAGGCCCACGGAGTGCGAGGCCGCCCGCTCCCGGACCATTGCCAGCGCCCAGTCCAGAGCGCCGGCGACGATGAAAGTGCTTGGCTCCACGACCATCTGGCCGTCCTCGAACTTGGACAGGTCGAGAATGTCGTTGACCAAGTCCAACAGGTGCTTGCCCGAGTTGCGAATGTCGCGCAGATACTCGTCCTGTTTTTCGTTGATGTCGCCGTAGAGGCGATCCAGGAGCACTTCGGAGAAGCCGATCACCGCGTTCAAGGGGGTTCGGAGTTCGTGGGACATGCTGGCCAAGAACTCGGATTGGTGGCGGCTGGCGATCTCGAGCTGTTTGGTCTTCGTCTCCAACTCCCTGAACAGACCGGCGTTGACGATCGCCAGCGCCGACTGGCTGGCGAAGGTCTGGAGCAACTCGGTGACATCGGGAGGAAAGCTGCCGGTACCGCGGCGCCCGATCACCAGCACGCCCACCATCGTGTCGGCGCGCTGCATGGGAACGGCGAGTACGGAGCGCCAGCCGTCCCGGAACAGAATCTCGAGGTGGGGGTCGAGGTCCGCCTGAGCCATGTCCGGTACTTCGAGCGGTCGATCCGCCATCGCGGTCATTCCGACCAGGGTCGAATCTCGGCGGATCGTGATCGCCCTCAGCTGCTCGAGGAGATCGGGGCTGCTGCCGTGCGCAGTCCGTGCGAAGAACGAATCGCTCGACTCGTCGTACTCCAATATCGATCCGCCGTCGGTTCGCAGCGTGATGTCGCCGAAGCCGAGGTTGGTCAGCCGTACCGCGTTGCTCACGATGTGTTCGAGAACCTCGTCGAGGTCGAGACTCGAGCCGACGGCCTCGCCCACCTGCTGGAGCGCCTCCAACTGGCCGACCTTGCTTTCGAGCTCTTCGCTCCTGGTCTCGAGTGCGCGCACGAGGTCGACCTGGCGCAGCACGATCGCACCCTGCGCGGCAAACTCTTCGACAAGCTCGCGTTCGTGCTGATCGAACGGTGCGACGTCGGTCCGCCAGATGGACAACACGCCGACGACCTCGTCCTGCAGAATCATCGGCGTCGACAACAGCGTGCGGAAACCGGCGCGACTCTGGAGATCGGCGCGGCCGTATTCGGCGTCCTCTAGCACGTCGGAAACCTGATGAGTGCACATGTCCTCTGCGGCGCGTCCGACGGTCGACGAACGGTCTCGCACGATGGGGTGATCCAGCAGATACTGGCGATAGTCTTTTGGCGTCTCGCCGGAGACACGCAACACACGGAACAGATCGCCCTCGGCGACGAACAATTGAGTGGCAGTGGCTCCGCACAGCCGAGTCGCGTATTCGACGACGGTATCCAGTACCGAACCGGGGTTGGCCACGTCACGACCGAGTGCTGCGAGGATCTCGCGGCTGGCCGCGGACTGCTCGCGGGCACCGCGTAGCTCACGCAGCAGCTCAGCGAAGTGGACCGACTCCGCCGCTGACGCGGATCCCCCCGGTTCGGTCATAGCTCGCCATTCCGGACCTGGCCACGGCGGATCGCGATGGTGGTCCAGGCGCCGACGTGGATGCGGTCGCCATCAGCCAGCGGTATTTCTTCGCCATTTCGGAGGAGTTCGTCGCTGCCGTTGAGGCTGGTCCCGTTCGTCGATCCGAGGTCGGTGATGGTGGGGCCGGAACTGCGGAGGCGTAACACCGCGTGCTGCGTCGACACGCCGCGGTCGCCCGGATGAATGCCAAGGTCGATGTCGGGCTCAACACCCTGGCCCCGGTTGCGCCTTCCGATCAACGTGGTTTCGGACTTCAAGACGATTCGACGTTCGGGAAAGAACTGGGGGAAGTCGACGGTGTCAGGCCCGCCGTTGGCGAGGATGCGCTCGTAGTACTCCCGGTCGGCACACACGACGGCGGTCCACTCGACCTGCCGCGGTGAACTGGCCGGCGGTACGGCCGTCACCGCCTCCGGCAGCGCAGAATCCTGGCCGCATGTCTCACAGAAGCGACCGGCGACCAGCGTGCCGCACGCGGAGCAGGCCTTCCTGGACGAGGCCTGCGGTTCCTCAGGAGCGTTTCGTATCTGCGCCCCACATACGTCGCAATAGTCTTGGGCTGCCGAGGCGTGCCCTTCGGCGCAGATCGCCATCAGGTCTCCTTCCGTACCCGCGCGGTCTTCGTCGATCGGGCGTCAAGGGCCATCTCGTCTGCCGCCGCCACCTGGGGGCGCAGCCGAGCAGTGCCGGTGCGCTCGTCGACGTCGAGGAATCGCTTGACCAGCTTGGCCGTTCCGTCGTTGCCCGACTCCACGGCTATCTTCATCGCGCGCTGCAATTTCGCAGTTGCGGTAGCGAAGTCCCCGTCGTTGCGTGCGCCGAGCCCGTCGTGGATGGCCTGCGCCAGCTCTGCCTGACCCGTGTAGTGCGCCACCCTGCGGCTGATCTTTGCCGACTTGGCCGTGTCGGCGGTCCACTTCGCGAGCACCGAGTCCTCGCCCAGGACCTCACCGTCGGCGACGACGGAGACCCGGGCAGCCCTTTTCTCGCGTCCAACCGCAGCGGGTTCGACCTCGATCTGGAGGTGGTAGTCGCGATCCTCGACACCCCATGCGCCAAGCGGGTATTCGCCGATCTGGCCACCCGAGTCAACTCGGCGGTGGGTCAGATCTTCGACGGTCGGCGCGACCTGTTTGACGAATGCGATGCGAGCGCCCGCGGGAGTCCACAGGCGCAGGGTCAGATCGGGGATCGACTTGCCCATCGAGGTTCGCATCATCGCTGCGAAATCGTCTGCGAGTTCATCGGGATCGGCGACGATGTCCACTGTTCCCAGGAGGGCGGACGAAATCGCCCGCAGCTCGTCGACGCGCCACTCGGTGCCGACACCTCGGCAGTCACAGCTGAATGCGCCTTCGCTAGAGGCGATTTCGTGCCGAAGTTCTTCGGGGGTTTCGTGCTCGTCCTTGCCGTCGGTGAGCAGGATGGCGTGGGCGATCGCCCCAGGGTGTTGCCCGACGATTCCACGGACGAAGGCGAGCCAGGCGCCCATCGCGGTCCCACCGCCCGGACGCAGGCAGTCGACGGCCATCGCCGCAGCGACTCTACTCGTCGGATTCGCTTGCGCCGTAACCCCTTCCGACGGGTAGACCAGGGCCGCGCTTCCGGTTCCCGCAACGATCGCGAAGTGAGTGCCGTCGATGAGCTCGTCGATCGCGGCCGCGGTGGCGCGCTTCGCCGCGTCGAACTTCGCCGTCGGTGATTGCATGGAAGTCGAGCAGTCGATGACGACGACCTCGACCCGCTCCGGCGCACTTCCGGACGTGGCGACGGTGTTGGCGTTGACGATGCTGACGATGGCGTCCACAGTGCCGGATCCCTCGGCAAGATAGGGATTGTGGTCGACGTCCACGCTGATGCCTGAGAGTGGACTGCCTTCAATCGAATTCATGACGTCCTCCGATCGGAATCACGGCCACGGTAACGTTGTCGTGCCCGCCTTCGTGCAGTGCATGTTCGACGAGAGCGCATGCATTCGCCGTCGAGTCGGTGCTCGAACAGAGCAAGGCGATGTCGGCGGCATCCGGCAGGTAGTTCCACAGCCCGTCCGTGCACAGCAGCAGCGAACCCGCGCCGACGGTGGTAATGGTCTGAACGCTCGCGTCCGACCACGGCGTTGGTTCTGCGTCGGCACCGAGCCATCGGGTCAGGGTGTGTGCACCTTCCTGCACCGCTTCCGAGTCGACTTCGGCACCTGCGCCGATCAATTCGCGTGCCAAGGAATCGTCGACCGTGAGTTGCCATCCGGTTGCAGGCGGTTCGGGAAGCCAGTACGCCCTGCTGTCGCCGACGTTGCCAACCGTGATCTGGACCGCCCCTTCGGAAATGGCGATGATCGTAGCCGCGGTATAGGTACACGAAGGCGCGGCCGACGGATCGGCCTCCGCTCCCACCGCTGCCGCTGCCTTCGCGGCGTGCGCGAGGCCCGCCAGCACTGCGGCCCGCGATGTTCCGTTCGCGGCGAGTACGGTGAGCATCGCATCCACCCCCGCCTTCGACGCGGCCGCCGCTGCGACGTGCGAATCCACCGACGTGGACACGCCATCGCACACGGCAACCGCAACCGAAGGGGGGCGTACCGAATCGTCGCCTGCCAGGATCCCCGCCGCGGCGGCGTCTTCGTTGCGGGAATGTTGGTAGCCGCGGTCGGTAACGAGCGCGACGTCGCCGAGCCGCGCCTCGTCGCGATCGGGTTCGGCCACGAGGGTCCCGCAAGCGGTGCAGTAGCCGTCGACGTATGTGGCGTTGCCGCATTCGGAGCACGGCCTGGCCAGCCCGTCGACTGACTGGACGCCGCGTGGTACGGCGATCCGGCCGATCTCCATCAACACCACGCCGCAGTACCCGCAGAACCGGTCGGTACCCTCAGCTCTCGCCGCACAGTGTGGGCACGTCATCGTTTGGCCGGTCATACTCGCGTCCTCGGTCGAATCGCATTTGCGTGCTCCACCAACGCGATGCGTTCCCACGTGTCGGTCGACTGGTGCGCCAGATCCCGATAGCAGCGTTCCATCCCGATCCTGATGCCTCGTTCGTCGAAGTCCGCGCCCAACAGCCGCGCGGCCGCGCTTTGGTTTCCCGCCTCCAGCCAATCCAACGCGGTGCCAAAAACCCGGAGTCGAAGCGCCGCGCGTTTCGCGGCGGACTCGACGGTGAGTGCCTCGGCGCGCTGGCCTGCCTCTAGAAGCGTCTGCTCATCGACGTCCTCTGCACTCCTGCCGTCGAGCAGGATCTCAATCGCGGCGGCGCCCGCCGCAGTGAAATGCGCTGACGACACTGGGATCTCGTCCAACGGAGCAATCGCGCCGGGCCGGTCTCCCGCTCGTGCACGCTCCCTGGCCAGCCCGAACGCGGCGCTGTAGTAGCTGTGCTCGGTCCGCCAAATCATTTCGTAGTAGCGGGCAGCGTCCTCGTGGACGTGCCGCAGTTCTGCGGTAGCGGCGATGGCAAGCTTCGGGCCTAGCTCGCCAGGCAACATGGCCAGAACCGCCTCGAACTCTTCTGCTGCCGTGTCGAATTCGCCTTCGAGGAGGGCGCACTGGCCGCCGTACCAGCGAAGTCGCCAGTCGCGTGGGATCACGTGCTCCAGCTCGGCGAGTCGCCTCCGAGCGTCCGCCGTTGCGCCGAGCTCCAGTGACGCGCGGACGAGCCGCAATGGGACTTCGATGGAGGACCGGCTGCCCAGTCGCGCGCCGCCGCGGGCCAGGTTGAGCGCGTGCTCGAGTTGGGCAGGCGGGGTACCGCTGGTGGTGGCGAGCACTCCGGCGCCGGTGTCGTTCGGGTCGACCACGGGGACAGGCAGCGCGGCGACCACGCGAGCAGCGTCGACCGGCGTATCCGCGCCGACTCCATAAACCGACCGCTGCGGACTGAAGTGGTTGGACTTACGAGGCAGCGCCACGTTTGTGTCGGCGGCGACGATCTCGTGCAACACCCCGGTGAGCTGGTCGGCCATCTCTGCCACGGACGCGAATCGTCGGCCGGGGTCGGGATCGGTGGCACGTACGAGCGTGCGATGCAGCGACTCGTAACGAGCAAGAATCGGCGCCTCCGACGGGCCGGGGAGCCGCTCGACGAACCGTCCATTCTCCTGCGGAACGTCCATTAGGAGAACAGCGAGCGTGCGCCCGACGGTGTACACGTCAGTGGCGACCGTGGGACCGGTGCGGGCGATCTCTGGAGCCTGGTAGCCGAGCGTCCCGTAGATCGCGCTGTCCAGGTCGTCCATGTCGATCACGGCACCGAGGTCGATGAGCTTTATCTGTTCGTCGATCTGCATCACGTTGTCTGGCTTGAAGTCGCAATAGGCGAAGCCCTCGGCGTGCAGATAGTCGAGTGCCGATGCGATCTCGACGATGTAGGCGACGGCCTGGTCCGCGGGAAGAGGACCGTGGTTCGCGGTGCGGATCTGCTTGAGGGTCGTCCCGGCCAGGTACTCCATGACGATGTAGCCGACCGGGGCGGAGGCTGCGTCGCCCGCGTGCTCGACGAAGTTGTAGATCTTGACGATGTTCGGGTGCTCCACCTTGGCCAGCGCGAGGACTTCGGCAGCGGCGGCAGCCATGGCATCGGCGTCGCCCGAGTTCAGCAGACCCTTGAGCACCACCCACCGGTTGTTCACGTTTCGGTCGATCGCCAGGTAGATCCAGCCAAGGCCGCCGTGCGCGATGCATCCCTGGACTTCGTACTGTCCGCCAACGAGCTCGCCACGAGAAAGCTTGGGTACGAACGAGTATCGCGTGCCGCACTGGGTGCAGAAACCTTCGGCCAGTCCGGAACCCCCGTCCCTTCCACGACCAACTGGCTTCCTGCACTCGGAGTTGCCGCAGAACCGGCGCCCTTCTGGTACTTGCGGATCCGAGAGAATGGCGGCAGCGGGATCACCCTTCGGGATCCTAGGTATCGCAACGACTCCCGCGCCGAGGCGACCGCGGGAGGCGGTCGATCGCGTCGACCCTGCGCGCGCCGTCGGTGCCGAATCGGCGAAGTCGATCTCCGCCCGTTCCGTCGGCGGACCTTCGGCAGCGCCCGCTACGGGCGCGGTGCCGCAGAGTTCGCAATAGCCGTCGACGACCGCTCCATCGCAGCCCAGCTCTGCGCACCTCATGACGTCTTCCCCTGCTTCTCGACGATCAGCTGCTGAAAGTCGTTGACCGTGCGGGTCACGGCGCGAAGGTCGCATGGGCGTCGCGACAGCAGCCCGGCAGCGATCCGGCCCGACGCCAAGATCTCCGGATCTTCCCCAAGCCCGATCCGAGCCGCCTTCGCCTGATACACCGTCAGTCGTCCCCTCAACTCATCGCCGCGGTCCAGCAGGCCCTGCGCAAGCCGCGTGTCGTCGTCGACGACCCGCAGGGCAGCGCCGATCCTCTGGCGCAACGATCGCAACGCCGCCGGGTCCGGTGCGCTGATGGACCCAGCGGAGATGTCGGCCAACTCCGCACGCAAAGCCGGTTCGGCGCTCGGTCGCATCGGCAACGAGCCACCAACCACCGCGCGTTCGGCCCGCACGCGAACGTCGGCCGCTCGTCGCGTCGCTTCCTGCAACTCATCAAGACGTGAGCCGGTGCTAGCGAGCGCATCGTTCCAATCCGCTCGAATGGCTGCAATTTCGGCGAGTTCGGCTGCCCGCTGTTCGACGCTCGCCGCTATAGCGGCGGTGCGCTCCGTGACGGCTTGAACGGTCAGCGAGAGCGGATCGGTCGCGGACAGCCGCAACAGCTCGACAATCTCCTCCGGGCCTGCCGCGCTCGCCTCGTCGAGCCGCCGTTGGATCGGCGTGAGCAATTCGGCGATTACCGCGTCCATCTCGTCCACGGCGTCGCAGAACTCGATCACCGCGGGGTACGCGGCACGCATCCGATCCACGATGCCGGCGAGACCGACGTATTCGACGGCTTCGGCCGGATCGGTTATCCCACGCTGCGCCAACGGAATTACACGACGGGATGCTTCGAGCGGAAGGCCGTAAAGCAGTTTGGCCAACTCCGAGACGTCTCCGCCGGTCGGCCTGCGTCGACGTGCCCGCAGTGCGTGCGCAGAATCCAGGATCGTCGTCGCACGACCCAGGTCCTGCCACAACTGAGCGAGGGATGCCTCGACGGCCGCCCATCGCTGCGCAGTCACCCCCTCGGGCGAATAACGACGAACGTGCACCAGGCCGCGGTGACCGTCCAATTCCATCAGAGTCGCCGCCATTGCCGCGAGTTCATCTGTGCGCGAGGCGAGTTCGCGGTCAATTTCGTCGATGGTCAGCACCGTCACGGCCCGTCCTCATATCGTGCCGCTGGCGGGCCGGGCGACGGGCCGAGACTGCGCAGCCGAGCCGTGTAGAGCCGATCCCACGTTCCGTCCTCGCGCATCTGTTCCAAGACGCCGTTCACGAATCGAACGAGGTCGGTGTTCTCCTTCTTGATTCCGATTCCGTAGGGCTCGATTCCCATACTGGCACCGATCACCTCCACGTTCGGATCCTGAGCGGCAAGCCCCGACAACACCACGTCGTCGGTACTGATGGCGTCGACCTGGCCCTGCTGGAGCATCACCAGACAGTCGGTCCACGTGCTGACGCCGAACAGCGTCGGTCTCGGGTTGAGCGCGAACAACGTGGGCAGCGAAGTGGTTCCGAGCACGGCACACACTTTCTTGCCCGATAGTGAAGCGGCGGAATCGATTCCCGAACCCTTCAGCGCCAGGATCTTCTGGTTGGCGTAGTAGTAGGTCGTCGAGAACGCGACCTTGTCCTTGCGATCACACGTGATCGAGTAGGTCCGGACCACCATGTCGACGAGTCCGGACTCCAACGCTGACTCCCGTTGGGTCGCATCGACAACTCTCGGATCGATGCGGTCGGGATCACCGAAGATCCTTCGCGCGACCTCTCGGGCGACGTCGATGTCGAAGCCTTCCAATTGGCCCGTGGCAGGATCGCGAAAGCCGAATAGATTCGTGTTCTGGTCGACACCGACGACGAGCCGACCACGCTCGGTGATGGCTGCCATGGTGGACCCGCGCGGCATGGCCCCTGGCGAAGGCATTGGGCCGGGGCGCAAGCTCGCTTCCCGATCACAGTTCGCGTTTCCCTGCGCCGGGACGGCCGTGACCTCTTGCGCACCGGACGGCATCGCGTCGACGGGTGAGACCGTCACCGCCGGTGCCGGCGTCGACGATGATCCGCATCCGGTGACGACTGCGATCGCGAGCATCGCCACGGTCATTCGCGTCTTCACAGGAACTCCTTGAGTCGCGGCCACAACCCGATGACCGCCGCGACCCCTGCAATGGTCATCAGCACGAGGGCCCCCGTCGGACTCCACGCCAGCCATGCCCCGGCTGCCGATGCCTGACCCCGCAGTGCGGCGCGGGTCTGTTCGATCTCGTCGCGCAAGCTGGATTCGACGATGGCGAACTGCGCCGCCGATGCGTTGGGGTCGGGTCCGATGGCCTGCGCTACGGCCGCGTTGTAGTCGCTGTTCAGATAGGCCTCAACCTGCTTGCGGTGACTTGCCGTCCAGCGCCTTACCCCGTCGGCTGCAGCCGACGGCCCAGTGCCGATCAGACCGTTCAGCTCGTCGATGCGGTCGTTGAATGACTTGTCGCTTGCCGTGATGTCGCCGCGCGCGATCAATTGCACGGTCTCGTCCGTCCGCGCCTGCCTGGCGAGGGTGCGGGCACGCGCGAGCTGCTCGAACGCGGTCGAATCGTGTCGGCTCTGCTCGATCGCGCTCGCCGCCGAGCCGGTAGCCACCAGCATCCACCCACCGACAGTTGCCACGATCACCGCTGCGACCACCAGCCCGACGTTGAACTGTCGGTTCGTACGGCCGTACACGACCATCGAGGCGATACCAATCGCCACGAGAACCAGCCCGAGCAGGACGAAACCGACGACGGGTGGTGCGCCGACGGCGCGTTGATCTTTGCCGAGGGTATGAAGGTCGTCAGCGTAGATCCGCGCCGCGCCAGGAAGCATCGTGTTCTGCATCAGCGACGACGCTTCCCGTAGATACCCGGACCCCACCACGAAACCCTGACGATTGTTGGCTCGCGCCGACTCGATCAAACCCGTGTAAGCGGCCAACTGGGTCGTGATGTCTGCCACCGCCTTTCGCGTAGCAGGCTCGGTTGCCCCGGCCGTCACGTCAGTGAGCGCCGCCGCGGAGTCGGCGATTGCCTGCTGGTAACGCGCCCGCATGGATGGCGTTTCGATCCCGGAGAGGAACGCCGACGCCGCGGCCGCATCGGCGGCCGACAACGCGGAGTAGAGGTTCTGCGCGGCATATGCAAAGGGTTCGGAACGGTCGAGAAGCTGGTTGCGCTCTGCGATCCGGTCGTTGAGCTGAGTCGCACAGACCACGCCGGCAACGATGCAGAATGCCGCAACGCCAACGGCGATCGCGCCAATGACACCCGGAGTCGTGCGGGCAAGGCGTCGTACCCACGCCAGGGAAGTTCGCGCATCCAGCACCTGCGGAGAACTCATGACGTCACCTCCCCGACGCGATCGTAACTGCAAACCGGCTGCACGAGATCAACTCGAAGACAACAGACCTGGGCCTGATTCGAGCCTCTGTCCGATCGTGTGCACGCAGTTGAAGTTTGGGTAGAACGGCCTACTCCACATCGTGGTCTGAAGACCGGAACCCGCCTTGGGTGCGCCGGGTTCCGTACGCGAGAACGCCTGGCCGGGGCGGAGGTGGCCAAGGGCGCACCATGAATCGACGGGCGGCGGGACTGCCGGAGCAGGGTCGGTGGTTGCCGCAACTCCGAACGCCGACACGACCATGAATGCGGCGAGCGATGTGCTGACGATGAGTTTCACGATCACGCCTTTCCGCTATTCGCGGATTCGGTTGTCTGCCATCGATTCCGCTGCGTGAATCGTCCCCCGCTGCCGGTCGGTCGAACTCCGTGGCGCACCACCGCAATTTCGACTGGAGTCGAGGAAGTACTACGGAGACGTGCATCGAGACGGCGTCGCTGCCACTGAGACGGCGCGTTCGGAAGGAATGCGGCACGCTTAGGTTTCGCGATGCCTCAGCAAATTGGCGAGTTCCTCGCGGTTGGCGCTGCCGGTCTTGGCCATGGCCCGGGACACGTGGCTCTCGACAGTTCGTATCGACAGCATTAGCCGGTCGGCGATTGCGCGGTTCGACAGGTCGGCGGTCAGCAACATGACGATCTCGCGTTCGCGGTCGGTCAGCGGTAGGTCCTCAACGGCCTGACGAAGCGCAGGCGTGCTCACGCCGCCGCATTGTTCGGCCAGCGCATCGGCGCGCGCCGAACAGCCCAACGCCGACCCGCGCTGGCCCTGGTCGCGATACGCGACGGCAGCGTGCGCGGCCGCATCCGCCGCCGCGACAAGGTCTCCCATCCGCTCGAAGTCTTCGGATGCCGCGACCAGCGCCGCGACATGTCCGTCGCGGAGCGCCTCGGCAAACCGCGCAGCACAGCCGACGCGCGGGCCCTCGACGATCGCCTCTAGCTCGCCCAGCCGGGCGGCACCCGAATGGTCCCCGAATTGGGTGGCAGTCTGCAGGCACACCACCTCGGCCGCGAATTGTCCCTTGGTCCCGGCGCTTTCGGCTGCCGACCGCAAAATCGAGATCGCCTCGCCGACGGCGCCCTCAGCGGCAGCCAACCACGCTAGAGCGAGGCTGCGCTCGAAGCTCAACGATCGGAAGGGACGTTCAATCTCGCCAAGCGCCGGGAGTTGCGCGACATCGCCCAACGAGCCCCGCATGGCGAGGGTGGTTACGCGCGGCAAGTGATACCGGTATCCCCAGCCGAGGGAATGGCCCGAATCGGAGAAGGCCACAGCCGCCTGCTCCAGCAGCGAACATGCGGCATCGAGGCGGCCCGCACCGAGCGCAACCCGGCCAGCCACCGCCGCGCCGAGCAAGTGCGCAGCGCCGGGGAGGTCGCCCGCCTGCTGTCGCACACGCTCGGCGACGTCAACGGCATCGCGAATCCGTCCGGCCAGGAGAAGTGCGCTGACGTGTGCGTCTGCGATGTTGAACCTCATCTGCGGAGCATCGAGAGACTGTGTCGCTCCGGCGTATCCGGCCTCTGCGATGGCGACCGCATCGGCGGTACGACCCGCATCGGCAGCAATCACTGCGAGTGCCCAAGCCATCTCGGTGGCAGCCACTGCTGGCAGGTCGGCCAGCGCAAGGTCTTGCGACGCCTTCGTCGCCAAGTCCGGCTGATCCATCGCAAACCAGTACACCGTGAGGAAGGCGTCGACGTAACTGCGAGCCTGCGGCGACGTGGCGCGCGACGCGTCGTCGATGAGCGCCTTTGCCCGCGCCGGGTCGGCGAGCACCCACAGCATGTTGCTGGCTCGCAGGAACGCGAGTCTGGCTCGGTCGTCGTCGGACAATCGGTCGGTGGCTATCCCGGATAGCACCATCTCGGCCTCGTCGCCCTGGCTGAGCCAAGACAGTGCGTGTGCTCGAACGAAATTGGCCTCAGGGCCCGCACCAGCACGAATGGCTTCTTCCGCGATTCGGTCGGCAAGCGGTAGATCAGCGAGCCATACCGCCCCGTGGGCCGCCCTGACGAGCAAGTCGGCGTCGGGTGCGAGGTCCGAGTCGAGTGCCAAGGTCGCGCGACGTACCAATGTCTGGACGTCGTCGCGATCATCGCTTGCGCCCAATTCGGCGGCGACTAGTCCGCGTAGTCGACGCAGCCGGGTGGGTGCTGCGCGTTTCCGGCGCACTTCACCGTAGAGCGGGTGCGACACGCGCACCTCGGCACCGCCATCGTGGGTATCCAGCGCGATCAACCCACGATTGTCGGCCTCTTCCACCGCTGCCGCATCGGTGATCCGCTTCAGCGCGGCCAGCGCGATCGGCTCCCCAACGGCCAACGCATCGATCACGTCGGCGACCGGTGCCGGAAGGTCCCCGATACGGGATTCGACCAGCTCGACGAGTCCGGGCGCGACGATCGGATCACCAAGCCACCGCCAGAACCCGTCTCGCACTTCGAGCCGGCCGTCGGCGACCTCCTGCTCGACCAGATTTCGCAGATACAAGGCGTTGCCGCGAGTCAGCCGCCACAGCCGCTGCGCGGCATCGGGATCCGCCGAGCCGCCCAGCGTGGCCGACAACAGCGAACTGGACTCGTCGAGCGACAGGGGCTGAACGTCCAGCCGGTCGAACTGTCCCGATCGCCAAATCTCTTGTACCGCAGCCGGAATCGGCTCATCGTCTCGTACCGTGAGCACAGCTTTCGCGGCGCCGCGCTGGACGACCTGCTGGACGACGAATGTCGACAAATCATCGAGCAGATGCGCGTCATCGACAACGAGCACCATCGAGGCTCCGGCGGAGACTGCCGTCAGTGACTCGATAACCCCACGCACCAACTGAACCGTGTCCGCGACGCCCGACTGCATCCACGCCGAGAAGGCACCCAGCGGAAGTGCCCGCGCCGACGACGTGCCGATTACCCAGCGGCCTTCGCTTCCTCGCGCAACGGCTGCCGACAGAGCCTCGCGGGCGATTCGACTCTTCCCGACACCGGACGGGCCGGATACGACGATCCCGAAGACATCGGGAGCCGACAGGGCAGCCTCAATGGCTCCCAACTCTTGCGACCGGCCGGTCAATGGCCACGACAACCGCACCCTCGAAGCGTAGGAGCGTCGATTGCGCAGCACAGCGCAACACGAATCGCAGTTCGAGATTCATTTCCGGCCACCGGCGTGGGGCCCGGCATCACGATTGATTGGCCGTCCTAACATCGGGAGCATGGCTAAACGATTCCGCTTCGGGCTGGGCCTGAACGCCGCACGTCGTCGCGAGTCGGTTCAGGAGTGGGGACGCAGGGCGGAGGGCCTGGGCTACGACGTCGTGCACCTCCCCGACCACCTGTACACGACGGCACCCTTCCCGATGCTGACGGCCGTCGCGATGGCCACCGACAAGCTTCGGCTCGGCACGTTCGTGCTCAACGCCTGCTTCTACAAACCCGCGTTGTTGGCCCGCGAGGTGACCACACTGCGAGATCTGAGCGGAGGGCGCCTCGAACTCGGGCTCGGCGCCGGGTACAACAAGGTCGAGTTCGACGAGGCCGAACTACCCTTCCCCAGCGCCAGGGAGCGCGTCGACTACCTGCGCCACGTCACCGAGCACATGGCCGAGCACGCACCCGACGTGCCGCTGCTGATCGCAGGCAATGGTGACAAGCTATTGACCGTCGCCGCACAACGAGCCAACATCATCGGGCTGACGGGTGGCGGCGTGGCCACCGACGACAGCGACCCGTTGGCCGATCGAATCTCGTTCGTACGCAACGCAGCTGGAGATCGATTCGACGATCTCGAGCTGAACATCTCCGTCACCGCGATGCCGACCGACGGCTCGGGCGTGCCCGACCTGACCATCCCGCGCAGGTTCCTGCCCGACCTGAGCGACGAGGAGCTGTTGCGAACGCCAGCCGTCCTCTCGGGTTCGACGAGTGACATCGTCGACACCATCCGCCGCTACCGCGATGACTACGGCGTCACCTACATCATCGTGCAGCAGCCACATGCCGAGCAGTTCTCCAAGGTCATCGAACAACTGCGCTGAGCTGGCCCTCAACCTACGGGCGGATGACCCACTGTCCCGCCTCGTCCGAACCGTCGTCGTGGGCGTAGGCACGTGGACCTTGATTGTCGAATATGTATGCGTAGCAAGTGAACCGAGAGCGCGCTGGCGCTCCAGACACACCGGGTGAATCGACGTTGCCGTCCACGACCCACTTCTCGGTGACGTGCTTGGCATCGAAGCCCAACGAGACGTGATCGTCTTCGAAGAGCTGTTCACGCTTGGCCGCGAGATCCTGGAAGGATGCCTTCGCAGGACTCAGCAGGTCGTGCCGCACGCTGTCTTCGCAAAGACGCTGCGCCTGACCCTCATTGGCGGGCCGGACACGCCCGAACCAGTGCGTCATGCTGCCTGCGACTGCGACGAGGACTGCGATCGCGAGCAGCGCTACGACGCCCCCTGCGACGACGACTCGTCGACTCACGCTTGATTTCCCCACGATCCATCGATGATAACCAGCGGCTGGTCGACGGGGACGACACCAGAATCGACTAGAACGCCGACTGGTCGAGCTCCATCACGTCGACGTCGGCCGACTCGATGACCTCCCTGGCCGAGGTGAGCAACGGCAACATGTTGTGCGCGAAGAACTTCGCCGCGGCGACCTTTCCGTCGTAGAAGGCGCGATCTGCCAGGGCCACCTCCAAAGCCGTCAATGCCACCTCGGCCCCGACGAGTAGCCGCCAGCCGATCAGCAGGTCGCCGACCGCCCGCAGGAAGCGCACCGAGCCGAGCCCGACCTTGTACAGCTGCTGCGGCTGTTCCTGTGCGGCCATGAGGTAGCCGGTGAGCGTCGCCGCCATCGACTGCACGTCGGACAAGGCGGTCGCGAGTCGTTCGATCTCCGGCTTCAGCTCCTTGCTGCCTGACTCGATCGTCGCGGAGATCTGAGCCGAGACGTGTGCGAGGGCGCCGCCCTGATCGCGAACGATCTTGCGGAAGAAGAAGTCGATCGCCTGGATCGCCGTGGTGCCCTCGTAAAGCGAGTCGATCTTGGCATCCCGGATGTACTGCTCGATTGGGTAGTCCTGCAGGAAGCCCGACCCGCCGAACGTCTGCAGCGACTCGGTGAGGATCTCGTAGGCGCGCTCGGAGCCCACGCCCTTGACGATCGGCAGGAGCAGATCCTCCACCCGGTGCGCCAGCTCCGCATCTGCGCCCGAAAGTTGTTGTGCCACGGCAGGATCCTGGTAGGCAGCGGTGTAGAGGTACACCGAGCGCAATCCCTCCGCATAGGCCTTCTGGGTGAGAAGGCTGCGGCGGACGTCGGGGTGGTCGATGATCGGCACCCGCGGTGCGGTCTTGTCGGTCATCTGCAGCATGTCGGGGCCTTGAATGCGCTCCTTGGCGTAGGCCAACGCGTTGAGGTAGCCGGTGGACAGCGTGCCCGCCGACTTGATGCCGACGGTCATCCTGGCGTTCTCGATCACCCGGAACATCTGGGCGATGCCGTTGTGCACGTCACCGACCAGGTACCCCACGGCAGGCGTGCCGTGCGCACCAAACGTCAACTCGCAGGTGGGCGAGGACTTGATGCCCATCTTGTGTTCGAGGTTCGTCACGAACACGCCGTTGCGCTCACCGAGCTCGAGCGTCTCCGGATCGAAGAGGAACTTGGGAACGTAGAACAGGCTCAAACCCTTCGTTCCAGGTCCGGCACCCTCCGGCCGTGCGAGCACCAGGTGGAAGACGTTCTCGGCGATGTCGCCCACGTCTCCTCCGGAGATGAACCGTTTGACGCCCTCGATGTGCCAGGTGCCGTCCGGCTGGGCGATCGCCTTGCTACGGCCCGCACCGACGTCGGAGCCCGCGTCGGGCTCGGTCAGCACCATCGTTCCGGCCCAGCCCTTGTCCATGCTGATCCGAGCCCACTTCTGCTGTTGCTCCGTCCCGACTGCGCCGAGCGCGTGCGCCATCGCAGGGCCCAGACCCGTCAGGAACATCAGGGAGGGGTTGGCGCACATGACCATTTCCTGCAACGCCCAGGTCAGCGATGCCGGAGCGGGGGTGCCGCCCACGTTCTCCGCCATGCCGACGCGCCACCATTCAGCCTCCTTGACCGCAAGCGCCGTCTTGGCGACAGAGTCGGGAACGCTGACCTCGTGGGTGGCGGGATCGAACGTGGGCGGATTGCGATCTGCCTCGGCGAAGGTCTCGGCGACGACGGTCTCCGAGAAGTGGCCGACCTCGTGCAGCATCATCCGTGCGGTCTCGCTGTCGAGCTCGCCCCATGCACCCGAGTCGAGCAGGTCACCGAGTTGGAGGACTTCGAACAGGTTGAATTCGATGTCGCGAACATTGGCGATGTAGTGGCCCATGTCGCCAGAGCATCGAACAATTAGGCGACCATACGCAACCGTAGGTTCGTCCTACCTACGGTTACGCAAGCGTAGATTTCCTGCTCGCGGGCTATTGTGATCTGGCTCACACCATGGCCGATGCTTAGCTTGCGCTCCTAACCGCTTGTTGCGCAGCACATTCACGTTGCTCAACGGCATTCATAATCGGCAGGGTTGCCTGGCGAAATTCCACGCCCCATCCGCGAGGCGGTACGCTGTGCCCGCACTATCCAGGGATTCGCATCGCGTCCCACCGCCCCCGTAGCTCAGGGGATAGAGCACGGCTCTCCTAAAGCCGGTGTCGCATGTTCGAATCATGCCGGGGGCACTTCGCGTTTCTGCAGCTCAGCGCATGTTTCCGGGCGGTTGCCCTACTGCTCGTCGCTCCCCTCAGGTCGGTGTGTGGTCGGTGGCTCTGTGGTTCCGGATGGCGCCGATTCGTGTTCGGCGTCCAGTTCGGCCATACGTCGCCGGATCTCAGCGACACGGGCGGCGCGCTCAGGGTCAGCCAGCGCTCGCCGAAGACGCTCACCACCGCGGTCACGTGCTTTCATCTCGCCATCCTCCACGACTTGACCAAACCCAGCCGTCGCCCGCCGGCGCTCCGCGACGTCGTACCGCTGTCTACCTCGATCGCCCAATTTCGCAGCGGTGATCGTGCCGAAGACCAACGGACTCTGATCTGCCCGTGCGCCGGCGTACTCCGCGATCCCCCCAGCTCAGTGTTGCGACGTACCGCCAGCACAGCCGCCGGCCTTCGCTCGCGGTTCTGCGAATCGGTCACTGTCCAGAACCGTCTAACTCGGCATCGCGACGGCTGCCGGAGCCTTCGTCACGACGACTCGCTTCCTGCACTTCTGCCGGTCCATAGATGTCCAGTTCGAGACCGTCGTCGACGGGCATGCTGTTCAGCGACTCGACTGCCTCGTTCGCCGGAGCCCACCGACGCTTTACCTTCATCTGCACATCGTGCGCCGGACTTTCGCGCTCCTGCACGCGACGAGCCGCAGCGTCGAGACGGTGCGCAACGTCGTCGAGATCAGACGGGAAGAGGCCCGCGTAGTGGTTGAGGGTGGTAGCAGCCGATTCATGGCCAAGCAGACGCGCAACGGCGACTACCGAGGCGCCAGCCTGGATCGCGAGAGATGCCGCAGTGTCGCGGAGGTTGTGCGGCGTGATGTCCAGCTGCGCCGAGTGCACGGCATCGTCAAAGACGTCCCGACGGAAGTTTCGGTTGCGCAGTGGCGTGCCGCTCGCTGAAGGAAAAACCAATTCACCGGGTCGACGGCCCACCCCAAAATCGGCGAGCATGGCCGAGACCGTCGCAGGAATCGGCACCGTCCGCGCCTGGTGATCTTTCACCGGAGCCATCTCACCGCGCGGCGCCTCCTCGGAGTAAGCCCGACGAACCCTAAGCCTGTGGGAAGCGAGATCGACGTCTGACCACTGCAACGCGGCCAACTCGCCCCACCTGAGGCCGCAGTACCCACCAACCAGGACGATGAGACGGTCGCGTTGTGACGGCAGACGTTCAGCCAACGCCCAGAGTTGATCATGGGTCAGCGGATGCGGATCGTTGCCCTGGACCTTTGGCAGCTTGATACCGACCGCGGGATTGCGATGGATCGCGCCATCCCTCAGCGCATAGTCGAAGACCCGGCGCAACACCCCAAGCGCGTGACGGGCGGTTGCCGGCGACTGCTGTCGAGAGATGCCGGCCGCCCAGACCTCAACCTCTGACGGGCGAACAGAAACCAAAGGCTGGCGCCCGAACGCGCGAGAAATCTGCTTGTTGATAACCCCGCGAATCTTGCGCTCAGTTGCGGGCTGCCGTGGCGGTTGTGCGGCGAACCAAATCTCGCACCACTCTCGAACCGGCTTCTCCCCCGCCTTCGGGTCCGCCCACACACCTGTCTTAAGAGCATCGACCTGCTTACGCTCCCACTCTTGAGCATCACGCTTACGCGGAAAAGTACGCGACGCGACGTAGCGACCGCGGTAGTACACGCGGGCTCTATACACACGTGAGCCGCCGGGACCCTCACGAGCCTCAATCATTCACTCGCCCAGGCACTCTGTGTGCGTCTCACCGCACGCGCCCTCGTCGACCTCCACAGCATCCTCTGACATATCGAAGTCCGGCCATGACGCGTACCAGGCTTCTAGTTCAACAAGAAGCCCCTCGGGGAGATCTACCCAAGGACCATCGAAACCCCGCGGCTCGACCGGGCCATTAGCGAATCTTCCCTTCTTCATCTAAATCACCCATCTTCCCAACGCGATTCCCGCTGCGCGTCCACCCAGCGGTCCACATCCGTTGAATCCCAGCGGAGCGAATTTCCCAGCTTTATTGCGGGCGGCCCTTCACCACGCAGACGCCACGAGCGGATACACCCAACACTGACCTGGAACTTCTCGGCCAACTGCTGGATCGTCAAGTACTCGGTTTGCGTTCCAGCCCGCCTAGCCGCCTGACTTCCCACCTGGCCCCTCCATCAGAGATACGAGCAAGAGCGGCTCACGCGCCGCCGTTCCGGCGGCATGTGCCTGAGCACTGGGGCCGGGAGGCGAGCACAGTGCACCTGCAGTAGCTGCTGGACCGGATGCTCCCGAGGACGCCGGCGGACGCGTAATCCCCGCATCTACCTGACGACCCGCGGAGTAGTCGGCTGCCGACCAGATGACGCTGGCCGCAATCGTGAGCGTCGCGAAGATCAGATTCGCAGCACGTTCGGTATCGCCCTCATATGAATGAGTCATGACGGCTGCGCCAGTCGGTTGTGAAGTAGTTGTGCTGGATCCCGCGACAAGCTGGCGAACCGGTTCACCCAGTCGGCAACTGCCGAGTCGCCGGATTCGTCGCGTCCGAGTTCGAAGGACCAGTGCGACAGAGCCTTTGGATATTCAAGGATGACAGGGGTTTCCAACGGATCGAGTGCACGCATATCGAGTTGAAAGACCCCAGGCTTGGGCTGCGTCACCACAGCCGCAGGCACCATCAGCGCAGTCGCTAGGCGACCAGACGCCCGCTGCCAGTCAGCGAGCTCCTGCCCATCAACCGCCCCAAATCGCGCGCTCGCGCCGAATACCGTGGGGTTTAAGGACACCAGCGGCGGCATCCACCGTTCAAATCGACCATGCTTGTCCATCCGCCGCACAGACAGCCCGACCACATCAAAAAGCGCAAAGCGCCTCTCCTCGTCAGTCAGCACGCTGATCGCGTAATGCACATCAGCGAGGTACGGCGTCACCGCGGGTGCCGGTTTGCTCTCACGCCGCCATCTCAAGACAACGTAGCCGAGCACTGCACAGACACACAGAGTTACAGCACCACTGCCCGACCAACGTGCGCCGAAAACCAACAGACAGAACACGATCGCCGCTGGAGCAATCCACATTTTGTTAGGCCGAGGCGGTCCCTTTTTCACCGCAAGCACTGCTGCATACAGCAGGATCCCAACCGGAATCATCCACGTTGCGTACGGCACAGTCACTCCCCGCTTGCCGACCGACGCGCGGGCGTGACGGACCGGATGACATCATTCGCGTTGCCAACAGGTACGAGGCGCTCGACGAAGACACTCACGGCCAGGACACCACGCGGTGACCCGTTACCAAACCCGGCACGACCCTCCGCGCGCACGGACACCTCCGTTAGGCCCTCGGCCTTGAAAATGCTTCCCGCCTGTACATTTTCGAGCGGCGTCGCAGTCTCCACAGTCGCGCCATCGAGGCCGGCTCCGCCGACCGACACCGCGACGCCCGTCAGCCGGTGTACGTCAACCCCTCCACGCTGGACATTGGTGTCTGTCTTGACGCCGTTCTCGTACTGCGCCCGTGTCCGCGCCGTCCCACCAGTGCCGATCAAAAGCACCGTCGACGGGTCCACCGCCAAGGTCATCTTGCTTAGCTCAGGCATTGCACTCTCCTTCTTCTTGATAACCAGTCGTTGCCATCCGGCGTCATACGAGAGTCAATGCTGCAGCACCCAACCAAGCCGAACAATGAGTCATGCACTCGCGCCAAAACCGCAGTTCAGGAGCAAATCGACAGCATTTGTCACTAAACCGCGCTACCGTTTCGACTTGCGGGGCAGTCATCGATCTTCAGAGCCTGCAGCGTCTCAAGCGCTGTGGGCAGCAGCCGTCAGTGCGTTGCAGGCTGGTGTGTCCAACTCCGAGGTCCTAGCGGCCATGCGCCTAGCAGAGCCTGAGAAGACACGGGCTCGAATTAGGCTCGATAACCTCAGACGTCAGCTTGCGCCTAGTCCAGCGCTGTCGGCGCGGGAAGCCCTATCACGCCTCTCTGACCTTCGACGAGATGAGCTGGAGAGGCCGATTGTTGAAGCAATCCTCGCTAATACCAATGAGATTCAGAAGCTCTTCCAATCTTCTGCGGCAATCCGCGCACGACGATCGTCCCTTGTTAACCAACTTCGCGAAGTCAACAGGATGATTAATGAGATCGACCGAGTCGGCCTAGGCATGAGCCGACGGGTTGCACTTGTTGTGCGGCACAACCAGATTGTGGCCCACATTTTCGACGAGTACGAATCCCTCGCTCGGATTCTCGATCAGGTTGAGACGGTGTATGTTCGAAGCACCGCATTGGCCGACCGCGGCCTCCTTCTCAGCGGCGTATCTGTCAAGGAGACCCTGCGACTCGGCGGTGTAACTCGAAGCGACACAAGGGTTTATCGATCGCGGGAGAAGCTAACCGATCCGCCAGCTTGCGAGCACCGGTTCACACCGACACTCCGACAGCTGCTACCGAGCCTCCAAGCCGCGCAAGTCGCGGTCGCTGAACTGCGTGGATCCATCGAGGCTGACCAACGTCGCTTACTGAACGTTCCCGGGCAGACCGATTTGCCGTAAGCTGGCAAGCCAACTGCTCTCAACGGCGCTTAGGCTCGCTTAGGCTAGTGCCTGGCCTGGCTCCTCGCACTTCTTGCACAGGGTCTTCAGCCAGCCGTTAACGTCCACTAACGTCCCAGGCCCACCACACCATTCACAGATCGTCGCCGACGTCCGTTCCGCCGCTTGCGTTATAGCGTCGAGGGCATCGCACACAGCCGGCGTCGGGACTTCCCCACTCGGTTGACAGTAGTAGCGCAGTACACCGAACTTCTCTTTGATCTGAAGAACGGCATAATTAGGATCGATCGCGGCGAGTCGCTCGTCGGTGTCAATAATGAGCGAATACCAGCCCGGTGCGACGTCGATACAGCGCGCCAATCTGATGGGGATACGACGCAGCACACCTCCCAGCGCTTCGGCGTCGGCAGACTCGCCAGAGGTGAAATGCGCTACTTCACCGTCACCCTCGGACTCGAGCGGCCCAACACTCGTCGGCATGTATTGTGAGCGCCCAACCGGTCTGCCATGAAGATCCTCATTTATTGGCAATGTCGGCCCCCGATCGGCATGTCAATTCAAACTGACTCTACTTGAGTAGATTTCGATACACGTTGCCAATTATCGCCCGTCGCAGTCTGACTGACGTCCAAGTCGCAGTACACCACGCAGTTCCTCGTCGCCGCCAGACGTGCCGCACGCCTCATGAGTGCCGAATAGCTGCTCGCTCGACGACTGCCAACGCAGCGCGCCTTGCCGCCGGCGGCACTCGGGCATCGAGGGGATCCTCCAGGAACATCCTCAGCCTTGCTGCCAGCTTGTGCGCCCGGACGTCAGCTCCAGCCAACTCTGTGAGAAGTAAGTCCAAAGGCCATGAATAGACGTGCGCGTACCGTGCGTCGAAAACGACTACCTCGTTAATGGCGAACCGCTCTTGGGCCAGCAATGCGTAGGCCAGGATTTGGTAGATCAACCTTGAGTCGAGGCCGTACCGCGGTGTACCGTCACGCTTCCGCCTATGCACCATCGCCTTCATCTCAATAAGTGTCGTGCCCTTAATCAGGTCGGCATCACCTGGCAGCACCGTTGAAAACGCCGGACCAGTACAGAGATTGCCCCTGCGTGAGCGGATCATTGGCAAGAGGACGTCAACAAAGGCTCGTTCGAGACATCTCAGATCGTCGATTGCCGACGCCGGCATGACGCCCAAGATGTCCGAATAGGTCGGTCTATCCCCAAGCAGGCCAAGCGCTGACCGCTCGAACTGCACGCCGCGGACAAGCTCTACGAACAAGGCGACCGCCCAGCAACCTCGCAACAGCTCTTCGCCCGCACCCTCGTACGTGTGGCGATAACGTCGCTGTAACAGACGCGAATCCATCGCCGCAACTACCTCCCAGGCCGCCTCAGCCCACGCGCGTGACGGGCAGCAATCGTAGATCGATCCCACGACCGAGTTGGAAGTAAGAGCCGTTCCTAGTGAGGACCTTGTTAACAGATCGAAAGCAGCACCCGCTGTACCACCCAGGACACCTGGCGGCGGCTCGACACACGGCTCCACGACGCTCTCCCGAAAGACTCGAAACACGTCGTCGGTATGTGGCAGGACCGCTCGGAACCACTGCGCTAGAGGCTTTTTAGAATTTTTCAGCTCATCCGTCACAGAGTGCCAACGTATTACGGCGGTTGCTGTTCGATACATCTCGTGCTCCAGGATTCGAATCGGGGTTTCAGCCGCTACCCGTCTTCTCGAATAATGCACTACCGCACCGACACCGCGGCTACCGCGAAGTACGGCGGCTCTTCGCGGTTGAGGGTGTATTGGCATTGCGCGCCGCCGCCGGGATAGGGGTGGAGGCGACCTGGACGACGTGCCATCCCACCGTAGCCACGAAGGCCCTCGACATCCTGACCGACACGTCGAAGCAGCTGGCGATGGCGGCCGCTGCCAACGAAGAGCAGGACGAGACTGCTTCCCCTCCGTCACCACATCGCCGCCCGAGAACAATAGGTATATCCACCTCCCGCAGCGCATCCTTCTCGAGCCGTACCAGCGATAACCGCCTGACGAAAGACGTTGGTACCGGCGCGTGCAACTGCGCTCTTGCGCGCTAGGTGCTGTAGAAGCTTAGTTTGAGTTGTGCGGATGTCAGAGCGTCGAGCATGCGAGCTCCATCAGGATCACGCTGAACCGCCTGCAAAAGCATCGGTGTCGCCTGGGCTGAGTAGCACCCGTCATGAAGGTGGGCGATGAAGTCGAGTGAATATGGCGGCACGTATTCGATTGGTGGTGGGGCATCTGTGTAGTTCATGCATCCAATTCTCGGTGCGTGCGTCGCAACCAGTAGCAGGAGATTCGAGCCAGACGAGCCCGGAAAGCGCGTGACGCTCCGCAGCCTGAGTTGTCGTCATCCGGTTATGCGTCGGTCATTGACCGAGGAAGTCGGCTACTTGGTCACGGATGGAGTCGATGTCTGCATCGATCTTCGGGCGGGGCCAGGCTGCGGAGCCTCCGAACGCCCACATGACCGAAAGCTCAGACAGTTTCGCGATCACGTACGAGAACTGCGGGAGCGTCAACGGGGGCGAATAGTCGTCCGAGCGAATCTGTTCCACCACAAGGCCGTTGAGACCGTTCTGCATCGCTTGATGAACGACTGGCGGGCCTGGTCTTCCGCCGTTCTCGGGCAGTGAAAGCCAAGATTCGACTTCGGTACTGCGGGCATCGCCCTCGATGCAGAGGACCCGGAACGCTGCCGCGATCACGGCTTCGGCAGGTCTCCACAGGCCGTAGTTGCCGATGAACGGGATGCCTTTGGCGACCGATGCCAGTCCGTACATGGCCTCGCCGCCCGCGACGAGACTAAGCAGTATCGCCGGTTCGAAAAGGAGCTGGATGCCGACGTCGCCGCCGACGGTGCCCTTCTTCATCGCTCTTTCGACGATCTTGTGGCCACGGTTGCTGAGCAGGGGCGCGGACTGGTCGTAGAGGGACGACAGACGCGGCTTAACCGACCCGTTGAGTTCGGCGATCTGCTCAGCCGAGAATCGCATGATCGGCTACTTCCCCTTGGCCGCTGCCAGGTGCGGCGGCGGCGATCCTGGGCCGTTCTTCTGGCCGTACTCCCAAAGCTGTTGTGCGAATGACAGATATACTTCCACGCTATCGAGGGTCAGGTTGGCAATCTCGCGCTTGCCGCCGTAGAAGCCCGGCACACTGGCCCCGGCGCACGCATCGAACTGCAACGCACTGATGCCCACGGCGGCCATCCATCGGTCAAACATTTCGGGCAGCAAGAAGTCTTGTGCCAGAGGAACACTGAGTGCCTGCTCGAATGAGCGCACATCAACCCATGGCGTGACTGAGCCGTCGAAGGGATCGAGAACTACCACGGTCCGCGATGTCTGGCTCCGGTCCGCTGTCCCCTCGATCGTCAGCTGACTGGTGACCGCGAATTGGCGCGCCAGCCAGTCGAATGCGAAGACTTCGGCGTCAAGCCCCCGAGTGCGGAACATTGCGTCAACGGTGACTTGTGCTGCCGGTGCCGAGGCCGCGTCGTGGAACCGGAGCAGACCATGGTTCATTGAACGCCCGCACAGGGCGAGTTTGGCGAAGGTGTCGTCGACCAGTTCGGGTCGCCACTCGGCGTTGTGCCGTGTCGGCGGGTCGAACGTGAATTCCATCTCAGGCGCTTCCTGGTCTCGTTGCAATGTGGCCAATCCTCAGGGTAGGTCAGGGATGCGCACGGTCTACCGCCTGCAGGGCCTGGTGCGCCGCTACGGCGCCGATCGCGTCGACCGAGCGTGTGCACTGTCGCTGGAACTCGACGTCGTCGCGGTCAACAAGATCGCTTCGATGCTGGACCGCGCCACCGAGAGCAGCGCCCCGGCGCTGCCACGTGCAGTCGGCCAAACCGCTACCCGGTTTTCCCGCGATCCTGCCGAATTCATCACCATGACAACATCATTGACCGTTGTTAGCGACGACGATGTCGAAGGGAGTCGCTGAGATGACCACCCATCGCGGAGCCGCCGAACCCGTCGGCGCCGACCTACTGAGGCTGCTCAAGACCCTCAAACTCGGCGCTCTGGCCGACACTCTGCCCGAACGCGCCGCACTGGCCCGCCAACACAAACTCAGCCACATCGGGTTCCTCGAAACACTGCTCGCCGACGAGGTGTCCCGACGCGAATCCCGCTCAGCGGCGATCCGGGCCGGTAAAGCCGGACTCGACCCCACCATGCGCTTCGACACCTGGACCGCCCACGACGACCTGCGCTACGACCGCACCCTGCTCGGCGATCTGACCGCACTGCGGTTCCTCGACGCCGGCCAGTCCGCGATCGTCCTCGGCCCCGTCGGCGTAGGCAAGACCCATCTGGCAACAGCACTGGGCCACATGGCCATTCGCCGCCGCCACACCGTACTGTTCAGTCGCGCCGACAAACTGTTCACCAAACTGCGCTCCGCCCGCCTGGACCACACCGTCGACGCCGAGATCCGCCGACTGGCATCCATCGACGTCCTCATCATCGACGACTTCGCGCTACGCCCGCTCGATGCCACCGAAACCAGCGACTTCTACGAAATCGTCGTCGAACGCCACCGCACCAAGACCACCATCGTGACCTCCAACCGCGGACCAGCCGAATGGCTCACCATGACCGCCGACACCCTGCTCGCCCAATCAGCCATCGACCGACTCACCGCCGCAGCCCACACCCTGGTCATCGAAGGACCGTCCTACCGCCAACGCACCCGCGCCCAACTTGACCCGACCCAACCCGACGAGCATCCTCAATAACGCGCCACGGTGGTCCCATCCCAGTGGCAATCAGGTGGTCCCATCACCCTGGCAAGCGACAACCACCGCTCATGAACTCGCGCGGCAAATGCATTGCGCGCAAACCATTCTCGGTCGATGCCATCGAACCAGAGTGGCAGCTCCGATCTAAGCGCTGACTCCATCCCTGACGCAGTGAACACTAGCGCGTGGATATGCAGATGCCACCCGTTACCTCCGCGCATGGGAGCGCCGTATGTCGCCTCAACAACTCTGGTCATACCCGCAACGTCGAAGAGTTCGGCATCACCAAGATGACCCTTAAGGAGGGTCGATTTGCCCGCTCGCTCCACCATCCGAGCTCGCTGGCCGGTCCACTTGCGCGAACCGAATGCTGATCTCCAGCCCGCGCTCAATCCATCCCAAAGCAGCGCGAGGCGATCTTTCGATGTATGACGCATCGTGAGCGTCAACAAGTACACGCTTCCACCTTGGCGATGGCATTCCCGCACGGCCGCAGCGATTTCCGCCGCTCTAGTGTGAGCGATCACCGCCGAGCAACGTGGGCAGGACCACACGGATCCGCATGTCATCAAGCCTTGAAAGCTCGCAATCGACTGTCCATTCACTTCTCGTCTCGTGATGGCGACCGCTTGACCATCATCGGGGTCACCAACCGCATCGTTGTGCAGCATACGGCCGCAGCAACGGACGGCTTTCAGTGAGGAGGCCTGCCACAGCATCGCCCGAGCAGCCCACCGCACACGACGCTTCTCCGTGGACGCGGCCAAACCTGCGTCCAGACCGGTTGTGAAGCAATAACTCTGAGTACTACCAAGAGCGCTCGCTCCGCTCGCGCCAACGACGCTCTGGTCCTGTCAGTTCCGCGCAAGCGCTCCGGACCGCCGCGCCGCCGCTGATGCGTTCTTCACCCAGATCTGCACTGATGATCATCAGAGACCCACGTACTTCTGCGGTCATCGCGCTGCAGTCCGTGTGCTTTGCTCAGACCAAGCTCTGCGATGAGCTCGAGTACGGCACTCTGCGTAGGCCCAATCCACTGAACCTCCGAGCTCAACGGGAACATCGGCGACAACACCGCCCTTCGTGCGTCCACCGGCACGGTCGCGTGCCTCGAGGACATGAACGGAGAGGTCCGCGGCTCGCAGGCATCTGGCGGCACTGAGTCCTGCCAGCCCAGCACCCACGATCACGACATCGGCATCCGTTCTTGCCTCCTGTCGTCGACCGGCACTCCTACACCGAAAAGTGGCGCCGAACCGAATGCCACCCGGAATCGTGGGCACAACCACAATTATCCGATTCCGGCCACCGAGGACCTCGCTGGCCTCCGTTCGGCTGTCATCTGGTGTGCAGCCTCTTTGATGCCGGTTGGGATCTCGCGATCCGTCCTCTAAGGATTACCCCAGCGGACTTGATTGAGCTGATGTTGCTTGGCCCGACCGAGCCTGAGAGCAGTTACATCCCGACGGCCATGGTGCTCAAATCCACTGCGGTGCCGGCGGAATACTGTTGTGCCGCCCCTGGGCCACCAACGCGGTGTCTGACGCTGGGACCCGACCGCTGAGCCAACCGATCAACTCGGCCCGTGACCCGCTGATCTCCAACATTGGCTTCTCACACGATGAGCTGCTCGCGGTCAGCACTCGAATGCAATCAGAGTCGATCGCCCTCAACCGCACTGGGGCGAACTCCACCCCGCCGCGCTCCATCGCGTCAAGCAGATCACCGAGAATCCAGTCCGCAGCCAGAGTCGGAATGTCCTCGACGGTGTAACCCACGTCAAGGTCAACGTGATGAATCTCCAACTCCCGCAATCGGATCGGCACCAGTGTGGCCGGAGTGCGCGGCTCGCCCGTGCGGGGTACCACTGGAAAGTTCCACGCCTGCGCAGGCAGCGAACGCACCGACTGGTCAAACAGCTTCACGTTGGACTGCAGATCCTCGAGGATCTGCGCGGCAGTGCGTCGGCAGCCCGCTTCGATCTCTGCGGCACGATACGCCATGCTTGGGTACTGCGCGGCCTCCAGACCCGTGCGCGCCCACGACAGCAACCGCATCAAGCTGTCGCCAGCTCGGCAAACATGAGTCAACACATGGCCTCGCGTCCACGGTGCAACCAGCGACATCGCCCCGACCTGCTCATCGGTCAACACCGACGCCGACTGCACGAGCCTGCGACTGGACTCCTCGATCGGAACCAACCAACCCAGCCCACCTTGATCATCCATCCAGCCACCTTCGGCCCTCGGGGCTCGCCGCGCATCCCGACACTTCAACCACAGCGCCAGGGTTCACGTCAAGCATTGGGGCCCAATGCTTGACGAAGTCCAACGCCGATCAAGACTATGGTTGGGTGGCGCCGTCGAGGACCGCCTTGAACACGGCCTTGCCCTCCTCGCTCACGCGGTCGAGTTGCTCGCCGCGCTCGATTGCACGAAGTGCTGCGGCCCGCAGTCCGCTGCCAAGCATGTATGCGCATTCCATGGAGACTGGCACCCACGGCGTCGCGTCGTCGGCCGCGCGGGCCGCCAGAGCTACCAGAAATTCGGCGAAGCGTTCCAATGCATCCCGTTGCGCGCGAACGATTCCTTCACCGACCGCAGGGCTAGAGAGCGCCAGCGTCAGTGCGGGTTCGCTCGAGAGTACGGATATGTAGGCATCGATTGCCTGTTCGATCTGAACGGAACGCCGTGCATGGAGATTGGTCGCCGCGGCGACGGCCTCGATGATGGTCGTAGCGCTGAGGTGAACGAGCTCGACGAGACAGGACTCCTTGTCGGCAAAGTGTTTGTAGAACGTGCGGCGCGAGGCATGCGCGTGGGCGACGATGTCGCTGACGTGCGTGTGCGCGAGTCCCTTTTCCCGGATCGAGGCGGCGAGACCGTCGAGCAATCTGTGATGCTGCTGCTGCACCTTGGCTGCTCGGTTCGCGGGCATCTCTCTTAGCCTCTCGGTTTGGCGCACCCTACTTCAGGAGTATGTCAACTCGCGCGAAGCCCACTCGGGCGGTTCGAATGAGGACCACTGCGGCGAAAGGAGATGCGGTCTGACAGATGCCGATGATCCCCGCCGGGATGCGCACGGGGACGATATTCGTTCGCAGGTACTCCTCTCCTGCCGATATCGTGCCGCCCATGGATCAATCGGAGTTGGACTCGAGGATCCAGGTGTACTACGCCAGCTTGTTTGATGAGTCGCAGCGGCTTGGCACACGCTCGGCGCAGGGTCGCCTGGAGTTCGAGCGTGTTCAAGAACTGATCGGCTCACGGATTCCCGCGCAGTCGCGCGTGCTCGACGTTGGTGGCGCGACCGGTGTTCACGCAGCCGCGTTGGCACTTCGTGGTCACGAGGTGATTCTGGTCGATCCCGTCGAGTCCCATGTCGAACTGGCACGCCGGCACGGAACCTTCACCGCCGAGCTTGGGGATGCGCGCGATCTGGCATTCGCTGACGACTCGTTCGACGTCGTGTTGTTGTTCGGTCCGCTTTATCATCTTGCGGGACGGCACGATCGGGTTCGCTGCCTGGAGGAGGCTAGCCGCGTCGTACGCGCCGATGGTTGGGTCTTCGCCTCTGCTATTCCACGGTTCGCCAGCCACGCGATGATGACGTTGGGGCGGTCCGAACTCCGCGACCAACGGTACCCACCCGAACTGATTGCGTTACTGGAACGCGGCGACCCGCCAACCTCGGCCCGATTTCCTGGTGGCCATTTCCATACCGGGGAAGAGTTGTTCGAGGAGTTGAGCTCTGCTGGCCTTCACGACGTGCAAGTGTGCGCCATAGAGGGTCCCAACGGCCTTGCGCTGGAATCGTTCTCACATGTTGAGGAAGACGTTCATCAAGCGGCGCTCACCCTCGTCCGGACGGTTGGACATCTGCCGGGCATTCGAGACATGACCAATCACCTGATGGGAATCGGCCGAGTGCCTACGTGATTGCCGCTTGGTTGTGTCCGTCGATTGGCGCGTTGGCCGTCGATGTGCCGTGCCTGGGCATGGCGTGAGCAACCACCACGGGCCCATATGCAAAAAGGGTACTCAAGGGTACCCTTATGGTGGCTCCGCCCGCTCGGGCTGACGGGGAAGGGCGTCTGGTGCGCCGTGCGCGATCGAAAGGATGGGCATGTCATGGGCATGTCAATGTCGCCAGTCGAGCTCCTGATGCGGGTCATCGATCATTCGTGGAGCGTCGTTCGTCACCTCGTGCGCGGCCACGTCGCGATCTATCGGGCCAGTGATGGCCGCCTAGGTCACCACGTACCGGGGGTTCCACCGATGCTCCTCCTCGACCACGTGGGGGCGAAGAGCGGTACGCCACGCACGACACCGTTGGTCTACATGCCCGACGGGGATCGCTACATCGTCGTCGCCGCCAAGGGGGGCCACCCAAAGAACCCTGCTTGGCTCTACAACCTGCGAGCCCAGCCATCCGTCGACGTCCGAATCGGCTCGCGCCGGCTGGCGATGACAGCCAGAGAGCTCAACGGCGCTGAACGCCAAGCGATGTGGCCGCGTGCGCTCGCATACACCAGCCATTGGCGCCGATATGCCCGACGGGTGCCGCCGTCACGCACAATCCCCCTCGTCGCCCTAGAGTCTTCCGTCGAGTCGTCGGCGTAGAACCGACTGCCGTTGACACTGCTCCCGGTGGAAACTCGCGAGCATCCACACCAGACTGTCGGCATGCGCTCCAAGCTATGGGCGAACGTGCACGCCGAGCGTGCCTCTCTTGTCCGAGACCTAACCGACCAACAGCACCTGGACTGGGCCACGCCATCGCTCTGTGCGGGGTGGGACGTTCGCGACGTCGTCGCCCATCTAGCGGCTACCGCCACCTTGTCACTGTCGAAATTCGCCGCAGAGTTAGTCGCTGCAGGGTTCCGCCCGAACCGCATCGCCGAAAAGCAAATCAACGCGGGTCGCCAGCGCACGGGCCAGCACGCGCTCGACGCGCTGAGGTCCGCGATCCATGCGACGGCATCGCCGCCGCAGCCAACGATTACGCGAGTAATCGAGATCGTCGTTCACGGCGAAGACATTCGGCGTCCGTTGCAGATTGGACACGCATACGACACGACGCACGTCGCCGACGCCTTGAGTTACCTATCCCGCGACCATCGATTCGGCGCCAAGACTCTGATTCAGGGACTACACCTATCCGCCACTGACGCTGACATCGCCATCGGACAAGGCGAGCGAGTCGAAGGCACGGCGGTGTCGCTTCTCCTCGCCGCATCTGGACGCCGTGCAGTGATCGAAGACCTCAGCGGGCCTGGTTGCCGGTTGCTCGAGCAACGGATGACGTGAACGTCTTATCGCATTCTCTCGATACGTGCCAACGCGGCAATAGGGCATCGAGGCGCATTGGCTGGCCGCGGACATGGGGATCGCCGGGACCTGGCTGGGTCAGATTTCCCGCGAAAACACAACGTGGGCACCGCCGCGGCCGTCGTAGTTCGTCACTGGATCGCTGACGGTGAATCCCATCCGGCGATGGAACGCCTGTGATCCGGTATTCGACGCAGACGTGATCGCGAGGACCTTTCGGCGTCCGTGCTCTCTGACTACGGCGAAGAACCGCTCATACAGGTCAGCGCCGAGCCCGCGCCCTCGACTACGAGGTTCGACACCGACGAAGTGTATGTAGGCCTCATCTGGTCGAGACTGGGACAGGAAGCCAATGAGAAACGCTACCAACCGATTCCCGTCTCGGACTATTAGGCTTGTATCGGCGAAGTGCTGGAAGAACAATCTAGGCACGAGCGCTGCTCGTTGCGAACTACGAGCCTCGGCCTCGGCGTAGTCCCACCATGAGTCAAGCGCGGCAACGACATCGGGATGATCCCGCTCCGTCGACGGTCGATAGATCAGCTCGCCCACGCACCGACCTTAGCGCGAAGCCGCAATGGCATGGCGCCACCGACCGACACCGGCAGCCGCCAACGGCCGTCCTGAACGACGCGGTGGGCGTGCCGCGGGATCACTAGGCCTAAACCGTGTGGCGGCACGCGCTTCGAAATGTCAGGTTGGACAGATGGCTGGCGAGATCGTATTCATTGGCGGAGCGTCTGGGGTCGGTAAGACCAGCGTTGCACTTGAAGTGCACGCCAAGTTGAGCGCCGCGGAGGTCTCGCACTGCGTCGTCGACGGTGACTACCTCGACATGGCGCACCCAGCACCGTGGCACCACAACTTGGCCGAACGCAACCTGACCGCCTTGTGGGCCAACTACCGTGCGCTGGGCTATAGCCGGATGGTGTACGCGAATACCGCCAGTGTGTTGCCGTCGGTGATGGAGTCACTCGTCGAAGCGATGGGCGGTGATGTCGAGGCGGTCGCCATCCTGCTGACGTGCACCACGGAGACGGCCCGCAGGCGTCTGCGCGAGCGGGAGCGGGGTTCGGAATTGGCTCGTCACGTCGAGTCGAGTTCACAGATGGCGGTGACGCTGGAAGCGAACTGCCCTTCGGGCGTGCACCGAGTTTCAACGGAGAACCGCTCGGTTCATTCGGTCGCCGCGGACGTGATCCGGCTGACAGGCTGGCTATCACGCCAGCCCCAGGAGGAACCTGTCTCACCGTCCGACAGACTTCGACGAGGCGGTGCGAGGTCGGTGCACGTGGCGCCTGCCGACGTCGACGGCGAGGGTGTACGCGAACTTCTGGCTGAGGCCGTCGGTGGGGACTCGTATCGTGTTGACGCCACCGTCGAGCAGTACCGACGAGACCCGACGTTGGTCCTACTGCGCGCAGTCATCGCCAACGAGCTAGTTGGCGTTGTCGGCTATGGCGTTCGCGACGCCGACGTCGTGGTCCTTCACATCGCCACCGGGAAGGCCCATCGCCGATCCGGCGTTGGACGTCGAATGCTCGACGCGGTTCGCGAGGCGAACCCCCGCCATTTTCGCATCATCGCCGAAACCGACTCCGACGCAGTCGATTTCTACGTTGCCAACGGCTTCGTCGCCGAATCGCTCGGCGAAAAGTATCCAGGTGTCCAGAGGTTTCACGTCCAGACCCCGAATGAAGGTGGACCGCAACCCGAGGCACGAGGCGAGATCTGATGTTGATCCTGACCATTCGTGGCCAGAGAAGGCCGGGCGATGCGGAAGGGTCGAAAGCCCATGAGAGCGGACCAGTTCCACCAATGGCATGTCGGGGATCGAGAACCACTACACCCCGTGAGTCAGATCACGCGTGCGCCGCGGTTCGGCTATCCGCCAGGCCCGTTGGGCCACTTCAGGAATGAGCCGGCATCGACGCGAATGTGCTGGCCGGTAATGTAACGGCTGTCATCACTGGCGAGGAACACACCCAGATTGGCCATGTCTTCGGGTTCGATGTAGGGAATCGGCATCGCCTGAAACAACGAGAACAACGGCTCGGCGTCTTCTCTGGTGGGCTTCTTCCCCTCGGCGATCAGGTCCGGCCGGAACACGCCGTACATTCCATCGTTCTGCAGCAGGTGGGTGTTGCAGTTCGTTGGGTGAATGGCGTTGACACGGATCATTCTCGGCGCCAGGTGAAGGCACATCTCGTTGACGTACTCCATGACGATGCGCTTGCTCCAGCCGTAACCGGCGCCTCCAGGACCCATGTCTGGGCTACTGGTTGTCGACTTGATCATTCCTGCTGTCGAACCGGTAACTATTACCGATGCACCCTCGGGCAGGTGCGGGATTGAGACGGCAACGGTGTTCATCACCCCCAACAGGTCGACGTCCGAAGCGTCCACGAATCCCATCGGATCGGTGTTTCCCATGGCCATCGGCAAGATTCCCGCGTTAGCGACGACGATGTCGAGCCTGCCTAGGTCTGCGACCCCTGCCTCTACCGCTTCGCGAAGTTCGTGGCGTTCGCGCACATCCGCGACCCGCGCAACTACCTGACGGCCGAGTTCTTTGATGGAGCGTTCGGTTTCTGCAAGATCGTCGGGTGTCGCCAACGGATAGGGGTTCGACGGAATGTCGCGACAGATGTCAATCGCGATGATGTCAGCGCCTTCCTTCGCCATCGCGATGGCATGAGCGCGACCCTGACCGCGCGCAGCGCCCGTGATGAAGGCGACTTTGCCGTCGAGTTTTCCGGTCATTCGTAGGTACCCCATTCGTATCGTCTCGCGTCGTGCGGATCCGAGGGCGAAGCGACGCGCAAGGCGCACCTCACATCGTCATCCCCAAGGCGCGATCAGCGCTGCCCTAACGTTTGTTCTGACCATATCGACACCTCCGGGAGACGTCAATCTCAATCCGCGTGGAATCAAACCTTCGGTTCACGATTGGCTTGGAGTCCAGTACGGCACATTTGTCGCACCCGGCGACGTCGCATGCTCGTCGATACGCGGGAGCGCTACGCGCCAAAACGCTACCGACGCCAGGAGCGTTGCCCAAACGATTGTTTCGCCGTATATTCGACCCACGCCTGGTTCTTTCGAGTGCTCGACCAACCAGCAGAGGCGCCGCAGCAAGGAGTCAGATGGCCCAGGACCTCGGTCAGATCGGACTGTGGATCCGGCGGGTCGAATCGCGGGAACGCCCGAGCATCGTGACGCCTGACAGCACGACAACCGCCGCACTCGAACCGACCTCACGGTAGTCGAGCGTGAGGATCGAGCACCTATTGGTTGGTACGCGCTCTGCTCGCAAAACGATGGACTTGACTGCACTAGTTGAGCTAGGCCAGACCAGCGGACTGTCTGCGAATCGGGTTGCAAGCGAACGGAACCTATTTGCGCGGGATGGGGAACCGGCATCACGACACTGCACCTGCATTGCGACTTCGATGGGTCGGCTCAAGAGTGGGCACGTGTTTGCGCCAGCACCGAGGCGTGGACTCGATGAGGTACTAGGAATCAACAATTGGGAGTAGGAAAGATGGCCACCACGGACGTTAGCGAACGGCTTTCTCGGCTTGAAGCGCTCAGTGAGATTCGTGATTGCATGATGCGGTATGCACGCGGAATGGATCGTCGTGACCGAGCGCTGCTGCGTTCGGCCTACCACGATGGCGCAGTGGACGACCACATCGGCTTCGTCGGCGAGGTAGACGACTTCATCGACTGGGCGTTCGCCTACCACTCCATGCAGACCCGCTACCAGCACTACATAATCAACCACACCGCGGAGGTAAGCGGCGACGAGGCGCACGCTGAGACCTACTATATTTTCGTCGGGACCGACCGGCAGCCGGAGAACCACCTGACTCTCGCAGGCGGTCGTTACATCGACCGTTTGGAACGCCGAGGCGGACGCTGGGCGATAGTTGACCGCGTGTGCACCGCCGAGTGGACGGCCGAATCGACGTCACAGGTCACCGAGGAGCTCATCGCGATGCTGCCCGGAACTCGCCTCGCGGCCCAAGGGCCGAGTGACCCGTCCTACACCCGGCCGCTGGCGGCCGCGCGGTAGGCCTCATCTCGACGCGCTATCGGTAACAGCACCCTGGGATGAGCTGACGCACTTCATGATTGCCTCGATATGAGGTCAACTTCAGGCTTAGTCGATCATGCGCGGGCCAAACGTCTGTTACGGTCACTGCATGGATGACCGGACCGCGATCACTCATTTGATCTACAAATACGCGGCGTGTATCGACGCCGGCGACTTCGATGGCGTAGCTACCCTTTTCGCCAACGGTCGCTACAGCAAGCCGGACGGAACGATCGCGGCGGAAGGAAGCGCCGAGGTACGGCGCGTATTCGACACCGTCATTGTCTACGACGACGGCACCCCGCGCACCCACCACAACATCACGAACATCGTGATCGATGTCGCCGAAGGTGCCGTCGAGGCACACGGCAGCTGTTACCTCACCGTGGTCCAAGGCGTCGAGGCTCAGGGACCGATCGAGACGGTGCTCGTCGGGCGCTACGTCGACCGCTACCGCAAGACGAACTCCGGCTGGCAGTTCGCCGACCGCTGCTTTCAACCCGACTTTGCAGGCGACCTCTCGCGGCACACTCGCATCAATCTGGTCTGACACAGCCAGAGTTCCGGCGTCGACGGTTTCTCACGACGGCTGCTCTGAAGTGCGGGGAGGAATTGACCTCACCTCCGTCATTAGGGAGTGAGTTCTCGCAGGATTTGATCGGCTGCCACGAGAGGCAGAAGGTGGCCAGTTTCGGGTAGCAGGTGGAGGGTGCCGTTCGGCAAAAGGGCCTGTAGCCGGCGGGCACATTTCGTGGGAATCACGGTGTCTTCCTCGCCCTGCCAGATGGTGACGGGCTGGTGAATCGTGCCGAGGTCGAATCCCCAGGGGCCGTAATATCTGCGGTACTCGTCGACCATTCCAGACACGCCGTGGCGGGTAGCCTCATGAGCTATCTCGACGAACAACGGCAAGAACGGCTTCAGTTCCACGTAATCCCTCGTGCCTGCAGCATCCGCAATGCCTCTGTGAATCAACCAGTTTGGTGCAAGGCCAAGAAATCGCAATGCTGCCGCGGCCAACGACGGTGCCCAATGTGCAAGCGGGATGAGCAGTTCGTCTTCCCAGAACCTCAACTCGAAAACGTCTGCGAGTCGCAGGAGCTCGGGAATGCTCTCAATCAGGGCCGCAGCTCGCACCCGCTCGGGCATGGCTGCAGTGCAAGCCAACGCGTACGGGCCGCCACCAGACCAGCCGGTCACCGCGATGGCGTCGAGGTGGAGAAGATCGGCGACCTGTTCAACGATGTGTGGCCACTGCGTGATCGATGGCATGCTCCAGACGTCGCTGTGCCCGATCCCGGGGCGATCGATCGCGATGATCTCGGCACCACATCGGAGTGCAGCGGCGTCCATCATCTTGCCATCCAAGGCGCAGCTGAGTCCGCCGTGATTCCAAACGACGGGCCAGCCACCACGGGTTCCGAATCGCCTCAGTCCGAGACGGCGTCCATCGATCAGTACCGAATGCACCGGCACCTCATCGTCTGCTGACGGTATCGCCGACGTGTCTACCTCCGAGGTCTCCGACGACTTCCTAAAACTGCGCCGCCCAAGCCTACTTCTCGGCGCTCGGCCGTATCACGCGCGATGTCCTCCCGCTGACCAGGCGTGCGCCGATGGGGGCCCTAAATGGCGCCTATCGACCGAAATCGATCGACATCACCCGCGTCATAGCCCGCGAGCGTGGTTAGAACTTCTTCGGTGTGCTCGCCGACGGCCGGCGCAGGGGATGGCGCGAACTCGCGCTCCCCGTCGGTCTTGATGCACGTCCCGATTAGCCGCTTGGTGCTGCCATTGGGTTGACTCTCTTCATAAGTCAACTGTCGAGCCTTCGCATGTGCGTCCTCGAAGAGGTCGGCGCCTTGATACGCCGGCGCGCCTGCGATGTTCGTCGCGATGAAGAACTCGATCCACTGGCTGCGGGTGCGGGACTTGAAGATGGCGGTCAGCTCACGGCGGACGTAATCCTCGGCCTCGCCGTCCTGCCCGGGATGCACACGGCCCGGTTCAAGAAGGTCCATACGATCCGTCGCCTCGCAAAACCTGACCCAGAACTTGTCTTCGAGGGCGTTGAACACCACGTAGTTTCCGTCACTTGACTCGTAGTACTGATAGCGAAGTGAGGCTTGAACTCCCGCGCCGTAGGACTGCTGACCGTTGGCGAGGGCAGTGAGATTCTGAAAATTCCAGTTGATCGCGGCGTCGACCTGTGCGACTTCGACGTACTGCGGCGCGCCATCGCGGCCTGCGGCGTGCAATGCGGCCAATACCCCCATTGCTGCATAGAGCGGGCCGGCCAAGACTCCTGTGGTTCCCGTCGCCGCCGCAGACAGACGCGGAGTCCCATCGGAATCGATGATTGGGGGATTGAGTCCGGCGAAGCAGTCGAAAGACAATCCATGCGTGGGCAGTTGAGCATACGGTCCGAAACTGCCCATCCCGTTGAGCACGCAGTAGACGATTTGCGGGTTCACGGCGACCATGTCGTCGAACCCGATCCCCAGCCGCTTCGCCGCACCATGCCTGAGGCCGTCGATGACCACGGCCGAAGTCGCTGCGAGCCGCCGGAACGCCTCGACGCCCTCCACCGATTTCAAATTCAACGTCACGCTCTTCTTGCCGCGATTCCACTGGGTGTTCTGTAGATCGGCTCCCTGAATGCCCGCAGGCCCACGGAAGCCCCCGCCACTCGGCGGTTCTATCTTGATGACCTCGGCGCCAAGGTCGGCCAGATGGCCACCTAGGGCATCGGGGGAGAACAACGAGACCTCGAGCACTCGGACGTCTTTGAGAAATTCCATGCGATTGCCTTTCGAGCGAAGACTCAGTCTGCGCCAGCAGCAGCGCGAAGTCGGACCGATCTCACATCAAGGTGATCGACTTCATTTCGGTGAATTCTTCAAAGCCCCAACGCCCCTGCTCCCTGCCCAGGCCGCTCTGCTTGAAGCCCCCGAAGGGTCCGCCGCCGTTGAACATCCCGCGCGCGGGCAGCGACCAGCCCGGACCTTGCCCGTCACCGGGGTTGGCACCGAGGTCGGCGCCCGGTGCCACCGTCTGCACCATGATGGTGCCTGTGCGAACCTGCCTCGCCACGTTGAACCCTCTAGCGGCGTTGCGGGTCATCACCAATCCCGCGAGTCCGAAGATCGAATCGTTCGCGATACGAATCGCCTCGTCCTCGGTGCGGTAGGTCATCACGGATAGAACCGGACCGAATACTTCCTCCTGACAGATCCGCATATCGGTGCGGCAATCGACGAATGCCGTCGGTTCGAAGTAGAAGCCCTTGTCAAGGTGTGCCGGGCGCTTGCCTCCGACGACGAGACGGGCACCTTCCTCAAGTCCAGACTGAACATATGCCTCGACCCGGTCGCGCTGCTGAGCTCTGATGAGTGGGCCGACGACCGAGGTGGGATCACGGGGGTCGCCGACCGTAATCATCGGCGCCATGGCCTTCAGTCCTTCGACGTACGCGTCGAGCAGGTGCTCGGGCAACAGCAAGCGCGAAGTGACCGTGCACGCCTGACCCGCGTGCATCAGGACCTGCCCGAATCCGATTGCGGCGACGTCGCTTTCCTGTACGTCGTCAAGGACGACGTGTGCGCTCTTGCCGCCGAGCTCCAGTTGGGCGCGTTTCATCGTGCTCGCGGAGATCTCACGAATACGTCGGCCGGTAGCGGTGGATCCGGTGAACGCGATCATGTCGACCGCAGGGTGGGTGCATAGCTCTTCACCGACTTCCGCCCCGCCGACGACGACGTTGAAGACGCCCGGAGGCAGGCCTGCTTCCTCGGCAACCCTTGCCAGCTCCATGGCATTCATCGGAGTCCATGGGTGCGGTTTGAGCACGACCGTGCAACCGGCAGCCATGGCCGGCAGACACTTCTGGATGTTGATCGAGAACGGAAAGTTGAACGGAGTGATCGCTGCCACGACACCGACCGGTTCGCGAACAACCGTGACTCCCCCGATGCCAGTGGGCGAAACCCTCGGCCCCCCAGGCGTTTCTATCCAAGCCACGTCGTGCTCGACGAATTCGCCGTAGTAGTGGGCGGCCTCGATCGCGCCGCCGACCTGAACCAGGTCGGTGATGAATGCCGTCGCACCCAATTCCGAGACGACGAGTTCGCGCAATTCACTCTTGCGGTCGTCGAGTATCTCTGCGAATCGCTTGATGACCTTCGCGCGTTCTCGAACGGTCATCCACGGCCACGGCCCCTCATCAAACGCGCGTCTGGCCGCCTCGATAGCCGCGACGGCCTGCTTGGCTCCGCCTTCCTCGACGCGGCCGATCACCTGCTCGGTCGCCGGATCGATGACCTCGATGACACCCACCGCATGTTCGCTAGTCCACTTGCCATCGATGAAATTCTGATACTCGCGCATCAACGAACCCTTCGTTTGGGAGATCGGCCCGCTGGCGGCGAGTCCTCGGATGGCCATCGAAGCGAGGTCGCCGACGCACGAGCGCCGGCGACCTCAGCGATCGACTACTTGCCGGTCGGGTACGGCGCGGGTTCGAAGTTGAAGACGTTGCGCGCGTTGCCCTGTAGCACCTTGTAGATGTCGCTATCCGACCGGCCCTCAAGCGCCTTGTGGGCTGCCTGCAGCGAGTTGGGCCACAAGCTGTCGGTGTGAGGGTAGTCGGTTTCAATCATGACGTTTTCCACACCGATCGCGTCGAGGTTTGCGGCGCCGAAGTCGTCTTCGATGAAGCAACCATAGATGTGGTCGCGGAATAGTTGCCGTGGCGATTCCGGGAAGATCGCCGGGTCGGTCGCCACCGCACTCATCAACATGGTCTTTGGGTCAACGGTCCAGTTGTTGCTGCGTAGATACTTGTAGTCGGCAGCGACGTGTTCGGCACGCTCCAGGATGTAAGGGATCCATCCGATGCCGCCCTCGGCCAACACGATCTTGAGGTCGGGGAACTTCTGGAGTTTGCCCGAGAACAGCCAGTCGGTGGTCGAGTGAGCCAGGTTCAGTCCGATGTTGACCGACTGAACGCCGAAGGGCGCATCCGGTGAGGTGTTCGGGCTGACCGAGGACGATCCGATGTGGGTGCACAACGGCATCTTCGTTTCGTTTGCCGCGGCGAAGAAGTCGTCCCACTCACCAGAGTGGATCGACGGGAGGCCGAGGGGATGCAAATTCTCGGAGAACGAGATGGCCTTGGCACCCTTGCCCGCACACCGCAGCGTCTCCTCGATCGCCAGCTTCGTGTCCCAGAGGGGGATGATGATCATCGGGATATAACGTCCGGGCGCCGCGGCGCACCACTCGTCGATGATGAAGTCGTTGTAGGCACGAACACACTTCAGGCCCAGGTCGCGGTCGCCAACCTGGGTGAACGTCTGTCCGCAGAAGCGGGGGAAGAACGGGAAGTTCAGTCCGGCGATGACGTGATCGGCATCCATGTCGGGGATGCGTGCAATCGGGTCGTAGTACTGGGGGTCGAGCTCGTCGTAGTTCACCGGTAGTGGCGAGTAGTCGTCGGGCTGCTGATGAGCCGCAGCCAGAATGCCCATCACCGTCGCCTTGGCCTTGTCGTAGATCCATGTGTCGAAGCCGTTGATGCGTTCGACGCGCGGGACTCGATCACGGTCAGCGGCCGAAGCACGGTCGACCCACAGGTTGGGCGGCTCGATGATGTGATCGTCGACAGAGATCATCCATTGCAGATCTTGCTGGTCCATGAGGCCTCCTCTGATTTCCCGGAATTTCACCGGACCTAGCGATGGCGCGCTGCACTCCGTCGGCGCTGGGCTTTAGACGGTCAATGCGATGGTAGAAGGGCCTTTCCGACACTGTCAAGTAACGCTCGATAATCTATCGAGTGGTACACACAAGTCTCATGACAAACGCCTCAGCCGTGATAACGTCATCGCCCGAGTGCGGACCGGGCGGCTGATCTCGCTTCCAAAACGACGCAAATGCGCGACTCCACGACCCCGACTTGGAGGTGCTCGTGTCGAAGAACATCTGGCTCGGCGCGCGCTACCACCCTTACTCGCTCGATCACTTTCCTCGCGAGCGGATCCGGGTCAAGTGTGATTCGGCCTGCGATCACGGGCGTACACGGCGGCGGGGTAGGGCGCTTTGACACTCGAAATCGTCGACAAGGGTGCCGAAACACAAACTCACCCTGTTCCCCTACTCTTCGTCCACGGTGGTATGCACGCAGCGTGGTGCTGGGAACGCGGCTTCACCGACTACTTCGTCGAACGCGGCCATCGAACGCTTGCCGTCAGCTTGCGCGGGCATGGTGAATCGCCGGCGCCAGCACGTCGACGTCGGAGTTCGATCGCCGATTACGTCGCGGATGTCAATGCAGCAGCCGTTAGCCTTCCAGTACGTCCTGTCGTCATCGGCCATTCGATGGGCGGCTTCGTCGTACAGAAATACCTCGAGGTGCACCCCGCGCCCGGTGCCGTGTTGCTCGCGTCGATGCCCCCATCGGGAACGTCAAGGGTTCTGCTACGAGCCGTCGGCGCTCAGCTGGCGCTGGGCGCGGCACACGTTGGCGGCGGGCTGCTGTCGACCCTGCGCCGTGATCGCACGCCCCGAATCGCGTTCTCTACGAAAGTGGTACGCGCGACGCTCTTCTCGCAGTCGACGCCGGAATCTGACGTCATCTGGTGCGCGAAGCGGCTCACCGATGCAACGAGTGCCAGGGCCGTTCTCGACATGATGTTCCTGGACGGTCTTCGGCGCCGTAACGCTGCGACGCCGCTCCTCGTTCTCGGTGCTGCAGACGACCACCTGATCAGCCGTCGCCAAGTACACAGGACTGCGCGGGCATACGGAACGCACGCCGAACTGATTGCCGGAGTAGGTCATGACATCATGCTCGAATCATGCTGGCCCGCTGTGGCCGAGCGGATCAACGAATGGTTGAGAAGCCACCACCTTTAGTACGGCTCAGCCCGCCGGTGCGGTTGCCACCACCTCGGCGCGGAACCTCCGACTGGCAATGAGGTAGAAGAGGATCGCCAGTCCCTGCGCCAGGGGAACCACCAACAAGAGCGCTCGGCCCAAAGCTGCCTGCTGCAACTGATCGCGCAACGCGTCGCTGATCACACCCACACCGAAGGGCCCTACCGCACCCACCACCGCGGCAAAGAACAGCAGTACGGCCGACGCCGTGGCGCGCAGTTCCTGGGGTACCAATTGCTGAATCGCAGCAATCGACGGCGCAATGTACGCGGCACCAAGGATGTAACTCAGCCCCAGGTACACCAGAGCCGCAGTACCGCTCTGCGCCAGGAACGCCATGACCGAAAATGGAATGAGGAAAGCCGACAACCCTGCGGTGAGCCACAACGGCCAACGGGGATCGCGCGTGGAAAGTCGATCGGCCAGACCGCCGAGGATCAGCAGTCCCAGGACACCGGCGACCCCGCTGACCACCCCGTACTTCAATCCGACTTCACCGACGGACATGTCGTGGACACGGATCAAATAGGCTGGCGCGAAAGTGTTCACGGAGTAGGCAGCAATGCTGATGCAGGACACACCGGCAACGATCGCAACGTAGCTGCGAAGGGTTACCAGGTACCTGAGGCCCTGGATCTTGCCGGTACTTGACGCACTCCCGACGGCTGGCGGTTGTCGACCCCCAACGACGATGAGCGCAATGGGCGCGATGATCACGCTGACGGCGCCGAGCACGACGAACGCCGTCCGCCAGCCGAGTGCCTGGGCCAGCATTCCCCCGCCGATCAGCGCGGCCGCGCTCGACAGCGGTATGGCCATCGTGACGACCGCCAGTGGCGCGCCTCGCCTTTCGGGCGCGAAGTTGCGCGCGATGTAGGCATGGCCGGCGGGTGTGCTGCCGGCCTCGCCGATCGCAACCCCGACGCGGGTGAGCACGAGTTGGAAGCCGGATTGCACGGCCCCACCCAACATCGTCATCGCACCCCAGAGCGTCAGGCAGCCGCTGATGACGAGTCCGTACGCGCCGCGGTCTGCGACTCGGGCGATCGGGATTCCCAGCGCTGCGTACACGATGACGAAGCCGAATCCGTTGATGAGGCCAATCGCGGTGTCCGACAGGTGCAGGTCATTCTTGATCGGCTCAGCGAGAACGCCGGGAAGGAAGCGGTCTGCGTAGTTCAGGGTTCCGACCACTGCCAAGACGGCGACTACCGTCCACGCACGTCGCGCCGAATGGACACTCGTGTCAGGCGCAGTTCCGAATGAGCGCAGCCCATTGGGCTCGTCATTCGTGTGATTCACCGGTGGGCACTTGTAGTTGGCGCACCAGCGCGTGCCTCCAGCGCCGCTGCGAGCTCGGCGACGACGGCGCGCCAATCCCCCACGATCCCGACGTCGGCTGCGGCGAATACCGCCGCGTCGGGATCGCTGTTGATCGCCAGCACGCGGCCAGCTCGGCGAACTCCCACCAGATGGTTGAACTTGCCGCTCGTTCCTATCGCGATGTAGAGCCGGGGGGCGATCGTGCGACCGGTGATACCGATTTGCCTCGAATGCGGAAGCCAGCCCTGGTCGGTGACCTTTCTGGTGGCGCCCAACTCGGCACCAAGTACCCGCCGTAGTCGATCCAGCAGGTGGTACTGGTCGGGCTCGACGCCACGACCAACACCAATGACGCAGGACGCTGCGGCGAGGTCTTCGAGTTCGTCGTAGGCGTGCACGCCGTGTATCGCGACGCGGCTGCGGGGCACGACGGTGCGGCTGATCACCGTAGGCGCCGCGCACGGCACCGGCGAAGGCATGTCGAGAACGCCTGGCCGCACGGTAACCATCTGAATGGCAGAGCGGGCGGTGATCGCAGCGAGCACCTGTCCGCCGAACGCAGGCTTCCACGCCACAAGGCGACCGTCAGTCAACCCCAACTCGACCGCATCGCCGATAAGCCCGGCCCCCAACCGTGCAGCGGTTCGTGCGGACGTCTCGCGCCCCCACATGGTGCCGGAGGCCACGATCGCGAACGGCCCTGCCTCCAAGCACCACTGCGCGAGTCCTGCGGCAAAGTCCTCGGCGGTCGTGGCTCCTGTCACTGCGACGACCTCGTGTGCGCCCAGCTGTCCCAGCTCGACAGCACGTGAGGATGCGGTGTCCAGCGAGTCGACGGGCTCGACGGCGATGACCCGGCCGCCGAGCCCATCGGCCAATTGCGCGGCGGCAGCGAGTAATTCCTTGCCGGCGTGCTGACGTCCCGGTTCGATGAGCACACATACCGCAGGGCCGCCACCAGGCGGAGAAGCTGGGGCGTTCGGCTTCCGAACGCCTCCATTCTCGGGGGCGGCACCATTTCCATGAGCGGCGTCATCGAGGTCGCGATCAAGCAGCTGCACTGCAGTCCGTACCTGCTCGTCGATCGGGCCTGCCAGCACACGACCCATGCGGTTGTCGCGGTGAACGCGCATCCTCCCGACGACGGTCGGGCTGCCCTCCTGTCCCCACGGGCCGGCGCCGAGGTCGTGCGCGGTGAGTCGACTTATCCGCGCGGAGGACACTTCGGCCCGCTTCTCGGGCGGCGACTTGGCTGGTTCACACAACCGTTCGGCACACGAAAGCACTGCCGGCAGTTCACAACTCACGTCGAGGAGTCGATCGTCGTGTTCGCACTGCGCGACGATCTCGCGACCTGAGATCTGCAGTCTCTTCACGCCTGCGAGAAAGGGCAGTTCCAGCAGTTCGGCAACGGCAGGTCCAACCTGGCCAGTGTCGGCATCGACGGAGTTTTGCCCTGCCAGTATCACGTCGTATGGTCCGGTCTTGCACAGTGCCGCCGTCAACGCGCGAGCAGTGGCCAACGAGTCGCTCCCGGCGAACACGGAATCGGTCACCAGCACGCCCCGATGGGCCCCCCATGCAATGGCCTCCCGTAGAACATCGTCCGCCGACAGCGGTCCTAGCGTGAGCACTGTGCATTCGCCCGCACTTTCGGCGGCGAGTTCGACTCCCTTGCTGACGGCCCGACGGCAGTACGCATTCATCTCGAGCGCCACACCCTTGCGTCGCAGGGTCCCGTCGACGTCCAGTTCCATTTCCTCGCCCCGAGGGACCTGCTTGACGAGCACTGCGACCCGCAGTGGGGACCTTCCGGCGAGCGATGCGTTGGTCACTGGCGTATACCTCTCATTCGTCCTGTCGCTGGACACCGCGCTTCTCGACGGTGATCGATCCCTCGAACTGGAGTCGGCAGGCGAGTCGGCGCACCACGGCGTCCGGAAGCCGAAGGGGCGGCAAGGTTTTCAGTGCGGCCATCTCGTCATCGGCTACGTCGACCAGCTGATCGACACCAGCGGTCACCTTGACGACGCACGCCGTGCACTGCGCTTGGCCGTAGCAGACGGTCGGCCAGTAGTAACCACACCGCCAGGCCGCCTCGATTAGCGTCTCGCCCGACTCGACGGCGAGTTCGAGGCCCATCGGTTCGATCAGTGCCCGCCTCGGCGGTGGCGGCGGTCTCTCGTCGTCCACATCCGAGGGCTCCTGCGCCGCAGGCGATCCGCTCGGCGCCATTGTCTCAGCTGCCGGTGAACTTCGGTCGACGCTTGTCGGCGAACGCTTCGAAGGCAATTCGGCTGTCATTCGTCATGAAACTCAGGTTCTCCAGCGCGGCACCGCGATCCATCACCGATGCGGCGGTCGCCTTCAAGCCCGCGTTGATCGCGACCTTCGTCCATTTGATGGCTAGCCGCGCCCCATTGAGAAGCCTGCGCGCCATCGCGTCGACGACCTCGTCGAGGTCTTCATCGGCGACCGCTTCGGTGATGAGACCTATTGCGGCAGCATCCGTTCCGCAGATCGCATCGCCGGTAAGCAGATACCGTCGTGCGCGCGCGTACCCGATCAGTTGAGGCCATAGGTAGGCGCCGCCATCGCCGGCGACGAGTCCAACGGCGACGTGCGGATCAGCAAAACTCGAATCCGGTGTCGCGTACACGAAGTCACAGCACAGGGCCAACGACGCGCCCAGCCCCACGGCAGCACCTCGCACCTTGGCGATGATCGGCTTCTCCAGATCCAGCATGCTGGACTGGATGCGTTGGTTGGACCGATTCCCGTGCGCCGTGCGGAGTGAGTCTCCGTGGATGTCCAACAACCAGTTCAGATCGCCGCCACCGCAGAAGAAGCCACCTGCACCGGTCAGGATGATGACCTCGCAGCGGTCGTCCTGGTCGAGCTCGGTGAAGATCGTCGCCAGTTCGTCGTGCGTCGTTTCGTCGACGACGTTGCGGACTTCGGGTCGGTTCAGGGTGACCGTGAACAAGCCTTCGTCCTGGGTGACCGCGAGCGAGGTGTATCGCGAGTAATCCATTTACTGCCTTAGCTCGTCGCGCGGGACTTAGGTGTACGCGACGTAAACGCACACCAAAGTCCCTCGCGAGATGGATGATCCGTTAGCGCGGGTCCCCGAACGGCTTGTGAACGTCGCCACGCGGGAAGTAGTCGGCCTCCGGTTCCTTGAGGATGTCCTCGATCAGCGGACCCGCCGCATCGACGACCGGTTGCAGCTTCTCCCGATCGAAGCCCCAAAGCGGGATGGCGTTCTCACCGACTATCTGCCGGGCTTCGTCGGGCGGTACGTGCGCCGCCCCGATCGTCGCTCGGAGATATTCGATGTGCCCTGGCCCCATTCCCCAGGTGCCCTCCGGGTGCGGGAAGTCCACGCCCAAGGTGATCTTGTCCAGCCCGATCTCGTGGCGATGCTCCATTTCAGCTCGCGAGAAGACCGATGCGCCGAGATGACACTGACGCCGGAAGTATTCCGATGGTGGCCGCTTGACGAACTCCCGGACCGTCCGTGGTGTGAACGCGCCATCCCACGTGTAATCCATGTTGGCCAACATGCCGACGACCCACGCCGAACCGGTCTCGGTGAACACCAATTGCAGATTCGGATGCCGCTCGAGAACTCCGCCCCACACGAAATGCATGAGAAGTTGGTGGATCGAATAGAACACCGGCTTCTGGATGATCGGTCCGATCACCGTCGCATGAGGAAGCGGAGGTGGTTCGGGCAAGTACTCGTCATCGTTGCTCGGTAGCACCCCGAATTCAAAGGTGCCCGACGTCGCGGTGTGGCTGTTCACCGGCATCTCCAGATCCGACAGCAACGACCAGATCGGGTCGTAGTCGGGATGGAACACCGGATGTGAGGAATTGAATGCTGGCAGCAGGATGCCCTTGAGACCGGCCTCCTTTGCCCACCGGATCTCGGCCATCGCCTTCTCGACATCACGGAACGAGATCAGGGCCATGCCCGCAAAGCGGTGCGGTGCAATCGAACAGAAGTCGACCAGCCACCTGTTGAATGCGTAGTAGGAGCCCTCGATCTGCTCGGTGCTCCGGCGATAGTTCTTTAGCGCCGCAACGGTCTTGTTGTACAGCTCAAAGGGAATGCCGAAGTCCGGGAAGATGACCTCGGCTGCCAGTCCGCCGCGCTCCATTTCCTTCAGTCGGACATCGACGTCCCACGTGCCTTCGAGCCGATCTTGGTCGAGAACGTTGGCGCGCCACATGTCAACGAACTCCTTGTCGAAGGAGTTGACCATGCTCGCCTCTTCGTTGATCCGCATGCCCTCCTTCGCGTAGAGCTTGCAGAAGTCGTCGAATTCATCTCGCAGCTGCGGAGGCAGGTACGGCCGGTAATCGTTCATCTTGGCGGTCGCGTGACCGTCCGACGAGATCATCAACACGCGGTCCGTAGATGAGTTCGTCTTGCTTCCCAGTTCTGAACCAACTGTGACAGACATAAGGGCTCCTTTCGTGATCCCGCTAACAGCGTTGTCGGACTTAGTTTTTGGTGTTATTCACTTCGACGTACCCTCGCTCGGGACCGCGCACGATCAAACCCGAGCCGTAGTCGATGTCATGGACGGAGTACTCAGGCGCCAAAAGTAGTAGTTGTTCCAATGCAGCCTTGGCTTCCAGCCGCGCCAACGGCGCCCCGAGGCAGAGATGCGGCCCGAAGCCGAATCCCAGGTGCGACCGCACCTGCCGATGGATGTCGAATCGCAAGGGATCGGCAAAGCGCGCCGCGTCACGGTTACCCGCGGCCTTCATGACGTACACGGTGTCACCGGCACGAATCTTGGTGCCGCCGATTTCAGTGTCGGCTACGGTGTTCCGAACCAATACGTGCGTGACACCGCACCAGCGCAGAATTTCCTCGATCGCGCCCGGCAACAACGTGGGGTCCGCTACCAAGGCCGCCCGCTGATCTGGAAAGTCGTTCAGCACGACCAGGGCGTTCGCCAAGAACTTGGCTGTCGTGTCGTAACCGGCGAGCACCAATAGCATTCCGGTGGAGATGATCTCGTCTTCGTTCATGTCCGTCGATGCCATCATGATCGAAATGAGATCGTCGAAGTCTTCGACCCGGTGGCGTTCCAGTTCATCGGCTAGGTACGCGTTGGCCTCCTTGCCCGCGGCAAGCATCTTGGCCGCCGTCTCGCGATCCTCGTGGCCATAGGACACATTGCCGGCGATGATGTGCGACCAACGACGGAAATCCTCGTGACGCTCCTTCGGGACGCCCATCATTTCGGCGACCACGACGGTCGGAATGAGGGTGAAGTCCGACACGATGTCGAACTGCCCTTTCTCGATCAGCGGACGCATCAACCGCTCGACGATGGAACCGACACGGTCTTCCCAGGCGGCGATGCTCTGCCGGGTGAATTGGGGCTTGAGCACCCGCCGTAGTCGGTCGTGTGCCTCGCCATTTGCTGAAATCATGTTCGGCGCCTCGAACCACGGCGTGAGTTCGGCTGTGTTCATCTGCTCGAACCGGCCATCGCCGCGAGCCAGCACCTCGACGCAGTCGTCATAGCCGGGCACCATCCAGCCGCCGATCAGGTCATTCCAGACCACGCGCCCGGCAGCTCGGACCTCCTCGTAGACGTCGTACGGATCGGCCACCACCGACGGATCGAAGAGGTTCACGTCCAACTGAGCGGTGCTCATGTCTTCCATTCCTACCTAACGTTTGTTCCCATTATGGCAGTTTCCAATCCAACCGACTTTTCGGGGTACGAGTACCTAGCGTGCCAGGTACTCGTCGATTACGAGGTGACTATTGGCGATGCCGTCTTCGTACTTGGCCGCCAGTCGGGTGGCGGGTAGTCCCGGCATGCGGAGTCCGCGTTGCTGACGTTCGATGTTCGTGTAGTCCTGGCGGGCGATGAGCGGCCAGTTCTCTTCGTCGTTCAGGTCGAACTCACCGTCGATCGTCGCCCGGCCGCCGTCGTAGTCGTCGGGTTGCAGTGTCAGCGACCACATTTCGAAGAAGCAGTGCCCGGGGTCATCGGAATCCGGGCGTGCGCGATAGGCGATGGAGTTGCCATACAACGGATGGAATTTGAAGTTGGGGAATATCGACCACTGACTTCCCCAGCGGTCGATCACGTCGCGATCGGGAAGCCGTATACCCGCTGCGTCGTTCCACGCATAGAGTTCGTCGATGAACCGCGTCGAGAACTCGCCTGGAGCGCACTTACGCAGGGACTCTGCGACGTGGATGTCCTTGGCGAGAACGTGGCTGTTGAGCTGTTCGTGAAGCATCTTCATGAACGAGATGGCCGTGTCGGCTTCAGAGGATGCACTGAGCCCCATGCTGTTCTTGATGCTTCCCTTTCGGTCGGCATTGGGATCCTTGGCCAAACTTTGGTGACCGTTCGGGTATGAGCGCTGGAAATCGTGCGGGTTGGGAAAGGCATCGCCCGCGTCTCCGGTGAGCTGGGTATGTGTCCCGCGAACGTGCCATCCCTCCATGAAGGCTTCCAGCGCAAGCTTCCAGTTGGCCTTCAGCCGGACGCCCTTCCACCAATTCACCCGCATGTTCTCCAACAGCAACGGATCGAGATTCTCTGGCACCGGTGCCAGAAAGTCTTGTAAGGGAGGGGCTTTCAGATCCATGTTGATGAATACGCAGCCGGCCCAGGTGGCGACCTGGCATTCGACGAGGGCAAGATCCGCGGGGTTCATGACGCGGTCCTCGAAGCCCTGATGTCCGTACATCGGGGTCGACGGCGTCCCGTTGATGCGCCACCGCCACGCGTGAAAGGGGCACACGATTTGACCACCGCGGAAGCTACCGCACCCCTGCGCGAGTTGAGTGCCGCGGTGGCGACACTGGTTTTGGAACGCCTTGATCTCGTCGCGCCCGGACCGGACGACGATCACCGAGTACTGGGCCACCCAGTACTCCATGTAGTCACCGACGTTGGGAATCTCTTCCAATCGGCATGCCATCTGCCACACATGCGGCCAGAGCTTCGTGTTCTCGAGTTCAAAGAAGTCTTTGTCGAAGTATCGTTCTCGTGGGATGTACGAACGGTCGGTGATGGCGAACGGAACGTCCGCCGGAGCGGCGATGGTTCGGTCGGCGTTAGTCGCCTCGGAGATCACAGATGTCATCAAACCCCTCAATCCGTATGTGCGAGTTCGTCGGACTTGTTGGTTGACTTGGCCGCGATCCCGGTGGCGATCGACGGCCAGAGTGCATGGCTTCCGGCCTCGGAGACCCGACGACCCAGAAGCTGCGCCCAATACTGATGCGAGCCCCAGTCCTGGCGCCACGCCCACAGTCGCCTGGTGAAGTGATGAAGTGGATATTCCTGCGACATGCCGATTGCACCGTGTATCTGGTGGGCGTGCGTGGTCACTTCATCTGCGGCACGTCCGACGGTGGCCTTGGCCGCAGCAACCTCGAAGACGGCGTCGGTGCCAGACTCCGCAAACCGGCGCGCCGCCACTGCGGCAGACAGCGCCGCAGCTTCGGTTTCGCAACTGAGACGCGCCAGTCGCTGGGCCACCGCCTGGAATCGTCCGACGGGCCTGCCGAACTGTTCGCGTTCGGAGCTATAGCGAATGGTGAGCTCTGCAATTGCCTCCATGGCTCCGGCCATGAGTAGCGTTCGCGAGAGAGCCCCTCGCATGCGCAACTCTTCGCGGACACCCGCCGCGACCGCCCCCATCTGCAACACAGCGGCATCGTCGAAGGTGAGCGAATCCCGAGGCTCGCCCGCCACACTGGCTCCCGCCTGCACTGTGGCTTCTCCTGGGTCGACAAGCACCACGACATCGCCGTCGCCGCGGTCTGCAACGGTGATGACGGCGCTGACGTGCCTACCCCACGGCACCCTGTGCAGACGGCCGGTGACCCGGTTAGTCTTCGGATTCACCGACAGCCGATCCGATGGCCTCGGAATGGGCACGCTGACAGGACTGTCCGGCATCGACAATTCGGCCTCCGAGACCAGCCATCCGCCCAACAGACCGCACGACTCTGCCAGCGGTAGCGGGACTGCATGGCGTCCGGCCACGAGGAGCAGATCTGCGATGTCCATCGGAGTGCCGCCGACGCCACCGACTGACTCGGGAACTCCCACCCACGGAAGTCCCGATCCCGCGAGAACGGCCCAGAGCTCGGGCATCCAGCCGTCCTGCTCTGCGCGTTGACGTTGCTCTGCACCGGCGTACTCGTCGAAGATCTTCGCGAGGGTGTCCACCACCATCGAGTCGTGACCGGTCGACGTACTCATTTTCCGCGCCCCAGATCTCGAGCGATCACCGATCGCAGAACTTCCGTCGTACCGCCGCGAATCGTGTAGGACGGTGCTACTAGCGTGGCATTCGCGAGCAGAGATTCGAACATCGAGCCTGCCTTCGGGTCGGGATCCTCGTCGACGAGGCCCTGCAGCACCGAGACCACTTCCTGCTCGAAACACGTGCCGAGATCCTTGACCATTGCGGCTTCGACCGCAGGCGCCTGTCCGTCTTGCAGCGCTCGCGCAACCGACAGCGCCATCTGACGCAGCGTCCAATATCGCGCGGTGAGCTCACCGATGCGAAGGTCGGTCACGTCGGCACCGAACGAACGCCAGCTTGCTGAGGCAAAATCGTCCGTCGACACGACGCCCGGAACCGCCCGCTCGTCGACGAAATACCGCAGCAGATGCCACGATGACAGGAAACGATCCGGTCCCGAACGCTCGAACGCGAGCTCGGAGGTGACCTGACGCCACCCCGCTCCGATTTCCCCAAGCACCATGTCGTCGGAAACGAAGACGTCGTCGAGAACCACCTCGCAGAAGTGCTCGGTGCCGTCTAGAAATCGGATGGGTTTGATGGTCACGCCGCTGGCCGACAGGTCGACGATGAACTGCGAAAGCCCGGCGTGCCTGTCTTCTTCTTTCGGGCTAGAGCGGCAAAGCGCGACGAAATAGTGGTTGCGATGGGCCCAACTGGTCCAGATCTTCGCTCCGGAGATCACCCAGCCGCCCGCGACTCGTGTTGCCTTCGTGCGCACTGCCGCCAGGTCCGAGCCAGCATCGGGCTCTGACATCCCGATCGCGAAGTAGCATTTACCCGCGGCAATTCGAGGCAGGAATCGTTGCTTCTGAGACTCGGTGCCGAAGCTGAGCAGCGCCGGTCCGGTCTGCCGGTCGGCGACCCAGTGCGCCCCTACCGGGGCACCGGCGGCGAGCAGTTCCTCGGCAACGATGAAACGATCGACGGGTGTCCGGCCGCCGCCGCCGTACTCCGGCGGTATCGCCATCCCGACCCATCCGCGCTCAGCCAGCTTCATAGTGAACGCCGGATCGTGTTCGGCGTTGAATCCCAGAGCCGGGCGGTAGCTACCGAGCGGCAGGTGCTCGGCGAGAAACGCTCGCACCTCGCCGCGCAGCGTCTCCTCGTCGGCTGTCAGTGGAACGGGCTCGAATCGCATCAGGCCTGCCTTGCCGCGGCGGCTTGTTGACGTCGGCGCTGAGTCCACATCTGCTTGCCACGCTCCATCTCGATCGCTGCCTCCCATGACACGCTCGGCGGACCCAATTCGGCCCGGAAGGTCGACAGCACCTGGCGGCTAAGTTCGGGATCATCGGCCGCCGCGCGCGCGAGGGCCAGCGCACGGTCCTCGACCGCGCCATCGGGCACCGAGTCCCAGGCAAGCCCCAACTGCACGGCGCGCCTGCCGTCGATCTCTTCACTGAAGACGCCAAGGGCGGCGGCGCACTCGCGACCACCCAGCCTGCCGGCCAACGTGAAGAAGCCTCCACCGGGATGGATGCCCACCCGACGGAAACCTGCGAACAGCCGAGCGTTGTCGGCTACCACCCGCAGGTCGGTCGCCAACGCCAAGTTCAATCCAGCGCCCACCGCCGCGCCCCGCACAGCGGCGATGGTGGGAACCGCGAGGCGGCCAATACGGGCGAAACCCGAATAAATGGAACTGGTTTCGGCGAACCCTGCGGGACTTGCCGGATCGAAGCCGCCCTCCCAGTGCGAGGTATCCGCACCCGAACAGAACATTCCGTCGTCACCGCGCACCACCGCGGCACCGATGTCGGAGTCGCGATCTATCTGGTCGCAGACGTCGGCAAGCTGGGCACCCATCGCGGGTGTCAGCGCATTGCGCTTGGCAGGATTGCACACCGTGATGACGGCTACTCCGTCTTGGGTGCTCAGTTCGATTCGACTCACGTCTGCCCACGTAGTCGGCGGTTGATGGCGTCCAGGGTGCCTGCCCGATGGACGTCGATCTGAGACAGCAACAGATCTCGATTACCCAACTTGATGGCCTCGATGATTCGCCGGTGCTCTTCGACGACCCGACGCCGATGGTCGGGCTCATAGGCATTGAGGCTCCGGTAGAACTCCGAGATGTTCCAGAGGCGTTCCACTTCGATCAGCACCGTTCGCATCCCGGCCAATCGGAACAGCGTGAAGTGAAACTCGCGATTGAGCCGCTTGTGCTCCCACAGCGACGAGTCATCTGCGGCGTCGAGATTGGCCAGACTGTCGTTCAGCGTCTCGAGGATGCCCGTGTCGACCTTCGCCATGTCGATGTTCTTCACCAACTCGCGCTCGAGTAGCGCGCGCATGAGGTAGATCTCGTTGAGCTCTTCGGCACGAAACCTCGCAACGGCGTAGCCGACACGGGCCGTATACGTGACCACGCCATCGGCTTGCAGTGAGATCAGCGCCTCGCGCACCGGAACTCGACTCACCGCCAGCCGCTCCGCCAGGTTCTCCTGCCGCAAGGTTTCACCGGGCAAGAGCTGGCCAGTGAGGATCATCTGGCGAATCGACTCGATACATCGCTGAACGATTGTCGTCTCGGCTACGGCCCCACGACCGGCCATGCGCGTCCTCCCAGGTAGGGCATCGGGCTGAGCTGCCTCGCCGAATTGTATATTACTTTGGATACTGTCCTCAACGCCTACCAAGAAACACATCACTCCAAAGACATGCTGACCGTCTTGGGGCGTGCGTATTCGGCCAGGGCTTCAAGACCCTTCTCTCGGCCGTAGCCACTCATCTTCGTTCCACCAAACGGCGTCTCGATACCCAACGGACCACCATTGATCGACACCTGCCCGGCTTCGACCTGACCCGCCACCCGTAACGCACGGGCGAGATCGCCCGACCAGACCGCTGCGACGAGGCCGTAGTCGGTGTCATTGGCCAGCGCGATGGCGGAGGCTTCGTCGGCGAACGGCAGGACCGCCAGCACGGGACCGAAGATCTCCTCACGAACGAGCCAGGACGCCGGGGGCACTTCGGCGTACACCGTGGGCGCAATGTAGAAACCCTTGCTGCCTGGCCCGGATTCATATGCACTGCCGCCGATGACCGACTTCAGTCCGTCACCCCGGGCCCGCTCGATGCTGGCTAGCACCTTCTCGTACTGCGCCTCGGTGATCATCGGGCCGAAGTCCACCCCCGGATTGAGCCGCTGGACGCCTGTGGTGACTCTGTCCAGAACCTCGTCGTACACGGCATCGGCGACAAGCATGCGGGTCGTCGCCGAACATACTTGGCCTGCGTTGGTGGCGAGCATCTTCACCGCGGCTGCGGCAGCGCGATCCAAGTCCGCGTCCTCGAAGATCACCAACGGTGATTTGCCCCCGAGTTCGAGCGTGAGGGGGATGAGTCGATCTGCCGCCAATGCCGCGATGCGTTGACCGGTCGCCACCGAGCCGGTGAACGCCACCTTGCGAATTCGCGGATCCCGAACCAATGCCTGCCCTACCTCGTCACCGAGTCCGGTCACCACATTCAGCAGCCCCGCCGACAACCCGGCACCGCTCGCCAGGCTTGCCAGCAGCAGCGTGGAAGCGGGCGTCGCCTCCGATGGCTTCACGATCACCGCGTTGCCCGCTGCCAGCGCGGGCGCCACGGCGCGACAGGCTTGATTGAGGGGATAGTTCCACGGCGTGATCACGCCGACGACGCCGTACGGGTCAAGCGTGGTGAACGTATGGCTGGAGCCGCCGAGATCAATCGTGCGACCGCCGAACGAACGCAAGGCGCCAGCGTAGTAACGAAAGTATGCCGCCGACGAGGCCACCTCGGAAGCCGCCTGTGCAGACACTTTTCCGGTGCACGCCTGCTCCAGCTCGATCAGAGCCGCGGCGTTCTCGTCGATTGACGCGGCAATCGCCAGCAGGATGCCTGCGCGCTCGGCGGACGAGGCGGCAGCCCAATCCCGTTGCGCCAGCGCAGCGCAATCGGCCGCATTGTCGACGTCGGTTGAGTTTCCGCGCGCCGCCTCTGCGTAGGTGCTTCGAGTACGCGGATCGACAACTGGGAGATAGCAGCCCGTCTCCGGTGCCGCCGGTGCACCGTTGATCCAGTGTTCGTAGCGCACGGTAGATCTCTCCTTACACACCTCGGAACACGCGGACAATCAGACCGTTATTGCATCGCGCACACTCTGCCGCTTAGCATGCATACAATTTATTATACGATGCAGCCACCGGGAGATTAAGCCGTGAAGATCCGCGTCGCGAGCGCCATCGCGAAAATGCTCGAAGTCGCTCAAACGCCCTATTGCTTCGGATACAACGGCCACGGCAACTGGGCGTTGCTCGATGCGCTGGTCTACGAGACCGAGGTGCCGACCATTGCCACCCGGTCCGAAGACCAGGCCGTACACATGGCCGACTGCTACTGGCGCACGGCGCGCAAACCACCCATGGCCGTAGTCGCCACCTCCGTTGGGCCTGGCAATGCCAACATCGTGCCCGCGGTGTGCTCTGCCTTCTTCGAATCTTCGGCGTTGATGGTGCTCGCGGGAGCCGGACCCTCCCAGTGGGTGGAGCGTGGCGGCATCGAAGAGTTCTATCGCTACGGCCCCGAAGAGTGGCCGCAGAGCCTGAAGCTCATGACCAAGAAGTCGGTGATGGTCAATCGACCTGATACGGCGCTGGAGATGGTGATGCGCGCCTATAAGACGGCGATCACCGGCCGTCCGGGGCCCGTGGTGGTGATGCTGCCCTTCGACATTCAGCACACCGAGATCGAGCTCGACGAAATCCCCGATCTCACCAAGTGGACGACAGTCAGCAAGCCCGCCCCTGATCCGGAGGCCATTGCCGCTGCGGCAGAACTGATTTCGAAGGCGTCACGGCCTGTCATCACGGTCAGCAGCGGTATACACAACTCCCGGGCCTGGGATGAGCTGCGGGCTGTCGCGGAGGAGTTCTCGATACCCGTCGAGACGACCACGCCAGGAAAGGGCGCGCTGCCCGAGGACCACCCGTTGTCGCTGGGCGTGGGCGGACGCGCCGGCACCGAACACGCCAACGATGCCGCCCGGCGCTGTGACGTGCTCATCGGAATCGGCACTCGCTTTGGCGATTTCGACACCGGGGCATGGACGCTGCATTCCTTCGCGGACACCAAACTGATCCACGTCGACATCGACGACGGCGAACTGAGCCGCGTATACCCGACTGACATCGCCATCCAGTCCGATGCACGGCTGGCGCTGAACGCATTGCGCGACGCGCTGTCACAGCGCGAGCAAGCCGATCGGTCGACGTGGCTCGAGGAGCTGACCGCTGGCCGCGAAAGGTTCGAGGAGGAAATCGCCACTAGGAAGGTGAGCGATGGATCTCCGCTGGGGTACGCGCCGGTGTTCTCCGCCGTGTCCGAGGTGCTCGAGGAGCGGGCTCCCCTGGCAAATGTGCTCTTCGACACCGGACACGCTCTCTCGTTCGGGCCGGTGTTCTTGAAGGCGTTGTCTCCCTATTACATTCATTCTGGATTCTTCCATCGGATGGGGTCGAGCATCCCAGGCGGCATCGGCGCCGCTCTGGCGCGCCCCGACGTGCCTACCGTGGTGCTGGTCGGCGATGGGTCGTTCGTCATGGCCGGCTCGGCACTGTTGACGGCGGTCGAACTGCAGATTCCGCTCGTCGTGGTAGTGCTCAACAACGGGACCTTGCAGATCGAGCGCGAGTTGATGCAGAAGTTCTACGGCCGCACCGCGCTGACCGACTACGTGCGCACCGACACCGGTGAGCCACATAATCCTGACTTCGTCGCGTGGGCGAAGTCGATGGGCGGTCTTGGCACCAAGGTCAACAGCCGGCAGGAAGTGCGCGACGCCGTGATCGACGCGTTGAAGGCGTCATTGCCCACGGTCATCGAGGTGCCGATCGACGCCGACGATCCCGGATACCGGGCAATTCACTACAAATATCCGTCGAACTACACCGACCCCATCCTCCCCGCCGATATCGGACGGCTGCCAACGGGTGGCCGCATCAGTTCTTCATGACGGCTGCGGAAGGTCTGAGTCAGCCGATCACCGACGAAGGCCTGTTACTGCTGTCGAGATTCGGCATCGATACACCTGCGGAGGTCACCGTGGGGTCGGTTGACGAAGTCTTCACGGCCACCGCGGCCTTCGCAAAGCGTGTCGTGTTGAAGGCGGTGTCCCCGGATCTGGTCCACAAGTCCGACGTTGGCGGGGTTGTCGTCGGGATCGAAAGTGCCCAGCGCGCCCGGGCCGAAGCACTCGCGATGAGCAGTCGCGTACCGGACCTCACGGGGTTTCAAGTTCAGGAATTCGTTGAGGGCTCGCTGGAACTGGTGTTGGGCCTGTGCCGCGATCCAATCCTCGGCGCCTTCGTCGTGGCTGGCCTCGGAGGTATATGGGTCGAGGTCCTCGACGACGTCGCCATCCGACCCGTGCCGTGCTCCCACGATGAGGCGCGAAAGATGCTGCGCGAGTTGCGCGCCGCGCCGCTGCTCGCCGGTGCACGTGGCGCCGAACCCGTCGATCAGGACGCGATCGCCGACGTGATCGAGGCGCTCTCACGCATGGCGCAAGCGCACCCCGAGATCGAACAGGTCGATCTCAATCCCGTCGTCGTCAGGGCAGGCCGGGCGGTGGCCCTCGATCGACACATCGTCCGGGTCGAGAGTGCGCAAGTCGAGGTACCGAGCCGCGAGGGCGACCGCGGGCAGGACCGCATGGAGTCCCTCCTCAACCCCGAATCGATCGCCGTCGTCGGCGCATCGGCCGATACCGACAAGGTCGGCGGACGACTCTTCCGATATCTGGTGTCGCACGGTTTCGAACGTCCGTTGTTTCCGGTCAACCCGAAAGCCGAGCCCGTCATGGGCCGCACGGCCTACCGCAACATTGCCGACCTACCCGTCACGCCCGATTTGGCCTGTGTGGTGGTGCCGGTGGCGGCAGCACTGCCGGTCGTGCGGGAGTGCGTCGAGGCAGGCATACCGGCCGTCACGGTGTACAGCTCGGGCTTCGCCGAGGCGGGCGCCGACGGACGCGACATACAAGATCAGCTACGCATGCTCAGCGCCACTGGCGCGATCTCCATCGCGGGTCCCAACACCGCGGGCATCATCAACACTCATGCCTCGATGTGCGCCGCCATCACCATGGCTTGCGAGGACCCGAACATGCCTGCGGGCAATATCGGCGTCATCACCCAGTCCGGCGGATTGGGTAGCGCAATGCTCACTCGGCTCTGGGACAAGGGCGCCGGCATCAGCAGTTGGATATCGTGCGGAAACGAGGTCGACCTCACGCTGTCTGATTACTTGGGGCACCTCGTCGAGGATCCCGACACCGACGTCTTGGTCCTCTTCATCGAGGCGCTCCGGGAGACGAAACGGTTCGCCGCAGCCTGCAACCGCGCGCGCCAACTCGGCAAACCGATATTGGCCTACAAGACAGGAACCACCGAAATCGGCCGCGCCGCAGTCCAATCGCATACCGCGGCAGTGGCTGGCGACGACAAACTCTACGATGCCCTGTTCCGGTCGCTCGGCGTCGTCAGATGCAACGACCTGCAAGGACTTCTGGACGCCGCGGTGGCCTTGTCATGGCAGCCCGTCGCCGCAGGCAATAGGGTCGCCGTAGTCTCAACGTCTGGCGGTGCCTGCAGCATGACCGCCGACGCCTGCGCACGCGCCGGCCTCGCCTTGCCGACGTTCTCGGAGGATTCGTTGCGCGCCATCCGGAAGGTGATTCCTGCATTCGGCACCAGCACCAATCCCGTCGACGTGACCTTGGGCGCGTCGACTCATCCGCGCGTCGTCGGTGACGTGGTCGAGGCGATCATGGACGAGCCCGATACGGATGCGATTCTCGTGGTCCTCAGTTCCAATGCCAGCACTCCGGCGCTGCGCATGGCCGAGCACCTGGTCTCGATCAACGAGCACCTCGAAAAACCGCTGGTGATCGCTCGAATCGCTGCAGAATATCTGGCTACCGAGGCACTCCAGCTTTATCGCACACATGGGATCCCGGTGTACTCGACGCCGGAGCGTGCAGTGGCGGTCGTCGCGTCGATGGTCGCCGCCGGTCGAACAGGCCGCTGCTGATGGACCTTTCCCTCAGCGGCGACCAACGACTGTTCGCGGACACTGCCCGGCGATTCCTCAAAGAGCGTTGGCCAATCGATGAAGTGCGTCGTCTCGCGAATGATCCATCGGCAATGCAGCCGGCGTCACTAGCCAAGGACATGGTCGAGCTCGGGTGGACGGCTCTACTTCTCGACGACATCAGCGACGGAGTCTCTTCCAGTGGTCCGGCCAATCTGGCCATCATCGCCGAACTATGCGGCGCCGCACTGCTTTCCGCACCAGCACTGCCGACTGCGGTCGTTACTTACGCGCTGCTGCGTGCCGGCACCGCAGGCGCCGACCGACATGAGATCGTCGAGGCACTGATCGAGGGCGAGCAATCCGCGGCGTGGGCGGTGGCCGAGCCGGGGCGCTGGGGAGCGGACGCTCAGTCGTCGACTGCGACGCCGACCGATGGCGGGTTCCTGCTCAACGCCCAGAAGACGCCGGTGCAGGGCGCGCTCGGCGCCGACCACCTCCTCGTATCAGCCTGTGCGCCAGACGGTTTGACTCAGTTCCTGGTAGCAGGCAATGCCGAAGGAGTCACGCTCACAACCCTGGAGACGCTCGACCCGACACGGGCGCTGTACGACATCGAGCTGACCGACGTCGTGGTTTCTCGGGATGCGATGGTGGGTGAATCCGGCAAGGCCGAGGCCGAGGTGGAAGCTCAGTTGGCGCTGGCGGTGGCGTTACAGTGCGCCGAGACCGTCGGCGCCACCCAGCGTGCCCTGGACATCACGCTCGATTACGTCAAGGAACGCAAGTCGTTCGGTCGCCCGATCGGCTCCTACCAGGCGCTCAAACATCGGCTGGCCGACATGCTGCTGTGGCTGGAGTCGGCCAAAGCGGTGACCAGCGCGGCTGTCGCGCGAGTCGACGGCGGGACGTCGGGCTCCAGGCAGGCTTCGATCGCGAAAGCGTATGTCGCGGAATACTGTCCGCGAATCGTTCGCGACTGTCTGCAACTGCACGGCGGGATCGGTTTCACCTGGGAGCACGAGATACATCTCTACCTGCGGCGGGTCGAGTCCGATGCGGTTCTGCTAGGTTCGGCGGACTACCATTGTGACCGCATCGCCGAGAACACGTTGTTTGCCGCGGCGGAGGCCAAGTCATGAGTGCATCCACGGACCCCGCGGTGCTTGCCGGATATCGCCAAGAGGTACGCGAGTGGCTGCGCGACAACGTGTCATCGCTCGAGGGCAATGGCGCACAAGAGCTCACCGATGAACGGGTGTCCGAGCTGCGCAGCACCCAAAAGCGGTTGTACGGAGCCGGTTACGCTGGATTTACGTTCGCAAAATCCCTTGGCGGACAGGGGCTGACACTCGACCACGAGGCCGTGTTCCTCGAGGAGGCGTCCGGTTATCAGGTAGCGAGCCAGCTGTTCGGCGTGTCCATCAACATCCTCGGCGCGACGCTTGCCGCATACGGAACCGAAGCGCAGCAGAAGGCCCACATTCCACGCATCCTGTCCGGCGAGGAGATCTGGCTGCAACTGCTGTCCGAACCCAGCGGCGGTTCAGACCTGGCTGGCTTACTGACCTCGGCGAAACGCGACAACGACACCTACATCCTCAACGGTCAAAAGACCTGGAGTTCGCTGGGACATCTAGCCGATTACGGCCTATGCCCAGCCCGGACCCGTTCGGATGTGGCCAAACACGCAGGAATCTCGGTCTTCATCGTTCCGCTGGACGCCCCGGGAGTGGAGGTTCGGCGCATCAGGAAGATCACCGGCGACGACGAGTTCTGCGAAGTCTTCCTGACCGACGTAGCCATTCCCGCCGAAAACCTGGTAGGCGAAGAGAACGAGGGCTGGCGTGTCCTCAAAGGGCTCCTCGAAATCGAGCACGCATGGGTCGGACGCGTCGGCGGCCGGGGTGATCTCATGGACGCCTTCCACACTCTCACCGCATTGGCCCGCAACCGAGGCATCGAGGCCGAGCCCACGGTCCGGCGCCAACTGGCCGCACTGTTCGTCGCGGTATCGGCGCAGAAGGCTTTGGCGCAACGGGTAGCCGAGGGTACTGCGTCGGGGGAACTGCCAGGGGGCTACGGCAGTCTGCTAAAACTCGGCGACTCACCCTTACGGCAGCGAATCGCTGAGGCCGGCTTGCAGATGGGTGGAGCCGATGGCGTCGCATGGCGGCCGGGCTCCGCGTCGGCTCGATACGCTCAGAACTATCTCGACAGCCGCAGCGCCACGATCGCAGGCGGAACCACCGAGATCCAGCGGAACAACGTCGCAGAGCGCGTCCTCGGACTACCGAAGGATCCATCTCCATTCGCCAATGCACCGTTCAACGAAATCCCCCACAACTAGGCCGAGACTGACTGTGAAGGCTCATCAATCCATCGCCGCTACGCTGCGCAAACTCGGCGTAGACACCATGTTCGGTCTGGTCGGTGACGCGAATCTGTTGATGGTGCATAGCTTCGTCGCTTCGGGCGGCCATTACATCTCGGCGGCCAACGAGGCAGCCGCAACACTGATGGCCGTGGGCTACGCCTCGACGTCGGGGGAACTCGGCCTCGCCACCGTTACCCACGGACCCGGCTTGACGAACACCGTCACTCCCCTGGTGCACGGCGTACGCAGTCACACTGCAATGGTGCTCATCGCCGCCGATACTCCGGCGCACGACCGTGATCACCTCCAGAGCGTGGACCAACGCGAGTTGGTATCCGCCACCGGAGCCGGATTCGAGCAGATGCGTTCTCCGACAACCATTTCCGAGGACGTTTCGCGAGCGTGTCGGCGAGCCATCGAGGAGAGTCGTCCGATCGTGCTCAACATGCCGACCGAGTTCAAGCTCGTCGACGTCGATGCACCCGTCGTGGTCAACCTGCCAGCGCGGCAGCGAATCCGCCCCGATATCGCCGCCCTCGACGACGCGGTCGGATTGGTCGCATCCGCCTCACGGCCCATCGTATTGGCCGGGCGAGGCGCGATCAGTCCGGCGGCCAGGTCGGCACTGATCGGCCTCGCAGATCGCATCGATGCACCGCTGGCCACCACACTCAAGGCCAAGGATCTGTTCCGAGATCATCCTCACGATCTCGGCGTGTTCGGCACCCTGTCGTCATCGATCGCCGCGGAGACGATCGCGGCGAGCGACTGCATCCTCGCCTTCGGAGCGAGCCTGAACGGATGGACGACCGCGTCGGGTGGCTACACCCAGAAGCGACGCATCATGCACTGCGACGTCTCGCTCTCGCGCATCGGACGGTTCACCCCGGTCGACGCTGCCGTGGTGGGAGACGCGGCGACCACGGCCGAGACGATCGTCGAGTGGCTTGACGAGGGCGAGGTCGAAGGGAGCGGCTTCGCCGGTCCCGCCCTGGCGGACAAGCTGCGGCACTGGACACACGACCCCTACACCGACCAGTCTGATACGGATTCGGTCGACATCAGAACTGCGCTGCAGGCATTGGAGGCGGCGGTGCCGGACGACCGGACCGCGGTGTTCGACGCCGGCCGCTTCTCGATCCCCGCACTGAAGTTCCTGCACGCTCCCAACCCGTATGCGTGGGTACCCACGCTGGACTTCGCTTCGATCGGGCTCGGCGTGCCGACCGCGATCGGCGCATCATTCGGACGTCCCGGGCATCCCGTACTCGTCGTGACCGGAGACGGCGGCTTCATGCTCGGAGGGCTCGCGGAGTTCAACACCGCAGTGCGCCACCACGTCGACCTCATCGTCGCCGTTCTCAACGACGGCGCCTACGGCGCCGAATTGCGACATCTACGGACCTACGAATTGGGCACCGAGCTGTCGCAATTCAATTGGCCGGACTTCGCCGACGTCGCCGCAGCACTCGGCGGCGAGGCCGCCACGGTGTCCTGTCCGGCCGACTTGGAGAAACTGTCCGACGTCATCGAAAATCGGCGCGGCCCGCTACTCATCGACATCAAGCTCGACCCCTTGCACGTACCGGCGCCCGAGGATGGCTGATCACCGTGGACGAAAGGCGATCGACATGACGCAATTGAGACTGAAGGACAAGGTGGCCGTCGTCACCGGCGCCGCACAGGGTATCGGCGCGGCTTACGCCGAGGGACTGGCCGCAGCCGGAGCCTCGGTCGTCCTTGCCGACATCGACGCTGCGACCGTCGAGAGCACCGCGGCTACGTTGACGTCCTCGGGCTTGCGGGTTTTCGCATTTCCCGTCGACGTATCCGACCCGGAGCAGGTTGATGCCTTGCGAGCCTGCGTTTCAGAGCGATACGGCAGCGCGGACATCGTGGTCAACAACGCCGCGCTGGAGGGCGCCCCCACCCCGGTTCCACTCGAAGAGATCGATCCTGCGGAGTTCGACCGCGCTCTTAGCGTCAACCTGAAGGGTATGTGGCTGGTCGCCCGGGCCTTTCTCGCCGGCATGAAATCACGCGGCGGCGGATCGATCATCAACCAAGGGTCCATCGGCGCCTACGTCGGCTACGCCGGTACCGCCCCCTACTGCTCGTCGAAGATGGGCATCGTGGGGCTCACCCGGGTCATGGCCCGCGAGCTGGGGGTTCACCGCATCCGGGTAAATTGCCTCACCCCGGGCGTCGTCGCCACCCCGAGCGTGATGGACCACACCGCGCCGGAAGTCGTCGAACAGATCATTGCCGGCCAATGCCTACCGGACATGATCCAGCCCGCCGACCTGGTGGAACCGCTGTTGTTTCTCGCCTCGAACGCCAGTCGGTTCATCACGGGCCAGACCCTGATCGTCGATGGCGGAGTGGTGCTGAGTCCCTAAGGTCTTGGCCCCTAAAGCCTTTCGACGGCGGATGGCAAACAAAATTAAGGAAGACCGCATGACGTCCAACGACGAGATGGTGTCCTATCGTCGCGACAGCGGCGTCGGAGTGATCACACTTCAACGCGAACCGCTCAATACCTACGACGGGCTTTTCCATGCTCAGTTCCAGCGCGCGTGGTCGACGGCGAAGTCCGACGACAGCAGAGTCGTCGTCATGTTGTCGTTGGGCAAGCACTTCTGTGTCGGCGCGGAACTGAAGAATCCCCTGCCTGCGCCACCAGACGTGACGCTGATGCCTGCGTGGGACGAGATCCGCTTGGTCCGGTCTGTCATGAAACCCACCATCGCCGCGGTGCAGGGTGGCTGCATAGGCGGGGGGCAGCGATTGGTGTGGCCGTGCGATCTCATCTTCTGCACCGAGGACGCCTTCTTCAGCGACCCAACGGCGCGCATGGGCATCGGCGGGTTGCAATCGCACTTCCATACCTGGTTCTACGGTCCGCGATTGGCCCGCGAGATGATCTACTCGGGGATGAGGCTGCCTGCGTCGCGGTTGTATCAGCAGGGTCAGGTCAACAGGCTCTACCCCGATGTCCAGACCATGCACGAGCAGACCTTGCAATTCGCACACGAGATCGCCGAGCAGGATCCCGTCGCCCTGCGCCAGGCCAAGCGGGCATCACAGATCACCCAGGACATCATGGGTGAGCATTATGTGTTTTCACGTATGGAGGAGCTACTCGATGAGCAACCTCAGATGAATTTGCGCCTCAAGGATTGAGGTTCGACTTGGCCTTCGGCATAGCGGCGCAACGTGTTTCGAGCATCGCCCGGATCGCGATCCGGTCTGGCTTGCTGCTCGCGAGGTAGGGAATCTCATCGATGCCGAGCAGCACGACCACTCGAGGTACCTTGTACGAAGACAAGCGCGTGCGGCAGTAGCCAATGAGTTCTTCGGCGTCGACGACACGGCCTGGCTCCACAACGACGCCGGCAATCACCTCCTCGCCGTGAATCTCGTGAGGCGATCCGTAGACGAATGACATTCTCACGCCCGCAGCAGCATTCAGTACGGCCTCGACTTCGGCGGGTGCGACGTTCGCGCCCTTGGTCTTGATCAGATCCTTCATCCGCGCGGCGAAGTAGAACCGGTCGTTTTCTCGATACCCAAGATCGCCGGTGGCATAGAACCCGTCGGCGGTGAAAGTGTCTTCGCGTTCCCGCTTGTACAGACCGTGCATCAGCGCGTATCCACGAATCTGGAATTCACCGACCCGTCCCTCCGCACAGGGGAGGCCGGTTTTTGGATCGATGATCCGACATTCCATGCCGCTGACGCTGTTCCAAGGCCCAAATGTCTCGGTCATCCCGATCGCGACGCTCTCGTGTCCCAGGCTGCTGGGTCCTGCCGCCCACGGTCGGGGCGGCAGCGGCCGAAGCGTCGGTATTGCTTCACTGAGCTCGATATCGCCCAGGACCGAACGCATCGCTGTAGCGTTGCCCATGACGCTCGTAACACGCTCGCGCACACCAAGTTCCACGGCTGCAGCTGCGTCGAGACGCTCCAGCGTGACGACCGTGGCACCACTTTGGATCGCAGAAAGCACCTCCTGAAGCCCGCCGACCCAGAAGAACGGCATCAAGGCCAGTACCCGTCCCCCGTACTGTGCATTCAACGATCCATCCGCGGAGCGCGACGTCTTGCGGATCGCGGCCCCGTGGGTGTGGATGACCGCCTTCGGCTCCGCGGTGGTTCCCGAAGTGAATACCGCCACCATCGGATCCGCCGCACTGACTTGCGCTTCCGCTGCTTCGAGTATCGCCTCGTCGACCTCGGGCAGGGCGGTGGGAGTTTCATTCCGCAGGCTCGTGCACGTTGCCCAAGCACGCTCACAATCTCCGAGCATCCATACCGCACGCAAGAACGGAACCTCGGCTGCGAACAGCGTTCCCGGCCTCGACTCGGCAAGCCCTGGTATCGCAGCCTCTAAAAAGTCTTGGTGTTGCTTGCCCATCATCGTGTCGACCGAGATCAGCAGCGAAACATCGCCAATCCGCAAGGCTTCACGCAATTCGTGCGGACGGTAGAGCGTGCTGAATGGCATGGCAATGGCGCCGATTCGAGTCGCTGCAACGAAAGCGACGACCCACTCCGGTCCAGTCGGCAAGTGGATGCCGACGCGTGAACCCTTTCCCACACCGGCGAACAGGAGTTGCTTGGCTAGCCGTCGCGACTCTTCTTCGAGCTGGCTGAAGGTGATGCTGCGGTCCGGCAGCACCACGATGTCTTCGTCGGAGAACTCGACACACGCACGACGAACGATGACCGGGATCGTCGGTTGATAGGCGAGTTGTGGTCGAGCATCGACGCCCACCGGTACGACCGCCACCTAGCCAGCCTCCTCCGACGAATAGAATACTATCTTGGATACTAAACGTTGGATCAAGAGATGTGACCAGGAGGTGCGGTGACGCTGATGGCAACAGCATCGAAGGGAACCGAACGCGACGTCGTCGTCGTCATCGGTACTGGCGGCTTGGGAATCGCCGCAGCGCGCCGGATCGGGCCGGGTTGCCATGTCGTCCTGGCCGATCCAGCGGCCGATCGGTTGGCCACGGCGGCAGATACCCTCGCCTCTGCCGGTCACGAGTTCACCGCGGTGCAGACTGACGCTTCGGTGTCGGACTCGGTACGAGCGCTGGTGCAGACATCGGCCGAACGCGGCCCCATCCGAACAATTGTTCACACCGCGGGTATCTCCCCCACCCAGGGCGGTGTCGCTGACATCCTGCGAGTCAATCTCTACGGCACGGCGCTCGTCCTCGACGAGTTCCTGCCCGCCGCCGGGCGTGGCACGGTGATCATCTGCGTAGCGAGTCAGGGAGGCTACCGACTATCGGTGACACCACGAACGGAGCGCCTCCTTGCCCACACTCCAACGGAACAGTTGCTCGATCTCGAGGTGCTAGAGCCGAGCTCGCTTACTGCCCCCGAAGCGTATTCACTGAGCAAGAGGGGCGTGCACGTCAGGGTGGCGCGGCACTCCATCGAATGGGCCAAGCGAGGTGCACGTGCGGTCACGATCAGCCCCGGGATGACGGCCACACCGCAATCGCTCCACGAGCTGGACGGCCCCAATGGCGAAGTGATCCGAAACTTGCTGAACCGCAGCGGTTCGCGAATCGGGACGCCCGATGACATCGCAGCCGCCATCGAGTTCCTCGCCAGCCCGGTGGCCTCATTCATCAACGGCAGCGATTTCCTCGTCGACGGTGGCGCCATCGCCTACCAGCGGTTCGGCGATCCCGCCGGTCCCGGAGATTACTTCTTCACCCGCGAACCCGTCTGATCTCCACCGGTAGCTGGGCTCGGCAAGGTCGAGATCCAGTCATCGACCGTGGTGACCAGGGCCTGCATGGGAAGCACCTTCGTGCATAGCACCCGATGTACCTCCTCGTCCCGGTCGGCGCACGCATCCGCGAGTACGGTCAATCCGAAGTCGCGATCGGCGGCGTCCCGAACGGTCGATAGCACTACCCCACTGGTGGACACCCCCGCCAAGACCAGATGTTTCACGTGCAGAGACGACACAAGCTCGGCCAGATTGCTTCCGCAAAATGCGCTCGCGCGTTTCTTGACCAGTACGACCTCGCCAGGCGCAGGCTTGACGGACGGATGCACCTGCGCCTCTGCGGCGCCGTCGAAGAATTCCGGTCTATCGGCCAGCGGGCTGAATAGCAGGTTCTCGGCGGGGATGGTGATGTTTTGGCTAGGGAAGGCCAGACGCACGAAGATCACCGGCAGATTCGAGCTCCTCGCCGCCGACAGCGCGCGGTCAAGCCTCTCGAGCAGCGGCTCCGTCGTGCTCATCGGATAGCGCGCGAGCACTCCGACCTGGAAGTCCATCGCTAGGAGCGCGGCTGACATCTCTCCATCCGTGCCGGTGAAACCATCTGCTAACCCAAGGCTTTGGGGCTCAGCAGGTCGCGGGCGTTGTCATGCATGATCTTGCGCACTTCGTCGGGACCGAAGCCCTCCAGATATTCAGCGAACTTCGCGGGTTCCGCCAAGCCGTCGGTGTGAGGGTAATCCGAACCGAACATCAGGCGGTCGATCCCGATCGTGTCGGCAAGGCTGCGGATGTCGTCGTCTTCGAAGGGCGTCACCCAGAAGTGCTTCTTGAATGTCTCGATCGGTTCGACGTCCAGGTCGCCCTTACCCACCCGCTCGAAGCTGTCGACAAGGTCTCCCACCCAACTCGAGCCGAGTTCGATGGCGGCGAAGCGGAGCGTCGGGAAGCGTTCGAAGAGCTTGCCGTAGATCAGGGTGGCGATGGTGTCGTGGATCGACCTCTCGTGGCTTGCGATGAGGCGCTGAAGCGGCGGGATGTTGCGGGCAGGCACGTTGACGTTGCCCCACCCCCAGATCTGCGCCATCTCCCAGCGCAGGCCGTTGTCCGCACTGTGATAGATGACCGCGACGCCGGCGTCGGCGACCATAGACCAGAAACGGTCGTAGATCGGGTCCGAGGGCGAACGACCCGCGATCGGCCCGTAACGCAGCAGGATCGCGCGCGCGCCCCGAGCCAGCACGAACTCGAGTTCTTCGACCGCGCGGGCAGGGTCCAGCAGGGAGATCAGCGGCGCGCCGTAGATCCTGTCGTTGAAATTGAATCCCCACTGGTCATCGATCCAGCGATTGAAGGCATGCAGGTTCGAGTATGTCGACGTGACGTCGTCGACCAGCAATGCCTCCACGCTCAGTCCCAGGGTGGGAAAAACAAGGCTCGACGCCAGCCCTTGTCCGTTCATCCATTCCACTCGAGCATCGCGCTGCTGGAATTCCGGCATTGGAGGGCCAAGATTCGAGCGCTTCTGCACTGCGGACGACGCAGATCCTTGGTGCAGGCTGCCGGGCTTGCCAACCATGCTGAAGGTGTGGTCTGCGCCGAGGTAGCGATTCATCCGATCGCCGAAGACGAGTCGGCGAGAACCGTCTTCGGTCTGCACCCAACGTGGGGCGCGATGGGCAAACGCCGGGTCTGCAAAACGGAGGAACGCATCCTCGGTCTCGTAGTAGTGGTTGTCCGCGTCGAAAAGTCCGTATCCGAGCGACGATTTCGGAGATGTCGGATCGGTCAACGTTTCTACAGCCACGAGCAACCCCTTATCACCAGACAAATTAGCCTCGCCTTATCAGCGAAATTATACTATCCTGAATACTGCCCGTCAAAGCTACCCGAGCCAGGGCACGGTGTTGATGTGCCTACCTACCATGACACCTGACGACCAGCGTCGAACCGCGTTACGCGTGAATCAACGAGGTGAGCCGAATGAGCAAGACCATCTTCATCAACGCCAACCTCCTCGACGGTCGAAACCCGGCGGTGCCCGGCGCCACAGTCGTCGTCGAGCGCAATACCGTGACCGAAGTGACGTCTGCACCCGACGTCGCGTCCGGTGCGGGCGCCGATGACACCGTTGTCGATCTCGGCGGAATGACCCTCATGCCAGGGATGTTCGGCGGGCACATGCACATCGATGCGACTCCCAACGAGCCGTACAACTACATGAACATCTACTCGCGGTCGGAGCGTCCGCCAGGCGTACTGATGGCGCGCGCCATCAAGAATTGCCAGACGCTGCTGGCATCCGGCATCACGAGCTACGTCGGCGCGGGTTGCGGTGCGGACATCGATGCGCAGCTGCGCATCGCGATCGCAGACGAATTACTCGACGGACCAAGAATCACCGCCAGCGGCAGGCACTTGAACACGACGGGTCACGACCAGGACATGGCCAAGTGGTGGTACGACATGAGTTATCACCCATTCGACCTGTTCGTCGACGGGCCCGACGAATTCCGCAAGGCAGTGCGCACCGAAATCAACCGCGGGGTGGACATCATCAAGCTCGCACCAACATCGGGGCATGGCGGTGCGGGTCGAGGCCGGGGGCTCAACCATGCAGAGCTCCTTGCGGTCGTCGAGGCGGCCCACGACCGCGGCAAAAAGGTACGCGCACATTGCGTCTGGCGCGACATGATCATTGAATGCATCGAAGCGGGCGTCGACGTCATCGACCACGGTGATCAGGCCGACGAGCGCTGTATCGAACTGATGGCCGAGCACGGCACCACCTGGGTGCCCAGCATGAAGTTCCTGACAGTGCTCAAAGCGATACCACCGAACATGCACATTCTGCCCAGAGGTGACGTCGAGCGGGACTGGGCGAACTACTGCAAGATGTTGCCGATCGCCAACGCGGCCGGGGTGAACATCGTGCCCGGGGACGACTACGGCGTCGGCGCCATGCCGCACCGCCCAGGCATCTATGGCGAGGAACTGGCCATCTACGTCAACGACGTCGGAGTCGATGCGCTCGACGTGCTCAGGTGGGCGACGTCGAACGGGGCGAAGCTGTCCGGCCACGACGTGGGCGAGATCAGCGTCGGCAAGCTGGCCGACTTGCTGGTGGTCGACGGCGATCCGAGTAGCGACATCACGCTTCTCGAAAACGCCACGAACATCAAGGCGGTCATGGTCGACGGCCAATTCGTCCGCGGCGGAGCACAACTCGCTGCATCCGATCGGCTGGCGACGTCGGTCTCGTGACCGCCCCCGCGGGGATGTCCGAGTGACGGTAACTCGGAGTCGCCGGAAGGCGGGGCGTCGGCCGTTGAAGGAGGCCATCGACGCGCCCGGGATGGCTCTGACCGCCTGTGTCATGTGCCATTTCTTGATCATCCTCGATACGACCATCGTCAACGTCGCCTTGCCATCCATCGGCGGCGACCTGGGCGGAGGCGTCAGTGGCCTGCAGTGGATCATCGACGGTTACACCTTGACCTTCGCGGCGCTGCTGCTGAGTTCGGGTGCGTTGACCGACCGCTTCGGGCCCCGTCAGGCGCTAACCGTGGGCACGATCGGCTTCTTGCTGGCGTCAGTCGGCTGTGGGCTCGCGCCGAACATGACCACGCTCATCGTGTCACGTTTCGTCCAGGGCTGTGCCGCTGCGATCGTGATGCCCGCGACCATGGCCATGATCACTCGCTCGCATCCGGACCCGGGCAAACGTGCTCGCGCAGTGGCAATTTGGGCTGCCGGCGGTGCCGCGGCGGCATCGAGCGGACTGGTCCTCGGCGGCCTGTTCAGCGCGGTGAGCTGGCGACTCATCTTCTTGATCAACGTACCCGTCTGCCTGGTCGCCCTCGTGCTCCTGTTGCGACTCGCTCCATCCTTGGGGCGGCGTGTGCCGATCGACTGGTACGGCCAGATCGCCGCCATCATCGCCGTCGGCGCCATCACGTTCGGCGCCATCGAGTCGGGTTCGGCGGGGCCGGGCGCCCGTTCGGTCATATCGGCCTACGCAATTGGGGCGATCGGCGTCGTCGCCTTCCTCGCGGTGCAGGCCCGCGGCACCCATCCGATGTTGCCGCTCGAACTATTCCGGTCCCGTGCGATCTCCATCAGTGTCGTCATCGGCTTCGCCTACATGGCGGGAGCCTTCGGCATGCCGTTCGTCGTGAGCCTGTATCTGCAGGAGTCCAGAGGTCTCTCACCCCTCCACGCGGGCCTGACGTTCCTACCGATGCTGTTGTCCGGCGGGCTGCTCACCCCGTTCAGCGCCCCGCTCGCACACCGGGTCGGCGCACGGCCACTCATCCGCGGGGGACTGGCCTTGCTGACCGCGAGCCTCGCCGCCCTTGCCTGTGCCCCCGCCGGCGCGCCGATCTGGGTGTTCGCCCTCCTCATGGTCCCGGTCGGGATTAGCGGCCCGCTGATCATTCCTCCGGTCACCCTCATGCTGCTGGGCTCGATCCCGGAGAATCGAAGCGGCGTAGCCAGCGCAACGTTCAATACCAGCCGTCAACTGGGTGGCGCGCTCGCGGTTGCCGTATTCGGCGCCCTTCTCGTGCGAATGGACGGCTTCGCCAACGGCATGCGTGCAAGCTTCCTCATCGCCGCCGCAGCTGCGTTGACGGCGGGCGTCATTAGCCTTCGGCTCGAAGCGAAATGACCATCCCATGTCCGACCGAACGTTTGTTTCGCTATGGTCTGATGGGACCCCGCTGCGAGGAGGAACGTTGAGCGACATCGAGCCGATCAAGGTAGGCCTGCTGGTCGACTATCTGGAGGACGACGGCGAGATTCAACCCGGCCTCGTCACCGCAATGGAACTGATCGCAGAGCAGTACCTCGAGCGTGGAATCCTCGATCGGCCCGTCGAGTACGTCGTTCGCAGCGCACAGGGGCTTCCGAAGGGGTCGTTTCGCGGCGTCCGGGTAGCCTTCGACGAACTGGTCGACGAGGGCGTGCTGATCATCTTCGGACCGTGGGTGTCGGAGAACGCGGCGCCCTTGCGTGAGTATGTCGACCAGCGCGCAGAGGTCGTCTGCATCACGATGGCCGCGAGCGAGAATTCGCTCAGTGAGTGGATGTTTGGCCTACCGGCCGGGTCGCTGGAAGAAGAACCAATCATCATCACTGCCGTTGTCGCGCACGATGGACACGAGACCGTTGGGGTCGCCTATGAGGATTCGCTCATCGGGAACGAGTACCTGCAAAGCATGCGTTCGGCATGCCGCGCTGCGGGACTGCAAATCGTCGCAGAAACAGCGATACCACAGGTGCCTACCGAGAAACGGGAGGCGATGGCCAAGTTGGCCGCAGCGCGTCCCGATGCACTCATCCACGTCGGGTTTGGACTTGGCCTCGTCGGGATGAACGACGCACTTGACGAGATCGGGTGGACGCCTGCCCGCTATACCACGACCGCGTTCGAGTTCGCTTCCCAAACATTGTGGTGGCGTGGGCAATTGGCTGGCTGGATCGGGCTCGATCAGCTCGACGAGCGCAACACGGTCGGCCGCGAGTTCCTCGCCGAGTATGCAAAACGAACCGACGAACCTGCCGACACCTTCTTCCCCCTGTACTGCTATGACGTGGGTAGGTTGATGATGATCGCACTATCCACGGCGCATCCGCTGACCGGTGCGGGCGTCAAGGACGCACTAGAGAAGATCAAGATGCTACCTGCCGCGACTGGGGCGCCCGGAACGCGGATTCGATTCGGCAAGTACCTCCGAAACGGATGGGTCGGCAGCGAGTTCCTGGTAGCGCGACGAGTACTGCCGGACGCCAGTGCCATCGTGCTGCACGGTACGATCGAAGGACTGGTAGAGCCACCCGCGCCGACCTGACGGTCCACGTGCCTCAATCCGCCGGATAGGCAATCGATTTGATCTCGGTGTACTGGTCGAAGCCAGATACGCCATTCTGACGGCCGACACCACTGTCCTTGAAACCGCCGAACGGTGTGTCCGCACCGTAGGGGGTAGCACCGTTGAGACCGATGAAACCGGTACGCAGTCGGCTCGCCACCGCCAAGGACCGTTCGAGGGAGCCCGAGGCGATGTTCCCCGCAAGGCCATAGGAGCTGTCGTTGGCAATCCGAATCATGTCTTCTTCGGTGTCGTACGGAATGACGGCGAGCACTGGTCCGAAGATTTCCTCCCTGGCGATCGTCATCGAATTGTCGACGTCGACGAAAAGGGTTGGCTTGACCCAGAACCCGCGATCCATTCCGTCAGGTTGTTCGGGGCCGCCGACCAAGCAGGTAGCACCTTCTTCGATACCACTTTGAATGTATCCGCGGATCCGGTCACGTTGCTTCGCGGACACCACGGGGCCGCAGAGCGTAGCGGGGTCCTGAGGGTCGCCAGGCTGGATGTTCTCGTAGATGCTCTTGAGGATCGCCACTCCTTCGTCGTAGCGCGACCTGGGCAGGAGCATGCGCGTCGGCGTCGCACACCCCTGACCCGCGTGCACCAGCGGCCCGAGGCCGACCATGCATGCCGACGCCATGTCTGCATCATCGAGAACGATGGCCGGCGACTTTCCTCCGAGTTCGAGGAACAGCCGCTTCATGGTTGATGCGCCCTTTTCCATGATGCGCTTACCGACTGCCGTCGAACCGGTGAACGAGATGAGATCGACCTTCGGCGAGACCGTCAGCTGTTCTCCGAGCAAGTGATCCGGCCCCGTGACGACGTTCACGACGCCGGCGGGGATGTCTGTCTTCTCCGCGATCAGCCGCCCGAGCAGGGTCGCGTTGAACGGAGTGTCAGGCGCCGGCTTCAACACGACGGTGTTGCCCGTCGCCAGTGCTTGGCCCAGCTTGTGGATCGACACCTCGAACGGGTAGTTCCAGGGCACGATCGCGCCGACTACACCCACCGGTTCTCGCCACACCTTCCGACGAGTCATCATTCCGGTCAGCGAGATGAAGGCATCTCCGAGGTCGGTCTCCCAGGCATACTCGTCGATCAGCTTGATCGGATAACGAAGACCATCCGAGAGCGGCGCATCCAGCTGGGGGCCCGCGGTTATCGCACGCGGGCAACCCACTTCGAGGATCAATTGCTCACGCAATTGCTCCTTTTCAGCGTCGAGAGCGTCCTGGAGTTGCGTCAGGCAACGCTTCCTCAGCTCGCGATCGGTTGACCACGAGGTCTCGTCGAAGGCCCGTCGCGCAGCGTCTATCGCACGTTCCATGTCGGCCGACGATGCGGCTGCGAGATCGCCGATCTCCTCCTCCGTGGCAGGGTTGACGACTGCGAACGTTCCCGCCTCACCATCGACCAATTCGCCATCGATCAACATCCGGGGTTCCAAATCTAGAGCAGGTCGGTCGACCACCAGGTACTTCCTTTCATTGAGGTGCAAGAGCGTTTCGGTTCGTCTCGAGGGGCTTCAAAGGGCTTGAAATGGACTTTGCAAGCCAGCAGGATCGCTTGAGTCTCGCAGCGCACGAACGCATTTGGGCTACCAACCGCATGCGATGGATCGGCAACGACATCTGCCGGTGTGCGACCACCGAAGACGTCAGCCGACCACTTCGAAAATGGCTGAGCCAGTGGTGATCATCTTGTCGCCGTTGCCTTCATCGTGAATGAGCAATCGCACACCGACCCGGTTGTCCGGCGCGGGGTAGGCCACACCCTCGGCTCGGAATGGCCCGACCTTTCCCCTGGCCATGAACATGACGTTCCAGCTCGTCATCTGTAGTTTGCGCGTGCCGACGAGGTCGGCTGCGATGTCGATTGCGGCGGTTTCCAAGAGAATGTGCTGAGGACCGATGTGCAGGGCGGCATCCGGCGACGCCAACTCCAGCTTCAGTTCGGGCATCGCCCAGTGGCCATCGTCTCGTTTGAAGGCACCGAATGCCTCCCACAACGGCGGCAGGTCGGGTGAGTCCTCGATGTGTAAATCGGTTCCACTGACGTCCATCCGCTCTAGGCCCTCTGGGGGCGTTCCGATTGCCACGCCCTGGCCGTGGATGAAGGCGATCACCCGGTCGTGGTTGGCCGCGTCAACGATCAGACAGCGTCCATAGCCCATCATTCGACCTTGGTGAATGTTGCCGGAGTCGAGCACCTCGAAAACCTCGACATCGTGCGCGGGGTCCAGGATTTGTACGCACTCGATGACCGGGTTTGGCACGGCGACCAGGTCCGTCTGACACCCCTCAGGCGAGGAGATCGCGATCGGCGCCACCAGGAGTCCGCCGGCCTCGTTGCGCATGTCGCGGCGAATGGTCACTCTGTCGTCGCGCTCGCCCAGATTCATCGGCGAGTGATTTCGGCCGAAGTAGCGATAACTCAATAGGCCCGTCCACCGTCGGAACAGCTCCCCCTGGTAGGAATCGGGATCATCGGACAGCTCTCGGATATCGCGTAAACCTTCGGCCATCGTCCTTCTCTTTTCGGTTTGTGGTACAAGGTGTTTGGGGCAGGAATCGTTTCGATCGCTAGGGGCGATTGGTGGTCCTGTTCCGACGGACTTCGTTGAACGGCACACCCCGATCCGCGGCGAATTCTCGAGGGAAGTCGAGCACGCGCTCCGCGATCACATTGCGTGCGATCTCCACGGTGCCACCACCGAGGCTGGCCGACTGCCGGGCGAGATAGCGCTCACCGAACTGCCGCAGTAGGGCGTTGGGTCCCACCGCAGCCCCCGTGCCGGCAATCGCCAGTGCGGCGTCAGTTTCTGCGTTCTGCGCCTCTGCCTCGAACGCTCTGGTGATCGAACCGGCCGCCGGTGGCATGGATCCGTCAACCACCCCCAGGTAAACGTGATGGCTCAAAAGATCGCTGACGGCCCGATACACCATCGCCCGCCCAGCGCGTTCCCGTACGCGAGCGTCGGAAGCCTGACGTGTCTCGTGGGCGAGCGAAACGAAGTCGATTGCGGTGGATTGAGCGGCTTCGAATGGCGGTCCACTGGCGAACTCCGAGCTGTTACCCATCGCACGCCGCTCGTGATAGAGCTGCCGCGAAGCGACCTCCCACCCACGGTTGACTTCGCCCACCACGGCGTCGTCACCAAGCTCGAGATCGTCGAAGAATTCTTCGCAGAATTCCACCGATCCGTTGACTTGCTTGATGCGCCGTATCGTGATTCCAGGTGCGTGCATCGGCACCAGGAACATCGTCAATCCCTCGTGTTTGGGTGCGTCCCAGTCGGTACGAGCCAGGCACAACCCGTAGTCGGCGGCGAATCCGGACGTCGTCCAAGTCTTGGCTCCATTGATGACCCAGCGATCGCCGCGACGGTCGGCGCGCGTGATCACGCCGGCCAGGTCTGATCCACCGCTGGGCTCGGAAAGTAACTGGGCCAATACCTCTTCGCCGCGAAGCGCCCTGCCGATGTGCTGCTGCTTCTGGTCTTCGCTACCGACGTCGAGGATGGTTGCGCAGCAGATCGTCAGCGACGGCACGTTGAGGATCAAGGGCATCTCGTAGGTGAGCGCTTCCTCGTTGAACGCACGCTGATAGTCGTATGGCAGGCCCAGCCCGCCGTATTCCTGCGGAAAACAGATTCCAGCGAACCCTCCTTCGTACAAACGCTTTTGGAGTTCCCGCGCGCGCTGCCAGGGTGCGTCATCGCCGCGATCCCCTGGATCGGGTCGCTTGGGGTCGATCCGCGACATGTGATCGGCCAACCAGTTACCCGCGCGGGCTCGGAATTCGTCGACCGTCTCCGATGTCGGTGGCGACTTCGAAAACTCAGAACGTACGGTCACGCCGCGGAATCCATCAAGCCGTAGCGCTCGTAGGCAGCGTGTACGGCGTCGCGCGTCGCCTCCGGTACCGTCGCCTGCGGGGGCCTGGCCTCTGGGAAGGATCCGATGGGCAGACCCAGTAGCGAGGCGGCGTGCTTGAACACCCCACACCAGTGGGTGAAGTAATCGGCACGACCCGGGTAGCAGGTGAACAGGGGCCCGATCTCCGATGAGAAGGCGTCCAGCCCTGATTCGCGGGCGTAGTCGCCGGCCTCGACGAGCTTGTCGTTGGTCACCATCTCCCACCATCGCGTAAAGATGGGGTTCTCTGGGGTCTCGTAGAGGTAGGCAGTGGTACCGAGTTGAACGGGGCCGACGATGCCTGCGCGCAGCCACCCGGCCTGGTAGACGGTCGTGTCACATTCCCACACGATGACGTCAGGGGCCAACTCGTGAAGTCTTCGACTGTTGCTGGGCCTGAACACACCTTCCTTTGAAGCACATACAGCAGGGATTTCTTCGACAATCCGGGCACTCTCTGGCGCGGTGAGGACATAGCCGGACGACGGCGAGTTGAACATCCCGAGTGCAATGTCGGTGCGATCGGCCACGTACTGGAAGAACCGCAGAACACCCTCTCCCCCATGAGCTTCCATCATCGGAGTCTGGATGTAGGCGATGTCCGCGCCGACCTCCTGGGCATGGCTGGTCAACTCCACGCATTCCTTCGCCGACACCGACGCCGTGCACGCTTGAACGACGACATCCGGGTTCAACTCGCGCGCCACCTCGATCGCGACTTCGAGCAGTCTCTTTCGCTCCTCGGTGGTCAGTGCCCAGAACTCCGCCACCCCGCTCGTAACCCACAGCATGGGATGCCCGAGATCCTTCACGCAGTACGAGATCAGCGCGCGGTAGGCATTCCAGTCGATCTCGTCACCATCCGGTCCCTCAAGCGGCGTGTAGAGCGAGTTTCCGATTCCCCACAGTGAGTTTCGCGCCCATTCCCGGGCTTCACTAGCACGTGCCACGATGGCTCTCCCATTGCTGATTCGACCGGTATCCGAGCTCGACCGCCGTATATTGACCTAACGTTTGTTCTATAGGTAAGCTCGTTCTCACATCCAATAGGTAGCCTTCGTTCTCCCCGATTGTCAAGGACGGTTTCATGCTCTCGCGCATCGTCAGAATCGTCGGCGACCGCACATCTGAACACGCGGCAGAACGCTTGGCAGACATACGTAGTCAGGTTTGAAACGGTGACCGCAGTCGTGTCGCGGGAGGCAGCGCTCTTCGCCTCGACGACGAAGTCATTCCTGGACAAACAAGCCTCTTTGGCAGATCTACGCAGTTGGCACGAGTCGGGAGTCTCCGTCGACCGTCGCTGGTGGCAACAGGCGGCGGAACTGGGCTGGACCGCGTTGCTGATGCCGGACGAACTAGGCGGGGGCAGTCCATCCGGTGACGGCGTCGCCGACCTTGCGGCCATATCCACGCTGATCGGGCACACGGTTGCACCCGGTCCTCTGCATCCCGTCAGCATCGTCCTCACCGCGCTCGCGGATGCCGCGAACAGCAACTCCCACGCGCAGCTCATCGATGATCTGATTAGCGGACGGATGATTGCTTCGTGGGCAGTTTACGAACCGGACGAGGAATGGTCATCGGATGATCCGACTCCAAACCTGCAAGCCACTCGAACATCGACGGGTTTCCGCCTCGACGGCGCGAAGGATCGCGTCGAGGCAGGAAACGACAGCGATGTCTTCCTCGTGGTCGCCCAATGTGGTTCCAGCACAAGTCAGTTCGTGGTTTCATCACACGCTGATGGGATCACGCTGACGCCGCAATCGTCTGTCGACCTCGTCAAGGGCTACGCGCACGTCACCTTCGACGGTGTCGAAATCGATCACAACGCCGTCGTCGGCTCGCCGGAGCAGACTCCTGCCCTGATCGAAAGGCAAAGCCAGATCGCGCTCCTGCTGCAATGCAGCGAACTCGTTGGCGTGATCGATGCCGTTCTGACCATGACCATTCAATGGGCGCGAGATCGGCATACCTTTGGCCGTCCGATTGGGTCATATCAAGCGCTCAAACATCGATTCGCCGACATGAAGATTTGGTTCGAGGCGTGCCGGGCCGCTACCGATCAGGCCGTGGCTGACGTGAGTGCGCGTAGCCTCGACGCCCCGCGATCGGTCAGCGTCGCGAAGTCCTTCGTCGCCGATCGCGCATGTGCGATCATCCAAGATTGCGTCCAGATGCACGGTGGCATCGGCGTGACGTGGGAACACGACCTTCACCTGTATCTCCGCCGCGCGACCCTGTACCGCGCGATGTACGGAAGTCCCGAATATCACGATCGGCGAGTGTTCTCGCTGATGGAGGCCTCTCAGCCGTTACGTTGATTTTTCGCATCGCGACATGTCCTTTCCCGAGAAGGGGCACCAACATTGGAGACCAACCATGAGCGAAGCACTGCCGCACGACGACGTCCTAGCTGGCGTTCGGGTGCTTGAAGTTGCCGCATGGACCTTCGTCCCCGCCGCGGGCGCCATCCTGGCCGAGTGGGGAGCAGACGTGATCAAAGTCGAGCCGCGAACGGGTGGGGATCCGCAACGCGGGCTCGTCAGTATGGGCTTGGTCGGCGGTGGGCCGGATGGCGTCAACCACATGATCGAAGTCCCAAACCGCGGCAAGAAGTCCATCGGCGTAGATCTGACGACAGAGGGCGGGCGCGAGGTCGTGCTAGAACTCGCGAAATCGTCCAATGTGTTTCTCACCAGCTACCTGCCAGAGCGGCGCAAGCAGTTCGGTATCGATGTCGACGACATCCGCGCGGCCAATCCCAGCATCATCTACGTCCGAGGCTCGGCCTACGGGCCCAAGGGCGAGGACGCTGGGCGTCCGGGCTACGACGGGGTGTCCTACTGGTCGCGCGGTGGCATCGGTGATGCGCTGACACCCGGCGATGCCGAACCGATCAAGCCCCGTCCAGCGTTCGGAGATGTGTTGGGCGGCATGACGATTGCAGGTGGCATCGCGGCAGCGCTTTACAAGCAAAAGGTCACGGGACAAGGATCCGTAGTCGATGTGTCCTTGCTCGGGCTCGCGGCATGGAATCTGGGACCCGACATCACCGCCACCGCAGTGATGGGCGGCCAGCCACCGCCGGTGTTCACCCACGACGACCTGCCGAACCCGTTGGTGGGTACGTACCGGACCAAGGACGGGCGATGGATTTCCCTGATGATGTTGCAGGGCGGCAAGTTCTTTCCTGAGGTCATGACGCTTCTCGGACGTCCGGAACTCATCACCGACGACCGGTTCGTCGACGATGGGTCGAGGTTCGTCAACCGCACGGAACTGATCCACATACTGGATGACATCTTCGCCGAGCACACCCTGGCAGATTGGAAGGTGAAGCTTCGGCCGTTGACGGGTGCATGGGCGGCCGTGCAGGCCTCCGCAGAGCTGACCAACGACCCGGCCGTCAACGCCAACGGATACATCCCGACGGTCAAGACCGTTCAGGGCACGTCGTTTCCCCTCGCGGTGAATCCCGTGCAGTTCGACGAGAAGCAGATCGCGCCTCAGGGTGCCCCCGAGCACGGCCAACATACCGAGGAAGTGTTGTTGGAGGCTGGAATCGAGTGGGAGCGCATCGAAAAGTACAAGAGCGAAGGCGCCATTACCTGACGTGACCGCACATCGCTTCATTGTCGATATTTGGCCCGGCAACCACTCAGCGCTGGCCGCATGGAGAACATTGACCGCACAGGAGGAAACATGTCATTCGAAAACACGGTGGCTCTGGTCACTGGCGGAACCGGTGGGCTTGGTGAGGCCACCGTCCGCACACTGCACGAGGCAGGAGCGGCGCTCATCATCGCCGACGTCGCCGATGACCGGGGCGCCGCCCTGGCAGACGAACTAGGGCCTCGGGCCGCCTACGTCCACACCGACGTTCTCGACGACGCGTCGGTCATGGCGGCCTTGGCTGAAGCCGACAAACTCGGCGAACTGCGACACGTCGTAATCGCGCATGGCGGTTTCGGCGTCGGCGACAGGATCGTCAATCGCGAAGGCAAGCCGGCCCCCCTGGAGGGCTTCAAGAAGACGATCGACCTGTACCTCACCGGGACCTACAACGTGCTGCGCCTCGCTGCTGCCAAGATCGCATCGCAGAATCCGGGCCCAGCCGGTGAGCGCGGTTCAGTGGTGATGACCGCCTCGATCGCCGGATTCGAAGGCCAGATCGGACAATCGGCCTATGCCTCGGCCAAGGGGGGCGTCATCGGTCTGACCCTCGTCGCCGCACGCGACCTCAGCAGCACGGGGATTCGGGTGAATACGGTCGCCCCAGGCACGATGCTGACCCCCACGATGGCGCAGGTCGGCGAGGACGCGCTGGCAGCGTTCGCGAAGAACGTTCCCTTCCCCAAGCGTCTCGGAACACCCATCGAGTACGCCAATCTCGTCCAGCACCTCCTCGAGAACACCTATGTGAACGGCGAAGTGGTGCGCATCGACGGGGCACAACGTTTCCAGCCCAGGTGACGACCATGAGCGCAGCTGCAGACGACAACCGGTCGGCGACACCGACCTGCTCGCTGCAGCCATCCGAGTACGACAGCACCTTCTGGGACCTGCTCGATCGCGCCGCCGAGAAAACTCCAGAACGCCCGCTCCTGACCGACCAATACGGCCGCCGCCTGAATACTCACGAGCTGCGTGCCGCGGCTGAGCGGACCGCCACCCATTTCGCGCGGCGCGGCATCACCGCGGGCAGCGTCGTGTCGTGGCAGCTGCCAACCAGTCTCGAGGGCATGGTCGTGATGGTGGCGCTGGCTCGCCTCGGCGCGGTCCAGAATCCGGTGCTGCCGCTCGCCCGCGAAAGCGAACTGCGGTTGATCACCCGACAGCTGAACACCGACTTGCTGATCGTGCCGAATGTGTGGCGCGGCTTCGACCACCGTGCTCTGGCGCACTCCCTCTCGGCCAACGGCGAGTTCGACGTCCTCGAACTCGACCTCGAAGGCCCTCCCCCGACCTCGTCGTTGCGGCTGCCCGAAGACGATGGCGACCTGCCGCCTGCCCCAACCGACGCAACAGAGCCCCGGTGGGTCTACTTCACGTCAGGGACTACGGCCGCACCCAAGGGCGTCCGCCACGCCGACCGGACGGTGATCGCCGGTTGCCGCGGCATCGTCGAGATGAGCGGCGCCTCAACCGATGACGTCAACCCGGTGCCACTGCCCATCACGCACATCGGTGGTGCGGCCCTGCTCGCCGCGAGCCTGCTCACGGGGATGAGACTGGTCCTGTTCGACAACTTCGATCCGAGTACGCCGTGGGCCATCGCCGAGCACCGACCCACGTTTCTTGGCGGGGCAACACCGTTCTTCGTCGCATATCTGAGCGCCCAATCCGACCATGGAACAGAGCCGCTGTTCCCGGAGATGAGGGCATGTCTTGCCGGCGGCGCGCCCATCACCCCGGATCTCAGCCGACGGGTACGTGAACAGTTCGGTGTCGCCGGGATCGCAAACTCATGGGGGCTCACCGAGTTTCCCGTAGCCACTAGTCCGAAATTCGACGCCGACCCATGGACACTCGACCACACGGTCGGACCGCCCGTGCCCGGGGTCCAACTGAAGATCGTGGGACGAGACGACCGTGAGGTAACCGCTGGTAAAGAAGGGGAACTGCGGCTCAGAGGTCCACAATGTTTTCTGGGTTACGTCGACTCCGCGCTCGACGGCGATGCGTTCGACAGCGACGGTTGGTTTCGCAGTGGCGATCTCGGCCGGGTCGACGACAACGGTAATGTTCACGTCACCGGTCGCATCAAAGACACGGTGGTGCGCAATGCGGAGAACATTTCAGCACTTGAAGTGGAGAACGCGTTGATCACGCATCCGTCCGTGGCGGATGTGGCTGTGATCGGTGTGCCCGATGTCCGTACTGGCGAGCGAGTGTGCGCGGTCGTGGTACCCGCGGTCGATCAATCAGTGTCCCTAGAAGTCCTTGTCGAGCACTGCCGCTCACTCGGATTGAGCAGACACAAGCAACCTGAGCACCTCTGGCTGATCGATGAGCTCCCCAGGAACGCCCTCGGCAAGGTGATCAAGAAGCAGTTGCGGCAGAAGTTCGAGCCGTCAGGAGGAACCGAAAATGGCGAGAAGTGATGGTGACGCCTGGGACTTGGCGACGAGTGTCGGGGCGACTGCGGTTATGGTCGCCGCCAGTCGGGCGCGCGCGCACCGAGCGGGGCTGATCGACGATCGCTTCGCCGAGCCGCTGGTTTGCGCGGTCGACGTCGACTTCTTCACCCGTTGGGCCACAGGGGAACTCAACCCCGTCGACGTGGATTCACCCGATCAGTCGTGGGGCATGCAGAGCATGACTGAGTTGCTCACCGCGCGGACACGCTACTTCGACGACTACTACATGAATGCTGTGCACTCACGCGGCATTCGGCAGGCGGTGATACTGGCATCGGGCTTGGACGCCAGGTCCTACCGGCTCGACTGGCCGGAATTCACCGTCGTCTACGAAATAGACCAGCCCGAGGTGTTGGCGTTCAAGGCAGCAACGCTGACCGCCATCGGAGCACAGCCTCGTGCAGACGTGAGACCGCTTCCCGTCGACCTACGCCAGGATTGGCAGACTGCATTGTTGAACGCAGGTTTCGATCCCGACCTTCCTTCCGCTTGGCTCGCCGAAGGACTGTTGGGCTATCTGCCACCGGAGGCCCAGGATGACCTGTTCGACCGCATCACCACATCGAGCCCGCCAGGAAGTCGACTTGCCGCCGAGGTGTTCATTCCGCCGGCACAACCGGTGGAGGAGCGAGCGGACGAGCTGGCCAAGACGACGAATAACCGATGGGCAGCCCTGGGATTTGACTTGGACATTTCCGGGCTGTTCTATCTGCAGGATCGCGTCGACGCCGCGGAGTACCTGGAGTCCAAGGGCTGGGATACCACGCGAACGGCCTTCGACGAGTTGCTGGCCGTACATGGCTTCACGTCTCGGAAAGCGGGTGCGACGACCGGAGGGGGCGGCGGAAACTACTACTGCACCGCAACGCTGCGGCAGTCGCCGACGTAAACCAAGCCACCGTATCCCGAGGTCACGGCCGGTGTGCTCTGCTACCGTATAACTGGCCAAGTTTCGACCAGCACGCACGCAAACCGCAGCGTCGTATACAGCCAGGACGGTAGACATCGACGATCAGCAACGCCAGCGGGGTGCGAGGTCGGCGCCCGCCGCGGCGGGGCGCTCCGCAACCGCCGAAGGTGCTCGGCGCTTGGAGATCCTGGAGATCGCCGCGTCCATGATTGCGACCTCAGGTCTGCGTACGTCGATGCGTGAGATCGGAGAGGCGACCGGACTCCTGAAGGGCAGTCTCTACCACCACTTCGAGTCGAAGGACGCCATTCTCGTCGAGTTGATTCGCCGCTACTACGCCGATCTCGACCGAGTCGGCCGAATGGGTTTGGACCAACTTGAAGACGCCAAGGCCGGCACGATTCGTCAAAAGATCGAACGACTTTGTTTGGCAATAGCACATTGTGCCGTCACCCACCGGGCCGCGCTTCAGATGACGTTCTACGATTCGCCAAGCTCGCATCCCGAGTTGGATCGACTTCTGCGCGACCCGCCGACCCTCATGCAGCAGTCGTTGCTGCAAACGTTGCGCGCCGGTCGCAACAGCGGTCACGTCAAAGCGGATATCGACCTCACGATGCTTGTCGATCGCATGTGTCAGGTGATGCTCTCCGTCGGTCTCGACGTCATACGCAACAAGGCGGCGCCAGAACGCGTCGCGAATCTGCTGTGCGGCATCATGATTGATGGTCTCGCCCGCAGGTCTCCAAGGGACACGACTCTGGACAAGTCCAAGGCGATGGCGGCCGCGGACCGCGCCATTCAGACATGGGCCGACACGCCAACGACGGAAGAGACCGAGGCAGACCGCATTCGCGCGATCGCCAGAGCTGAGTTCGGTCGCCGAGGATACGAGATTACGACCATCCGCGACATTGCAGCAATCGCCAACGTGGGCCCTGCGACCGTGATCCGGTTGATGGGCAAGAAACCGGACGCTCTGGCTGACATCATGCGCTCTTTGGGCGTCAGACTGAACGAGGGCTACTTGGGTGTATTGGATTCCGACTCTTCACCACTGGAGAAACTAGATGGGCTGACCTGGCTGCACGTCAACGCCTTGAAGTACTTTCCAGACGAATGGAAGATACAGCAAGCGTGGATGCGTCAGTCCCCGCCCAACTCATCACCAGCGCCCGCATTCGCGCCGAGGATGCGGCGACTGAAGGCACTCCTATCCGAGGGTATCGACGGGGGCACGATTCGCGTCGAAGCGCCTTCGATGGAGATGCTTTCACGGGCGGTCATGGACTTGCTTTGGATGCCCGAGAACGTCGTTCATTCAATGGGTCCGCGATCGGCGCTGATCCTCAGCCGCGACACCTACCTCCGAGGCTTCTGGAAGCGTTAGGTGTCTGCGTCGGCCTCCCGCTCTTACGCCGTCGTGGCTTGTAGCCTTCCTCCTCATGTTCGTTGAAGAGAGGTGTCGTCTCGGTGTTGACGACAGTCGGAACTGGCCGGAAGCGCTGGGGCAGCATCGTTCCAAGGGCATCCGGGGCGAACGTCATGTCTACGGTTGCGCGAACGTGGCACCCATGCACGCCCTCCGCGCCATCGGCGACCCAACCCCTCGACAGGACGACGTGGCAGTTGCAGACTCGACGGCGGTCGACGCCGACGGAGTCATCGGGTCTTGACAGGAAGCTTCGCCCACCCTCGCACGCTGGACGTCCGTGCTCGGCTTGCGTTTTCGTAGTCGACCTCCCAATCGGTCCACCGCTTGAGAACCTCTTCAAACGCCACCCGCGCCTCTAGCCGCGCCAGCGCCGAGCCGAGGCAAAAATGTATTCCCTGCCCGAAGCTCAAATGGCCGCCCTGGCGGTGGATGTCGTAGCGGTCGGGCTCGGTGAACCTGGTGTCGTCCCTGTTGGCCGATCCGTTGAGCAGCAACATGTACGACCCCTCGGTAACGGTGTGCCCGTACAATTCGACGTCGCAAGCCACGTAGCGCGCCTGCACCGGTGACGGCGGCTCGTAACGCAGCGTCTCTTCCACGGCCGAGGCGATCAGAGAAGGATCATCGACCAGTTCGGCCCGCTGGGAACGGTTTTCACCGAGCAGTTCGCCCATGAATCCAATTAGTCTCGCGGTGGTTTCGTTGCCGGCACCAGCGACCACCGCGGTGTAGGCGAGGACCTCCGTCCTTTCGAGCCGGCGCATGGTCCCGTCTCGTTCCTCAACCTGCGCGTTGAGCAGTTCTGTCATCAAGTCATCGGAAGGATGGGCGGCTCGCCACTCGATGTAGTCGGCGAAGAGGGCCAGCGAATCCTCGAACAGCGTCGGGCTGGCCTCCCACCCGCCCTCGGGCGATGAGCTGACTGAAATGCTCGCGTCATTGCGATCGCGAATGAGCTGCTGGCCCTCCTCCGGGATTCCCAGCAAGTAACCGATCGTCCGCATCGGCATGAGCGCACCGAGATCGGTGACGAAGTCGAACCCATCCGAGTCGCGAAGCGGATCCAATGCATTAGAACAGAACTCGCGCACCAAATCCTCGACGGCCAGCATCCTGCGGGGAGTGAAAACCCGCGACAGCAGACGCCGGTGTAAATCATGCAGGGGCGGATCCTCGAACAGAATGATTCCCGGCGGCACCTCGATGCCACTGAACAAGACGTCTGCGGTCGTTCCTCGGCCCGACCGATACGTCTGCCAATCGGGAAGTGCGCGAGCGACGTCGCCATAGCGACTCAACGCATAAAAGTTGTATCTGTCGTTGAAATACAGTGGCGTTTCCGATCGCATGCGCTTCCACACCGGATATGGATCGTCATCGATGTCGAAGTCGAACGGGTCGTAGTACAGCTCCGCGATTGGTTCGCTGGTCACTGAATCTTCTTTCTGCAATCGGCGCGGCGCGTTAGCGCGGTTGGTTCGGTACGCCCGGGAACAGTTGCACCGACGGTCCCGCCGTCACCCAGCCACCCAGCTTCGTCACCAAATGAGGCGCAAAGACGGCGCCGTAGACCAGATGTCCGATGACGACGACAGCGACGATGGACAGAACGGCCGATTGGGCACGGCTCTTCGCGACCTTCTCCGACCACATCTCGATGACGTTCCTGCCCTCGGAGTCCTTGCGGCCGAGCAGGTAGGTGAAGACCATCATCTGCACGCCCATCGCAATGGCGTCATAGATCGGGTACTGGTGGATGGTTCCCTCGAACAGTCCAAGGCCGGGGATCACGTAGGCGTAGTAGAAGATCCCGAGCTGCGCGCCGATGACGGCGTTGAAGAACAACGCCCAGCAGAACCCCACGACAAGGCCGACCACCAGAAGCGTGATCGGCATGCGCCACTGGAACCGCGTACTTGCCCACCGTCCAAGTGCAGCGCCGATGACCGCGGGGAGCACGAAGTAGGAGATATAACCGACCGGTACGGCCGAGGGCAGTCCACCCCACGTCATGTTCATCGGCCACCACGACGGCATGCGCGGCAGGGCGGGCTGAAATTGCGCGTACATCGCCCAGTCGTAGGGCGCTTCGATCCACGAGATGGAGATCGCCGATATGCACAAGAGGAGGAGTGGATGAATGCGGCGACGACGAACACTCAGGTAGATTCCGGCTACCGTGAACGCGATGCCGCCGCCCCAGGCGAAGACCACGTCCGCGATCAGTAACGGTGACATCTCCATGCTCACCGATCGTGCCCCTTGCTCTGCCGCGCTTCCGGATCGAACCACACGACCAAGGCAAATATCAGGACGATCAACCCAAATAGCGTTCCGAGCATGATCACTGCGCCCACGAACCAATCCCTTTCGTCATGAAACAGGGTCGTCGAACATTTGCATCTGGAGACTCTCCATCTAGGTGAGGTCAGTGGCTTACGCGGCTGACGTCACGTCGGAGCGAGCCGAACCGTGGGATTCCCATCGCGACGCGGGTGACTTGTCCCAGTAGCCGATTGGGCAGCAGCCTATTGCTCATCAGCAGCA
>Ga0207712_10000079_pt1 | contig 115164 bp, 114 predicted proteins | sample KBSS44metaG_FD_184402 | JGI IMG/M metagenome (GOLD analysis project Ga0207712, IMG submission 184402) | Switchgrass rhizosphere microbial communities from Kellogg Biological Station, Michigan, USA - KBS S4-4 metaG (SPAdes) (version 2) | ecosystem: Host-associated > Plants > Roots >...
CGATGACATCCAATGCAACCTCTCGTTCCACCAGGTCGAGCGTCGTCACGCTCGCGCTCCTGTTCGGCACGATCGCGACAATCGCCGGCTGCGGCGGCGGCGACGCGACGCGGCCCCCTCCACCGGCCGATGTTTGGCACATCGTCGCCGGGCGATCGTGGTCGATGCCGGCAGAGACCGAGGGTTTCGTCTGCTTTGGGGTGCATCTCACGAGCGACGAATATCTCACCGGCTTTCGCCTCGTGTCACCGAATCAGGCGCAGAACGAGGTGTTGCTCACCGTGTCGGACTCTCCGATGACCGAGGGCTCCTTCGACTGCTACGCGGGCTCGCTTGCCACACATCTCATCTACGCGGCGAGCGGCGCGACCGGCCCCATCGAATTTCCGGCCGGTCTCGGCGTGCACGTGTTGGCGGGCCAGTATCTCTTGCTGAACATACATCTCAACAACGTTGCCTCGACGAGCGTCACGGATTCTACGCGCATCGAAGCGCGGATCGGCACAGCAGCTGACGTGACGACGCCCATCGACATGCAGATGGCCGGCACTTTTTACCTCAATGTTCCGAATGACGGGGTACTTCACACAGCGAGCGGAAACTGCTATGCGATTGCAGCCAATCATCTGGTAGCATTCCTGCCGCTCATGCGCTCGACTGCCACGCATCAGCGGCTTTCGATCGACTCCGTCGCCACGACGCAGGTAATTTTCGACGAGGACTTCCACCTACAGCACGACGATTACACGCAACCCGCCACCCCGATAGCGATCACTCTGGGCCACCGGCTCTCGACACTGTGCTCCTACGTGAACACCGGCCCGGCAACGCTCACGTATGGAGAGAGTGCCGAGAATGAGAGCTGCTTCTCCGCCATCTATCGCTATCCGACCTCTGCGACGAGCAGTTTGTACGACTGCGCAAGTGGCTACGCGTCCTTCGACGTGAAGCGAGAATGATGCCTGATCTCACGAAGGCACCGTCGAACGCCGTGTCGCCTCGATAGCCGAAAATTCGATTGCCATTACAGGGACGGTCCGCGCGCGAGCGGGGACCGTCCCTTCGTTAGACACATCGATCATCGACGTTTTTCGAGGAGGTACGATGAGCGCATATATCTTCCGTCACACCAATCGATCGGGTCTCGGCAAGCTCCTGATTCTCTCGGGTGCGATCGCACTCGCGGCTGGATGTGGCGGCGATTCGACCTCTCCTTCCGGCGGCAACCAGGAAGTATGGAACGTCGTCTCGCAGCGAAGCTGGACGCTCGGCGCGCAGAACGAGGGCTACGTCTGTCACTCGGAGCAAGTCGCGAGTGATGAATACATCACCGGTTTCCGGCTGGCGTCGCCTCCTGCGGCGCAGGCAGAGGTGTATCTGCTCGTGTCCGATTCTCCCAGCACGTCCGAAGATTTCGCCTGCAACTTCGGTACAGTGCTAGGCAACGAGCTATTGTATACTGCGAGCTACGGCACCGACTCCATCAAGTTTTCGGAAGGCAAGGGAGTGCATGTGGCCGCGGGACAGTATCTGCTGCTCGTCATTCACATGAACAACACCGCGGATACCACGGTGAGCGTTGCGACGAAGATCGAGGGGCGCGTGGGTACCGCGGCCGACGTGACCACGCCCATCGACATGGTTTTCGCGGGGACGGTATACATCCAGGCGCCCAACGACGGGCAAACGCATACGGCTACCGGCGGCTGCAATCCAGACGCGAGCGGACATATCGTGGCCCTGCTCCCGCTCATGCGGACGCTCGGAACTCATCAGCGAGTCGATCTCACGATCAACTCAACGACGCAGACGCTTCTCGACACCAGCTTCGACCCAATGCATGTGCGTTATTTGCAGTTCACGACCGATGTGAGCTGGCCTGCCCAGTCAACGTTGCAAGTGACCTGTTCCTACGTGAACAACACAGCGATGACGGAGCATTTCGGCGACGACGAGTCGTCCGAGCTGTGTTTCAACGCCATGTACCGCTATCCGACCGTTGCACCGGAGCAATGGAGCCCGTTCCAGTGCGTGCCGGACATCGTCAGCAGCCGATTCGTGCGGCCGCCCGACGTGCTCGCATCGAAACGGCGAGGGTAACGAGGTTCGACTGCGCACCTGGAGGGCTTCAACAGTGAAAGACGAGGCGTCCGGAGAATTCGGACGCCTCGTTCGCAATTGCGCGAACATGCGCAGCCGATTCAACGTTCTGTGCGCCAAGTCGATCTACTCACCGTCATCCGAGCCATTCATGAAGTCAGCCTTCGTTCGATCTGTAGTTACCCTCGCACTTCTCGCCTGCGCTCCCGCGCTCGCGCAGGCACAGTCGCCGCGCACCACAGGGAAAGTCGGTGAATACACGCCGCCCGTCGTCTGGCCAGTGCACGCGCGCACCTTCGATCTCCTGCACCAGCGCATCGCGATCAGCTACGATCTCGACAAGCGCAGCGTCGCGGGTGACGTCGAGACGCGCCTCGTCGTGACATCCGCGCCCACCGACACGATCCACCTCGATGCCTCGCAGCTCACGATCGACGGCGCGACCGACGCGAAAAACAGGAAGCTCAAGTTCACGTCGGACACGGGGAGCGTTACCGTTCGGCTCGCGAAGCGCGCGCGTGTGGGCGACACAGTCGTCTTCTCACTGCGCTACCACGCGCGCCCCGAGCGTGGGATGTACTTCGTGCCGCGCCGGCGCGTGATGTGGACGCAGGGCGAGGCGATCGAGACGCCGTCGTGGGTGCCGACGTACAACGCGCCCAACGACAAGACAACGTGGGATATCCTCGTCACGGCAGACACGGGGCTGAGCGTGCTGTCGAACGGCCGGCTCATCGACACCGTCGCCACAGCGGGCGGCACGAAGCGCATTTGGCACTGGAGCCAGGAGCTCCCCGCGTCGACGTACATGTACTCGATCGTAGCAGGGAAGTTCAGCATTCTGCGCGATCACTGGCGCGGCATTCCCGTCGACTACTGGGTCGCGTCGGACACGGTCAACGCCGGCTGGCGCACCTTCGGCGAAACGCCGTCGATGATCGAGATCTACAGCCGCGTCCTCGGCGTGAACTTTCCCTGGAGCAAATACGATCAGTCGGTCATCCCCGACTTCACGTACGGCGGCATGGAGAATGTCTCAGCCACGACGCAGACGGATCTGGCGCTGCACGGCGCGGGCGGAGAGCCGGAGGCGACCGGCCGCGGGCTGGACGCGCACGAGCTCGCGCATCAGTGGTTCGGCGATCTCACGACGACGGCAACGTGGGCGCATGCCTGGGTCAACGAGGGGCTCACGACGTACATGGAATCGGTGCAGCGAGAGAAGAGCCGCGGATGGGAAGCGGGACAGCTCAGCTGGATCGATCAACAGCGTAACGCGCGTGACGCCGATCTCAACGAAGAGCGGCCGCTCGTCTACGGTGACACGAAAGGGCGCGACCCGATCCAGCTCTTCTTCTCGGGACACATTTATCCCAAGGGTGCGCAGCTCGCCCATCAGCTTCGTCGTCTGCTCGGCGACTCGGTGTTCTGGGCCGGCATGAAGCGCTTTCTCACCGACAACGCCTACAAGCCGGTGGAGACCGCGGACTTTGCAATCGCGATGGAGAAGGCGTCCGGGCGCGACCTCGACTGGTTCTTCGATCAGTGGGCGTACGGCATCGGCTATCCGAAAGTGCAGATCACGCGCGAATGGAATGCGGGTGCGAAGACGCTGACGATCACGCTGCGTCAAACGCAGAAGATCGACGCGACGCATCCGTTCTTCCGCTTTCCGGCAACCGTCCGCATCGTCACGCGCGACTCCGTCGTGCGGCACGAGATCATGTCGACGGAGCAGAATCAGAAGTTCGTCATCGCGCTGCCGAGCGCGCCGATCACTTTTCGCTTCGACGAAGGCGGGTGGCTGCTCGGCACCGTGCACACCGATCAGTCGCCCGAGGAGCTGAGCGAGATCGCGACGCACGATCTCGATCTCTCCGGTCGCTGGTGGGCGCTCACGACGCTCGACAGCTCGAACACGCCGGCAGCGCGCGACGCGCGCAGATTGATCGCGCTCAACGATGCGGTGTCCCAGATGCGAGCCGAGGCGATTCGTCAAATCGGAACGCACGATCGCGCCACGAGCAAGGACATGCTCGTCGCCTCGCTCGGCGATCCGTCGGGGACGGTACGTGGCGTCGCGATCGAGGCGCTCGCGCAGGGCGACACAGCCGGTGCGCAGGCGGAGGCGGTGCGGCTGATCACGACCGATCCGAGCTTTACCGCGCAGGAGGCGGCGCTCGGCGTGTACGATCCCGCGGTCGCGCCGCAGGGCACCGCGCTGCTCGTGGATCGCATCAACCATGGTGGATCCGCGGGCGTGCGGCTCACGGCGGCGCAGCAACTGTTGCTCAAGCCGGATGCAGCGGGACTTGCCGCCCTCGAAGCGCTCACCGCGACGCAGGAAACGCGCGCGGCGCGCACCACGGCGCTGAATCTGCTCGCCGAGTGGCCGGACCGTGCGCCGGCGATCGCGATCGCGACGAAGTATTTGAGCGACGGCGATCCGTTATTCGCCGTCGCGGCGGCGCGCGCGCTGGGGCGTATCGGCGGCGATGCCGGGAAGGCCACGTTGCGCCGCGCCGAGACGAGCGAGTCGCGTGTGACGGTGAAGGCGGCGATCGTGAAGGCGCTCGGGATGGGGCGCTGACGCACCGCTAGTGCCGAGCACTGCATGATGAACAACGCGTCCCGCAGAAATTCTACGGGACGCGTTGTTCATCGTCGTGGCTCGATGCGTCCGATGACTACAGATTGCCGATCTTGTGTCGCACCGCCGAGCGCGCAGTTCGCAAGGTTCGGTACGGCGCGCGCGACCCTGCGACTACCGGCGTCGGAAGAACGACCTGTTCGTCGAATGCGATCTGCTGTGGCCCATAGATCGAGGTCGATGCTCCTGCGGTGAGAACGACGTTGGGCGTCGGCACTCCGCTCGCGGCGATCTGTGCGCCAGTGAAGCCGAGCAGGCGACCGGAGGAGTCGTCGCTGACCCAGAGACCACCGCTCTTGTCGAACGCCACTCCAAACGGATTGGAGCCGGGAATGCTGATCGTGATGAACGGCGTCGGATTGCCACTCGTCACCACCTGTGCCGGAGTGTAGGCGACGACACTCTGGTTCATGTAGTTCGCCACCCAGAGATTGCCCTGCGAGTCGAATGCGAGCGCATCCGGATCGTTCAGCGGCTGCGGGACGACGGGATCGAAGGCAACCAGGTTACTCGCGCGTGCGCTTCCTGGCGTCGCACCGGCGCCACCGACGATCCGCGTCCTTGTCGATTGATCGACACCGAGACGAACATGTGGGGTCGGTGAACCGGAAGCTGCGAGCTGGTCCACCGTGTACTCCACGATGTTGTCGGAGTTGTTCTCGCCGACCCACGCATTCCCGGCTGCGTCGAAGACGATTGCGTATGTTCCGGTGCTCGGCGGAAACGTGTCAGTCACGATCACGTTCGCGTTGACGGGCGTGCTGCTGGCATTCGCGACTTGTGCTGCTGTGAACTCCAGCAACCCATTGTCCTCGTCGGCGACCCACAGGTTTCCGTGACTGTCGAAAGTCATCACCTGGGGTGAACTGAGGTCGGGGCTAATCAGTGAGCGCGCTGGGGAAGTGATGGTAGCCGCCCCATTGCGTTGTGCCAGCGTGAACATCTTGAGCGAATCGGCGTGGTCCGTCGACACCCACATGTCACCATTCGAAGCGAAGGCGATGCCGCCTGGAAATTGCGCTGCCCCGATCGTGTCGGCTGCCGTTGGCGAACTCGACGCGAGCAGCTGGCTTTGCGCGAAGCCGGTCACGTGCGTCTCGGCGTAGTTGGCGAGCCACAGTGCACCGTGCTGTCGCGCGAACGCATAGGTGACCGTCGCCGATGATGATCCAATGGCGCTTACGACGACCGGACTCCCGGTGATCGCGGCAGTGTCCACTGAATAGCCGACGATGGTACCCGGCGTGACAATCGAGTCCGCCGTGATCGTGTAGGTCCCGGCGGCGAGGTGCCGGAGAGTAGAGGTCGAGGAGACCGTGCGCGAAAAGCCATCGGGACCAGTGACGGTCACCGATGGCGTCGAGCCGTTGGGAGCCGTAAGGGTCAGGACCAGACTGCCGTTGGAGAATGGTGCGGTCGCGTCACCGCGACTGTCGCAGGCGCTGACGATAGCGAGCAGGCCGACGAGCGCCAGACGGGCGGACGAGATGGGAATCGAGTACTTCATTGGCTCCATGAAATGAGAAAATTCGCGTCGAGCGCGAAACACATCCGTATCCGCATTAGGATGGACGGGAGGTGTAATCCGTCACCGCGCCAACGCTTAAATGGTTTTAATCGGTAGCTCGACGTTTCTCTCACGTACGTCGGCATCGACGGCGTGCTGCTCGCGGCGGCAGAGCAGCTCTCGCTCGAGCCGGAGCATCGTGGGCGTATGAGGCGCACGACCGACATTGGGCCATGCGATGCTCGCTCAGCTGTTCGCGCTGACCCACCCTCCGAGCACGGCGCCGAGCGGACCGATGAGCGCGAGCGCGGCCTGGTACCATCGTGGCTGACGGTCGCCGATCTGCGCGGACGAGACGATCGAGAGAATGAAGATGACGACCGCGAGCGCGCAGGCGTGCGCGAGCGGTGCGCGCGAGCCGATCACTGCGGCGAGGTACCCACCGATCATCGCCGCGCCAAAGCTGTACAGCAGATTCGTGTACACGTAGGACGCGGCCGGTGCGTGCCCGGCTCCCATCCACTCGGGAGAGATCCGCTTCACGAGCACCGTGAGCGCGATGACGACGGCGGCCATTGCTGCGTAGCCTGCGACGACGGCGATGACGCTTCGAACGAGATCGGGCACGCGCGCCTCCGGTACTCTTCGTTGCGAAGCTAGGGGGTGCTTTCGTCGATGGCAACGCGCATCCGGCGGCCTTTCGCGGCTCTGTCCCGTGACGTACATAATGGCGTCCGAAATCGCCCGATAACCTCTTCCGCAGCGTCGAACATGACCGCGCCGATATCACCGACTTCGCCATCGGAAGATGCCGCCAGTCCCGCGCCGTTCCCCAAGCGAGTGACGCGTTGGGAGATGCCCATCCTGTTGAGAATCGCGATGGTGTTCTTCACCATGGCAGGAGCCATGTTCGCGTTTAGTGCGGTGGTGGCGTTGCCACAGTTGGTCTTCGGTTACGGAACGTACAGCGTGAATGGCGTGCCGGTCACGAAAGAGGAATTTTTCAGGACGAGCGGAGTCATCATTTTCCTCGCCATTCCGATCTTCGCTCTCTATCTCAGCGCGATGGCATTCGCGTTGATCAGGGAGCGCCCCTGGTCGCGTCCACTGCTGATGGCCTACTTTCCGATTCTAGGATTGGCCGTCATGCTCGTATTCGGGACGGACAAGGGTGGCGACCATCGCTCCGAGATTCGCTTCGTGCTCATCGAGCTCGCGATCGGCACCCTGATCGCCTGGTGGTACCTCTACCGCAAACGCGCCGTCGTCGCCTACTACCGCGCGCTACAGGGTTCCTGGCCAGCACAAAAGTCCTGATCGAGTCTGATGGAAGAGCGTCCACGTTGCCGCCCAAGAAACAGGGATGGCCACGTGGACGCTTCCCGCATCGAGCGATGCGCGGGCGAGTCTACCGAACAGCCACGCGCAGCAGATAGAGCACTTCCCGCGACTCCTGCACCGTGTACTTCGGCCGCGTGGTCGGGATCAGCTCGAAGTCAGTCGGTTCAGGCTCCGCTTCCACATCCGCTGCCAGCTCGTACAGCGCGCTTCGGAGTGTGGTGCGACGAGAAAGTGGAAGCGATGCTATTTCGAGCGGGATTCGGTCGGAGTGACGGCCGGCGAGTACCTCGTCGGCGACGAATCGGAGCTTATCTGAGTCGGTTGCGGCGGGCGCGAAAGTCACGAGAGAATCGCCTCTTAGAAAGTGTGCGCGGCACTGCGACGTTGCTCGTCGCGTACACACGAGAGACGAGGGGCAGCGCCATTCCGCTTCCTCGGACCGTCACGCCGCGGGCCTCCGTTCGCACACCCGCAAGGGCGCATCGCCCACACAAAATTCCTGATTCCGCCACACGCCAGCGTGGACGAAAGCCGTAGCCCATGCTAACCTTACGGGCCGCGGTAAACGCGTGTTCGGCCGCATCACACGATGCACTCCGAAAACGAGTAGAATCCACGGAACTGGGGTAGCACCACACTCGCCCGAGTGGCGGAATTGGTAGACGCGCTGCACTCAAAATGCAGTGGCTTTCGGGCCATGCGGGTTCGAGTCCCGCCTTGGGCACTTCGTTCGGAGCACTATCGATGGAATTTCGGGTCACCGCACGCCGCGCGCAGCCGGACACGGCCGACGCGCCTCTCCTCGTTCTCGCGCTCTCCTCGGGCGCGACGCTCACTCCCGCCCAATCGGCGGTCGACACTGCACTCGGCGGCGCCCTCAAGCGCTCGCTCGACCGCAAGGATTTTCGCGGTGCGCGCGACGAGGCGCTCCTGCTCGCCGGCGGCACCTCGGGCCCGCAACGCGTCCTCGTCGTAGGCCTAGGAAAGCCTGCGAGCATCGTCGCCGCCCTTCGCCGCGCCGCCAGCGTTGCTTCGCGTCAGGCGCGCAAGATCGGCGCGACGTCGCTCACCTGGTTCTCCGACGAGCAGAGCGAGGCTGCGATCGAGGCGGTCGCCGTCGGACTCACCGTGGGCTCGTGGGAATACACCACCACGCGCAGCGCTCCGCCTGAAGACGAGCGCAAGCCGACGCTCGAGAGCGCGCAGATTCTCGTCTCCGATGAAGCCGCTGCGAATGCCGCGATGCAGCGCGGCGCCGCGATCGGCCAGGGGATCAATCTCGCGCGCCAACTCGGCATGCTCCCCGGCAACATCTGCACGCCCGACTTTCTCGCGAACACGGCGCGCGACATCGCCAAGCGCCGCGGCATGGGCGTCACTGTCCTCGGCCGCGCGGAGATGAAGGCGGAGAAGATGGGATCGTTCCTCGCCGTGGCGCAGGGAACGCCGCAGGATCCGAAGCTCATCGTGCTCGAGCACAAGAAGGGTCCGGCCGGCAGCAAGCCGATCGTGCTCGTGGGCAAGGGGCTTTGCTTCGACTCGGGCGGCATCTCGATCAAGCCCGCGCAGGGAATGGAGGCGATGAAGTTCGACATGTGTGGCGCCGCTGGCGTCCTCGGCGCGATGGATGCGATCGGTGCGCTGAATCTCCCGATCAACGTCGTCGGCCTCGTCGGCAGCACCACGAACATGCCCTCCGGCGAAGCGATGAATCCCGGCGACGTCGTGCAGAGTCATCTCGGCAAGTTCATCGAGATCGTGAACACCGATGCCGAGGGTCGCCTCGTGCTCGCGGACGTGCTCTCGTACGCGCGCCGCTTCGATCCCGCGGCCGTCATCGATGCAGCGACGCTGACCGGTGCATGCGTCGTCGCGCTCGGCCACACGGCGAGCGGCGTCTTCGGCAACGATCAGTCGCTCGTCGACGAAGTGCTCAAGGCCGGGCAAAGCTCGGGCGACACCGGATGGCAGCTGCCGCTCTTCGATGACTACAAGGAACTGATTCTCACCGACGCCGCAGACATCAAGAACACGGGCGGCCGCGCCGCCGGGGCGATTACCGCAGCGATGTTCCTGAAGGAATTCGCGGAAACATTTCCGTGGGTGCACCTCGACATCGCGGGCACGGCGTATTCAGAAACTGACCTCGGATACATCGCGAAGGGACCGACCGGCGTGCCCGTGAGCCTCTTCGTGGATTTCGTACGGGGGAGGGCACACTGAGCTCCGTCGCCGCGCTCCGGCGCGGCTGCGTGGCGGCGCTGCTCGGCTTGGCCTTCGCGCGCGGCGCCCACGCACAGCAGCGCGACACGACGCTGCATCCGGATTCCGCGCGCGCGAAGCAACCGCCGCCGACCACCGCGGCGCCTGGCGACACGTTGCGCGTGCGCGCTGATTCAGCCAAGGCACCAACAGACACCACCGGTGACAGCGTGTCCGTGCCCGGCCTGCACCCCGGCGACACGGCGGTCAAGGTCCCGAAGGACACGATCAAAGCGCCGCTTGCACACGCCGAGATGCCGCCGGTGCTCGGCGTCGGCGATCAGTACACGTGGAATCGCGAAGAGCTGTTCGCGTCGGGGGCGCTCACGCTCACGCAGCTGCTCGAGCTCGTTCCCGGCGTGACGACGTTCACGACCGGCAACATCGCGTCGCCGCAATTCGCGGCGTATGCGGGAAATCCGGGGCGCGTGCGCATCTTTCTCGACGGCATGGAGCTCGACAATCTCGATCCGCGCGCCGGCGGCGCGCTCGATCTCGCCGAGCTGCAACTCTGGTCGCTCGAGCAGGTGACGATCGAGCGCGGCGCCGATGAGCTGCGCATCTACTGCCGCTCGTGGACGGTGACGCGCACCACGCCAGCGACACGCATCGATGTGCTCACCGGCGATCAGCGCACGAATCTCTATCGCGGCTTCTTCGGCAAGCGCTATCAGCACGGAGAGCTGTTGCAGGTGGGTGGGCAAAGTTACGGCACGTCGTCGGATGAAACTGTGGGCGGCGGCAACGAGCTATCGCTGTTCGCACGACTCGGATGGGCGAACAAGGATTGGAGCTTCGACGGCTACTACATGCACGCCGATCGCACGCGCGACTTACGTGAGCAGGACATCGGCAATACGCTCCTCGAGCCTTCGATTCCGGAGCAGGACCGCAAGCGCGTCGACATGTATCTCCGAGCGGGACGCGGCGATCCCGACAGCGGCGTGTGGGTGCAGGCGATGGTCGCGCACTCGAACTTCACCGAACACTCCCCCTTCAGCGCACTCGCCGGTCTCCCGGCGGATACCGCCGACACGACACGCACGAGCACGCAGTACATCGCCACCGGCGGATTCACGCGTTGGGGATTCCGGCTGAGTGGCGCCGAGCGATATCACCAGCTGCAGACGGGCGGCATGAGCGCGACAGAAGTGCGCGCAAGCTTCGAGCGCAAGCTGCTCGCGCTATCGCTGTACGCCGAGCGACGAGGAGCCGACAGCAGCTCTACTGAAGAGGCCACGGCGCGATTGACGCCGCTGCCATTCTTCGCCGTGGCCGGAACAGTCGCGCGACGACACGGAGGAACCGCGTTCGGCGACGAGGATGAGCTGAGCGCGAAGCTCGAGGCCGGCTTCAAGATCCATCAGGCGTGGTTCACGGCGGGGATCTGGCGACGGGCGCAGGCGGTGGTGCCCGGGCTGATCGCCTTCGACACGATCTACACGGCCAAGGCCACGGTGGCAGCCACCGGACCGTACGGGTCCATCCGCGGGAAGGTGTGGCGCGACATCGGGCTCAACATCTGGGCCGTGCGCTGGGACAGCCCGGGTTACTACCGGCCGCAGCTGCAGTCGCACGAGGAGCTCTACATCGACACGCAGTGGCTGCAGCGATTCCCGTCCAAGCACTTTAGGCTGATCGCGGGGATCGCCCACGAATACCGCCAGGATGTGATCTTCCCGATCGCCGATGCCACTGAATCGCTGTCCGACCCGAACGGCATCGCGGCGATCTTCAGCCACGCCATCGTCGGGCGCATCGAATTCCACATTCTCGACGCCACGATCTTCTTCAATTCCTACTCGGGAATGTCGCCTACCAAGGTGGAGCAGGTGAACGGTTATCTGCTTCCGGTCCAGCGCCTGGAGTATGGCATTCGCTGGTCCTTCTGGAATTGACAAGATCGTTGTCCCGTCATAACTTACACGATTCCACATGATACGAAGCATGACGGGCTTCGGGGCCGCCCAAGGCCCAATCGGATCGCAGCAGGTGACGCTCGAGCTGCGAACGGTGAACCATCGCTTTTTCAATCCGAGCATCAAGCTTCCGAGCGCGCTTTCGCAGTGGGAAGGCGAGCTTCGCGAGCAGCTCCGGAAGCGTGTCGCGCGCGGGCACATCACTGCGACGGTGCGGATCGAGCGCGCAGCGCTGGGCGTGGCCGCAATCGACGAGCAGAAGGTGGCACGGTACGCCGAGCTGTTGCGTGGGCTGCAACAGCGACACAAGCTCGACGGTCCGGTTGACCTGGCGACGATCCTCCGCTTTCCGGATGTGCTCGCGGGCGACCCTGAGCAGGAAGGGGTGGGAACGGCGGCGGAAGTTCAGAAGCTGGCGGGCGACGCGATCGACGCGCTGACGATGATGCGCGAGATCGAGGGAGCACGGCTCGCCTCGCTGCTCGAGGAGCGGATCGCGACGGTGGAAGCCGCGCTCGATCGAATCGCGAAGCGGGCGCCGGCACGGCTCGTGGCGGAGCGCGAGCGGCTCGTGAAGGCGGTGAAGGAGCTGGCGAACGGCGTGGATCTGGATCAGCAGCGACTCGCGCAGGAGATCGCGTTGCTCGCGGACCGGCTCGACGTCAGCGAAGAGGTGGATCGCTTTCGGTCGCACGTATCGGCGTTTCGCGAGACGCTCGCGAGTGGTAAGAAGGAGCCGGTCGGCAAGCGACTCGGCTTTCTGCTGCAGGAGATGCTCCGCGAGGCGAACACCACGGGGAGCAAGTCGAGGGACGCGGCGATGCTGCACGACGTCGTCGCGGTGAAGGAAGAGCTGGAGCGGATCGCCGAGCAGGTGGAGAACGTGGAATGAAGCGATTCCCCGTGATTCTCTCGGCGCCGTCGGGTGGTGGAAAGACGACGATCGCGAAGAGACTGCTCGAGATACGCGGTGACGTAGGCTACTCGGTGTCGTGCACGACGCGTCCGCCGCGCGACGATGAGAAGGAAGCGCAGGACTATTATTTTTTGTCCACCGGGGAGTTTCTGGCACGGCAGCAGCGCGGCGAGTTCGCCGAGGCCGCGGAAGTGCACGGGAATCTGTACGGCACGTTGCGATCGGAAGTCGAGCGCGTGATGAAGCTGGGACAGCACGTGCTCATGGACATCGACGTGCAGGGTGCGATGCAGTTCCGGAGTGCCTTTCCGGAGTCGGTGCTCGTGTACGTGCTGCCGCCGTCGGGCGAGGTCTTGCTGGAGCGGCTGCGAGGGCGGGGAACGGAAACGCGCGAGACGCTCAAGCGCAGGCTGCTGAGCGCACTCGTCGAGCTGCAGGCGGTACAACGATATCAGTACGTAGTCGTGAACGATGATCAGAATCGAGCAGCCGCCATGGTGTCGCGCATCATCGATGCGGAGGGGCTGCGCAGGGAACGGTTGCAGAACGTCGAACGAGATGTGCGCTCGATTATCGAGCGGCTGGAACTGGAGCTGGACACTCAACACGAGGAACACTAGATGCAGGTTTTCACCCCGATCGAGGTCGCGAAGCACGCGGCCAACAAGTACCTCGGCGTGCTCGTCGCGGCGAAGTACGCGCGCATTCTCAACGAGTTTCCGCGCATGAGCTCGGACATCCACGAGAAGAAGCTCACGACGCGCGCGCTCGAGGAGCTCACGAGCGAAGAGTCGATCAAGTACCACGTCGTGCCCCGACGCGGCCGCTAACAGCGGCACACTCGTGAGACCGTTCGAAGGCCGCCGCATCCTGCTGGGCGTCACGGGCGGGATCGCCAGCTACAAATCGGCGTGGCTCGCGCGCCTTCTCTCGCAGGAAGGCGCGGCCGTGGATGTCGTGATGACGCGAGCAGCCACGGAGTTCATCGCACCGCTCACCTTCGAGGCGCTCACGGGGCGCCCGGTGCACACGGCGCTGATTGCCCAGGGGCACGCGCTCGACCACATCAAGCTCGCGCGCTCCGCTGACGCCGTCGTCGTCGCGCCTGCATCGGCTGACTTTTGCGCCCGCGCGGCGCAGGGGCGCGCGGACGATCTGCTCGCAGCGGTCCTTCTCGCCACCGAGGCGCGCGTGCTGTTCGTCCCCGCGATGAACGATCGCATGTGGGCGCATCCGCAAACGCAGCGCAACGCGGAGCATCTGCGCGAGATCGGCTACTCGGTGCTCGATCCCGAGATCGGCCCGCTCGCAGCGGGTGAGGGAAGTGGCGAGGGGCGCATGCCCGAACCCGAGACCATCGTCGCGCACGTCGCGCGACTGCTCGAGGACGCATCGTTCGCGGGACGCAACGTCGTCGTCACGGCCGGACCCACGCGCGAGCTCGTCGATCCCGTGCGCGTGCTCTCCAATCGCAGCAGCGGCCGCATGGGCGTCGCCCTCGCCGCGGCCGCGTGGCGACGCGGTGCCAACGTCACGCTGATCGCCGGACCGCTCGAGGTCGCGCTGCCCGTGGGTCCGAAGGTCGTGCACGTCGAGACCACCGAGGAGATGTCGAACGCGGTGAACGCCGCGGTCGCGACGGCGGACGTGCTCGTGATGGCTGCCGCGCCCGCAGACTTTCGCGCGGCCGAAGTGGCGAGCGCCAAAATCAAAAAGGGAAACGACGCATCGACGATCGAGCTCGCGCCCACGCAAGACATTCTGCGCGAGAGCGTGCCGCACATGCGCGCGGGCTCCGTGCGCGTCGGCTTCGCACTCGAGACGAACGACGGCGTCGCAAACGCGCGGCACAAGCTCGACTCGAAGTCGCTCGACCTCATCGTGCTGAACGATGCGCTCGAGCCGGATGCGGGAATTGGCGTCGACACGAATCGCGTCACGATCCTCGGCCGCGATGGAAGCGCGGAGGACGTGCCGCTCATGCTCAAGCGCGAGCTCGCCGACATCATCCTGGATCGCGTGCAGGCGCGTCTCCGTGAGCGCTGAGGACCTGCTCCGGCGCTATCTCGAGCAGCGCCGCGAAATGGGCGAGACGGAGTTGGTGCTCGACGGTCTCTCCGTGGAAGAGGTGATGAAGCTCGTCGGCATCAAGCGCGGCGGGCACAGGGCGCCTGTGGAGCGCGAGAGGCCGCTCGTAGCCGAGTCCGAGGGACGCAGCTCGGTGGGCGAGCCGGCGTCGACTGGATGGCGGGAGGCGCTGCGCGCGGCGGACGCAGCGCCGGCGCCCGAGTCCGCGCCTCGTCCACCGCGCTCGGCGCCGTTCGACCAGCAGGTCGCGGCCGAGCCACTCGTGCCGTCGGATGCGCCGCACACCGCACCCGGGGCCGGCCTCGTCGTCGGCTCTGCGGTGCGCGAAGCGATTGCCGGGGACATTGGCGCTGCCACCGACCTCGCGCAGCTCGCGGAGCTCATCAAGCGCTGCACGCGCTGCGATCTCGCCCGCACGGCCACCAACGCTGTCCCTGGCGAAGGGAACCCGCACGCGGGCTTCATGTGCATCGGAGAGGCCCCAGGGGCCCAGGAAGACGCTACCGGGCGCCCCTTCTACGGCCAGGCTGGGCAGCTACTGACGAAGATTCTTCAGGCGGTTAACTTGTCGCGGGAAGAGGTCTTCATCCTCAACGTCCTGAAACACCGGCCGCCGGGGAATCGAAATCCGCTTCCGGAAGAGGTGAGCGCCTGTCGCCCGTTCCTCGTTCGGCAAGTCGAGCTCGTTGCCCCGAAAGTCATTCTCGCCCTCGGCACCTTCGCCGCGCAGTCGCTCCTCGAGACCAAGCTGTCGATCGGTAAGCTCCGCGGTTCGGTTCACCGCTATCACGGCATTCCCGTGATCGTCACCTATCATCCGGCCGCGCTGCTCCGCAATCCGGCGTGGAAGCGGCCAACATGGGAAGATGTCCAGCTCGCTCGAAGAATCCTCGACAGCGCCAGCGCGTGACCCGTTTCGCGATCGCACCGCTCCCCGCTCGCCCGAGGCTGAGCAGGCGGTAATCGCGGCCATGCTCATGGATACCGACGCGATCCTCCGCGCCGGTGAGCATGTCGACGACACGATGTTCTACGATGAGCGCCATCGCCGGATCTTCCGCGCGATGATCGCCATTTCGCAGCGCGGCGAAGTCGTCGATCCCGTCACGCTGGGCAACGAGCTCCTGCGGCGCGGCGAGCTCGATGCGTCCGGCGGCAAGGAATACATCGGCGAGCTGATCGACGCGGTGCCGACGAGTGCGAACGTCGAATACCACGCGAAGATCGTGAAGGAAAAGGCGCTGCTGCGCCGTCTCATCGAGACCTCCACCACGATCATCACCGAGGCGTTCCAGGGGCGCGCGACGGCCGAAGAGCTGCTCGACGACGCGGAGCAGAAGATATTCCAGGTGAGCCAGCAGCGCGGGCTGCAGGGCTTCACGCGCGTGAAGGAGTTGATGTGGCCGACGATGGAGCGCATCGAGGCGCTGCAGCGCGGCGGCAAGACGATCACCGGCGTCGCGAGCGGCTTCACCGATCTCGACGAGCTCACCTCCGGCTTCCAGCCCGCCGATCTCATCATCGTCGCCGCGCGCCCGTCGATGGGAAAGACCGCGCTCGTGCTCAACATCGCGCAGTACGCAGCCATCGAGAAAAACACCCCCGTCGCGGTCTTCTCGCTGGAAATGAGCAAGGAGTCGCTCGTGCAGCGTATGCTCACCGCCGAAGGGCGCGTGGATGCGCAGAAGATGCGCAAAGGGCTGCTGCGCGACGAAGACTACTCGCGCCTCGCTCGCGCGGCGGGAATTCTGAGCGGCGCGCCGATCTGGATCGATGACACCGCGGGCATCTCGCTCCTCGAAATTCGCTCGAAAGCGCGACGCCTCAAGGCCGATCAGGACGTGGGCATGATCGTCATCGACTATCTGCAGCTCATCCAGGGGCCCGCGAGCTCCGAGAGCCGCCAGCAGGAGATCAGCCAGATCTCGCGCTCGCTCAAGGCACTCGCGAAGGAGCTGTCGGTGCCCGTGATCGCGCTCTCGCAGCTCTCGCGCGCGCCCGAGCAGCGCGCGGGCGACCATCGCCCGCAACTCTCCGATCTTCGTGAATCGGGAGCAATCGAGCAGGACGCCGATCTCGTCATGTTCATCTTCCGCCAGGAAGTGTATGACGGGCCCACGGACAAGGACGGCAACTCGCTCGAAGGGCGCGCCGAGGTGATCATCGGCAAGCAGCGCAACGGACCGATCGGTTTCGTGAATCTCTTCTTTCACAAGGCGTATACGCGGTTCGAGAACTACACGGCTCCACGACAGCAGTGATGATGCGCGCCTTGGACAGATGCGCGCGCGGGATGTTGCGCGCGCGAAACCATGGGTAGCGCGTGAAGAGCAAGTCGCGCACGACCTATCGCTGCACCGAGTGCGGCGCCGAGCATCCGAAGTGGTCCGGGAGGTGCGACACGTGCGGCGAGTGGAACACGCTCGTCGAGGAGATCGTCGCTGCGCGCCCTGCCACCGCCGCCGGGCGCGCTCGCGCCGCCGGACCGTCGCTCGCCGGCAATGGCAACGCCGCCGTCGCGATGAGGCTCGGCGATCTGCGCGCAGCCGACACGCCGCGCTGGAACACCGGCATCGATGAATTCGACTTCGTCCTCGGTGGCGGCATCGTGCCGGGATCGATGGTGCTCATCGGCGGCGAGCCCGGCATCGGCAAGTCGACGCTCCTCCTGCAAGTCGCAGCGAGACTCGCGCAGCAGGGACATCGCGCGCTCTACATCTCGGGCGAAGAGTCGCCGCTGCAGGTGAAGCTGCGCGCGGATCGCCTCGCCGAATCGTCGGAGAGCGTGGAGCTCATCGCCGAGACGGAGCTCGAGACGATCCTCGCGACGGGCGCGTCGATGCGTCCGCAGGCGATGTTCGTCGACTCGATCCAGACGATCTTCACGAACGAGCTCGAAGGCGCGCCCGGCAACGTTGGACAGGTGCGCGAGTGCGCGGCGCGGCTGATGCGATTCGCGAAGGAATCGGGGACGGCGGTGTTCGTCGTAGGGCACGTGACGAAGGGAGGCGGCATCGCGGGGCCGAAGACGCTCGAGCACATCGTCGACACGGTGCTGTACTTCGAGGGCGAAGGCTTTCTCGACCAGCGCGTGCTTCGCGCCACGAAGAATCGCTTCGGCGGCGTCGACGAGATCGGCGTCTTTCGCATGACCGCCGGCGGACTCATTCCCGTCGCGAACCCATCGGAGCTCTTCCTCGGCGATCGACACGCGAGCGCGTCGGGCACCGCCGTGACCGCGCTCATGGAAGGGACGCGGCCGCTACTCGTCGAGGTGCAGGGCCTTGCGGCGAAGGCCGGGTTCGGCACGCCGCAGCGCGTCGCCACCGGCTACGATGGGCGCCGCCTCGCGCTCCTGCTCGCAGTGCTCGAGAAGCGCGCGGGGCTGTCCTTCGCGCAGCTCGACGTGTTTGTCAACGTCGTCGGCGGATTGAAGGTGCAGGAGCCCGCCGGCGATCTCGCGATTGCCGCGGCGCTGGCGTCGAGCGTGTACGATCGGGCGCTGCCGGCGAATGCCATTCTCCTCGGCGAGATTGGTCTCGCGGGCGAGATCCGTCCGGTGTCGCAGGCCGAGCGGCGACTCGCGGAGGCGGAGAAGATGGGGATGGGCGTCGCCTATCTCGCCGAGCGCAGCATCCCGAAGCGCGTGCCGAAGGGACTCAAGTGCGTGGGCGTGCAGACGGTGCGCGAGTTGCTCGAGAAGATTTTCGCATGAGCGATGTCGCGCGCGATGTGGGCGTCGTGATAGTCGCTGCGGGCGCGAGCTCGCGCACGGCGGGCTCGGAGCTCAAGCAGTTTCGCTGGGTTGCGGGGAAGCCGATGCTGCTGCACAGCGTGCAGCGCTTCATGGAGCGCGCCGACGTGGCGATGGTCGTGTGCGTGCTGCCGAAGAGCCACGCGGGCGATCCGCCGCCGTGGCTCTTCCAGTGCGACATCGAGCGGCTGCTCGTCTCAGTGGGCGGTCGCGAGCGCGGCGAGTCGGTGCTCAACGGGCTCGAGGATCTTCCCCCCGAGGTGAAGATCGTCCTCGTGCACGACGCCGCACGGCCGATGGTGGACAGCGATACGATCGAACGCGTCATCGCGAAGGCGCGCGAAGGCGTGGGCGCGGTCCCCGCGCTCCCCGCCATCGACACAATGAAGGAAGTCGACGAAAGCGGGGCAATCGTGCGCACACCAAATCGCGAGCGTCTCTTCCACGCGCAGACGCCGCAGGGTTTTCCGCGCGCGATGGTCGAAGAAGCGTACATCCGCGCGAAGGCCGATCGCGTGCAGGCGACGGACGACGCCGCGCTCTGCGAGCGCATTGGCGCGCGCGTCGTGATCGTCGAGGGGAGCGCGACTGGAATGAAGGTCACCACCGACGAGGACTTCGCGCGCGTCGACGCACTCGTAAAATTGGTTCGATGAGCACCGAACCATTCGTCGTCCCGTTTTGGTCGCCCGCCGAGGTGGATGCGTCCATCAACGGCACCGTGGCGCATCTCGCAGCCAGAAAAGTCCTGGCCTATCCCACCGAGACCGTGTACGGCTTCGGAGGCGCCACCGATCACGATTCGGTGGAGGCGCTCGTGAACATGAAGGGGCGGCCGGCGGGTAAGCCCTTTCTCATCCTCGTGGCCTCGAGCGAGATGGTGACGCGCCTCGATCTGCGCCTCACCGGCTACGCGTCGCGGCTCGCTGCGCGCCACTGGCCCGGGCCCCTCACGCTGGTGCTCGGCGGCGGCGAACGGCGGCTTCCGGAGCGCCTGCGCGGCCCCGAGGGCGGCGTCGCGGTGCGCTGGACCTCGCACCCGAACCTCGCGCGGCTGCTCAAGGCGTACGGCGAACCGCTCACCTCCACGAGCGCCAATCGCCCCGGCATTCCGCCTGCCATGACGGCCGCTGAAATCGAGCAGCAGTGGCGGGCCGAGATCGGGCGCGGGAAGCTTCGGGTGCTCGATGGCGGGCGATTGATCCCGTCGCCACCGTCGACCGTAGTAGATTGCATGGGTGCGCGGGCGCGCGTCATTCGCCCAGGCGCCATCTCCTCCGCGACGTTGCGGGAAAGCGTGCCGGACCTCATTGGAGATCTGTGAGTCCCATGCGTGTGCTCTTCGTCTGCACGGGAAATACCTGTCGAAGCGTCATGGCCGAGTATCTGGCGCGGCGCATCGCATCCGAACGGAATCTCACGCTCGACATCGGCAGCGCCGGCACGGCCGCCTGGGATGGCGCGCCCGCCTCTGACGGCGCGCTCCTCGTGTGCCTCGAGCACGACGTCGATCTCTCCCCGCATCGCGCGCGCCTGCTCACGCGCGAGCTGCTCGAGGGGTACGAGCTCGTGCTCGCGATGGGGCCGCATCACCTCGAGCGCGTCGAGGCGATCGGCGGCAAGGGACGCACCTTCCTGCTCACCTCCTATGGCTCGCGCGGCTCGACAGACCGCCCCATCGGCGATCCGTTCGGCGGCGACCTCGGCCTCTATCGCGAGACGTTCGACGAGCTCGATCGCGAGATCCGGCGCGCCTTCGACCGTCTCGCCGCGGAGCGAGCACCAGGCGTCTCATGATTGCGGGTCCGAGCCGCCTCGTCCTGCTCGGCAATCCCGTCAGTCATTCGTTGTCACCCACGTTCCAGAACGCCGCGCTTCGCAACGAAGGCATTCCGCTCACCTATGAAGCAATCGAGGTCGCCGCGCCCGATCTCGCGCACGTCCTGACGCTTCTGGCCGAGGATAATGCGGCGGGCAACATCACGATCCCGCACAAGGAAGCGGCAGCGGCACTGTGCGCCCGCATGTCGCCGCTGGCCGAGCGCGTGGGCGCGGTGAACACGTTCTGGATCGAGCGCGATGGCGAAGACGAGGGCATTCTCGTCGGCGACAACACCGATGTGGGCGGCTTCGAAGTGCTCGTGAAGAGCACGATGGATGGGCTGCCGCGCGGTCGCATCGCTTTGCTGGGTGCCGGCGGCGATGCGACCGCGGCGCTCGCGGCCATCGAGCGGTGGCCAGGGTGCGAGGTAACGCTCTACAATCGCAGCCACACGCGACTCGCGCGGCTCGCGTCGAGATTCCCGGTCGTGACGCGCACGGCGGAGACGGCCGAGGATGCGGTGCAGGGCGCCGTGCTCGTCGTGAATGCGAGCGCGTCAGGACTCGAGGACGACGCGTTCCCGGTGCCGATCGAGTCGCTCTCCTACAAGTCTGCCGTGATCGATCTGGTGTACCGCCGCGGGGACACGCCGTGGGTGCGCGCGGCGCTCGCGTGCGGCCATCGCGCCAGCGACGGGCTGCCAATGCTCATCGAGCAGGGCGCCCTTGCCTTCGAGAAGTGGTTCGCGCGCCCTGCGCCGCGCGCGGTGATGTGGGACGCCGTGACAATGCCGAAGGATGCGTGAGATGCGCGCGATGATCGCCTCGGGCGCGCGCGGGCAGGCGAGCGCGCAGGCGCGCGCGATGTGGCGCGGCGTCGCGGATCTGCTCCTTCCGCGCTCGTGCGCGGTGTGCGAGCACTCGATGGACGCGGGCGAGACGACGCTCGTGTGCGGACGCTGCTGGGCGCGCGCACACGAGCTCCCGCATCCGCGCTGCGACCGCTGCGGGCATCCACAATCGCGCCCCGTGTGCAGCTGGTGCGAGCAGCTTCCGCCCTTCGTGCGCGCGGCGCGCTCCGCCTACTGGATCCCGGGCGGGACCGCCGGCGCGATCGTGCACGCGCTCAAGTACGCCGGCTGGGTGGGCGTGGCCGAAGGGATGGCGGAGCGCATGGCGCGGCTCGCGTGGCCGCGGGATGTGGTAGCCGAGCGAAGTATGGTGGTGGCGACGCCGCTGGCGCCCACGCGCGAGCGCGAGCGCGGATTCAATCAGAGCGCGCTGCTCGGGCGCGCGCTGGCGTCACGCTGGAGGGTCCCGTTCGTCTCTGATTGCGTGGTGCGCGCACGTGCAACTGCCACGCAAACGCGGTTGACACCGGAGGAGAGACGGGGCAACGTTTCGGACGCGTTTCGTGCGACCCGAAACGCGCGGGAGCGCCTCAAAGGCGCGCACGTCGTGCTCGTGGATGACGTCGTCACCACCGGCGCGACACTTTCCGAATGCGCGACCGCGTTGTTCGAGAGCGGCGCGCGAATCATCAGCATCGTGACCTTTGGACGGGCGCCGGCCGCTGGCGACCGTGCACACTGACAGGAGCATTAACAGCAATGGCAATTCGCGTTGGCATCAACGGCTTCGGCCGCATTGGACGGCAAGTTGTGCGCGCGCTGCGCGAGCAGAACGTGGCGCACGTAACGATCGTCGCGGTGAACGATCTCACGGACACGAAAACGCTCGCGCACCTCTTCAAGTACGACTCCGTGCACGGCATCTACGACGGCGACGTGTCCGCCAACGCCAACTCGATCGAGATCGACGGCGATGAGATCGCGGTCCTCGTCGAGAAGGATCCGGCTGCGCTGCCGTGGAAGAAGCTCGGCGTCGACATCGTGCTCGAGTCCACGGGGCGCTTCACCAAGGCCGCGGATGCGGCGAAGCATGTCGCGGGCGGCGCGAAGAAGGTGCTCATCTCCGCACCGGCCACCGGCGAGGACATCACGATCGTGCTCGGCGTGAACGAGAAGCTGTACGATTCCGCGAAGCACTCGATCATCTCGAATGCCTCGTGCACCACGAACTGCGTGGCGCCGATGGTGAAAATCGTGCGCGACAGCTTCGGCTTCAAGCACGCGTCGATGACGACGATCCACAGCTACACCAACGACCAGAACATTCTCGATCTTCCGCACAAGGATCTGCGCCGCGCGCGCGCAGCCGCGCTCTCGCAGATCCCGACCACCACCGGCGCCGCGAAGGCCACGGGGCTCGTCATTCCGGAAGTGAAGGGAAAGATCGACGGTATCTCGGTGCGCGTGCCGACGCCGGATGTGTCGTTCACCGACCTCGTGGTCGAGGTGGAGCGCGCGACGACGATCGACGCGGTCAACGCCGCCTTCCGCGCGGCCGCCGACGGTCCGCTCAAGGGCATCGTCGCGGTGTCCGATGAGGAGCTCGTGTCGGTGGATTACACCGGCAACCCGTTCTCCGTCACGCTCGATGCGAAGACCACCAATGTCGTCGACGGCACGCTCGTGAAGGTGTGTGGCTGGTACGATAACGAGTGGGGATACGCGTCCCGCTGCGTGGACCTGCTCCGCTTCATCGGCGCGCGACTGTGAGCCGCGTGGTGACGCGCGCCGATCGTGTGCGAGACGTGATCGCGATGCTCGTGTTGCTCGCCGGCGCCGGGCTGTACTTCTACGCCTGGTTCGGCATGCACAACCTCGCGACGAAGCAGCTCGTCATCCCGAAGGGGATCGCGTCGATGCGCTACTTCGACACGTACTGGCAGATGTCGCGCGTCGCCATCGTCATCATGCTCGCCGGGACGGCCGCGATCGCGTGGTCGTTCTGGAGCTACTCGAGACGAGTCGATCGATCAGTCTGATGCCCAAGAAGACGATTCGAGATCTCACTGACGCACAGCTGCGCGGCAAGCGTGCGCTCGTGCGCGTGGACTTCAACGTGCCGATCGAAGGCGATCGCGTCACCGACGACACGCGCATCCGCGCCGCGCTCCCGACCATCGAAATGCTGCTCGGCCGCGGCGCCTGCGTCGTGCTTCTCTCGCACCTCGGCCGGCCGAAGGGAAAGCCAGACGTGAAGTACACCCTCGAGCCGGTTGCGAAGCATCTCGCGACGCTGCTCGAGTGTCCCGTCGGCTTCGTCGAAACCACCGACAGCGACGAGGCGCAACGCGCCACGCGCGATGCAAAACCCGGCTCGGTGCTGCTCCTCGAGAACACGCGCTTCCTCGGCGGGGAGGAGACGAACGACGAGCGCCTCTCGCGCGCGCTGGCCGAGCTCGGCGATCTCTACGTGAACGACGCATTCGGCTCGGCACATCGGGCGCACGCGTCCACCGAGGGCGTCGCGCACTATCTGAAGCCTGCGGTCGCCGGGCTGCTGATGGAGCTCGAGCTGAAGTACCTCGGCGACACGCTCCAGAAGCCAGTGCGCCCCTTCGTCGCGATTCTCGGCGGCGCGAAGATCTCGGGGAAGATCGATGTGATCGAGGCGCTCCTGCCGAAGGTCGACAAGCTCCTCATCGGCGGCGCGATGGCGTGCACGTTCTTCAAGGCGATGGGGCTCGAGACGGGGAAGTCGCTCGTCGAGGCGGATCGCGTGGAGATGGCAAAGACGCTGCTCTCGCGCGCCGGCGACAAGCTCGTGCTCCCCGTCGATGCGCTCGTCGCGCCGTCGCTCGATGCGGGCGCGCAGGGCAAGGCCGTGCCGCGTGACGCGATTCCGGCGGAGGAGGCTATGTTCGATATCGGGCCCGAGTCCGCGAAGCGTTTCGCCGAAGAGGTTGGGCGAGCGAAGACCGTGCTGTGGAACGGGCCAATGGGTGTGTTCGAGAAGCCGCCGTTCGACGCCGGTACGAAGGCGGTGGCGATGGCACTCGCGAACGCCACGGCGAAGGGCGCGACAACGATCGTTGGCGGCGGAGACTCCGCTGCCGCGGTCGAGCAGCTCGGTCTCGCAAGCAAGATGAGTCACGTCTCCACGGGCGGCGGTGCGTCGCTCGAATTTCTCGAAGGCAAAGAGCTCCCGGGCGTCTCGGCGCTCGAGGAGAGAGGAATCGAATGAAAAAGCCCGTCTTCGCCGCGAACTGGAAGATGAATCTCGGCCCGCAGGAGACGCGCGAGTACCTGAAGACGTTCCTCGAGCACTTTCCGCGCACCGACGATCGCACGTTGATGATCTTCCCTCCGGCGATTTCGCTCGTCGTTGCCGGATTCGCGCTCCGCGAGCGCAACGACATCATGCTCGGCGTGCAGAACATCCATTGGGAAGAGAAGGGCGCGTTCACCGGTGAGAACGCCGCGCCAATGGCGCGCGATGCAGGAGCGACGGTCGCGCTCGTCGGACACTCGGAGCGCAGGCACACCTTCGGCGAGGGCGACGAGATCACCGCGAAGAAGTGCGCGGCCGCGTTCAAGGCGGGGCTCACTGTCGTGCTCTGCGTGGGAGAAAAGATCGAGGAACGCGACCGCAACACGACGCAGGCGGTGGTGCTGCGGCAGCTGAAAGCCGGGATCAGCCGACTGACGCCGGCGCAGGTCGCGCAGATTGCCGTCGCCTACGAGCCCGTGTGGGCCATCGGCACCGGACGCACCGCGACACCCGATGATGCGACCGCCGTGCACTCGGCGATCCGCCGCGCGCTCAAGGAAGTGGTCGCGCACCGGAACCTCGACATCCCGATTCTCTACGGCGGCTCGGTCTCGAAAGACAACGCGGCCTCGCTCCTCGCGGCGCCCGAAGTCGACGGCTTGCTCGTTGGCGGCGCATCGCTCGATCCAGAGACGTGGGCGACGATCGCGCGCACTTGACCGAGTGTCGTAACTGACGTAAGCTTTGAGACTTAGCTCTCCCCACCTTCATACGGCGCGATGTACACCTTTCTTCTCGTCCTGCTCGTCATCAACAGCCTCGTGCTGATCGCGGCGGTGCTGCTGCAGTCAGGCAAGGGCGGCGGTCTTTCCGCCAACTTTGGCGGTGCTTCTTCGTCACCGGACTCATTCGTCGGCACGCGTCAGGCGGCGACGCTGCTGACGCGCATCACCTGGTGGGGCGGCGGGCTCTTCCTCGTGCTCGCGTTCGTGCTGCAGATCATGGGCACGCGCTCGCGCGTCCCGACGTCGGTGCTCGATCCGCTGTCGCGCCAAACGCAGTCGGCGCCTGCGGCTCCCGCGCCGGCGAATGCGCCAACGGCCGTGCCGCTCACGCCGGTTGCACCTGCTCCGGCGACTGCGCCCGCGGCACCACCGACCAAGAATCCGCCGAAGTAGGATCGTGATGTCATCGAGCACGAGAGCCGGGTTCCTCCTCCTAGAGGACGGAACCCTTTTTCGCGGGGTACGTCGCGACGCAGAGGTCGAGCGCGTGGCGGAGGTGGTGTTCACGACGAACATGACGGGCTATCAGGAAGTGTTCACCGATCCGTCATTCGGCGATCAGATCGTCGTCATGACGACGCCGATGATCGGCAACTACGGCGTGAACACGGAAGACCCGGAGTCGGGGAAGCCGCAGGTGACTGGCGTCGTGGTGCGCGAGCTCACGAATCACCCCTCGAATTGGCGCGCGACCGGCGATCTGCGGAGCTGGCTTCGCGATGCGCAAGTGCCAATCCTCGAAGAGGTTGACACCCGTCGCCTCACGCGTCATCTGAGGTCTGCCGGCGTGATGCGCGGCGTTATCGGAAACGGCGATACGCCCTCGGCGGAAACGATAGCCGCGCTTGGAGCGTGTCCCTCGATGGAGGGACTCGATCTCGCATCGCGCGCCTCCACTCGTGAGCGATACACGTGGGGCGACGCGAAGGCGAAGTCGCACATCATCGCCTACGACTACGGGATCAAGCGCAATATCCTGCGACTCTTCGCGGAGAATGGATGCCGAGTGACGGTGGTGCCTGCGGTTACGACGGCAGAGGCTGTGATGGAGGGCGAGCCCGACGGCGTCTTCCTCGCCAATGGGCCGGGTGATCCGGCAGCCGTCGAGTACGCCCCCAAAATCATTCGCACGCTCGCTGAAAAGCAGATCCCCATACTTGGCATCTGCCTGGGACATCAGCTCTTGGGGCTTACCTTCGGGGCGCAGACGTGGAAGATGCCGTACGGCCATCGCGGCGGAAATCACCCGGTACGGGAAGTCGATACCGGTCGCGTGCTGATCACGACGCAAAACCACGGATTTGCTGTGGTCGGGGACGAAAAGGGGATTCCTGGGGCGCCGGCGCTGCGGGTGACCCACGTGAATCTCAACGACGGGACCGTGGAGGGGCTCAGGCACCGTGAGCTGCCGATCTTCGCCGTACAGTACCACCCGGAGGCCGCGCCAGGGCCTCACGACGCGCGTCCGCTGTTCGGAGAGTTCATGAACGCGGTGCGATCCGGCGGGGCCCCTAGTGAGCCAAACGCTTGACACACAACGGTTAACGTCATACTTTCGTCGCACGATCGGCCACTCGGCGATCGCCAACCCGAGGTTACGAATGACCAAAGCCGACCTTGTCGAGCACGTCACGGCCCAGATATCGAAAACAGCCGGACCGATGATCTCGAAGAAGGATTGCGCGCGCGTCGTCGACGCCTTTCTGGATGCAATCAAAGACGCGCTGAAGGAACAGAAGAACATCGAGGTGCGCGGCTTCGGCACGTTCAAGATTCGGCAGCGCAAGACGCGCATGGCGCGCAATCCGCGCACCGGCTCGCCCGTGGAGGTATCCGCGCGCCCGGTGCCTGTGTTCAAGCCCAGCAAGGAGTTGCGCGCGCTCGTTGCCGAAGAGGATGAGGCGTCGTTCTCGGATCTTCCGGCCTGACACCGCACGCGCGAATCTGATGGCGCCCCAATTCGTGACTCACGAATGGGGCGCTTTTCGTTTGTGCGAGCTCGGGCGTGCGCACACACATGTCTTGTCGCGCCGAAGGTCGCGGTACAACCTTCAATCAATGACCGTAACCGCTTTGCTGTTCGCCTCATACGCCGAAGCACTCGGCTCGGAACGCGTGAATCTGGCGCTCTCCGAACCCGCGACCGTGCGCGACATCGTGGAGCAGCTGCGTGCGCTCCCCGGCGGGAGTGCGTTGCCTGTGTCGCCGCTGGTCGCGGTGAACCTCACGTACGCGAGCGCGGACCAGCGCGTGGAGAGCGGCGACGAAGTGGCCATCATTCCTCCCGTGGCCGGCGGATGAGCGTCAGGACCGCGATCGTTCGCCGCGCGATCGACGTCGCCGCGCTGCTCGCCGAGGTGGAGAATACGGCGAACGGCGCGACGCTCGTGTTCCTCGGCCAGGTGCGCGAGGTGAACGACGGGCGCGCGGTCACAGGGATCGAGTACAGCGCATACGGCGAGATGGCGGAGCGTGAGCTGGCGGCGATCGCGAGCGAGTGCGCGGCGAAGTTCGGCATCGCGAATCTGGCGGTGGAGCATCGCCTCGGCGCGCTCGAGCTCGGGGACGCGAGCATCGCGATCGTCGTCGCGCATACGCATCGCGGGCAGGCGTACGAAGCGTCGCGTTTCGTGATCGAGGAGGTGAAGCGGCGGCTTCCGATCTTCAAGCGCGAGGGATACGTCGACGGCACGAGCGAATGGGTGAATGCGAGCGGCATCGCGCAGCAGAGCGCAGCGCCGGAGCATCGCACGTGATCGCGGGATCGCTCGACCAATTCGGGCGGCGCATCGAGTATCTCCGGATCTCGGTGACCGATCGCTGCAACTTTCGCTGCGCGTACTGCATGCCGCTCGAGGGACTGCCCTGGCTGCCGCGCGAGAGCATCCTCACCTACGAGGAGATTACGGAAGTCGTGCGACAGCTCGCGCCGCTCGGTGTAAGCCTACTGCGCATCACTGGCGGCGAGCCGACGATCCGCCCGCAGCTGTCGACGCTCGTCGCGATGCTGCGCGCGGTGCCGGGGATCGAGGACATCGCGCTGTCGACGAATGGCGTGAAGCTCCCGGAGATGTCCGCGGAGCTCAAGGCGGCGGGACTCGATCGCGTGAACATGAGCGCGGACAGTCTGCGCGCGGATCGCATCAAGGAGATCGCGCGGCGCTCGCTCTCGTTCTCGCCCATCGATGCGGCACTGGCGGCTGAGCGCGCGGGGTTGGGACCGGTGAAGATCAACACCGTCGTGATGCGCGGCATCAACGATGACGAGATCGAGGACTTTGCGCGGCTCACGCTCGAGCATCCGTGGCATGTGCGCTTCATCGAGCTGATGCCGGTGGGCGAGATGGCGAGTCTCACGATGGAGCACGTGGTGCCGAGCGATGAGATTCTCGCGCGGCTCTCTCGCATCGCACCATTGCTCCCCGATGCGGGGCCGGCGCGCGGCAACGGCCCTGCCAAATACCATCGGTTCGCCGATGCGCCGGGGAGCGTGGGCGTGATCACGCCGATGAGCCACACGTACTGCGGCGATTGCAATCGCGTGCGCCTCACCGCCGACGGGCGGCTGCGGACGTGTTTGTACGGCGAGGAAGAAGTGAACTTTCGCGATGCGTTGCGCGCGGGCGAGGCGCTCGCGCCGCTGTACGCGAGCGCGCTCGCGGCGAAGCCGAAAGAGCACGCGCTGCTGCAAATGCGCGTGGGCGGATTGCGCGCGTTGTCGGAGGTTGGGGGTTGATCTAGCGCCATTTGCCGGCGCGGCCATTTCGTACGGTGCTCTCCGCGGATATCTTTCCTCTACTGATTTCTTCCAGAGGACAACGACGCGGATGCTGAACAAGATCACGGTAGTCGGGGCGGGGAACGTCGGTGCGACCACGGCGCAGCGACTCGCGGAGAAAGAGCTCTCGCAGCAGGTGGTGTTGGTTGACGTGATCGACGGCGTACCACAGGGGAAGGCGCTCGACCTCTGGGAATCCGCGCCAATCGAGGGATACGACACCCGGCTCATCGGCACGAACGACTACGCAGCCTCCGAAGGCTCGGACATCGTCGTCATCACCGCCGGCATCGCCCGCAAGCCCGGCATGTCGCGCGACGATCTGCTCAACACGAACGCCGGCATCGTCAAGCAGGTCTCCCAACACGTGAAGGCCAGCTCGCCGAACGCGATCGTCATCGTCGTCTCGAATCCGCTCGACGTCATGTCGTGGGTCGCGATGCAGACGACGGGCTTTCCGCGCGAGCGCGTGATCGGCATGGCGGGCGTCCTCGACACGGCGCGCTACCGCTCGTTCCTCGCCGAGGCGCTCGACGTCTCCGTGCGCGACATTCAGGCGATGGTGCTCGGTGGGCACGGCGATACGATGGTGCCGCTCCTGTCCTACACCTCAGTGAGCGGCATTCCGATCACACAGCTGCTCGACAAGGCGAAGCTCGACGCGATCATCGATCGCACCCGCACCGGCGGCGCCGAGATCGTGAAGTACCTCAAGACCGGATCGGCCTACTACGCGCCATCGTCGGCCGTTGTGCAGATGTGCGAGGCGATCGCCTTCGATCAGAAGCGCATTCTGCCCTGCGCCGCCTGGCTCACTGGCGAGTACGGGCAGTCGGGGATCTTCCTCGGCGTTCCGTGCAAGCTCGGCAGAGCAGGGCTCGAGAAGATCCTCGAGGTCTCGCTCACCGACGACGAGCGCGCAGCGCTCGCCAAGAGCGCCGACGCCGTCCGCGAGCCGATGTCGGCCGTTACGCTGTGATCGCTCGGTGACACGACCAGGCTTTTTTGCGAGCACAGTCGGCAAGAAGATCGTGATGGCGGTGTCGGGGCTGATCATGGTCGGCTTCGTCCTGCTGCACATGGCGGGGAACCTCCAGATCTTCGAAGGCGCCAACAAACTGAACACGTACTCGGCGTTCCTGCACGGCCCGGCGAACGAGCTGCTGTGGGTGCTGCGCGTCATTCTGTTCGTCGCGGTGATCGCGCACATCGTCTCCGCGTATCAGCTCACGATGCTCGATCGCGCCGCGCGGCCGGTGGCGTACGCGAAGCGTGAGCTGCAGGCGGCGACGATCGGCTCACGCACGATGCGCGTGGGTGGCGTTCTGCTGGCGCTCTTCATTCTGCTGCACATTCTGCACTTCACGACGCTCACGCTGCAGCCGGCGCCGCTCGTTGAAGGCGATGTGTACGGCAATGCGCTGGCGAGCTTCCACATCTGGTGGGTGACGCTGGCGTACGTGATCGCGATGATCTTCCTCGGCCTGCATCTCTATCACGGCCTGTGGAGCTCGGTGCGCACGCTGGGCTTTGAGCGCGGGCGACTCGATCCGTTCAAGCGCCCCGTGGCGATGGCGCTCGCGATCATCGTCTGGGCCGGCTTCACGCTCGTGCCCGTGGCCGTGTACTTCCACCTGGTGCAGTGACGATGGAGTTGCGCGCGCGCGTGCCCGCGGGGCCGCTCGAGGAAAAGTGGGATTCGCATCGCTTCGACATGAAGCTCGTGAACCCCGCGAACAAGCGGAAATACACGGTCATCATGGTCGGAAGCGGACTCGCGGGTGGCGCCGGTGCGGCGACGCTCGCGGAGCTCGGCTACAACGTGAAGTGCTTCTGCTTTCAGGATTCACCGCGCCGCGCGCACAGCATCGCGGCGCAGGGCGGCATCAATGCAGCGAAGAATTACCAGAACGACGGCGACTCCATCTATCGCCTGTTCTACGACACGGTGAAGGGCGGCGACTTCCGCTCGCGCGAGGCGAACGTCTATCGGCTCGCGCAGATCAGCGTGAACATCATCGACCAGTGCGTGGCGCAGGGCGTGCCCTTCGCGCGCGAGTACGGCGGGCTGCTCGCCAATCGCTCCTTCGGCGGCGCGCAAGTCTCGCGCACCTTCTACGCGCGCGGCCAGACCGGACAGCAGCTCCTGCTCGGCGCGTATCAGGCGCTCGAGCGTCAGATCGGGAAGGGCACCGTGCGCATGTATCCGCGCACCGAGATGCTCGACGTCGTCGTCATCGATGGCGTCGCGCGCGGGATCGTGACGCGCAACCTCATCACCGGTGCGATCGAGTCGCACGCCGCCGATGCCGTGGTGCTCGGCACGGGCGGCTACGGCAACGTCTTCTACCTGTCGACGAACGCGAAGGGGTCGAACGCGACCGCGATCTGGCGCGCGTACAAGCGCGGCGCGGCGTTCGCGAATCCGTGCTACACGCAGATCCATCCGACGTGCATCCCGAAGAGCGGCGAGTATCAATCCAAGCTCACGCTCATGTCGGAGTCGCTGCGCAACGATGGGCGCGTGTGGGTGCCGCTCGCGAAGGGCGACAAGCGCCGCCCCGACACGATTCCGGAGACGGAGCGCGACTACTATCTCGAGCGCATGTACCCGAGCTACGGCAATCTCGCGCCGCGGGACATCGCGTCGCGCGCCGCCAAGCGCGTCTGCGACGAGGGGCGCGGCGTGGGGCCGACGGGGCTCGGCGTGTATCTCGACTTCGCGGCGTCGATCGCGCGACTGGGAGAGGATGCGATCCGCGAGAGATACGGCAATCTCTTCGAGATGTACGAGCGCATCACGGATGAAAATCCGTACAAGGTGCCGATGCGCATCTATCCAGCCGTGCACTACACGATGGGCGGGCTCTGGGTGGACTACAATCTCATGAGCACGATCCCCGGGCTCCACGTCATCGGCGAGGCGAACTTCTCGGACCACGGCGCGAACCGACTTGGCGCTAGCGCGCTAATGCAGGGGCTCGCCGACGGCTATTTCATCATCTCGAACACGATCGCGGACTATCTCGCGTCGAGAAAGCTCGCGCCAGTGGACACGACGCACGCTGCCTTTCGCGAAGCAGAAGCCGGCGTCGCCGAGCGTACGAAGCGCTTTCTCGCGACCAAGGGATCGCGCACGGTGGACTCGTTCCATCGTGAGCTCGGCAGCATCATGTGGGAGTACTGCGGCATGGCTCGCAACGAAGCGGGGCTCAAGACGGCTCTCGAGAAAATTCCGAAGCTGCGCGAGGAGTTCTGGCGCGATGTGAACGTGCCGGGAAGCGCGGACACGCTGAATCAGGCGCTCGAGAAGGCTGGGCGCGTGGCCGATTTCTTCGAGCTCGCGGAGCTCATGTGTCTCGACGCGCTGCATCGCCGGGAATCGTGCGGCGGGCACTTCCGCGAGGAATTCCAGACGCCGGACGGCGAGGCGCTCCGCGACGACGAGCATTTCGCCTATGTGGCCGCGTGGGAGTTCGCCGGCGACGGCAAGGCGCCGGTGCTCAACAAGGAGCCACTCGAGTTCGAGTACGTGCATCTCGCGCAGCGGAGCTACAAATGAACGTCACCTTGCGCGTCTGGCGGCAGGCGGGCCCGAGCTCGCCGGGGAAGATGGTGGAGTACAAGGCGATGGACATCAGCCCCGAGGCATCGTTCCTCGAGATGATGGACGTCGTCAACGAGGAGCTGACGTTGCGCGGCGAGGAGCCGGTCGCCTTCGATCACGATTGCCGCGAGGGCATCTGCGGCAGCTGCGCGATGATGATCGACGGGATGGCACACGGGCCCAATCAGGGCACGGCGACGTGCCAGCTCCACATGCGCAGCTTCGCCGATGGCTCGACGATTTTTGTGGAGCCCTGGCGCGTGAAGGCGTTTCCGGTGGTGAAGGATCTGTGCGTGGATCGCAGCGCCTTCGATCGCATCATTGCGGCGGGCGGCTTCATCACCGCGGCTACCGGCGGCGCGCAGGACGCGAACGACACGCTCATCCCGAAGGTCGCGTCCGACGCGGCGATGGACTCCGCCGCGTGCATCGGCTGCGGCGCGTGCGCGGCCGCGTGCCCGAATGGCTCCGCGTCACTGTTCACGGCGGCGAAGATCACGCACCTCGCGGAGTTGCCGCAGGGGCAGCCGGAGCGCTACCGGCGCGTGGTCGCGATGGTCGCGCAGCACGACGCCGAGGGATTCGGGGGATGCACGCTGCACGGCGAATGTCAGCTCGCGTGCCCGAAGGAGATCAGCATCGACACGATCTCGCGGATGAGCCGCGACTTCATGATCGCCTCGGCGACGATGCGAGAGGAGAAGGCGTCGGGCGGCACGGGGTGACGCGCGGGTCGACGACGAAAGCAAAACGGGTGCGGCGATCGATTCGCCGCACCCGTTTCGTTTGTCCATCAATCGAAGCTAGTGAGCGCGATTGAAATATTCGCTCGCGCGCAACGGCTTCTTTCTGAGGAAGTTGAGCGTCGGATTCTTCGACCGTGCAGTGGGCGCGACGACACTCGCCATCACGTCACCCTCCGTCACAGCGATCGTGAACGATCCCGTGCCATGGTCGCTCGCCCCGACGGCAATGGTGTACTGGCCCGGGAAATTGTAGAACTCGCAAGTCTCACTGCTGCATTCCTCGTCCCCATCCGCCGTGATCGTGTACGAGACCGAGCTCCCGTTGTCCGCGTACGCGTCTCCGCCGCCGCAGCCCTCGTAACCGTAGTAGCAGGGAACGCCCCACGCCGGACCATAGATCTGGAATCCGGGCTGGAAGTCGCTCGAGGTGACGGTCACGGTCTTCGTCTCGTTGGGTCCGAGCTGCATCGAGAAGAGTTTCACGTTGGAGCTGTCGTTGTAGAAATCCGGCTCCGCAAGTACGCAGTCGCTCGCCGAGAGCGTTTGCGTGGAAGCGGCAAGCGTGTCGGTGATCTGCGGAATCGGCGAGTCGCAGGACTTCAACGTCAGCTTGTAGCTCGAAAATTCACCGTTGTCGTAGGCGCCGGCGCGAATGTAGTACGTGCCCGTCGAGGGGGCGATGAAGTACATGCGCGAGAAGCCGTGACCACCTTCATCATCGCTGATCGCGAGCAGCTGCTCTTCGCCGGTGGTCGGATTGATCGTCGCCATCTCGAGCAGCGCATCCCAGTGGAGCGTGTCGTTCGCGTTCTCGAGCAGGAACATGTATCCCTTGCCCTTCTCGGCCCTGAACGAATAGTTGTCGTAAGGTGTGCTGTCCGTGGAGTACGCATAGTCATAGCGCAGGCACGACGACGCTGTAATGGCGCCCGACTTCACGTCTCCAACGCTGATGGAGCCCTTGTTGCACGCGGCCGGGTCGGGATTCGCACTCGACGGGCTGGTGGAATCGCTGCTACAACCAAGTGCCATGGCGCTGAGCGCCAAGAGGACGATCTCTTTCTTCATTCTGCCTCGTGTAAATCGGGGAGTCTGCCGGTCACTTGCCGGCAGCGCAGCGTATGCTGCAATACGCTATTCGGCAGACGAGTCCTCCCTGACGCGGTCACGTTAGTTCTCTTTTATGTGACTTTTTTTTGAGCGGCCGATGCGCGGATGCAAAACGGGTGCGGCGATGAATTCGCCGCACCCGCACGACAGCATACTCGCGCATCACACACGCATCACGCGCGCACCGCGAGATGCGGCTACAGCCGCGGAAGCGTCACGCCGCGCTGCCCCTGATATTTCCCCTTCCGATCCGCGTACGACGTCTCCGGCGCTTCGTCGCCCTCGAAGAAGAGCGCCTGCGCGATGCCTTCGTTCGCGTAGATCTTGGCCGGCAGCGGCGTCGTGTTCGAAATCTCGAGCGTCACATAGCCTTCCCACTCCGGCTCGAAGGGCGTGACGTTCGTGATGATGCCGCAGCGCGCGTAGGTCGACTTGCCGACCGTGATCGTGATGACGTTGCGCGGGATGCGGAAGTATTCGACGGAGCGCCCGAGCGCGAAGCTGTTCGGCGGCACGATGCAGACCGGTCCCTCGAATTCGACGAATGACTTCGGATCGAAGTGCTTCGGATCGACCATCGAGTTGAGCACGTTCGTGAAGATCTTGAATTCGGTCGCGACGCGCATGTCGTATCCGTACGAGCTGACGCCGTAGGAGATGACGCCTTCGCGAACCTGGCGGTCGGCAAAGGGCTCGATCATACCGTGCTCAAGCGCCATCTGGCGGATCCAGCGATCGGACTTGATGGACATATCTGGGAGGTGGCGAGGAAGGGGTGGTGCGTGGTCGGAGGGGAATGTATCGCTCCCCATTGAGCCTGGCAAAGCGCATTGCAGAGGCGACAACCCCTCGATAGTTTTCCCGCGAGGGATAGTGAAAAATTTCACGAACTGGGAGACGATGGGTCGCGAGTACTTTCCGATTCTCATGTTGGTGGGGTTCGTAGCCGCAAACGCGGTGATGATGCTCGCGTTGTCCCATCTCACGATTCGCCCGCGTCCCACCCCCGTCAAACAAGTCCCGTACGAATCCGGCATCCCGCCGCTGGGCGACGCCCGCGAGCGCTTCTCCGTCAAGTTCTACATGGTCGCCATGCTGTTCATCGTCTTCGACATCGAGACGGTGTTCATGATTCCCTGGGCGACGTACTTCCGACAGCTCTCGTGCGATGTGCCTCTCGTCAATGGCGCGTGCGCGCCGGCCCATCTCTCGTTCTTCGGATTTGGCGAGATGCTCGTGTTCATCGCGATTCTGTTCGTCGGCTACATCTACGTCTGGAAGAAGGGAGCGCTGCAATGGGATTGAGTCACGTGAGTCCCACGAGCACGACGTTCGGTCCGCCGCAACAGGAAAGCTGGGTTGCGACGCGGCTCGATTTCCTCGTGAACTGGAGTCGCTCGAAGTCGCTCTGGCCAATGCCGTTCGGCACGGCGTGCTGCGCGATCGAGTTCATGGCCACGGCCGCGACGCGCTTCGATCTTGCGCGCTTCGGCATGGAGCGCATGAGCTTCTCGCCGCGCCAGGCCGATGTGCTCATCTGCGCCGGGCGCGTGCCGTTCAAGCTCGCGCCGGTGCTGCGCCGCATCTGGCAGCAGATGCCGCAGCCCAAGTGGGCGATCTCGATGGGCGCGTGCGCATCGTCGGGCGGCATGTTCGACAACTACGCAGTGGTGCAGGGGATCGACACGATCATCCCCGTCGACGTCTACGTGCCAGGATGTCCGCCGCGCCCCGAGGGGCTGCTCTACGGCATCATGATGCTGCAGGAAAAGGTGATGCGCGAGAAGATGTCCGACACCACGATTCGAAACGAGATGGAGCCCGACCCCGAGAGCGGTCTGTACATCCCCGCCAGTCGCATCGACGAGCTCTCCGAGCCGTTCGGAAACTCCATTCACCAAACGCGGTCGGCGCTGTGAGCGCTCCGTTTACACCCGTGCTCCCCGGCAGCGCGAATCCTGGCGCGCCCGCGCCGAGCACGCCGCGAAACGTGCCGCAGAAGGGCGGTGAGGCGAATCCGTCTGCCGCCGCGATCGCCGCGAAGTTCGGCGCGCTCTTCGTGCGCTCCGAAGTGATCTGGGGCGAGACGAACGTCTACATCCAGCCGAAAGGCGTGAGCGAGATCGTCCGCTGGCTGCACGATGATCCGACGCAGCAGTACGACTACCTCTCCGACGTCACCGCCGTCGAGTTTCGCGATCCGGAGCAGGCGATCGAGGTCGTCTGGCATCTGCGCTCGCTGCCGTTCCGCCGCTTCCTTCGCCTCAAGACGGAGCTCGACAAGCGCGCACCGCTCGCCGTCGACAGCGTGTGGCCGATCTACAAGGGCGCCAATTGGCTCGAGCGCGAGTGCTACGACATGTTCGGCATCACGTTCACGGGGCACCCGGATCTGCGTCGCATTCTGATGTGGGAGTCGTATCGCGAAGGCTTTCCGCTTCGCAAGGATTTCCCGCTGCGCGGCCGCTTCAGCCGCGCCGAACAGCTTCGACAGGCGCTCAGCATCACGACGGAAGGTCGCTACTCAATGGAAGAGCTCTCAGTGGCACAGGCGTTCGAAGATCTGCCGGAAGACATGCGCCGTCGGCTCGCCGGCGGCGAACGGACGGGCGAATAACATGGCGACGACGACGCGTACGGTAGAAGTCGCGCTCGGCACCGCCGGTGTCGACTCGGAAGGGCGCGCGGTTCGCACGCCGATGACGCTCACCGAGAACGGGAACGTCACGACGCTCGAGCCGCCGGCGATGGGTGTCGCGCCGGAGCTTCACGGCGAGCACATGCTCATCAACATCGGCCCGCAGCACCCCGCGACGCACGGCGTGCTGCGACTGGTGCTCGAGCTCGATGGCGAGACGGTCGTGCGATGCATTCCGCACATCGGCTACCTGCACTGCGGCTTCGAGAAGATCGGCGAGTATCGCCAGTACAATCAGGTAATCCCGTGGACCGACCGCGAGGACTACCTGAACTCCATCGGCAACAACGTCGCCTTTTCGATTGGCGCCGAGCGCCTCTTCGGAGTCGAGGTGCCGCCGCGCTGCACCGTGCTGCGCGTGATCGCGATGGAGCTCTCGCGCATCATCTCGCACCTGGTCTGGCTCGGCACCACCTGCATCGATCTCGGCGCGTTCACGCCGTTCCTCTGGTCGTTCCAGGAGCGCGAGAACGTCTACAACCTGCTCGAGAGCTGGGTTGGCGCGCGCCTCACGACGAGCGCGACGCGCGTGGGTGGCATGGCGGCGGACATTCCGGAAGGATGGACGGATCAGCTCCGCCACTTCATCCGCACCTTCCCGAAGACGGTCGACGAATGCGACCGCATGCTGACGAAGAATGGCATCTGGGTGGGGCGCACGACGGCGCTCGGCGTCATGAGCGCGGATGAGGCGATCAACTACGGCCTCTCGGGGCCGATGCTCCGCGCATCCGGCGTCGCGTACGATGTGCGCAAGGACTTCCCGTATCTCGACTACGAGACCTACGACTTCGAAGTCCCCGTTGGATCGAACGGCGACGTGTATGATCGGTTCCTCGTGCGCGTCGAAGAGTTGCGGCAGTCCACGCGCATTCTCGCGCAGGCAGTCGACAGGCTCCCCGATGGGCCCGTGAACTCGAGCGATCACCGCGTGATCCTGCCGCCCAAGAGCCGCGCGATGAGCGACATGGAATCAATGATCCATCACTTCAAGCAGGTGATGGAGGGCCCGCGTCCTCCAATCGGCGAGACGTACGTGCCGGTCGAGAGCCCGAAGGGCGAGAAAGGCTACTACTTTGTGTCCGACGGAACGGCGAAGCCGGTGCGCTGGCGCATCCGCCCGCCGTCGTACGTGAATTTGTCCGCGATCTCGAAAATGGTGGAGGGACATCTGCTGTCCGACGTGATCGCGATCAACGCCAGCATCGACATCGTCATGGGAGAGATCGACCGGTGAGCGCGAAACGCGAGGGAGCGACGCAGGCGGACGCCACGTCGCACGCGAGCCGCGGCAACGTCGGTGAGATCCCGTACCAGCCCGTGTTCGTCGGCGCGCTGAAAGAGGAGCTCCAGGCGCTGCTCGGCCGGTATCCAACGAAGATGGCCGCGCTGCTGCCGGCGCTCTGGATCGTGCAGCGCGAGCGCGGATGGGTGAGCGAAGAGGGGATGGTCGAGGTCGGCCAGCAGCTCGAGCTCACGCCCGCATACGTGAAGGGCGTCGTCACCTTCTACACGATGTACCACCAGCATCCGGTGGGTCGCCATTTCATTCAGGTGTGCACCACGTCGCCGTGCGGCGCGTGCGGCGCCGAGAAGGTGGTGGAGACGCTGCTCGCGCAGACGGGGTGCGGCGATCTCGGCGCGACCTCGCCCGACGGACGCTTCACGGTGATCGAGGTCGAGTGCCTCGGTGCGTGCGGCTTCGCGACGCCGATCATGGTGAACGACGACTTCCTCGAGTCGGTCACGCCCGAGAAGGTCCCGCAGATTCTCTCTCAGTACAAATAGATGGGATATCCCCACAAGTCGCATCCGAAAGAGACGCCGATTCTCTCCAAGTACTTCGGAGAGCCGCAGGCGCGCACGCTCGATGGCTGGAAGGAGCGCGGCGGCTACCGCGCGCTCCAGCAGGCGCTCGGGATGACGCCGGGCGACATCGTGAACGTGCTCAAGGAATCGGGGCTGCGCGGTCGCGGCGGCGCCGGCTTCCCGACGGGCATGAAGTGGTCGTTCATGAAGCCGGGCGACGGCAAGCCGCACTACCTGTGCGTGAATGCCGACGAGTCGGAGCCGGGCACGTTCAAGGATCGCGAGATCATGCGCTGGACGCCGCACGCCCTCATCGAGGGAACGGCGATCGGCGCGTACACGATCGGTGCCGAAGTCGCGTACATCTACATCCGTGGCGAGTTCACGGAGCCGCTGCGCATCATGGAGGCGGCGGTGAAGGAAGCGTATGCCGCCGGCATCCTCGGCACGAACGCGATGGGGAGCGGGAAGCGCATCGATGTGCACGTGCACCGCGGCGCCGGCGCGTACATCTGCGGGGAAGAGACGGCGCTCATGAATTCGCTCGAGGGGCGCCGCGGAAATCCGCGCATCAAGCCGCCCTTTCCCGCGGTCTCGGGACTCTTTGGCCAGCCGACGACGATCAACAACGTCGAGACGCTTGCCGCGGTGCCGCACATCATCAACAACGGCGCGGCCTGGTACAAGGCGCTCTGTCTCTCGAATCCCAAGAGCACGGGCTCGAAGCTTTTCTCCGTGTGCGGCAACGTGACGCGCCCGGGCAATTACGAAGTGACGATGGGCTTTCCGTTCAAGGACTTCCTGTACGACATGTGCGGAGGTCCGCTGCCCGGACGGAAGTTCAAGGCGGTGATCCCCGGCGGCTCGTCGGTGCCGATCCAGACGATGGAAGAGGCCGAGAGCACGCTGATGGACTACGAGGGATTCATCGCGAAGGGGACGATGCTCGGTTCGGGCGGCGTCATCATCTTCGACGACTCGCAGTGCATGGTGAAGCACATTGCGCGGCTCGCGCGCTTCTACGCGCACGAGAGCTGCGCGCAGTGCACGCAGTGCCGCGAAGGAACCGCTTGGACCACCAAGATCCTCGAGCGCATTGAGGCGGGCGGCGGCACGATGCAGGACTTCGACACGCTTCTGGAGCTGGCGGACAACATGACGGGTAAGACGATCTGTGTTCTGAGCGACTCGTGCGCGGCACCGGTCGTTTCCGGAATTCAGAAATTCAAGCACGAGTTCGAGGCGCACATCACCGGCAAGCGCTGTCCCTTCCGCGCAACGGCGGCGGCGTAATGGCTGACGCACCGATGGTTACGCTGACGGTCGAGGGACGTGAGGTGAAGGTGCCGGCCGGCACCTCGATCCTCGAAGCCGCGAAGCTCGCAGGCGTGCTCGTTCCTCACTATTGCTATCATCCCGGGCTTCCAGTCGCGGGCGTGTGCCGCATGTGCCTCGTCGAGGTCGAGAAGGCGCCGAAGCTCGCGCCCGCATGCGCCACGGCGGTGGCGGAAGGCCAGGTGGTGCACGTGCACTCCGAACAGTCGCTGAAAGCGCGACAGGGCGTGCTCGAGCTCCTGCTGATCAACCACCCGCTCGATTGCCCGATCTGCGATCAGGCCGGCGAGTGCGAGCTGCAGGATTACACCTTCCGCGAAGGGCGCTCGCAGGGGCGCCTCGGACCGGAGCCGAAGCGCTTCAATCCGGTGGAGGACTTCGGCGGCGACGTGCTCTACGTCCCCAACCGCTGCATCCTCTGCACTCGCTGCGTGCGCTACATGGACGACATCGTGCACGAGCCAGTGCTCAACGTGAGTGAGCGTGGCGATCGCGCGGTGATCGGAAAGTTCGAGGGCGCGGATCTCACGAACGAGTGGGCGTCCAACGTCGTCGATCTCTGTCCCGTCGGCGCGCTGCTTTCCAAGGATTTCCTGAACAAGGCGCGCGCGTGGGAGCTCGATCGCACGCCGAGCATTTGCCCGAACTGCACTCAGGGGTGCAACTCGATTCTCGAAACGCGCGACAACGTCGTCGTGCGCATGCGGCCGCGCTCCAACGCCGACGTGAATCAATGGTATCTCTGCGAGAGCGGGCGGCTCGACTACAAGTGGCTGAATCCATCGACGCGCCTCGAGGCGCCGCTCGTGCGCCACGCGGACAAGCTCGCGGGCGTCGATTGGGAAGTTGCGATCCGCTCAGCTGCCACGATGCTCGGCGGCGCGCGCGTCGTCGCGCTCGTGAGTCCAATGCTCTCGAACGAGTCGCTCTTCCTCGCCTCACGCGTCGTTGCACGCACGGGCGGGAAGGGTGTCTTCCGCGTCGCGACAGGCCCTGAGTCGCCGCTCCCCGGTGTTCCCGATCTCGCGCTGCGCGCCGAGCGTGCGGCGAACGTGCGCGGCGCCGAGCTGCTCGGCTTCAGGAAAAGTGCGACACCGCTGGATGAGCTCAAGTCGGGCGACGTGCTGCTCGTCGTCGGCGAGACGCTCACGGCCGCTGACGCTGCGGCCGTCGCGCGCGCGAGCCAGGTGATCGTGATCGCTCCGGCGATCGTCGAGGCCGCCCGCGCAGCCGCGATTGCGCTTCCCACCTCGACGATAGCCGAGGAAGAGGGGACGTTCACGAATCTGCGCGGCCGCGTGCAGCGCTACTTCCAGGCAAACGCCGCCCCCGGCATGGCGCGCCCCGCGTGGTGGATCCTCGGCGATCTCCTCACGCAACTCGGCGAGCCGACGAACTATTTCGTCGCGAGCGAAGCGTTCGGGGCGCTCGCGGCCGCGCGCGCCGAGTTCGCTGGGATGAGCTACGACACGCTCGGACTCAAGGGACAGCTCATGAGCGGTCAGCCCGCGGCGCAGGAGGTTGCGCAGTGATGCTCCAAACCGCGGGTGCCGATTCGGTCGTCTACAAACAGTTCTACGACCAGCTCGTGCCGGTCACGGCGCTGCCGTGGCTGATCTTCACGATCGTGAAAATGCTCGTCGTCTTCACGGTGATCATGGTCGGCGTCGCAATGCTGACGCTCGCCGAGCGCAAGATCTCGGCGTGGATTCAGGATCGCATCGGCCCCAATCGCACGGGCTACGGCGGCTTGCTCCAGCCGGCCGCCGATGGGCTCAAGAACATCATGAAGGAAGAGACGTATCCGGACGCCGCGTATACGCCGCTCTTCATTCTCGCGCCGATGCTCTCGTTCATTCCGGCGCTCATTACCTTCGCGGTCATCCCGTTCGCCGCTCCGCTCAGCACGCGGTGGGGGCTCGTCGAAATGTCGGTGGCCGACCTTCCGATCGGATTCCTCTACATTCTCGCGATCTCCTCGCTGGGTGTGTACGGGATCGTGCTCGCGGGATGGTCGTCGAACAACAAGTACTCGCTGCTCGGCGGCCTCCGCTCGAGCGCGCAGATGGTCAGCTACGAGATCTCGATGGGGATGGCGGCGGTGGCTGTGCTGCTCCTCTCCGGCAACGTCTCGCTGAATGCGATCGTGCACCAGCAGCAGGCGATGGGTTGGAACGTGTTTCCGCTGCTGATCGGCTTCTTCATCTTCTGCGTCGCCGCGTTCGCCGAGACGAACCGGCTGCCATTCGATCTCCCCGAGGCCGAGTCCGAGCTCATCGCGGGTTATCACACCGAGTACAGCGCGATGAAGTTCTCGATGTTCTTCATCGCCGAGTACTCGAACATGGTGACGGCCAGCGCGCTGATGGTGACGCTGTTCTTCGGCGGATGGGACATTCCCGGGACGCAGTGGGACAACCTGCCGCCGTGGACCTTCCTGAAGTTCGCGCTGACGCTCGGCTTCTTCTTCGCGAAGCTGCTGTTCTTCTTGTTCCTCTACATGTGGATCCGCTGGACGCTGCCGCGCTTCCGCTATGACCAGCTGATGAGCCTCGGCTGGAAGTTCATGCTGCCGCTGGCGCTCGCGTACATCGTGATCACCGGTGGCGCGATCCTCGTGCTCGACATGCTCCAGGTGCCGCGCAGCGTGCAGTGGTTCGGCATCTCGCCGTTCTGGGCCGCGCTGGGCGTGCTAAACGTCGTGCTCGCAGTGTTGGTGTTCGTGATTCTCGATCGCGGGCGCATCATCAGCCCCGCGTACTCGCGGCTGTCGCCAATTCAGATCGCGCGCCTGCGCGCGATGAGCGCCGGCCGTTCGCTCGCAGCAAGCCAGGGAGATTGAGATGGCGATCCAGGTGAAGGTGCTCGCGCGCCCGGTGGCTGACGCCAGCTACGTGCGCGCGATGCTCAGCGGAATGGCGCTGACCTTCAAGCACATGATGAACCCGCACAAGAAGACGGAGCAGTATCCCGATGTGAAGTGGGCGCTGTCGCCGCGGTGGCGCGGCACGCACCGCATGCTCACGGACGAGACGGGAAAGGCGAAGTGCGTCGCGTGCGGACTCTGCCCGCAGATCTGTCCCGCGAACTGCATCAAGCTCGTGCCGGGCGAAGACGAGGAAGGGAACCGCTATCCCCTCGTGTACGAGATCGACGAGTTCCGCTGCATCTTCTGCGGCTACTGCCAGGAGGTGTGCCCGGAGGAGGCGATCCACGTCGGGCGGCACTACGAGAACTCGGAATACAGCCGCGAAGGCTTCGTCTACGATCTCGAACGGCTGACATCGCAGACGCATCCCGTGAGCGAACTGTGGGATCCCGCCGATCCGAAAGGCGAATGAACACCCTTCTTTACACCTTCCACTTCTATCTCTTCGGCCTCATCGCCATCGCCTCGGCGGTGGCTTTCGTGACGCGGAAGAGCCCCGTCGCCGCTGCGCTGTGGCTCGTCAACACGATGTTCTGCCTCTCCGCGCTCTATGTGATGCTCGATGCGCAGTTCATCGGCGCGGTCCAGGTGCTCGTGTACGCCGGCGCGATCATGGTCGTGTTCCTCTTCGTTGTCATGCTGCTCAACCTCGGGCAGGCGTCGGATGTCACCGACATTCGCGGGCTCGGGGGACGGCTCACAGCGGGGCTCGTCGGGCTCGCGATGGTGGCGGAGCTGTTCGCGCTCAGCCGCATGCGCCTCCCGAAGCTGACCTCCGCGATGACTGATCACGCGAACGTAGTCAATCCGGTGTCGGCGCCACTCTTCCATGAATATCTGCTGCCCTTCGAGGTGACGAGCGTCGTGCTTCTCGTCGCCGTCATCGGAGCAGTGGTGCTCGCCAAGCGAGGACCGAACGCCTCATGATCAACGAAGCGCTCTTTTTCTCCGCGGTGCTCTTCACCATCGGTGTCGTCGGCGTGCTCACGCGACGCAATGCGATCATCATCTTCATGTGCGTGGAGCTCATGCTCAACGCCGTGAACCTGTCGTTCATCGCGCTGTCGCGACTGCACGGCTCGGCGAACGGGCAGGTGTTCGTGCTCTTCGTGATGACCATCGCAGCGGCCGAAGCGGCGGTCGGGCTCGCGATCATCATCTCGATCTTTCGCCACCATAAATCGGTGGACCTTCGCAACATCAATCTGCTGAAAGGCTGATGCTCCAGGACCTGGCCGCCGTCGATACGCACCCGCTTGCGGCGACGGCCGCGCGATACGTTGGCCTCCTTCCGCTGCTGCCGCTCGCCGGATTTCTGGTGAATGGCGCGCTGTCGCTCATGCCCGCATACAAGGCGGGGCCGTCCGATCCGTCGGCGGCCGGGCATGACGATCACGGCGCTGCGGATCATGCTCACGCGGCAGACCACAGCGACGATCACCACGCAGTCGCGCGGCACAAGTACGCGGGACTCGTGAGTCTCGTCGGACCGCTCGTGCTCGCGCTCTCCTTTGGGCTCGCGGTCGCGATCTGGCTCGCCATGGCCGGCGCCGACGAGATGAAGACGCCGTACGTGAAGACGTTCTTCGACTGGATGGTGACGGGCGATCTCCGGATCTCCTGGGCGTTCCAGCTCGATCAACTCTCGATGATCATGGTGCTCGTGATCACCGGCGTCGGCACCCTGATCCACATCTTCAGCATCGGCTACATGCGCGACGACCCCGGCTATCCGCGGTTCTTCGCGTATCTGAATCTGTTCGTTGCCTTCATGCTGGTGCTCGTGCTCGGCGCGAGCTATCCCGTGCTGTTCGTCGGTTGGGAGGGCGTCGGACTCTGCTCCTACCTGCTGATCGGCTTCTGGTTCAGCGACAAGGCGAACGCGGATGCGGGGAAGAAGGCGTTCATCGTCAACCGCATCGGAGACTTTGGCTTCCTGATCGCGATGTTCCTGCTGTTCGCGAACCTCGGAACGCTCGACTTCACCGGCGTGAGCGCCGCGGCGCCACAGCTCGGCTACAACAGCGCGCTCGTGACGACGATCTGCCTGTTCTTCTTCCTCGGCTGCGCGGGCAAGAGCGCGCAGCTGCCGCTCTACGTGTGGCTGCCGGACGCGATGGCTGGCCCGACGCCCGTCTCTGCGCTGATCCACGCGGCGACGATGGTGACCGCCGGCGTCTACCTCATCGCTCGCAGCGGCGTGCTCTTCGCCATGTCGCCCACGGCGTGCATCACGGTCGCGGTGATCGGTACGCTCACCGCGCTCTTCGCCGCGACGATCGGCCTCAAACAGTGGGACATCAAGAAGGTGCTCGCGTACTCCACGATCTCCCAGCTCGGGTACATGTTCATGGGCGTGGGCACGGGGGCATACGCGGCGGGGATGTTTCACCTCGTCACGCACGCCTTCTTCAAGGCGCTTCTGTTCCTCGGCTCCGGCTCGGTGATCTTCGCGATGCATCGCGCGTATCACCACACCGGCAACCATGAGGATGCGCAGGACATGCGCAACATGGGCGGGCTGCGGAAGTACATGCCGATCACCTTCGTGCTCATGTGGATTGCAACGCTCGCGATCGCCGGCGTGCCGCCCTTCTCGGGGTTCTTCTCGAAGGACGGAATCCTCGGCGCCGTGTTCGAGCGCGCGCAGCACGGCGCGCTGGCAGAGGCAACGTGGCTCGGAATGCCGGGGAGCACGGTGCTCTACGCGCTGTACGCGCTCGGACTAGTCACCGCGTTCCTCACCGCGATCTACATGACGCGAATGATGCTCTACACCTTCCACGGACCCAATCGCACCGGTGAGGCCGAGCGGGCGCACCTGCGCGAGGCACCGTGGACGATGACGGGGCCGCTCGTCGTGCTCGGTGCGCTGAGCGCGTTCGGCGGTTGGCTCAATCTTCCCGCCGCGATTCCGATCGGGCCCGTCGGCGCGCTCGAGAAGTGGCTGGAGCCGGTTGTCGGTGCGGCGACCGTCTCGGTTGCGGGCGCTGCCAGTGAAGGGGTGACCTCCACCGAATACGCGCTCATTGGCGTGGCGGTCGCGATCGCACTGCTCGGCATCGCCTTCGCGGTGATGCGGCTCAAGCCCGCCGCCCTCGTGCCTGCGCGCGATGCCGTGCCGTCGCACGGGTTCGAGCAGGTGCTCGAGGAGAAGTACTACGTGGACGAGATCTACGACGGTGCGGTCGTCAAACCGCTCGTCTCCGGATCGCGCAACATTCTGTGGACGGGAATCGATCGCGGGATCATCGACAACCTGTTCGTGAATGGCTCCGCGGTGCTCGCGCGCGGTTTCGGATGGGTCGGATCGCAACTGCAGTCGGGGGAGACCGGCGCATACGCGTGGGCGATCGCGATCGGTGCGCTCGCGGTTCTTGGCGCTTTCACCTTCCGCTGAGCCGATGCAAGACTTTCTGACGCAGATCAATTACAACGCCTGGATTCTTCCGGCGCTGCTGCTGATTCCTCTCGCCGGGGCGCTCTTCCTCGTCGTGACCGGTGCGCTCGCCAACGACGATGGCACGCTCGAGGCCGTCCGCTCCGCGCGCTGGATCGCCCTGGTGGTGTTCGTCGCCGAGTTCCTCGTCTCGATGGGACTGTGGTGGTCCTACGACCCCACGGGCCCGCGCTGGCAGGCGACATACGACCACTGGTGGATCATCCCGTGGAACGCGCGCCTCTCGATGGGCATAGACGGCATCTCGCTCATGATGGTGCTGCTTACCACCGTGATCATGCCACTCGCCGTGCTCGGGAGCTGGACTTCGATTCGCACGAAGGTGCGCGCGTACTACGCGCTCATGCTCGTGCTCACGACGGGAATGCTCGGCGTCTTCGTCTCGCGCGACATGCTCCTCTTCTACGTGATGTGGGAGATCATGCTCGTGCCGATGTACTTCATCATCGGTATCTGGGGTGGTGAGCGGCGCATCTACGCGAGTCTCAAGTTCTTCGTTTACACGATGGCGGGCTCGCTCCTGATGCTCGTGGGCATCCTGTACCTGTGGAACGCGTCCGCGAATCCGCTGATGGGACTCGGCCAGTCCTTCGACTACGATCGTCTCCTCGCGATCGCGCACACGCACAAGACCGCACTGTGGCTCTTCGGCGCCTTCTTCCTCGCGTTCGCGGTGAAGGTGCCAATGTTCCCGTTCCACACGTGGCTCCCCGACGCACACGTCGAGGCGCCCACGGCCGGATCCGTGATTCTGGCGTCGATCATGTTGAAGATGGGCACGTACGGCTTCATTCGCTTCGCGATCCCGCTATTTCCGGGCGCGGCCATGACGCCATGGGTGCGCACCACCATCCTCACGCTCGCCGTGATCGGCATCATCTACGGCGCGCTCGTCGCGATGGTGCAGCCCGACTTCAAGAAGCTCGTCGCCTACTCCTCCGTGAGCCACCTCGGCTTCGTGATGCTCGGCATCTTCGCGGTGACGATACAGAGCGTGCAGGGCGCGCTCATGATCATGATCAGCCACGGCATCTCGACGGGAGCGCTCTTCCTCCTCATCGGCATGATCTACGAGCGCCGCCACACGCGGCTCATCGAAGCGTATGGAGGAATCGCGCGCGTCGTGCCGCTCTTCTCCACGCTGCTCGTGATCGTCTCGCTGAGCAGCATCGGCCTTCCGTCCACCAACGGCTTCGTCGGCGAGTTCCTGGTGCTCATCGGCTCCTTCCGCACGCATCCATTCTTCGCGTTGTTCGCGACCTCCGGCGTGATCTTCGCCGCGGCCTATCTGCTCTGGGCCATTCAGCGCATTCTCTTCAACGCGCTCGACAAACCAGAGAACGAGCACCTTACCGATCTCAATGCGCGTGAGCTCACCATGATGGGCGTTCTCGTCGCCGCGATCTTCTGGATCGGGATCTATCCGCAACCGATCCTGAAGCGGATGGAGCCGTCTGCGGCGCTCTTCGTTCGCTCCACACAGGCCGGCCAGGCCAGTGTGAGCACCGCCGAGCGGGGGGCGCGCTGATGTACTTCGACCTCTCGATCCCGATGCAGCTCGCCGGTGCGCTGCTCCCCGATCTGATCCTCATCATCGGCGCGATGCTGCTGTTGCTCGTCGCCGTGTGGGGGCGGGAGTCGCTCGCACACGCACGCATCGTCGGCTTACTCTCGATTGCCGTCAGCGCTGCGACGTTCGTCGCCGTGATTTGGCTCTGGCGCGGGCAGGCCACCGCGAACGCCGGGATCATCGCCGTCGATCCGTTCCGCTGGGCGACCGACTGCATCGTGCTCGCCGCGACGATCATCGCCGCCACCCTGATGATCGACTACAGCGAGCGTGAACAGCTCGTGTCGGCGGAGTCGTACGTGCTGCTGCTGCTCGCCGCCGGCGGAATGATGCTGCTCGCCGCGTCGCGCGATCTCATCGTCGTCTTCCTCGGCATCGAGCTCATGTCGATCGCGAGCTACGTGCTCTGCGGGCTCGACCGCCGCAGCAGCCGCGGAGCCGAGGCGGCGCTCAAGTACTTCCTGCTCGGCGCATTCTCCACGGGCTTTTTGCTCTACGGAATTGCGCTCGTTTATGGCGCGACCGGCTCGACGGACATCACGGCCATCGGCACGGCCGTGACGGGCGACACCTTCAACAACCCGCTCCTGCTCGCCGGCATCGGGATGCTGATTGTCGGCTTCTGCTTCAAGGTCGCCGCGGTGCCATTCCACATGTGGACGCCGGACGTCTACGAGGGTGCGGCGACGCCGATCACCGCCTTCATGGCCGCGGCGGTGAAGGCCGCAGCGTTCGCGGCGTTCCTGCGCGTGTGGATCGAGGCGTTCCCTGGCGCGACCGCGGCCTGGGTGCATCCGCTGCAGTGGCTCGCGGTGATCACGATGATCGGCGGCAACGTCATTGCGCTTCAGCAGAAGAGCATGAAGCGCATGCTCGCGTACTCGAGCATTGCGCACGCGGGCTATCTGCTCGTGACCGTCGTTGTCGCAAACGCACTCGGCGCCTCTGCATTCTTGTTTTACCTGGTTGCTTATACACTTGCGACGATGGGCGCCTTTGCCGTCGTGATCGCGCTGGGCGAGCCCGGCGAGCGGAATCAGGAAATCGCGGACTACGCCGGCCTCTGGCACGCGCAGCCTTGGCTCGCCAGCGCCATGGCGGTGTTCATGCTCGCGCTGCTGGGCTTCCCGGTCGCGGGCGGCATGGGCTTCTTCGCGAAGTGGTACGTCATCGACGCAGCGCTGCACGCGCCGCACCCACAGACCGTGCTCGCCGTGATCCTCGTGCTCGCAAGCGTGATCTCGGCCGGCTACTATCTTGGTGTTGTGCTCGTGATGTTCATGAAGCCGCGCCCGGCAGAAGCGCTCGTGGTGCGGCCCGTACCGACGGGAACGTTTCTCGTCATTTATCTCTCGGCATTCACGCTCCTTCTGTTTGGCATTCTCCCGAACGGATTCGTGGCGCTCGCGCGAGACAGCGTACCAATCAGCATGGTGGGTGCACCGGCGGGTCCGCCGGTGACAGCCGCGGCCAGTCGATGATCACCCGAGGCCGCCCACGCGGCCTCGCATCGTATCGAGGAATGGAATGACGCTCAGCAGGGAAATCTTTCGGCAGTATGATGTCCGCGGCATCGTCGGGCGCGATCTCACGGCCGACACCGCCTACGTACTCGGTCGCGCCTACGCCGCGTTTCTCGCGAGCAAGGGCGTGTCCGGCTCCGTGGCGGTGGGGCGCGACAATCGCCCGAGTGGCGGCGAGCTTCGCGACGCGCTCGTGCGCGGCCTCACGGAGTCTGGGCTGAACGTCGTCGACGTCGGACAGGTGCCGACGCCGCTGCTCTATTGGTCGCTCAATCATCTCGCCGTCGCCGGCGGCATACAGGTGACGGGGTCGCACAATCCGCCCGAGTACAACGGCTTCAAGCTCTCGCTCGGCACCGCGTCCATTCACGGCGAGGAGATTCAGCAGATCTATCGTCTCGCCGTCGCCGGCAACTTTCCCTCGGGGAAGGGATCCGTTCGCGAGCAGCAGATCATCGATGCCTACGTCGACGACATGGTGGCGCGCACCGGGAAGCTCGCGCGCCGCCTCAAGGTCGTCGTCGACTGCGGCAACGGCGTCGGCTCGCTCGTCGCACCGAAGCTCTTCGACAATCTCGATGTCGAGTGGTCGGGGATCTTCTGCGAGAGCGACGGCACCTTCCCGAATCATCACCCCGATCCGACGGTCGTCGAGAACCTGCAGGATCTCATCAAGGCCGTGCGTGCGAGCGGTGCGGATCTCGGCGTGGGCTTCGATGGCGACGCGGACCGCATTGGCGTGGTCGATGCCGACGGGAACATCGTGTGGGGCGATCACGTGCTCATTCTCTACGCACGCGACGTGCTGGAGCGCACGGGCGCCGGGCAGCCGATTCTATTTGACGTGAAGTGCTCGCAGGCGCTTCCCGACGAGATCGTGAAGGCGAAGGGCGTGCCGGTGATGTGGAAGACGGGGCACTCGCTGATGAAGGTGAAGATGCACGAGATCCACGCGCCGGTGGGCGGCGAGATGTCGGGACACATGTTCTTCACCGAGGGCTTCTACGGTCACGACGATGCGCTGTACGGCGCCGCACGGCTGATCCGCATCGTTGCCGCGTCGGGGAAGTCGCTGTCGGGGATGCTCGCCGACGTGCCGAAGTTCGTATCGACGCCAGAGCTCCGCGTCGATGTCGAAGAGTCGCGCAAGTTCCAGATCGTCGAAGATGCGATCCGCCATTTCCGGCAGACGCACGAGGTGGTCGACGTCGACGGCGCACGCGTGCTCTTCGGCGACGGCTGGGGGCTCATCCGCGCCTCGAACACGCAGCCGGTGCTCGTCACGCGCTTCGAGGCGCGCAGCGAGCAGCGGCTCGCCGCCATCCGCGGCGAGATGGAGAGCTGGCTGCGCTCGCAGGGCGTGTCGCCGTAGTGTTATCGTCCTAGCGTGAGCATCCCTCTCCGCTGGCGCCGCTGGCCCGTCATCGCGGTCGCGGTCGTCGCGGCTCTGCTCGTGCTGGGCCGCGTGAGTGCGGGGATCGTCGCGGACTACCTGTGGTACGCCTCGATGGGCGCGTCCGCGGTGTGGCGCGAGCGGGCGATGCTCATGACGCTGATATGCGCTGGCTCTGCGCTCGTGGCCGCCGCGATCATCTTCGCAAATCTCTACGTCGTGCGGCAGAGCGTCGTCTCGCTCGTGTTGCCGCGCCGCGTGGCGAACATCGAGATCGGCGAAGAAGTGCCGGGGCGCTACCTGGTGGGCGCCGCGCTCGCGATCTCGCTCGTGCTCGGCTGGTGGCTCGCGCTCCCGGCCGACAGCTGGCGGATGTTCTCCTTGCTGCGCCACGGCATCCCGTTCGGTGAATCCGATCCGTACATGGAGTTGGACCTCGGATTCTTCGTGTACTGGTTGCCGATCGAGAGCATGCTGTACTACCGCACGCTCACCACGGTGCTCTTCGCCACCGTGGTCGTGATCTTCTTCTATGCGCTCACGCCGAGCCTGCGCTGGGATCGCGGCGCGCTGTACGTGTCGCATTACGTGCGCCGGCATCTCGCGGCGCTCGGTGCTGTGCTCCTGTTGCTGCTGGCATGGAGCTACCGCCTCGACATCTACGAGACGCTTCTCTTTGGTTCGGGGGCGGGCGGAGCGTTTTCCTACTCCGATCATCGCACGATCATTCCGGTGAGCATCTGGCTCGCGTATCTCACCGCGGGCACCGCACTGGTCGTGTTCTACTTCGGCTGGATCGGCCAGGTGCGCGCCGCGACGATGACACTGATCGCGGTGCTGCTCATCTCGGTGCTGCTGCGCCACGTCACGCCCATCTTCATGCGCCGCTACGTCACGGCGAGTGCGGATACGGCGCGCGAGGCGAGCTACCTGTCCACGCGCGCGGACTACACGCGCCGCGCGTACGCACTGCAGCGCATCGCGCACGGCGAGGCGCCCCCGCTCCCCGCGCGCCCGATGGACGCCGCTGCGGGGCTCTCCGTCTGGGATCCGGCGGCGCTCCTGCGCGCGCTCGGGCACCGGGCGAAAGGACCGCCGGCCGCCGGCACCTTCCAATGGTCGTCCGCGAACGATGGGCTGCGCGCAACTGTCGTCGAGCCTCCGATGCCCGCCGGAGAGGATGGCGAGCGCGCCGACTGGTCGGTGACGCGCGTCTACGCATCGCGTGTGGAGAGCGATGGCTCCATCGCACACGTGCCCGCGAGCCGCAGCGGGCGCGAGCCCGAGCAGATCGGCGCGGTGCTCGTCGCGGATTCGCTCGCGGCCTATCGCGTCGTCGCCGACTCACTTGGCGTCATCGCCGCTCCTGCACTCGAGGGCTGGCTCTCGCGCCTCGCCTACGCCTGGTCGCTGCAGAACTTCCGCCTGCTCACCGGCGAGCTCCCCCATCCGGTCGCGCGCATCATCACGCATCGCGATCTGCGCGAGCGCCTCGATGCCGTCACGCCGTACTTTCTGCAGGGAGGGGTGATCGCGCCGATCGTCGTCGCGGACAGTCTGTACTGGGCGGTGGATCTCTACTCCGCATCGAACAGCTATCCGCTGAGCGAGCGCGACTCGGTGGTCGCTCGCGATACGATCAACGTCACATATCTCCAACACGCGGCCATCGGCGTCACCAACGCGCTCACGGGCGCGATGTGGATCGTCTCCGATTCCGCGAGGGATCCGATCGCGGAGAGCTGGCTCGACACCTATCCCGCGCTCTTCGCGCCGCGTTCGGCGCTCCCGCCTGGCGTCGCGAGCGCCCTCCCGCCGCCTGTGGACGGCGCGCGCGTACAGGGGCGCAAGCTCGCGAGCTTCGGCCTGCGCGGCGAGATCGAGCGGCATGGCCACCTGCTCGCCGAGGAAGCCGGCTCCGATACGTTGCTTTCGGGCGAGAGCGCACTCATGTCGCTTCCCGGCACCGAGGCGTCGCAGTGGAGCGCTGCCGTAGTCGATGCGAACGAGCATGCGGTGGGCGTGCTGCTCGCGACAGGCGGCGCCGAACCGGTCGTGCGTTGGCTTCCGCTCAAGCAGCCGAGCGCGCGCTGGAGCACGGTGGCAGAACAACTCAGGCGCGCGCTGGACACTACCGTCTCGGCGCCGCGCGATGCGAAAGCGGTGCACGGACGCGTGCGCATGGTCCCGCTCGGCGGAGGGAAGCTGATGTTCGTCCAACCGCTTTACGGCTGGCGCGCCGATGGGGCGACGCTTCTCGCGGTCGCGACGACGACGGACACGGTCGTCACCGCGGCGCGCACGCTCGCCGATGCCCTCGGCGCGCACGACACGCCGTCCGACGCCACGTCGCCGATCGCCGCGGCGGACTTCCGCGCGCAGGCGGAGCAGCTGTACGCCCGGATGTCCGACGCGATGAAGCGAGGCGATTGGGTGGCCTTTGGGCACGCCTACGACGCGCTCGGCGCGCTCCTCAATCGAGCCAGAAAATGACGACTAACGTTTCAGAGACGGCGGTCATCGCGCTCGGCGGCAACGCGCTCTCGCCCGCAGGCGAGCTCTGCTCCATCGGCGACCAGTTCGCGCACACGCGGGAGAGCCTCGGCGCAATCGTCGATCTCGCCCTCGACGGATGGGATATCTGTCTCGTGCACGGCAACGGTCCACAGGTGGGCGATGAGCTCGTGCGCAACGAGCTCGCGCGCGCGGAAGTCGCGCCCTTGCCGCTCGGCGTCCTCGTGGCGGCGACGGCGGGGTGGATCGGTTACATGATCCAGCAATCGCTCGAGAATGCGCTTCGCCTCGCCGGATCCGATCGCGAGGTGGCGACGATCATCACTCAGGTGCGCGTGCGTCATGACGATCCCGCGCTCACGGCGCCGACGAAGTTCATCGGGCACGAGATCCCCGAGGCGCGCGTGCAGGAACTGCTCGACCGTGGCGTGGCCGTGAAGCGCGACGCCCGCGGCCGCTTTCGCCGGGTGGTGGGAAGCCCCGCGCCACTCGCGGTGCACGAGGTGGGGGTGATCAGGCGCCTCGTGCAGAGCGGCACGATAGTGATCGCATGCGGCGGCGGCGGGGCGCCGATCTACTACCATGGCGAACGCGGATGGGACGGGGTGGATGCAGTCGTCGACAAGGACCTCGCCGCCGCGGTCCTTGCGCGAGATTTGGGGGCGTCGCTGCTCATGATTCTCACCGATGTCGATGGCGTCTACCTCGACTACGGCACGCCCGCGCAGCGAATGCTGACTACGCTCACACTCGCCGAGGCATCGCGTCTGGATGGTGCGGGCGCGTTCGGCGCGGGGAGCATGGCACCGAAGGTTCGCGCGGCCGCGGACTTCGTGCGACACACTGGTGGCCGCGCTATTATTACCGAGCTTGCGCGCGGCCGCGAAGCGGTGCGTGGCGCTGCAGGGACAACGATCATTGCGGAGAGCGCGTGAACATACACGAGTATCAGGCAAAGGAAATTCTGCGCCGTGAAGGCGTTCCGATTCCACCGGGCGAGATTGCGACGACGCCCGCGCAGGTCGAGCAGATCGCACGCCGCCTTGGCGGCATGGTCGTGGTCAAGGCGCAGGTGCACGCGGGCGGGCGAGGGAAGGCCGGCGGCGTGAAGCTCGCCAAGACTCCGGCGGAAGCGGCGGAAGTCGGCAAGAAGATCATCGGCATGCACATCAAGGGGCTGCCCGTCGAGAAGGTGCTCGTCACAGCCGCCGCCGACATCGAGACCGAGGCCTACGTCGGCATCATCATCGACCGCGCGTCGAAGCGCGCAGTGTTCATGGTGAGTCCCGCCGGCGGCATCGACATCGAAGAGGTCGCCGTCTCCGATCCCGACAAGATCATGCGCCTCCCCGTCGATCCCCGCTACGGCCTGCAGCCGTTCGAGGCGATGCGGATGGGCTTCTTCCTGTACAAGGACGTCGCCAAGGCGCGCGCCGCCGCGCGAATCATGCAGCAGCTCTATCGCGCCTTCATCGACAGCGGCGCATCGCTGGCCGAGATCAACCCGCTCGTCACGACACCCGCTGGCGAGGTGATCGCGGTCGACGCGAAGATGGTGATCGACGACAATGAGCTCGATCGCCGCCCCGACATCGCCGCGCTGCGCGACGAGAGCGCGGAGGAGACGAGCGAGCTGCAGGCGCGTCGCGCGAATCTCACCTTCATCAAGCTCGAAGGAAACGTCGGCTGCGTCGTGAACGGCGCCGGCCTCGCCATGGCGACGATGGATCTCGTCAAGTACTACGGCGGCGAGCCCGCGAACTTCCTGGATATCGGCGGCTCATCGAATCCCGAGAAGGTCGTGAACGCGCTGCGCATCATCACGGCCGACCCGGAAGTGAAGGCGATCCTCTTCAACATTTTCGGCGGTATCACACGCACCGATGACGTCGCGAACGGCATCGTCACCGCCACACGCCAAAATCCGCTCACCGTCCCACTCGTGATTCGACTCACCGGCACCAACGAGCAAGTCGCCCTCAAGATCCTCGCCGAGAACGGCTTCGCTGCGACCAATGACATGGACGATGCCGTGCAGAAAGTCGTCGCGCTGGCGAAGGGAGGTGCCAAGTGAGCATCTACATCGACAAGACGAGCCGCGTCCTCATTCAGGGGATCACGGGACGCGATGGCTCCTTCCATGCGCGCCAGATGCGCGAGTACGGCACGGCGGTCGTCGCCGGCGTCACGCCGGGCAAGGGCGGGCAGCAGTTCGACGGCGCCGTCCCGATCTTCGACACGGTCGCCGATGCGGTCGAGCAGACGAAGGCGAACGTCTCCGTCATCTACGTGCCGCCGCCGTTCGCGGCCGATGCCATGATGGAAGCGGCGGAGGCAGGCGTGAAGCTCATCGTCTGCATCACCGAAGGCGTCCCCGTGCTCGACATGACGCGCGTGTATCCGTTCGTGAAGGAGCACGGCGCGCGGCTCATCGGCCCGAATTGCCCCGGACTCATCACGCCGGGCGAGTCGAAGGTCGGCATCATCCCGGGCGGCATCTGCACGCCGGGGAACGTCGGCGTCGTGAGCCGCTCCGGCACGCTCACCTACGAGGTCGTCGATCAGCTCACGCGCGCCGGCATCGGCCAGTCGACCTGCGTCGGCATCGGTGGCGATCCGATCAACGGCACGAGCTTCATCGATGTGCTCGAGGCCTTCGAGAAAGATCCGAAGACGAAGGCCATCGCGATGATGGGCGAGATCGGCGGCACGGACGAGCAGGAGGCCGCGCGCTTCGTGTGCGATCACATGAAGAAGCCCGTGATCGGATTCATCGCGGGGCAGACCGCGCCGCCGGGACGCCGCATGGGGCACGCCGGGGCGATCATCTCCGGCTCGGCTGGCACCGCGGCGGAGAAGCTCGAGGCGTTCGAACAGGCGGGAATGGGAATCGCGCGCCGTCCGAAGGACTTCGTCGAGCTGCTCAAAGCACGGCTATGAAGCTGACGGAGCTGCTCCGGGCGGATCGCGTCGTGATCCCGCTGGAGCAGCGGAGCCTCTCCGCTGCAATCTGGACGCTCGTGGAGAGGCTCGGCGCTACGGGAGTGATCGATGATCCCGAGGCGCTGCGGGCGCGCATCGCCGAAGCTCGTGGTGAGGATCTCGTCGTGCAGAGCGGGCGCGCGTTCATCGCCCACTACCGCACGGAAGCCGCACTGGAGCTCGGCATCGCAATCGGCGTCGCGCCCGACGCCATCGCGCGCGACGTCGACGATGGCGACACGCGCGAGCAGTCGGCGCAACTCATCGTTGTACTGCTTGCGCCGCCGCGTATGGCAGGACGCTATCTGCAGGCGCTCGGCGCCTTCTCGCGCGTGCTTTCGCGCGCCGAGGTCGTCGAGCACATCCTCGCCGCGCAGTCGGGCGACGAGGTGCTGGCGCTGCGCATGCTGCGGGAAGTGGAGCTTGCGCCGCAGCTCTCGGTGCGCGAGCTCATGACGGAGAGGCCGCGCTCGACGCGCGCAGACACGCTGCTGCGTGATGCCGCGCGCGAGATGGTGCGCTCGGGGATCGGCGCACTGCCGGTGATCGAGGCCGACGGACTCCTCGTGGGCATGTTGAGCGAGCGCGAGCTGATGCGGCACATGCTCAGCCTCGCCTCGATCAACGGCTCCGTCCCGCGCCCGCAGTCGAGCGTGGAGCGCGCGCGGCGCACGGTGCGCGATGTCATGACGCGCCAGGTGCTCTGCGTCTCGCCCGACCAGCCACTCGCCGAAGTGGCTAGTTTAATGACCAACAAGGACGTCGATCGAGTGCCCGTGGTGCAGGAGGGACGACTCGTCGGCTTCCTCACTCGCAGCGACATCGTCCGCAAACTCATTGGATCCTGACCATGGCCGACAGCTTTACCCTCACGATCGTCAAGCCCGATGCATTCGGCACCAACAAGGCCGGAAAAATCATTGCGCATCTCGAAGCGCAGGGCTTTCGCATTCGCACCGCACGCGTGCTTCATCTCACGACCGCACAGGCCGAGGAGTTCTACGCCGTCCATCGTGAGCGCCCCTTCTTCAAGTCGCTCGTGTCGTTCATGACGACGGGCCCCTGCATGCCGATGGTGCTCGAGAAGGCCGACGCAGTTGCCGCGCTTCGCAAGGCAATCGGCGCGACCGATCCGAAGGAGGCGGAGCAGGGCACCGTGCGCCAGCTCTTCGCCGAGTCGAAGGAGCGCAACGCGATTCATGCGTCTGACTCCGACGAGAATGCGCGGCGGGAGTCGCGCTTCTTCTTCTCCGATGTGGAGCTGTTCGCGGCGCGTTAGGGGAATAGAAGCGTCGACAGACCACAGAAACGGACTCAACGGACACATACGAAAAAAGACACTGCCAACTGCGTGCACGAATCAAACCAATGAAGACCAATCGAATCATGTAAGGCTGGCACCATCGCGGTGGGCCGACCTCGCCCCGCGCCGGGTTCGATTGATTTTTTATTGGTTGATTCGTGCACCAAGTGAGCAGTGTTTTTTCGGTTTGTGTCCGTCGAATCCGTTTGTGTGGTCTCACCCAGGTCGTTCCTGTCCGCCCCACCCTCGCTGGCCTCACACTCGCTCACGGCTGCCGGAGCGAATCCCCCTCCACTCGCTCCCCGCGAAAGCGATCATAGCTCATCGAAATCGCACGCCCCAGCGAGTCGCGACTGATCGCGATCGGCTCCCAATACGCCCGATCGATGGCGTGATCGCGATCGAGTGGAATGATTGGGGAGCGATCGTTCGAGGGCCATTTGAGAAAGAGCTCACCACCGTCGACCTCGAACGCGAGCGTCGCATTCGGTTGGTAGAAGTCGGCCGGGAAGGTGAACCGCGTACCGTTTACGCCGAGCGTATCCGGCGACATCGCGTGCCTGCTCAGCGCCACCGGCGCATACGTGACTCCGAGCGCGATCGCGGCGATGTCATTCCCGATGTCGCTCGTCGCCGATGAGTAGATGTTGCTGAAGGCGACCACCGTGACATCCTCGCGCGGCAGGTACATCACGTACGACGCGAAGCCGGGCGAGCGTCCACTCATCGAGTAGGCGAATTCGCCGAAGCGCTTGTTCAGCCGTCGAAACCAGCCGAAGCCAATCGGAACGCCCACGCTGTCGACGATCGCGGCGCGCGCGGCTTGTCCGAGAAAGTGTCCATGAAAGAGTCGACGCACCCAGCGAGCCTCGTCCATTGCCGTCGAGCGCACGGAGGCGTTGCCGCTCTTCGCCGACCAGTGGATCGGTGTCGTCGGCGCGAGATCGTAGACTCCCTTCGGATCGTAGCCCTCAGCAACGCCCTCATGCGCCCCGAGATCATCGTCCACACTCGAGTGCGACATCGCGAGCGGCGCGAAGACGAGCTTCTGCATCGCCTGCGCGAAAGGCAGTCCTATTTTCTTCTCGATGATCAGCGCAAGCAGGTTGTAAGCCGAGTGCTCCTCGTGCAGGTACCGGCTGCCGGGCGCGAACAGGAGGGTGTCTCCTGCAACGATGGCCACGAGGCTGGACGGCGTCTGGTGATGCTGCAGGATCTCCGCGTAGTCGGCGCGTGCGTTGACGTCGGAGAGCCCGGATCGGTGCTCGAGCAGATGCTGGATCGTGATTGCGTCTCCACCGCGAATCCCCGGAACGACCTCCGCGACATGCGTGTCGAGACGCAGCGCTCCGGTGTCGACCAGGCGCATGATCGCCGCAGCCGTGAATTGCATCGAGATCGACGCGATGTGCAGCTGGGTGTCTCGCGTCACCGGTGCCCGGGTCTCGCGATTGGCAAGGCCGAGGTGGCGCTCGTAAAGCAGGTCGTCGCCCTTCATCACGACGAGCTGCCCCGAGAAATTGTTGGTCTCGACGTAGGGCTGGATATAGGCGTCGATCGCCTTGCCCATGGCCTCACGCTGCGCCGAAACACCGGTGGCGCCCGAGACGAGCCACGCGAGCCCGGCAAGCGCCATCGCACCCGCCGAGCGTCCGATTCGTACGTGAGCCAAGTCGACTCTCAGCGAAAGGGGTGGTGCACCCGTATTTTTAGACGCTGCGCGAGCACCATTCGCGCACGCACCATCAGCTAGTATTCCCCTCGGCGAGGCGCAAGGATCGGAGCCCGAATCGCTCCGTACCACGCGTCTTGCCCGGCGGGTCATCTTCAAGTAGATTCATGGGTTATGCTGTCTTTCGACATTCGCTCGCTGGAGGACCAGGCAGCCACGGTCAACGGCGAGCTTAGCGCCACCGATCCGATCTGGATCGAGGGCGACTTGCTCCCCGAATCCGCGGTGCGCGCTACGGGCCGGCTCTCAGTTGCCGGACCCGATCGCTACTACTGGAGCGGTGCGATCGAAGGAACGGCGACCGTGCCGTGCCGGCGTTGTCTCACCGACACCACGGTGAAGGTCGCCGAGAACGTGCACGTGCTGTACGCGGAAGCGGGTGATGAGATCGACGATCCTGAAGTCTACGTGATCGCGCCAAAAGCGCGTTTCCTGGATCTCAGCCCCGCCGTGCGAGAGCAGTGGATCCTCGCCGTTCCGCGCTTTCCGGTGTGCCAGGAAGACTGTAAGGGGCTCTGCCCAACGTGTGGTGCCGAGCTCAATGCGGGCGCATGCAGTTGCCCGCCCGCTGTGGATGCGCGCTGGGCCGAGCTCCGGACGGCCCGCGGTACGGACAACTGATTCGCTGACTGATTTCACGCACTGAACCTTTTTCTACCGACTGAGCACACATGGCCGTCCCAAAGCGCAGAACATCCAAGCGGAAGAAGCGCGCCCGCAACACCCATAAGAAAGCGCCGGCAATCGCCATCCAGCGCTGCCCGCGATGCCAGAGCATGAAGCGTCCGCATCGCGTCTGCGCCGAATGCGGATACTACGGCGGAGTCCAGCGGGTCGAAGCAAAGGAAGCCTAGCTTTGGCGCGGATCGCCGTTGATGCGATGGGGGGCGATCATGCCCCCCACGCGCCAGTTGCCGGCGCCCTGCTCGCTCTCGCCGAGCTTGGATCTGAGCACTCGGTCATACTCGTCGGTCGCACGCAGGTCATCGAGGATGAGCTCCACCGTCTCGAGGCCCAGAAGTTCAACGGCTTCGATGCCACGCGCACGCGCATCAGCATCGTCGAGGCCCCTGACGTCATCGAGATGACGGATCGCCCCACAGCGGCGATCCGCGGCAAGCCGCACAGCTCGATGGTCGTGGGCCTCAAGCTGCACGCCTCCGACGAGGCAGACGCCTTCGTCTCCGCCGGCAACACCGGCGCGCAGATGGCGTCATCCGTGTTTCTGCTCAAGCTGCACCACGGACTCACGCGTCCCGCGATCGCCGCGATGATCCCCACGCTCAAGCATCCCGTCGTCCTCGTCGATGCCGGCGCCAACGTCGACTGCTCCGCCGAGGAGCTCGTGCAGTTCGCGCGACTCGGCTCGGTCTACGCCGAGGACATTCTGATGCGCCCCGAGCCATCGATCGGACTGCTCAGCAACGGCGAGGAGTCGGAGAAGGGAAACGCGTCGGTGAAGGAAGCGCACAAGCTCCTCTCCAGCGCAGGGCTCAACTTCGTCGGCAACGTCGAGGGACGCGACATCCTCACCGCCGGCAGCGCGCGCGGCTCGCTCGACGTCGTCGTCTGCGATGGCTTCGTCGGCAACGTGCTCCTCAAGTTCTACGAGTCCGTGCCGGGGCTGATCTTCAGCATGCTCGCATCCGCCGGGATCAAGCAGGAAGTGATCGCGGCCACCTTCCGCGGGTTCGACTACTCCGACTACGGCGGCGCGCCGCTGCTCGGCGTGAAGGGCGTGAGCATCATCTCGCACGGAAGCTCATCGCCGCACGCGATCAAGAACGCGGTGCAGGTTGCGGTGCGCGCGGTGGAGTCGCGCATGAACGATCACATTGGCCGCCGACTCGGTCACGCCGCAGTCGCAAGCGCATGAAGCGCCCCAACGTTCAGATCTCGGCGGTCGGTCGCTCGGTTCCAGCGCGGGTGATGACGAACTACGACTTCGCGGCGATCGGAATCGAGACGACGCACGAGTGGGTGATGGAGCGCACGGGGATCTCCGAGCGGCACATCGCCGGCCCCAACGACACCACGTGCAGCATGGGCGCCGGCGCGGCGCGCATCGCGATGCAGCGCGCGGGCGTGCAGCCCGGCGAGATCGACATCATCATCTGCAGCACCGCGACGCCCGATCGGCTGCTCCCCGCCACCGCCGTCGACATCCAGGCGACTCTCGGCGCTTCGCGCGCGGCGGCATTCGACATCTCGGCCGCGTGCTGCGGATTTCTCTACGGCATCTCCATGGCGGAGGGGCTGATTCAGAGTGGCGCGGCGGAGACGGTGCTGGTCGTGAGCTCCGAGAAGATGAGCGCGATCACCGACTGGACCGATCGCGCGACGTGCGTGCTCTTCGGCGATGGCGCAGGCGCGGCGATCCTGCGCCGCTCCCAGAAGGGGCGCGGCATTCTCTCGACCTTCATGCGCAGCGACGGCACGCTCGCCGATCTGCTCTATCGCCCCGCCGGCGGCGCGACGACGCCGATGTCCTGCGCGGTGCTCGAGGCGCGCACGCATCTCGTGCACATGGCCGGGCGCGAGGTGTTCAAGCACGCCGTGCGCTCCATGGCTGAATCGGCGGATCGCGCGCTGGATGGCGCGCGCATCAACGGCGGCGACATCGATCTCCTCATTCCGCACCAGGCGAATCTGCGCATCATCGAAGCCACGGCGAAGCACGCGAGCATCCCGATGAGCAAGGTCTACGTGAACGTGGATCGCTACGGCAACACGTCATCGGCCTCGATCCCGATCGCGCTCGACGAAGCGATCCAGAAGGGACTCGTCGGCGAAGGATCGCTCGTGCTGATGGTGGCGTTCGGCGCCGGCTTCACCTGGGCGTCCTCGGTCGTTCGCCTCTAACAGACATTCGAGTGGATATCGTACTGCTCTTTCCCGGGCAGGGATCGCAGAAGCCGGGAATGGGAAAGGATCTCGCCGCCGCATTTCCCTCGGCTGCGACCGTCTTCGAGCACGCCGACGCAACGCTCGGCGTTCCGCTGGCGCGCCTCTGCTTCGAGGGCCCCGACGACGAGCTCATGGCGACGCGCAACGCACAGCCCGCGCTCCTCACGCACGGCGCTGCGGTATGGGCCACCGTCGCCGAGCGCCTGCGCCCCCACGTCCGCGCCGCGGCCGGCCACTCGCTTGGCGAGTTCACCGCATATCACGCCGCAGGGACCTTCGCATTCCCCGACGCGCTGCGCCTCGTGCGCCGCCGCGGTGAGCTCATGTTCGAGAGCGGGACGAAGCGCCCCGGCGCCATGGCCGCGATTCTCGGGCTCTCCGAGGCGAACGTGGAGGAAGCGTGCACGCGTGCGAGCGAGGCGGGCGTCGTCGTGCCTGCGAACTACAACACGTCGGAGCAGCTCGTGATCTCCGGCGAAGTCGCCGCGGTCGAGCGCGCGATGGCCATCGCGAAGGAGCTCGGCGCCAAGCGCGCGATTCGGCTCAACGTGAGCGGCGCCTTTCACTCGCCGCTCATGGAAGATGCCGCGACCGGGCTCAAGGTCGCGCTCGATGCGGCGCCGATCGCCTCGCCAGACTTCCCAGTTTACTCGAACGTGAGCGCGTATCCCTCTGCGGGAACAGCAGATGCGAAAAAGCTGCTGCTTCGCCAGCTCACTTCGCCGGTGCGATGGACGGATCTCGTGCGGCACATTGCGGAGGACATCCCCGACGCGCTGTACGTGGAGATGGGCCCCGGCGCAGTGCTGTCCACGCTCGTCAAGCGCATCGTCCCGGGCGCCCGCACGATGACCTGCGGCACTGCTGCCGAGGTCGATCAGCTCATCGGAGTACTGCCTTCATGAAGATCGATTTGACGGGGAAGGTCGCGCTGGTCACGGGGAGCACGCGCGGCATCGGGCGAGAGATCGCGGCCACGCTGGCGAGCGCAGGCGCGCGCGTCGCGGTGTCTGGGCGCAGTGCGGACGGGGCGGCAGAGGCCGCCAGCGCGATTGGCGGCGAGGCCCATGGCTTCGCCTGCGACATCGCCGACACCGCCAGCGCTGCCGCTCTCGTCGAGAGCGTTGAGAAGCACTTCGGATCGTGCGACATTCTCGTCAACAACGCGGGAATCACACGCGACAATCTGCTGATGCGACTCAAGGACGACGACTGGGATGCAGTGCTCGATGCCAATCTCCGGGGCGCTTTCGCCACCATTCGCGCCGCGTCGCGCGGTATGATGAAGAAGCGCTGGGGTCGCATCATCAACATCACCTCCGTCGTCGGCATCACCGGCAACAAGGGGCAGGCGAACTACGCGGCAAGCAAGGCAGGACTCATCGGTCTCACGAAATCCGTCGCGAAGGAGCTCGCGTCGCGCAACATCCTCGCGAACGCGGTCGCGCCCGGGTTCATCGAGACCGACATGACGGCGGCAATGACACCCGAGGCCCGCGCGGAGCTTGGCGCGCAGATTCCAATGGGCCGCCTCGGCACGCCTGGCGACATCGCCGGCGTGTGCGCGTTTTTGGCGTCGGAGCACGCGTCGTACATCACGGGGCAGGTGTTCGTGGTGGACGGCGGGCTAGTGATGTAGATTTGGGCAGCAATTCTCGCGCAGCGGCGCGTACAATTAAACTCACAGGGGACCACGTCCATGGCGGATCTCGAAGAAAAGGTCAAGGAAATCATCGCCAAAGAGCTTGGCGTCGAGCGCGAAAAGCTGACGAACGATGCGAGCTTCATGGAGGATCTCGGGGCCGATAGTCTGGACACGGTCGAGCTCGTGATGGAATTCGAGAAGGAGTTCAACATCGACATCCCCGATGAGGACGCCGAGAAGCTGCGCACCGTCGGTGATGCGCTCACCTATCTCAAGGCCAAGTCGGCATGAGTAAGCGCAGGGTCGTCGTCACTGGTCTTGGGGCCATAACGCCCGTCGGCAACGACGTGGCGACGACCTGGCAGTCCCTGCTCGAGGGACGTTCTGGAGCGGGCCCGATCACGAAATTCGATTCGGGTCCGTTCGCAGTGAAGTTCGCCTGCGAGGTGAAGGGCTTCGATCCATTCGAGTACATGGATCGCAAGGAGGCGAAGCGCGCCGACCTCTTCACGCAGTACGCCGTGGCCACGGCGGTGCAGGCGATGCGCGATGCGAAGCTCGAGGGGACCAACGCGTACGATCCCAACCGGATCGGCGTGATCGTCGGCAGCGGCATCGGCGGCCTGGCCACGATGGAGCAGCAGCACGACACCTATCGCGACCGCGGCCCCTCCAAGATCTCGCCGTTCTTCATCCCGATGTTCATCTCGGACATCGCCGCCGGCATCGTGTCGATGCAGTTCAACGCGCGCGGTCCGAACTACGCCACCGTCTCCGCCTGCGCCACGAGCGCGCACGCGATCGGCGACGCGTATCGCGCCATTCAGTACGGCGATGCGGACCTCATGATCACGGGCGGCACCGAAGCCGCAGTGACGCCGATGTCGATCGGTGGCTTCGCGAACATGCGCGCGCTGTCCGAGCGCAACGACGAGCCGCTCACGGCTTCGCGCCCCTTCGATGCCACGCGCGACGGCTTCGTGATGGGCGAGGGAAGCGCGACTATCCTCCTCGAGGAGCTCGAGCACGCGAAGGCACGCGGCGCCACCATCTATGCCGAGATCGTCGGCTACGGCGCGACAGGCGACGCGTACCATCTCACGTCACCAGCGCCGAACGGCGAGGGCGCGCAGCGCGCGATGAAGCGCGCGATGCAGGATGGCGGGCTCACTCCCGAGAAGGTGCAGTACGTCAACGCGCATGGCACCTCGACTCCCGCCAACGATCTCAACGAGACGAAGGCGATCCGCGCGGTATTCGGTGACGCGGCGAACGATCTCTCCGTGAGCTCCACGAAGAGCGGCACCGGCCACATGCTCGGCGCCGCTGGCGCGGTCGAATTTCTCGTGTCGTCGCTGGTCGTGCGCGAAGGGATCATCCCGCCCACGATCAACTACTGCACGCCGGACCCCGAGTGCGATCTCGACTACACGCCGAACACGGCGCGTCGTCGCGATGTGACGGCCGCGTTGAGCAACAGCTTCGGCTTCGGCGGCCACAACGTCACACTCGCCGTTCAGCGCTACGTCGGCTGATATGCCCGTTCCCGCGACCGTTTCCTTCGCGCGGCTGACGGACCCGGCGCTGCGCTCGATCGGTGCCAAGGTGGCATCGGGCACGCGACTCTCGGCTGCCGACGGCCTCACCCTGTTCGAGACGCCCGACATTCTGGGCGTCGGCCATCTCGCGAACGCAGCCAATGAGGCGAAGCACGGCCGAGTCGTGTACTTCGCGGCCAATCAGCACATCAATCCGACGAACGTCTGCATCCTCCGCAAGACGTGCGTCTTCTGCTCCTACGCGCGCCTGCCGAAGGAAGCAGGCGCGTATCGCTACACGATGGATCAGGTGTACGCCGAGGCGGCCGCGAATCCCTACGTGCGCGAGTTTCACATCGTGGGCGGGCTCGACATGGGCGCGGGGCTCGAGTACTACGCGGAGATGTTCCGCGGGCTGAAAGAGCGCCACCCCGACGTGCACATCAAGGCGCTCACCGCCGTCGAGATCGCGCACATTGCGCGCATCGAGAAGATGTCGAATCGCGAAGTGCTCGTCGCGCTGCGCGAGGCGGGGCTCGACACGCTTCCGGGCGGCGGCGCCGAGGTATTCAGCAAGGGCGTGCGGGCGACGATCGCCGAGAAGAAGCTCAACGCCGAGGACTGGATCGAGGTGCACCGCGTCGCGCACTCGCTCGGCATCCGCACCAACGCGACGATGCTCTACGGCCACGTCGAGTCGCACGAGGATCGCATCGAGCATCTCGCCATGCTCCGCGATCTGCAGGACGAGACCGGCGGATTCCTCACGTACATCCCGCTCGCCTATCACCCCGACAACAACGAGCTCGGAGCCACGCTCGGGCGTCAGGGCACGGCGACCACGGGCTTCGACGATCTTCGCAACGTCGCCGTTGGGCGTCTCTTCCTCGACAACTTCGACAATGTGAAGACGCACTGGATCATGGTCACGCCCTTCCTGTCGCAAATCGCGTTGTCGTGGGGCGTCAACGATCTGGAAGGGACCGTCGTCCGCGAGAAGATCTATCACGAAGCCGGCGCGCACACCGCGCAGGGGCTCGCGCTCGATGATCTGCTCGCGCTCATCCGCGGCGCCGGACGCATCCCCGTCGAGCGCGACTCGCTCTACAACACCCTTCGCACCTTCGACACGCCGGCCGCCGAGGCGGCCTGACGTGCGCGTCGGGCGCATTCGCTACATCAACTGCTTCCCAGTCTACGGCGCCATAGACCGCGGCGTCGTCGATCTCGGCGCACCTGTCATCAGCGGTAATCCGAGCGAGCTCAATCAGCTCATGGCAGGCGGGCAGCTGGACGTCAGCGTCATCTCCGCCGTCGAGTATGCGCGCGAGTCGTCGCGCTACCTGCTTCTTCCGGACCTCGGCATCACCTCCGACGGACCAGTGCGCAGCGTGATGCTCTTCTCGCGCGTCCCCGCGCAGGAGCTCACCGGCCGCCGCGTGCTGCTGTCGCGCAGCTCGATGACCAGCGTCGCGCTCACGCAGCTCCTCTTCGAGCACGTGTGGAAGTCGAAGCCCGACTTTGCCGCCGGCGACGCCGAGCTCACGGACATCGCGCGCTTCCCCGACGAGCCGCACGACGCGCGCCTCGTCATCGGCGACGCGGCGCTCCTGCTCGCGAATCGGATCCGCGCGCGCGGTGCCGAGTATCCAGGCGCATCGGAGTACCCGTTCGTCTACGACCTCGGCGAATGCTGGAAGGAATGGACGGGGCTTCCGTTCGTCTTCGCCGTGTGGGTCGCCCAGCGCACGGCCACGGTGTCGGACGCGCTGCAGGTGCACGCGCGCCTGCTCGAGTCCCGCGACTGGGGGCTCGCGCATCTCGACGTGCTCGCGGAGCAGGCGGCCACCGTCACAGGTGTCGCGCGCCGCATCTGTCTCGAGTATCTGTCGGGGCTCGACTATCGCCTGTCATACGATCATCTCGCCGGGCTGTCGGAGTTCTTCCGCCGGCTCGCCAGCGCCGGAATAGTGCCCGCCGCTCCGCTCTCGTTTCTCCCTGCAGCCTGACATGAGAGACCTTCTCGACTTCTACACGAACGCGCCGTTGCTCGAGCTCGGCGCCGAGGCGGACGCCGTTCGCCAGACGCTGCACCCACATCAGACGGTCACCTACATCGTCGACCGCAACATCAACTACACGAACGTCTGTGTGGCGGACTGCGGCTTCTGCGCCTTCTATCGGCGTCCGAAGCACAACGAAGGGTGGACGCTCTCGTACGAACAGATCGGCGCGAAGATCGACGAGGCGAAGCAGCTCGGCGCGGTGCAGATCCTGATGCAGGGCGGGCACAATCCGTACATCCCGTTCGAGTGGTATCTCGAGTTGCTGCGCTACATCAAGAAGTACCACACGATTCACATCCACGGCTTCAGCCCGAGCGAGGTCGACTTCTTCGCGAAGGTCTTCCGCATGGATGCGCGCGATGTGATCCGCGAGCTGATGAAGGCGGGGCTCGACTCCGTGCCGGGCGGCGGCGGCGAGATCCTCGTGCAGCGCGTGCGCGATCTCGTGGCGAAGAAAAAGGCAGGCGCGGATCGCTGGCTCGAGATCATGGAGATCGCGCACCAGGAAGGGATGAAAACGAGCGTCACGATGATGTACGGCATCGGCGAGACGCTGGCCGAGCGCATCGAGCATCTCGAGCGCGTGCGCGAGCTGCAGGCGCGCACGCACGGCTTCACCGCCTTCATCTGCTGGCCGCTGCAGCCCGAGAACACGCCCACGATGTCGAACCAGCCGAAGACGAACGCCGTCGACTATCTGCGCACGACCGCGCTCGCGCGCATCGTGCTCGACAACGTTCCGAATCTGCAGGCCAGCTGGGTGACGATGGGCGGGAAGATCGGGCAGGTCGCGCTGCGTTTCGGCTGCAACGACTTCGGGTCGCTCATGATCGAGGAGAACGTCGTGTCCGCGGCCAACACGACGCATCGCATGACGATCGCCGAGATGGAGCGCTTGATCGCCGATGCGGGGTTTGCGCCCGCACGCCGGCGCCAGGACTACTCGATCATCCAGCCAGCACACGCCGCCGCGTGATCCCTCTGCGCGGCGCGGGCGATGCCTAGCCAGAGCGACCTCCCCGACGGCGCTCCGGAGCGCCGCACCAAGCCGCGCAAGCGCTCGGCGAAGCTCACGATGCGAATGGGAATCGGCTACGACTCGCATCGCTTTGGCCCGGGAAACGCCGTCCGCCTAGGCGGCATCACCATCCCGCACAATCAGGCGCTGATCGGCCACTCTGATGCGGACGCGATCGCGCACGCCGTCACCGACGCGCTGCTCGGCGCGGCGGGCGAAGGTGACATCGGATCGATGTTTCCGGATACCGATCCCGCGAACCGGATGCGCGACTCGCTCGAGATGCTCACCCTCGCGATGTCGCATTTGCGCGACCGCGGATGGCGCGCGGGCAATATCGACGTGACGGTGATCGCCGAGCTGCCGCGCGTGGCGCCGTATCGCGAGGCGATGCGCGATGCGCTCGCAGGCGCGCTCAATCTCGAACGCAGCGCCGTGAGCGTGAAGGGCAAGACGAACGAAGGAATGGGGTGGATCGGCCGCGGCGAGGGAATCGCCTGCATCGCCGTCGCCACCGTCGTGCCCGTCGCGTCGTGACCATCGTCGCGACAGTCGCCCCCGTCGCGACGTGACCATAGTCGACGAGATCGCTCGAGACTTTCTGCTCGAGCGGTTCGACGACTTCTTGGCGGTGGAGCAGGGCGCCGCGGGGACCACGAGCGAGGCCTATCACCGCGATCTCTCGCGCTTCGCCACGTACGCGCGCGTGCAGGGCGCGGCGGCGCCTACCGCGGTCACCCCCGCGATGCTCCGCTCGTATATCTACCATCTCAAGGACGTCGGGCTCGCCCCTGCGTCCATCCGCCGCAACGTCTCGGCGATGCGCACCTACTATCGCTTTCTCATCGGCGAGGGAGAGGTGGCGAAGGATCCCACCGAGCGGCTCGAGACGCCCAAGCGCTGGCTCACGCTCCCCGACGTGCTCACGGTCGCCGACGTCGAGCGGCTGCTCGCCGCGCCGACGCTCGACGAGCCACTCGCCTTTCGCGATCGCGCGCTCCTCGAGCTCGCGTACGGCGCGGGGCTGCGCGTCTCCGAGTGGATCACGCTCGGCGTAAAGGACGCGCTCCTCGACGAAGGACTCGTGCGCGTCTTCGGCAAAGGGAGCAAGGAGCGACTCGTCCCCATCGGGCGGCGCGCGATCGCGGCCGTCGCCGTCTATCAGCGAGAGCTCAGGCCGAAGCTCGAGCGCGGCGGAGGGAAGGGCGCGCTCTTTCTCAACGCGCGCGGTACGCCGCTCTCGCGCATGGGCGCCTGGAAGATCCTTCGCAAATACACGACGATCGCCAAGATCGAGAAGCACGTCACGCCGCACACACTCCGTCACTCGTTCGCAACGCATCTGCTCGAGGGCGGCGCGGACCTCCGTGCGGTCCAGGAAATGCTAGGGCATGCAAGTATTGCGACCACTCAGATTTACACGCACGTCGACCGCGAATTTCTCCGATCGGTTCACAAGCAGTATCATCCTCGGGGCTGATCCGGCCGCTCCGACTCGGACCGGCACCCGACGCGATCGCCTCAACTCTCGACATCCGCGCTCATGCTCCTCGTCATCGACAACTACGATTCCTTCACGTACAACCTGGTGCAGTACCTGGGTGAGTTGGGAGAGAATCCCGTGGTCCGTCGCAACGACGCCATCACCGTCGAGGAGATCGGCGAACTGCGTCCGTCGGCCATCGTGCTGTCGCCGGGCCCGTGCACGCCGTCCGAGGCCGGCGTCACCGTTCCCGTCGTGAAGCGCTGGGGGAGCGAGATCCCGATCCTCGGCGTCTGCCTCGGCCATCAGGCGATCGGCGAGGCGTATGGCGGAGTCGTCATTCGCGCGGATCGCGTCATGCACGGGAAGACGTCTCGCATCACGCACAGCGGAACCGGTCTCTTCGCCGGCCTTCCCGATCCACTCGAGGTGATGCGCTATCACTCGCTCATCGTCGAGCGCAAGACGCTGCCGAGCGAGCTCGAGATTCTCGCAGTCACCGCCGACACACCGGATGAGATTCAGGCGGTGAGACACGTGACGCACCCGGTGTGGGGCGTGCAGTTCCACCCGGAGTCGATTCTGACGCAGCAGGGCAGGCGCATTCTCGAGAACTTCCTTACGATGGCGTCTGACGCGGCGTCTACGGCGGCGGCGGCGTGAGAGCACTCGCAGTCGCGGTGCTCGCGCTCTCGATGCTCGCAAGCGCGGCATCCGCGCAGGACTCGCTCCGCATTCGCGCGCCCGGCCCGACCGTCGCCGAGCAGATCGTCGAACAGACGCTCTCGCATCGCTACATCCAGCGCTACGAGCAGTACAACACGCGCCTCTTCCGCGACTCGGTGTTCGATACCACCGTCGTCGTGCTCAACTCGAACGCGACCGTCGCCAGCACCGTGCATGGCGATGTCGTCGTGATCAACGGTGATCTTTTTCTGCAGCCTGGCGCGAAGATCGATGGACGCGCGGTCGCAATCGGCGGCGGCGTCTACGACTCGCAGCAGGCGAGTGTCGGTGGCGCGAAGCTCTCCTTTCGCGACGTGCACTTCGACACCGCGCGCACGAGCGGCGGCATCGATCTCGTCTATCGCCCGCCACCGCCGCCCCAGGACACGATCGAGACCGTTGCGCTCCCGGGGCTCTTCGGCTTCCGCATCCCGCTCTACGACCGCGTGAACGGCCTCTCCGTGCCGTGGGGCCCGCGCTTCTCGCTCGGGAAGAAGCACGAGATCGTGATCGACCCGACTCTCACCTACCGCTCGAACCTCGGCGCCTACGATCCGGCCGCCACCGTTCGCGCGGGACTCGGCAACGGTTTCACGGCCACCGCATTCGGCGGCCGCACGACACTTTCGAACGACCGCTGGATCCAGACCGATCTCGCGAACTCGATCTCGACGCTCGGCGTCGGAAGCGACTATCGGAACTACTGGCGCGCGACGCGCTTCGAAGGGAAGCTCGCGCACGAATGGCTCTTCTCCGAGGGCGATCTCCAGGTGAGCGCTGGCGCGCGCACCGAGGACGATTGGTCGGTTCGCGGCGGCGGACCGTGGAGCCTGTTCAACAGGAACGACACGTTGCACATGCAACGCCCAAACCCCGGTGTCGACCGCGGACAGCTCTCGAGCGCCTTGCTCGGTGCGCGCGGCAGCTGGGAGCGCGAAAACGTGGCGTTCAACGCGGGCGCGGATGTGGAGGTCGTGCTCGACGCTCCCGGCGGCGAGCACTTCACGCAGACGACGTTCTTCGCGCGGGCCGCCTTTCCGACCTTCGTCACGAAGCTCGGCACGCAGTCGTTCGTCTTCCACACGCACATGATGCTCACCGCCGGCGACACGGCGCCGCCACAGCGCTTCGGCTACCTCGGCGGCGGCGGTACGCTGCCCACGTTCAACATTCTCAGCCAGGGCGGCGACCAGCTCGTCTTTCTCGAGGGACTCTACAACTTCCCGATCCAGACCGTCCACGTGCCGTTCCTCGGCACGCCGATCATCACCGTGCGCGAGATGCTCGCGAGCACGGGCGTCGGAAGCCTCGGCCGCTTCGACAGCAACATCGGCGCGCGGCTGACGGTGGGGCTCATCAGCGGCGAGATCTTCGTGAACCCGGCCAACGGCGATCACGTCTTCTCGCTGGCGCTGTCGCTATTGCGGTAGGGATTAGCGGACAAGCACGAGCGGCGAGTAACGCCTCATGTGAGACCACACAGACGGACACCAACGGACGAAAACGAAAATAAGAATTTGCAGTTCTCCGTTCATGTCCGTCTTTGTCCGTCTTTGTGGTCTCTCACAAAGCAGTTCCCCCCTCACTTACACGCTACCCGCCACCCCCCACCCGCTCCGCCATTTGATTTCCCCTCCGCCCGCCGTAAATTACTGATCGTGCAATTTGCGGCCGGGCACTCCATTCCTTCATGGCCGTGAGTACGCTGGCGATCATCCCGGCGCGCCTCTCCGCCACGCGGCTTCCCCGCAAGCCGCTTCGACTCCTCGCCGGCGTCCCCATCGTAATCCGCGTCTGGCAGCGCGTCATCGCGCTCGCCGTCGCCGATCGGTGCGTCATCGCCACCGACAGCCCCGAGGTCCAACAGGCCGCGCTCGAAGCGGGCGCCGAGTGCATGCTCACGCGCGCCGATCATCCCTCGGGCACGGATCGCGTGGCGGAGGTCGTATCGCACGCCGAATACGGCCGCTTCGACGTCGTGCTCAATGTGCAGGGCGACGAGCCCTTCATCAGCAGTGCTGCGCTCGAGGGTGCCGTATCGTGCGTGGCCGACGGACGCTTCGAGCTCGGGACCGCGGCGGCATTTGCCCCGCTCGAGGTGCTACAGACGCCCCATGTCGTCAAAGTCGTGTGTGCCGATGACGGGCGCGCGTTGTACTTTTCGAGGGCGGGCATTCCGGCCCTCCGCGAGGCGGCAGACCGGTCTGTGCTGGAGGGCACGGTGCGCCAGCACATTGGGGTATATGCGTATACGCCGAAGGCGCTGAAACGGTGGGTGTCGCTCCCCGAGCACCCACTCGAACGCATTGAGCGGCTCGAGCAGTTGCGGCCGCTCGCTGCAGGGATGGCGATGGGCGTGGCCACGATCGCCGAGGTGCCACCTGGCGGGCTCGATACGGAAGATGATCTGACACGGGCGAACGAGAACTGGACTTACCTCAGCGCGGATGTGAAATGACACCAACCACCAGCCCGACCCAGACGACCCCGAAGTACATCTTCGTGACCGGCGGCGTCGTGTCATCGCTCGGCAAGGGCATCGCGGCCGCATCGCTCGGGCGCCTGCTCGTCGAGCGCGGGTTGCGCGTGACCATGCTGAAGTTCGACCCGTACATCAACGTCGATCCGGGCACGATGTCGCCGTTCCAGCACGGCGAAGTGTTCGTCACCGACGACGGCGCGGAGACCGATCTCGATCTCGGCCACTACGAGCGCTTCATCGACCGCTCACTCTCGCAGTCGAACAACATCACGACCGGCCGCATCTACCAGAACGTGATCACCAAGGAGCGCCGCGGCGAATACCTCGGCTCCACGGTGCAGGTAATTCCGCACATCACCGACGAGATCAAGTCCTCGATGCGCCGCGTCGCGCCCGAGAACGATGTGGTCCTCGTCGAGATTGGCGGCACCGTCGGCGACATCGAGTCGCTGCCGTTCCTCGAGGCGATTCGCCAGTTCCGCCACGAGATCGGCCGCGAGAACGCCGTGTTCATCCACCTCACGCTCGTGCCGTACATCAGCGCCGCGGGCGAGGTGAAGACCAAGCCGACGCAGCACTCGGTGCGCGAGCTCATGGAGATCGGAATTCAGCCGGACATGCTCATCTGCCGCACCGAGCGTCCGCTCTCCGAGGATGTGAAGCGCAAGATCGCGCTCTTCTGCAACGTCGACTTCGGATCGGTGATCGAGAGCCGCGACGTCCCCTCGATCTACGAGATCCCGCTGTCGTTCCACGAGCAGGGGCTCGATGAGCGAGTCGTGGAGCGGCTCTCACTCGGCGGCAAGAAGGCGGACCTCACGGCGTGGCGCGAGATGGTGTCGCGCATCTACGCGCCGCACGGGCGCGTGCGCATCGCGGTCGTCGGCAAGTACACGGAGCTCATCGACAGCTACAAGAGCGTGCAGGAGTCGCTCATCCACGGCGGCATCGGCAACGACACCGGCGTCGACATCACCTGGATCTCGAGCGATCTGTTCACGACGCCGGAGCGCACGGCCGAGCTGCTCGAGGGCGTGGATGGCTTGCTCATTCCTGGCGGCTTCGGCGTGCGCGGCATCGACGGGATGGTAATGGCCGCTCGCTACGCGCGTGAGAAGGGGCTTCCGTTCTTCGGCATCTGCCTCGGGATGCAGGTCGCGTCGATCGAGTTCGCGCGCAACAAGTGCGGGCTCGAGGACAGCCATTCCAGCGAGTTCGCACCGGAGTGCGGCAATCCCGTGATCTCGCTCATGGAATCGCAGCAGCACGTCACCGACATGGGCGGCACGATGCGGCTCGGCTCGTACCCCGCGCGGCTCAAATCGGGATCGCTCGTGGCGCACATGTACGGCGCGGCGGATGCCAGCGAGCGGCATCGCCATCGCTACGAATTCTCGAACGCATATCGCGAAGTGTTCGAGCGCAATGGCGTGCGCTTCAGCGGCCTTTCGCCCGATGGCTCGCTCGTCGAGATGATCGAGATTCCGGATCATCCGTGGTTCGTCGGCTGCCAGTTCCATCCGGAGCTGAAGTCGCGTCCGACGCGCCCACACCCGCTCTTCGCCGGCTTCATCGCGGCGGCCGTTCGTGCGAACCAGGGACGCGCGGACGAGCGCGAGCGGTCGCAGCGAGCGCACGCCGCGGGTTGATGTCGCATGCTCGCTTTCCGGCCGACGCGTTCTTCGTCATCGCCGGACCGTGCGTCATCGAAGATGATGATCTGAACTTTCGCGTGGCGGACCACCTCGCGCGCGTGGCCGAGCGTGTACCCGGAGGGATCATCTTCAAGGCTAGCTTCGACAAGGCCAATCGCTCGAATCTCGGAGCGGCGCGCGGCCCCGGCATCGATGAGGGGCTCGCCGCGCTCGCGCGCGTGCGCGAGCGCAGCGGGCTCCCGGTGCTCACCGATGTGCACCTGCCCGAGCAGTGCGCCGCGGCCGCGCAAGTCGCCGACGTGCTGCAAATTCCGGCCTTCCTCTGCCGGCAGTCGGATCTGCTTCTCGCCGCCGGCGCCACCGGCAAGCCCGTGAACGTGAAGAAAGGGCAGTGGATGCATCCGGAGGGAATGCGCGGCGCCGTCGACAAGGTGCGCGCGGGAACGACCACCGAGCTCGCGGTCACCGAACGCGGCTCCTTCTTCGGCTACGGCGATCTCGTCGTCGACATGCGCTCCTTCGTTCGCATGCGCGCTGCGTGCAACGCGCCCGTCATCTTCGATGGCACGCATAGCGTGCAACAGCCTGGTCGCGGTGAAGGCGGCAGCAGCGGCGGCGCGCGCGAATTCATCCCGCCGCTCACGTACGCCGCAGTCGCCGCCGGCGCGGACGGGCTCTTTCTCGAGACGCATCCCGATCCGGCGCGTGCGCCGAGCGATGGGCCGAATATGCTGCCGCTCGACCAGGTGGGCTCGGTGATCGATCGCGCTGTCGAGCTGTGGCAGCTATGCCGCCGATGATCGCGACGATTCTCGCCAAGCGCATCAAGCTCGTCGGACTCGATGTCGACGGCGTGATGACCGACGGCGGCATTTACCTCGGCGACGTCGGCGGCATGGCGCAGGAGTTCAAGCGCTTCGACATCCAGGATGGCCTCGGCATCAGATTCCTGCGCGCATCGGGCATCAAGGTCGTGATCCTCACCGGGCGAGTGTCGGAGAGCGTGCGCCTGCGTGCCGCGGAGCTCGAGGTGGACGATCTCATTCAGGACGCGCAGGCGCGCAAGCTTCCTGCGCTGCGGCGCATTCTCGAACGGTACGACATCAAGCCGGAAGAGACCGCGTTCGTCGGCGATGATTTTCCGGATGTTCCCGTATTGCGTGCGGTTGGGCTTCCCGTCGCTGTGGCGAACGCGGTTCCCGAGATCCGCGCGCTCTGTACCGTGCAGCTCGCGCGCACGGGCGGCTTCGGCGCCGTGCGCGAGTTCGCCGAGCTGCTGCTCAAGGCGCGCGGTGACTGGGAGCGCGTGGTGTCCGACTATCTCGTCGAGCGCATCGACACGAAGCTCGAGGTGGTGCGGTGAACAGCGCCGAGCTCATCGAGCGCGGCCGCGCGGTGATCCGCATGGAGCGTGATGCGCTCGGCGCGCTCGCCGCACGCGTCGATGAAAGCTTCGCGAACGCGGTGAACTTGTTCGCGGCAGCCGAAGGGCAAGTGATCGTGAGCGGTGTGGGAAAATCCGGTTTGATCGGCCACAAGATCGCCGCGACGTTCCGCTCGACTGGCACGCCCGCGAGCTTTCTGCACCCCACCGAAGCCATGCACGGCGATCTCGGGCTCGTGGGCCCGTCTGACATCGCGCTCCTCATCTCCAAGAGCGGCGAGACGGATGAGCTGACTCCGCTGGTGGAGCAGCTCAAGCGTTTCGGTGTACCTATCGTGGTGATCACCGGCGCCGTCGACTCCTTCCTGGCTCGTCAGGCGGACGTGCTCCTCGACGCATCCGTGATCGACGAGGCATGCCCGACCACCGACGCGCCCACCACGAGCACGACGGTCGCGCTCGCACTCGGGGATGCGCTCGCCGTCGCGCTCCTCTCCGCGAAGGGATTCCGTCGCGAGGACTTCGCGCGGCTGCACCCCGGCGGCTCGCTCGGCCGCAAACTCGTGACGCGCGTGCGCGACCTGATGGTGGCCGACGACGTCCCGACTCTTCCGCTCTCAGCCGAGATGCGCGAAGCGGTAGTGTTGCTCGCCAAGCGGCGCGGCACGGTGGCCATCGTCGACGATGTGCGTCGCGTGCTCGGCGTCATCACGGCGGGCGATCTCACGCGGCTCATGGAGCGCGGCGACGACTTTCTCTCGATGCCCGTATCGCAGGTGATGAATTCGACGCCCAAGACCGTGCACGACGACGAGCTCGCGAGCGCGGGCGCCTATCGCATGGAGCAGCATGGGATCATGGCGCTCCCGGTGATCGACGCGCGCGAGCGACTCGTCGGGATGATCCATCTGCACGATCTCATGCGGGCGGGAATCCTGTGAAGAAGCTCGCGCTGAAGAAGCTCGCGCTCGCACCCGCATTCATTGCCTCGGTGGCGCTCTCGGCGTGCCAGGAAGGCACCAAGCCGCCGATCGCGCCGCGCAACCCGCTCGCCGATTCTGCCGACCAGGTGATGTTCGGCATCAGCACGTTCATCACGGACAAGGGGCTACTCAAGGCGCAGCTGCAGGCCGACACGGGCTACTTCTTCGACGGCAACTCGCGCATCGAGATGCGGAACGAGAAGACGACCTTCTTCAACAACACCGGCGCGCAAACCGCGGTGCTCACGTCGAAGGAAGGCACGTACATCACCGCGCGCTCCACCATGGAGGCGCGCAAGAACGTTCTCGTCGTCACCACCGACGGCAAGCGCCTCACGACCGAGCAGCTGCACTACAATCAGGGGACGAACGAGATCTCGAGCGACAGCTCGTTCGTGATGACCGAGCCCACGCGCGAGCTGCGCGGCATCGGCTTCGTCTCGGATCCGAACCTGATCAACATCCAGGTGAAGCGGGTGCTGAGCGGCCAGGGACCGCTTCCGCTGCCGGGGCAGCAGCATCCGCAATGAGCACGCGCCTGCGCACTCGCGGTTCGCTCGCCGCACTCGTCGCGGCGCTGGCCTGCGCGCTCGTCGCGCCCCTCGCCGCGCAGCAGCCTACGAATCCGGCGCCGGCTCCCGCGCCGCCGCCGCAAGTTCCCGCACCAGTTCCCGCACCAGTTCCTTCGCCGACGACAGCCACAGCGCTTCCGGGCACCGCGCCCACGGGGCAGTGCGATCTGCTCGTCACGCCGAACACCGACTCCACGCACTTCACCTCGGCCAAGCTGCCGAGCGGTGAGTACAACAACTTCGTCGGCGGCGGCGTCACCGGGCATTGTCCGCTGCAGCAGATCACACTCATCGCCGACAGCGCCGAGTGGTTCGGCGATCTGCACATGTGGCACCTGATCGGGCACGTGCACTATACGGAGCCGCGCATCACGATGGACTCCGACGTCGCGACGTACTACCTCACGGATGAGCACCTGCTCTCCGAGGGCAATGTGCACGCGCTTCTGCCGAGCGGCACGACGCTCGTCGGTCCGCGCGTCGAGTACTATCGCGCCGCGCCCAATATTCGCCCGGCCTCGCACATGGTTGCGCCCGGCCGCCCGACGATCAACGTCATCGAGAAGGACTCCACGGGAAAACCGTCCGAGCCCACCGTCGTCGTCGCCAACACCGTCGTGATGGATGGCGACAGCCTGGTCTATGCGTCGAAGAACGTCGTCATCACGCGCACCGACGTGATCGCGACCGGCGACACCGCGGCGATGAACAACCAATCGCAGTTCGCGCGGCTGATGCGCTCGCCCAAGATCGTGTCGCGCGGCAAGAAGCAGTTCACGCTCTACGGCGACGTGATCGATCTCTTCGGCAAGCAGCATGCGCTCGAGCGCGTGCTGTCGAAGGGCAAGGCGAAGAGCGTGAGCGACAGCGCAACGATGACCGCCGACACGATCGACTTCCGCATGGATGCAGGGCTGCTGCAGCGCGCCTACGCGTGGGGGAAGTCACGCGCGCACGCCGTCAATCCGCAGTACGATGTGCTCGCGGACTCGATCGACCTCCGCATGCCGGGACAGCGCACGCGCGAGATTCGCGCCGTGCGCATGGCCTTCGCGCAGAGCATGCCCGACACCTCCAAGCTCCACACCAAGGAGAAGGATTGGATGCGCGGCGACACGATCACCGCGCACTTCGACAGCGTGCAGGCTCCCGGCGACACCTCGAGCCAGCCGCAGATGCGCCAGCTCATCTCACAGGGGAGCGCGCAGTCGTTCTACCAGCTCGCAGCCAAGGATTCCGGCGTGGTCGGTCCCGCCATCAACTACGTCAAAGGGCGAAACATCTCGCTCGCCTTCGCCAATCGCGTGGTGCAGACGGTCGACGTCATCGACCAGGCGCAGGGCCTCTACCTCGAGCCGCAGGTGCCGGGACGCGCCGACACGCTCAAGGCGCGGCCGCAGGCCACGAAGGCGCCCACGCGACGTCCACCGGGGCGACCGTGATCGAGCGCCAGCTGCCGCTCCCGGTGCAGCGCTTCATCGAGGAGCACGCGCGCGGCGATCGCTGGACGGCGATGGCGCTTCACGCGCTCATCTGCGCCGCGCGTGACAACGGCGATGTGCTCTTCAACGACATCGCGATCCAGTACCGCAACGACTACCTCGGGATGGTCCGCGACGAGGGACGCGACGCCGATCGCGAGGCCGGGCGCCTCGGCCTCGACGAGGTGCGCGAGCATCTCGTGCGCACCGTCCTTCCGCGCCTCGCGCAGGACGGACTCATCGCCCTCCCGTCGGGGCAGATCGGCGCCGAATCCACCATCACGGTCGAGCCATCCTACTGGAGTCAGCTGGCGCCATTTCGCCAGGCAATTCAGGACTCGGGCGTCGAGGGAGTGCTCAAGCACACGGGAGAGCACGCCGTCGTACGCCCGGGCGGACGGTCGCCCACCGAGCCCCTCGAGGGCGGGAGCATTCTCGAAGCTCGTTCGCTGGTAAAGACTTACAAGCGCCGAAGGGTCGTCAACGACGTGGCCTTGCGCTTGCAACAGGGGGAGATCGTAGGACTGCTGGGTCCCAACGGGGCGGGGAAGACGACGACGTTCTACATGATCGTCGGTCTCGTACAGCCGCAGGAAGGTCGAATCCTCCTCGACAATCGAGACATCACGGAGATGCCGATGTACCGGCGCGCGCGCCTGGGCATTGGCTACCTTTCACAGGAACCGTCGATCTTTCGTAAGCTTACGGTCGAGGAGAACATTCTCGCGATTCTCGAGTCGATGAAGCTGTCGGCCCGCGAGCGGGAAGAGCGGTTGGAGCAGCTGCTGGGAGAGCTGAGTATCGCGCACTTGCGGCACAACCGCGCCTATTCACTCTCGGGCGGCGAACGCCGTCGCCTCGAGATCACCCGGGCGCTGGTGACGCAGCCGAAGTTCATGATGCTGGACGAGCCGTTCGCAGGGGTCGATCCTATCGCAGTGCACGACATTCAGTCCATCGTTGCCGGGCTCCGTCACCGTGGAATCGGAGTTCTGATCAGCGATCACAATGTGGAGCAGACGCTGGACATCGTTGACCGCGCGTACATCATGTTCGACGGCCAGGTGAAGGTATCGGGCACCGTCCGTGAGCTCGTGTTCGACGAGACGGTGGCCGAGATCTACCTCGGGCCTACGCTGGCCGCGCGACTGCGCGCCCGCTTCGCCGAAGGCGTCGCGCGGCCGAGCAGGGGAGGTGCTGCATGAGATCGGGCATGTCGCAGCACACCCAGATGAAGCAGGAGATCAAGATCAATCCGCGCCTCTACCAGGCGATGGATCTGCTCTATATGCCGCTGCTCGATCTCCAGCAGCACCTCAAGCAGGAGCTCCTCAACAATCCGTTCCTCGAGATGTACGAGGAGGATGACGACGAGGACGGCGAGGAGAGCACCGCCGAAGAAGGGCAAACCGAAGAAGAGCAGCCCAAGGAAGAGACCACCGACGAGATCGACTGGGAAGAGATTCTCCTCAATGGCTTCGATGCGGGCGGGCGCCCCGAGGAGCACGAGGAGAAGGAGTACTTCGAGCCCGTCACCGTCGATCGCCGCGATCTCAGCGATCACCTCCGCGATCAGGTTCAGCTCCTCGATCTCGACGAACGCCAGCACCAGCTCGCCGAAGAGTTCGTCGGCAACATCAACGAAGACGGCTACCTCGCCTGCTCGCTGGACGAGATCCGTCGCGGCATCAACGAGTGGGTCGCCAAGGCCGCCGAAGACCTCGGTCGCGACACCGAGGATCTCCCCTTCTACACCGAGGCCGAGTGCGAGGCGATGCTGCGCATGATCCAGGCGCTCGATCCGCCGGGCGTCGGCGCGCGCGACCTGCGCGAATGCCTGCTGCTCCAGCTGCGCGAAGCGGGGCTCGAGCAGTCGGTGCCGTACCGCCTCGTGCGCGACTGCTTCGATGAGCTGATCAACCACCGCCGCAGCGAAATCTCCAAACGCTTCGGCATCAGCGTCACCGACGTGCAGAACGCCGCCGACGAAATTGCGAAGCTCGATCCGAAGCCGGGGCTCGTCTACAGCGAGTCCGGTGACAACTACATCATCCCCGATCTCGTCATCGACAAGATCGACGGCGTCTATCTCATCACGCTCAACGACGCCAACGTGCCGCGCCTCAAGCTGAGCCGCGCCTACGTCGAGATCGCGCGCGACAAGAAGAAGTTCGACGGCGAGAACAAGGAGTTCATCTCCAACAAGATGAACTCCGCGAACTGGATGATTCAGGCGATCGAGCAGCGCCGCCAGACGATGCTCAAGGTCATGCACTTCATCGTCGATCGGCAGCGCGACTTCTTCGAAAAGGGCGTGCAGTACCTCAAGCCGCTCACGCTGCGCGAGGTGGCCGAGGTCATCAACATGCACGAGTCGACCGTCAGCCGCGTGACGAACGAGAAGTACGTGCAGACGCCGCGCGGCGTGCTCCCGCTCAAATTCTTCTTCTCCTCGGGGCTCTCGACCACGGGCGGCGAGGACGTCTCGGCCCGCGGCATCAAGGCGCAGATCGAGAAGCTCGTCTCCGACGAAGACCCGAAGCGTCCGCTCACCGATCAGGCGATCGTCAACATCCTGAAGGAGAGTGGAGTTCAGATCGCACGCCGCACCGTCGCCAAGTACCGCGACCAGCTCGGCGTCCTTTCGGCCCGGATGCGTAAGCGAGTATGACGCTCGTCGCCGCGGCAACTCCACACGCGGCGATCGATGTCTCGGTACTCGTGCCGGCAAAGGACGAGGCCGAGAATCTGCCGCTCTTCATGGAGCAGGCCGCCGCCGCCTTCGCCAACAGCACGGTGCACTACGAGGTCGTCGTCATCGATGACGGTTCCTCCGATGACACGCCGCGCGTGCTTCAGTCGCTCGAGCAGAAGTATCCATTCCTGCGCGTCGCCCGCCACAAGCGCCAGCGCGGCATCGCGGATGCGCTCCGCACCGGCTTTCTCGCCGCGCGCGGGCGCGTGCTCGTGTTCTATCCCGCGGACCTGCAATACAAGCCCGAGGACATTCCGCGGCTCGTCGCGCCCATACTGGCCGGCGAGTCCGATATGGTGACTGGCTATAAGCAGGGCGTCTACGAAAAGGCATTCGTCTCGAAGATCTACAATGGGCTCAGCCGCTCGCTCTTCGAGATCCCCGTGCGCGATCTGAACTCCGTGAAGGCGTATCGGCGCGAAGTGATGGAGATGCTCCCGGTGCGTCCGGACTGGCATCGCTACATGATCGTGATCGCCGCCGAGAATGGCTTCACCGTGACGGAGATTCCGGTGCCGCTGTATCCGCGCAACGCGGGCGTCTCGAAGTTCGGCATCGGACGCATTCCCATCGGCGTGCTCGACATGCTCTCGGTGTGGTTCGAGCTGCGCTTCGGCCGCAAGCCGCTGCTCCTGTTCGGCATGACCGGCTTCGCGCTCTTCCTCCTCGGCGTCCTCGCCGGCATCGTCGCGCTCGCGGTACGCGTGTTCTGGGGAATCGGCTTCCGTCCGCTGCTCAACCTCGTCGAGATCTGCGTGATCACCGGCAGTGTCTTTCTCGTGGGCGGACTCGTGGGCGAGATGATCGCTGGCCAGCGCGCCGAGCTGCGCGAGCTTCGCCGAATGATCGGCGCTTCGCTGCCGAAGCGGGACGACGACGATCGCTGAGCCGGACGGAGCCGACGCGCGCGGTCGCGCGGAGGTGAGACCATCGTCGCGCGCGCTCTGGCGCATCGTGCAGGCGGTGCTTGCCGCCACCGTCATCGTGCTCGCCGTGCGCAAGATCGCGCAGCAGTGGGGCGCGGTGAAGCTCGCGCTCGACCAGGCGCGCCCGAACTGGCTCGCGCTCGCCGCCTCCGGCTTCGTCGTGCTTGTGACCTACGCGGTGCTCATCGAGACGTGGCGCGTGCTGCTGCGCGGCTGGAAACACGACATCCCGTACCTCGACGCCGCGCGCATCTGGACCATCTCGAACCTCGGCAAGTATCTCCCGGGGAAGGTGTGGGCGATCACGGCGCTCGTCGTGATGACGCGCGAGTACGGCGTGTCCGCGGCGGAGGGCGCGGCGGCCTCGGTGCTCGTGACGCTCATCAATACGCTCGTCGGCTTCGTTGTGGCGATCGTCGCGGGCGCGTCGCTGCTCAACCTCGCGCCATCGGCGGTGGTGGTGATCGCCGTGATCGCTGTGGCGGTGCTCGCGTCGCCATCGGCGCTCCCCAGGCTCGGCCTGCTCGCGGGGAAGCTGTTCGGCCGGCAGATCGTGCTGCGCCCGATCGCGCATCGCGTGATCCTGCTCGCCGGCGCGCTCACCGCGATCGCGTGGCTCATGTACGGCGTCGCGTTCTGGCTCTTCACGAAGGGCGTGCTCGGCACCGCGCCTGGCGCGCTCCGGGACTACGTAGCAGTTTTCGCGGGCTCCTACCTGATCGGCTTCATCGCGATATTTGTCCCGGCTGGTGCGGGTGTGCGCGAAGGGGCGATGGCTGTGGCGCTCAAGCGTGCGGGATTTGCCACCGGCCCCGCGTATCTGCTCGTGGTCGCCTCGCGACTCTGGCTCACCGCACTCGAAGTGATTCCGCCGCTCATCTTTCTGGCCTTTGTCCGGCGACGCCGGCCGCCCATACATGAAGAAGACCACAGCCCCACGCGCTGAACCGGTCGCCGCCATCGGCGCCCCTCGCCTCGCCGGACTCTGGAGCGCGCTCGTCTACGCGCTCGCGACGCTCTGGCTCGGCGCGCCCGCGCTCGCGGGGCAGTTCCTGATCAACATCCGCAGCGATCAGTATCTGGCGGGCTACGCCTTCCGCGAATTCGCCGCGCACACGCTGCGCACGAGCGGCTCGTTCCCGCTGTGGAATCCATACATCTACGGCGGGCTGCCATACGTCGCCGCGATGCACGGCGACATTTTCTACCCGACCTTCCTGCTCCGCATGATCATGCCGACCGACGTCGCGATGACGGTCGGCTTCATGCTGCACATCTTCCTCGCAGGGCTCTTCACGTACTATTTCCTCCGCGCATGGGGGTTGGGATTCTATCCCGCGCTGATCGGCGGCCTCGCGTACATGATGGGCGGGCCGATCGCGTCGTACGTCTCGCCCGGACACGACGGTAAGCTGTTCGTCAGCGCGCTCACGCCGCTCGCGCTGTGGATGCTCATCCGCGGCATTCGGGACGGGAAGTTCTGGGCGTTCGGCGTGTTCGCGCTCGCGACGGGGCTCGCGGTCTTGAGTCCGCACCCGCAGCTGCTGCAGTACGATCTCCTCATCTCCGGAGCCTTCGCGCTCTTTCTCGCCTTCGCGTCGAACGAAGAGGGCGTGAAGCTGCCGACGAAGACAGCGCTCACGCGACTCGGATTGTCCGCGGCCGCAGTCGCGACCGGGATGCTCATGGGGGCGGTGCAGTACCTGCCCGTGATGGAGTACGTGCCCTGGTCACCGCGCGCGGGCGGCAAAGGCTACGAATACGCGACGACGTACTCCTTTCCGCTCGAAGAGCTGATCAACACGTACATCCCGCAGTTCAGTGGCATCCTCGACAACTATTGGGGACGCAACGGCATCCATCTCCACAGCGAATACCTCGGCGTCGCTGTCCTGATCCTCGCCGTGCTCGGCTTCGGCGCCGTGCGATCCGCGCTTCGTCGCAACTTCGCGCGCTTCTGGCTCGGGGCGATGATCGTGGCGCTCCTCTGGGCGCTCGGCGGCTCGACACCGTTCTTCCACATCATCTACGCGATCGTACCGGGAACGAAATTCTTCCGTGCGCCGAGTACGATCATTTATCTGGTGGGGCTGGCGGTCGCGGTGTTCGCGGCGCTCGGCGTCGAGCGCGCGCTCGCGATGCAGTTCACGCGACAGTATCTCATCAAGTGGGCGATCGCCGCGGCGATTCTGCTGCTCCTGGGCATAAGCGGTGGGCTGACGTCGATGGCGCGATCGATCGCCGACGTGCAGCGCGCCGACTTCGTCGACGCGAACGCGGCAGCGGTTGGACTCGGCTCGATACGCTCGTTCCTCGCGGCGGCGGCGACGCTCGGCGTGCTCTTCGCGCTGCTCTCGGGGAAGCTCAAACCGGCCGCCGCCGCGTGGTCGCTCGCGGCGATCGTGGCGCTCGACCTCTGGAGCATCGAGCGCCTGTACTGGCAGTTCTCGCCGCCCGCCGCGCAGCTGTACGCGAGCGATGCGATCATCGACACGATCAAGGCATCGAAGGAGCCGGCGCGGGTGCTCGCGCTTCAGCTCACGCCGCAAGCCGATGCGAGGCGCGATCCGTATCTGTCCACCGAATCAAACGGCCTGATGGTCCACGGCATTCGGCAGGTCGTCGGCTATCACGGCAACTCGCTCGGACGCTACAACGATCTCATCGACGGGCGGCAGCTCGTCGATCCGCAGCTCTGGCATCTGCTCAACGTGCGCTATCTGCTCACTGACGCGGACACCCTTCCGCTCGAGGGAGCGAAGCGCATCGCCGGGCCGGTGAAGAACGTCGCGGGCTCCACCGAGTATCTGTATCAGCTTCCTGGCGACAACGCCTTCGCGTGGGTCGCGCCCGTGATCGTGAAGGCGGGAGACGGTCCGGTGCGCACGACGATCTTCGACCCGCGCTTCGATGCAACGCGCGTCGCTCTCGTCGACAGCGCCTCGACGGTCACCGGCACGCAGATCTCTGCGATGCCTCCGGCGACGGGAATCGGCGTGCACACGGTGTCGTACGCGCCCGGGCACATTGTGCTCGAGCTCGCGAAGCCCGCACCCGCAGGCTCGGCGCTCGTCGTCTCGGAGAACTACTATCCGGGGTGGACGGCGACTGCGGACGGGAAGGAGGCGCAAGTCGTGCGCACCGACTACTCGTTGATGGGCGTCGTCCTTCCTGCGGGGGCCACGCACGCGGAGCTCACCTTCACGAGCTCGGCCTATCAGCGCGGCAAGATGCTGACGCTGCTCGCGCTGGGGCTGTCCCTGGTGGGGATCGCGGCAGGGGTCGTGGTCGATCGGAGGCGCCGTGGCTGAACGGGCGCTCGTCATCGTCCCCACCTATAACGAACGCGTCAACGTCCCAACGCTGCTCGAGCGGATTCTTGCGCAGGACTCGCGGCTGGAGGTGTTGATCGTCGACGACGGATCGCCGGACGGAACCGGCGAGCTCGCCGACGAGATCGTCGCGCGGGAGCCGCGCGTGCACGTGATGCACCGGGGGCGCAAGCTGGGGCTGGGGACGGCTTACATCGCCGGCTTCAAATGGGCACTCGAGCGCGACTACTCGTACGTCTTCGAGATGGACGCGGACTTCTCGCACGACCCGGCGCATCTGCCGAAATTCCTGACGGCGATCGAAAATGCCGACCTCGTCCTTGGCTCGCGGTACAATGCGGGGAAGGTGACGGTCGTGAACTGGCCGATCCGGCGCCTCCTGTTGAGCTATGCGGCGAACCTGTATGCCAGGTGGGTAACTGGTTTGCCACTCGACGATTCCACGGGCGGCTTCAAGTGCTTTCGCAGGTCCGTGCTGCAGGCAATCGACCTCGACTCGGTGCGATCGAACGGTTACGGCTTCCAGATCGAGGTGAGCTACCTTGCCTGGAAGAAGAACTTCAGGATCGTCGAGATTCCGATCGTCTTCCACGACCGCACGGAAGGCCAGAGCAAAATGTCCCGGAAGATCGTGTACGAGGCGATCTGGATGGTGTGGCAGCTGCGCTGGCGGTCTCTCACGGGGAAGATCTGAGATGGGGCGCCGATTCTGGAAGATGTCGGGGTCGGGGAACGACTTCGTGGTGTTCGACGTGCGCGAGGCAGGTGTCGATTCGGACCCGCTCGAGCGTCCGGAAGCCATACAAACGCTCGCGGCGCGAGGGACGGGCGTGGGAGCCGACGGGGTCGTCTTCGTGGCGAAGGGCGGGCGTCCGGGGGCTTCGCTGGCCATGCGCTACTACAACAGCGACGGCTCGCGCGGCGCCTTCTGTGGAAACGCCACGCTGTGCGTCACCAGGCTTGCCCACGACCTGGGAGCGGCTCCGAAGGAGGGGCTCCTGATCGAGACGGACAGCGGGCTGGTGCCGGCACGGATGGGCCCGCATGGCGCGGAGATCGATCTGCCGGCCGTGAGCGAGAGCTCGGTCGAGGTCAGCGAGCTCGCGCTCGAGCCCGGTGAGCGCCGGATAGGCTTCGCGCTGGTCGGCGTCCCGCACCTGGTCGTGCGCTGCGACGAGGTGGCCATGGCGCCCGTCCATGAGCGCGGGAGAGCCCTCCGATACTCCGGATATCGGGTGGAGGGAGCCAATGTGAACTTCGTGTCGAAGCGCGGCGGCGACTGGTTCATTCGGACGTATGAACGCGGCGTCGAAGGCGAGACGCTGGCGTGCGGATCGGGCGCAATCGCCTCGGCGATCCTCCTGGCGCGCTGGAACGAGAGTGGCGCTACGACCTCACTGATCACCAAATCCGGGCGTGTTTTGACCGTTCGATTGGGTCGGGAAGGAGAGTCCTGGAAGCCCACTTTGGCGGGCGAAGGACGCATCGTATTTACTGGCGAGATCGACGAACTGGCGGTCTGAGCAGTTTCCTGTCGATCCCGGAGCTCGAAATAGAGCCCGGGCACGAGATTCCTCGATTGTTTTGCTAGTTAACTCCATACAAATAAGCCTGTTACAGAGCAGTGGACATCGGTGCCCAAAGCTGTTGTCCACATTTCTCCCCACCCCTTAGTTTACATAATGTATCTTATACGTAGTTGTTAGGTCGCGAAGTATGGCGCCACCGTCGCGTCAGCCTGCCTGTCCCAACCACCCCTTCCAGCCTCACCCCAAATAAAAAAGGCGCCCACGAATGAGCGCCTTTCGATCGGTTCGAACCATCATCGATTTGGCCAAGCTTTTACGTGAACCGGCGCGGCCGTGCGGACCATTTCGGTCCGCAGACAGCCACCCAGGAATCACCCCTGCGCCTTCGCCTCCAGCTCTCCCAGCCGCACCCGCGCCTCGGCCGCCCCCTGGCTCTGATCGTCGTTCGCCAGCGCCGACCAGATCTTCTTGGCAGCGTCCGGCTTTCCGGCCGTCGTGTACGCCCGGGCTGCATTCGCCAAGTACACGTCGCGGTCGACCTTGTACGGCGTCTTCGCCGCTGCCTTCTCGTAAGTCGACGCGGCGTCCGCGAATTTGCCCGACTGCTCGAGCCCGGCTGCCATCAGGTTCAGCCCGGCCGCAGCCGTATAGGCGTCCTTGTCGTCCGTGACCGTCTTGAGCTGCTCGATCCCTTGCTGGTACTCGCCCTTCTCGTAGTGCACCTGTGCCAGGAGCACATTCGCTTGCGTCCCCGCATGGGTGCTCCCGTACCGCTGCACCAGCTTCTGCAGATCGCTTTCCGCCAGCGGAAGATTCCCCGCGGCAACCGCCGACTCGGCCTCCGACAATGCGGCCGACGCGCTCTGCGCCTGGCGCTCGTTCGACTGTTGGTAGAACCAGAATCCGCCAGCCACCACCAGCAGTCCGATCGACGCGTACATCAGCTCGCGCGAGTGCAGCTCCAGCCATCCCACCAATGAATCGACGCGCTCTTCCACGTCCGGACGCTTCTTGGCCATGAAATTCCGTGAGTATGATGCAACGCATTTCCCGCTCGCGGCATGCGATCGGAAAATGATTGTCGGCAAAGGTTAGATGAGTATAGCTAAGTGACGTCGTGCCATGCAAGTAAGCGCTCGACCACGGGTGCGATTTGATAATGATCCGACATCGCCTTTAGTTGACAAAGTCAACCAATTTGCTACAATCCCGGGATGCCCGATTCCCGCCTCGACTCCCGCATTGCCGCCATTCGGCACTTCAATCGCTTCTACACGAAGCAGATTGGCGTCCTCCAGGAATCGCTGCTCTCCAGCGATTTCTCGCTGGCGGAGGTTCGCGTGCTTTATGAGCTCGCCCATAGCGAGGGCGCGACCGCAACCTCGATCGCGAAGGAGCTCGGCCTCGACGCGGGCTATCTCAGTCGCATGCTCCGCTCCCTCGCCCAACGCGGCCTCGTGCAGCGGCGTCGCTCGACGAGCGACGCCCGTGAGTCGAACCTGACCCTCACGCGCAAAGGTCGCACGACCTTCTCCAAGCTCGACCTCCGCTCACACGACGAGATCGCCGGTCTCCTCGCTTGCCACTCCGCCGCGGACCAGCGCGCGCTGGTGAGCGCCATGACAGACATCGAGCGCATTCTGGGCGGCGAAGCGCTCGCGCCGCGCCGGCTCGAGCTCCGCGCCCCCCGCCCCGGCGACATGGGGTGGGTCATCGAGCGCCACGGGGAGATCTACGCAGAGGAGTACGGGTGGAGCGCGCACTTCGAGGCCCTGGTCGCGCAGATCGTCGCGCAGTATCTGCACGAGCACGATCCCGCGCGCGAGCGCTGCTGGATTGCCGAAGTAGACGGCGAGCGCGCGGGCTCGATCTTTCTCGTCCGCCACTCGGACACCGTTGCGCGCCTGCGCCTGCTGCTCGTGGAGCCGAGCGCGCGCGGGATGGGCGTCGGCCATCGCCTCGTCGATGAGTGCCTGCAGTTCGCGCGCGATGCCGGCTACAGCCAGGTCACGCTCTGGACGAACGCCGTGCTCGACGCGGCGCGCGCCATCTATATCGCCAAGGGCTTTCGACTCGTGCACGAAGAGGCGCACACCCACTTCGGCAGCGAACAGGTTGGCCAGGACTGGACGCTGGATCTCTAGCGAGTGGCGGCCCTCGCGCGCATCCGCTGCACGAGCGCCACGATCGCGAGCGCGGCGGCGACGGCGATCGCCGACGTCGAGCCGGCGAGGAGCGCGAACAGAAAAAACCACAGCGCACCGAAGACGCTTCCCACGACCAGCGCCCAGGGCGGCGCCGGCGCGGCGGACGTCGCATCGCTCGGATTGCGAGAGCTCAGATGTTCCTCGATCGGCTCACTCATGCAACAAACTTTTCTACCCGGGACATTAGGACGGCGTTGCGGCACGCTTTCCGCTATCAACCTCACCTTTTCAGCGTCGAAGCTGCCGGCTAGGTATGCAGACGGCGCCTCGAGTCGTGTCCGGCGCGTGCACCAACTGTGAGCACCAGACAAAAGATACTCCAAACAGATAGATTGATCGACATATGAATTCTGGTATCGACGCTCTGCTGAACAAGGCCCGCAAGGTGCGCGATGATCTCGCGCTCCCGGTGGCTGCGAAGTCTGAGTCGCGGCGCGACAAGCGCACGACGCTGCTCCGCGATCCCGGCATTGCCGCGACCGTCTCAGCCGCGCTCGACTGGCTCGGCGCCGCGCAGGACAACTCCCTGTCGAGCGACGGTGGGATCGCGCGCGATTACAGCCTTGTCTCGGGGTGGCGCGCGTCGTATCCGGAGACGAGCGGCTACATCGTGCCGACGCTGCTCCGTGGACAGCCGGGACATCCAAACGAAGTTCCGCGCGAGCGTGCGCGCGCGGTGCTCGACTGGCTCGTGTCGATTCAGCTGGATGGCGGCGGATTTCAGGGCGGCGTGATCGGACAGACGCCGGTCGTGCCCGTGACCTTCAACACCGGGCAGATTCTCATCGGCCTCGCGAGCGGCGTGTCGGAGCTCGGCGAGGAGTATCGCGCCTCGATGCGCGGTGCCGCGGACTGGCTCGTGCGAACGCAGGATGACGATGGCGCGTGGCGGAAGAATCCCACGCCCTTCGCGAAGGAGGGCGAGAAGGCGTACGAGACGCACGTCGCGTGGGGATTGCTCGAAGCGGCGCGCCGCGAACCGTCGCGCGGATACGCCGAAGCGGCGCTGCGCAACATTCGATGGGCGCTCACGAAGCAGCGCCCGAACGGCTGGTTCGCGGATTGCTGCCTCAACGATGCGAGCCGCCCGCTCACGCACACCATTGGCTATGCGCTGCGCGGCGTGGTCGAAGGCTATCGCTTCGCGAAGGACGAGTCGCTGCTCGACGCAGCGCTGCTCACGGCCAATGGCGCGATGTCCGCGCTTCGCTCCAACGGCTTTCTCCCTGGACGACTGAACGCCGACTGGTCCGGTGCCGTGACGTGGGCGTGCCTCACCGGCACCGTGCAGATCGCGCACTGCTGGCTGCTGCTCTATCAGATCACGAGCGACGCGAAGTTTCTCGATGCCGCGCGCCTCGCGAACTCGTACGTGCGCGCGCGCGTGCGCATCGACGGCACGCCTGAGATGTGCGGCGGCCTGAGGGTCTCGATCCCCGTGGACGGCGAGTACGGGCAGTTCGAGTATCTGAGCTGGGCCTGCAAGTTCTTCATCGACGCGAACATCCTTGAGCAGGAGCTCAGCGCACCGGCTGCCGCGGGTGCCTAGCGCCGCACCGCCCCCTGCTCTCTCGCATCGCGACGGAGCAGGGGGCGCGCCCACCGTCATCATCGTAGGCGCAGAGCCCCGAAAGATCGTCACGATCGCGCGCTCGCTGCATCGCGCCGGGGTGCGCTGCATCGTCGCGACGCCGAGCGGGCAGCCGTTGCGCGTGTCCTCGCGCGCGTTCGCGGGCGTGGTGCGGCTGCGCGGCGACACCCCGGACTCCGCCAGCATGCTCGCGCGTCTCGCACGCAGTGAAAACGCGCGGTGGGTCGTGCCGACGAGCGACACGTCGCTGCAGCTCGTCTGCGCGGCGTACGACGAGCTCGCGCCCTTCTGCGCGGTGGGCGCGCCGCCACCAGCGATCGTGCAACGAGTGCTCGACAAGGCGGTCACGCTCTCGATCGCGCAGCAATGCGGCGTTCCCGTGCCGACGTCGGTGAAGATCCCGCGCGCCACGGACCTCGAGACCGCGCTCGCGACGATGCGCTTTCCCATCATCGCGAAGCCCGGCGACAAGAGCCGCAAGAGCGCGCACGACTTCAAGACGCGCACCTTCGCGAGCGCGGACGAACTGCGCGCTGTGTTCGCGACGCAGACGCGCTTCGGCGAAGGACTGCTCTTCCAGTCGTACCATGGCGGCCAGGGCGTCGGCATCGAGCTGCTGCTCTCGAAGGGCGAAATCGTGACGGCGTTTCAGCATCGGCGACTCTCCGAGAATCCGCCGTCGGGCGGTGTCGCCGTCGTCGCCATCGCCGAGGCGGTGGATCCAAAGCTTCTCGACTACTCGGCGCGGCTCCTGCGCGCGCTCGAGTGGGACGGCGTCGCGATGGTCGAGTTCCGCCACGACAGCGCGACCGGCGAGACGGCGCTCATGGAGGTGAACGGCCGGTTCTGGGGCTCGCTGCCGCTCAACACCGTGGCCGGCATCGACTTTCCGCTGTACGCATGGCAGCTCTCGCAGGGGATCACCCCTGCCCCGCCATCGTCGTATCCAATCGGACTGCGCGTACGCTGGACCGCGGGCGCGCTCGAGCGCGCGGGCCACGTGTTCGCCGAGCTCCCCGATGATCGGATCTCCTTCGGCAACGCGCTGCGCCAGCTTGGCGCGGACTTCGCTCCCGGCGTAAAGTCCGCGACGTGGTCGTGGAGCGACCCACTGCCCGCCATTCAGGAGGTGGCGACGGTGTTGAAGCGCTGGCTCAAGGACGCGGTGAAATTCGTGCTGCGCGCGATCATCCCGAGCTCGCTCCTCGCGATCGTGAAAGACTCGCGCCTGCTCGCGGCCGATCGTCGCGCGACGTACATGAAGCGGCGATTCCTCCGCACCGTGGGCGTGAACAGCGCGGTGTCGCTGCCGCCGCACATCGAGTCGGTGATCTTCGTGTGCCACGGCAACATCATGCGCAGCGCCGCTGCCGCAGGATTCCTGCGCGACGAGCTGCGCGCAGCCGGGATCTCGAACGTGCGCGTCGCGTCGGCGGGCACGCACGCGCACGACGGTCGCCCGGCGGACGCGCGAGCGCAGGACGCCGCGAGACAGCTCGGACTCTCGCTGCGCGAGCACGCCGCCGCGCGCCTCACGAAGAAGATGGTGGCGGACAACGATGTGATCTTCGCGATGGACGAGCTCAACTTCGTCAACATTGCCACGACCTTTCCGGAATCGCGCGCAAAGCTGCTGCTCTTTGGCGGCATCAGCGCATCGGGCTCATATCGCGCGCACGAGATCGCCGATCCGTACATGACGTCAGCGAATGAAGTGGCCGCGACGATCGCGCTGATCAAGGGCTACGTCGCGCAGCTCGCGCAGGCGCTTCGCGCGTCGCGCACGAGCGAATCGAGCGCGAGCGCTCCGGCGCCAGCGCCCGGGCACGGCGTGGGCGCCTGACGGTGAGCGCCACATTCGCCGCGCGCGTCGCAAGCGACGATGCGATCGAGCGCGCCTCGCTCACCGATGCCGACAATCCGTTCCTCACCGCGCGCTACCTGCAATCGCAGCGATCGCTAGGCCGCGAAGGTTGGTTGCTGTCCGTCGAGAATGCGGGAACGATGGAAGCCGCATCGCTCTGCTTTCTCGAGCGTGGACGAATTCGTCGTACGCTCACGATTCCATCGGCGCCGCCGGTGCCCGTCGAGTCGCCGTTCTGGACCGGCGTGCGCGCGTACGTCGCGGAGCACGGCGTCACCGATCTCGAAATTTCCACCTTCGCTTCGCCCGAGTCGCGAATTCCCGAGTGGCCTGGCGAGATCGAGCGCATCGATCGCACCGAGTTCGCGATGGTGCTCCGCGATGTCGATCTGCTCTCGCGCGTGTCGAAGAGTCATCGCGAGCGAGTGTCGAAGGGACGACGCAAGGGGCTCGTCGTGCGACGCGAGTCGTCGGCGCAAGCCATCGATGCGCACGTCGCGCTGCACATCAACTCGATGGATCGTCGCAAATCGCGCGGCGAAAATGTGTCGCTTGCCTTCGAGCGCGAGGGCTCAGCAGCCCTGCTCGCCTCCGGTGCCGGCGAGCTCTACCAGGCGATGCTCGGCGACCACGTGGCATCATCCCTGCTAGTACTTCGGTCGAAGACAGGCGCCTATTCGGAGTCTTCCGGCAATTCGAAGGAAGGAATGGGCATCGGCGCCTCGCATTTTCTGCGATATGAGACCGCCGTCACACTGCAGAGTGAGGGAATAGAGATTTTTTATCTTGGTGGCGCCCGCCCGAGTGAGGAAGGACTGCGCGCCTTCAAGGCGGGGTTTGGCACCACTCCCATCGACACACAGTCCGTGGTCGCGTACCTGGGGGGACCACTGCGGCACAAACTTTCGGCAGTGATTCAGCGAGTACGCTCTGGCTCGAGGTCGAGTGAGACACCGTGAGCATGCTACTCCATGTGCTGCGAGCGCGTCACCTTCAACGGCATGAGCCCGACCGCTCGGATGTGCTGCGCCGGGTGGTGCGACGGCTCGCATCCAGGCGCGCCCCCTCCGTGTACTCGACGCTCTGGACCGACGCGGTTTATGGATGGGGAAACGAGAAGTGGTCGGCAGACGAGATTTATCTCGCCGAGGTGATTCGATCGGCCGAGACGACGGATGGATCGATTTTGGAATGCGGATCGGGACTCACGACGCTGCTCATGAGCGCAGTTGCGGGGCGACGCGGCCTGCAGGTGCACGCGCTCGAGCACGACGCGACATGGCACGCACGCGTGCAGCGGGCGATTCTCGATATGGGCGGGACCACGACGACGGTGCATCTGGCATCTCTGCGCAACTTCGGCGACTACGACTGGTACGATGCACCGCTCGAGCACATTCCGAGCGACATTTCCCTGGTCGTGTGCGATGGGCCGCCGGGGTCGACGCATGGAGGGCGAAGCGGGATGCTGCCGCGTATGCGCGACAAGCTGGCTCCGCACTGCACCATTCTGCTCGATGATGTGTGCCGTCCGGAGGAGCGAGAGCTGGCGCTCGACTGGAGCCGGAACAGTGGGACCGTGCCGCAAATGAAGGAATCGAAGCACGACTTTGCGCGAGTGACGTTGTAGGAGCTGCGAGCCAGCGTTCGCTACCTCACCGGTGCAAACAGGAGAATGAGACACGACTGTCGATCGAATGATCAGTTACGCGTAGAGTAGAGAGGGAGAGCCGTTGAAGGAAAGTGATGCGAAGAGTTTTGCCGATGTCGAAGTCGAGCTACCGGTCGTAAAATCCGCCGACGCGGATTCGTCACTGCGGTATGTCGTCATCGTCGGAGAGAAACCCATAATGTCGGCGCCGACGCTGACCTTGTCGAAAGCCCTCGCGCGAGTGGGCGTGAAAGTTCGCTTCGCCGATGCGAACGCGCTGCAACGGGCTCCATGGGTTCGATTGCTACGCTCGGCGAGAGCCGTCCTGCTCCTCTCCTACGCCGAGGTGAGTGGATACGTACTCAGTCAGCTCGCGACCGCGGTGGCGGTGGGAGTTCCCGTCGTCCGCTGGTGGGTGGGCACCGACGTGCTCAACGTCATTTCCCGCGACAGTCTTCAGCGCAATGCCGCACGCGTCGACCGTATCGTCTCGACGAACGTCGCGGCCGCTCCCCACCTCGTCGACGAATTGGAGACAGTGGGCATTCGCGCGCAGTTCGTTCCGTCGGTCATCGATGCAGACATCTCGGGGAGCGCGGTGATGGATTGGACCGGCGCCACGCGGCCCGTTCTCGTCTACATGCCGGAGAGCAGAAAGGAGTTCTTCGGCATCGACATCATCGAGCCGGTGATTGCCTCCAATCCCGATCTGCAATTCCTCATCGTGGCCGACGGTTCGCATTCGCTCGCCTTCTACCCCAATGTCGAGAGCTTCGGCTGGGTGTCGAACATGCGGCATCTGTACGAGCAGGCTGGGTGCATTCTGCGCATCACTGCGCACGATGGACTTCCGCGGATGCTCATCGAATCGATGGTGCGTGGCGCGTACGCGATCTACTCCTGGCCACTCCCCGGCTGCTGGGAGGCGCACACGAGCGAAGAGATCAACGACGCACTCGCGAGGTATCGCGATGCCACCTCGCCGAACATGGAGGGACGGCGCGCCATGCTGCAAATGCTGAAGGATCGACCGGACCTGCAGATGTCGAACGTGATCGCCGAGGCATCGACGCCGTTGAAGCAGCGGATTGTCGGGGCGAAGCTCGCGGTGCAATTCAAGTTTCTCGCAGAGCGGCCCGTCTAGTGGAGTGACGGCTACGAAAACTCCGATCCGCGCCGCGTGAGTCGGCCGCGGGCGATGCTCGCGCGCTTGAGATCGCGAATCCATTCGTTCGGGCGGCCGCGCGCCTTTCCGATGCGAAAGCGCAGCTCCGATGCGATCGCTTCACGCCACAGCCACCGCGGACGTCCCCAGAGCATGCGTGTGCCCGGCGGCGCATCAATCGGCATCGACGCGCCCTGTCCCACGAAATACCACCGGATGAAGTCCGTGGTCATCTGCTTTGGCTGGATGCAATGCTCGACACGCGCGCTCTCCACCCATCTTCCCTCGTGACCGTTGGCGAAAAGCTTGAGAATGAGCTCCGTCTCGGAGCCGTTGATCCGCGATTTACCTCGGGGGCCGAGCGTCGGATCGAACGGCCACTTTCGCAGCACGCGCATGGCGAAGGCCATGTTCGCGCCGAAGGGAAAGAAGTTCTGGCTCAGTCGCTCCCCTCGTCCGCGCGACTCGAGGCGGCCGTACGCGGATGCGACTTCGGGGAGCACACGCTCGAGCCAGGGCGGCGGCGCGCTGGTGAATCGGGGCTGGATCGGCCCGCCGAAGACGTCCGCGCCGGGATGGGCGGCGAATGCCGACGCGTAGGCGCAGAGCCAGTGCGTCACTGGTAGCGTGTCGTCGTCTGTGAAAATGATGTAGTCGCCGCGAGCGGCGTCGACCGCGGCGTTGCGAGCGAAGTTGACGCCCGGTCGCCGCTCGGAGAGCGCGCGCAGCGGCAGACGCGATGCGTACTCCTCGAGCACCGCAGCCGTGTCATCGCTGCAGTTGTTCTGCACCACGATCAATTCCCACTCGAAACCGTCGGCCACCACCAGGCGCGTCAACGCCTCCAGGGTTTGCCGAAGCATCGCTGCGCGGTTGTGCGTGGGGACGGCTACCGTGAGCATGCGCAATTGATCGGTGTGGCTGTTGTTTGGCGCAAGAGGAGCGCGCCGGCTCGAAGCTACCTCAGAATCCCCGGGTCTGCACGCACACTCTCGAGCACGCGGCCATTGTGCCGACGCTCCTCGAGGCGCAGGTCGACGAAGGACTCTCCCTTTACACGCGGGTCATCGGCAACCGTCACGATGATGCCGCGACTCTTGTAGTCGTGATATCCCCCACCCCACTCGCCCACGTGATAGCCAATCTCGTAGACGCCCGCCGGAAGGTTGAAGGCCATGCTCCACTCCACGCTCGCTGTCTCGCCGGCATTGATGCGCAGTGAATGCCCGAGCATGCGCGCATAGGTCGTGTCGAGGACCGTCTTGCCGCCTCGGTTCACGAAAAAGCCCGGCGTGAGCTCGCTGTTCGCCTTGGCCTCGAAGGTGTGCCTGAAGACGACTCGCGCGCCCGGCGCGACCACGAGCTCGGATCCGATGCTCGAGGAGAACTCGACGGTCGTGACGCGCGGCTCGGCGAGCAGCTCCGGCTTCCAGCGCCCGCCGCTGTTGTAGTACTCCGCCACCACCTTATTCAACTCGCCCTTGGCGAGCACCTTGCCGCGGTCGAGCAGCAGCGCCGAGTTACAAAGGGAGAGCACCGCGTCCATGTTGTGCGAGACGAAGATCACCGTTGTGCCGTTCTGCAGCAGGTCCTGCATCCAGCGAATGCACTTTCCCTGGAAGGTGTAGTCGCCAACGGACAGGACCTCGTCGACGATCAGAATCTCCGGCTCGAGATGCGCGGCGATCGAGAAGCCGAGACGCGCGTTCATCCCCGAGCTATAGCGCTTGACCGGCGTGTCGATGAACTCGCCGATCCCCGAGAACTCGACGATCGCATCGAAGCGCTTCTCGATGTCCTTGCGCTTCATTCCGATGATCGAACCGTTGAGATAGATGTTCTCGCGGCCGGTCAGGTCGGTATGAAAGCCGGCCGTCACTTCGATGAGCGCGCCGATGCGGCCGTGCGTGACGTAGCTGCCGAGCGTCGGGCGGAGGAGCCTCGTGAGAATCTTGAGCAGCGTCGACTTGCCGGCGCCGTTGTGCCCGATGATCCCAAGCGCGTCACCGCGCTTCACATCGAACGACACATCGCGAAGGGCCCAGAAATCTCCCGCCTCCAGCTGATCGGCCGGCGGCGCGCCGTGCAGGATCCGCCGCGCGACGGCCGGCACCAGATCGCGCAGGCTGTCGTGCCGCTCACCGCGGCGAAACTTCTTCCACACCTCGTCCATGCTGATTGCGACGTCGCTCATCTAATCCTCAGACGTATTCGGCGAAGAGATGCTGCAGCCGACGGAACATCACCGCCGAGCCGATCACGCCCGCCACTGAGATGACGGCGGAGTAGGCCAGCTCCCATGGATCCCACGCCACGCGCGGCACGCCCTTCACCACGACCGTGAGCGGCTCGAGCAGATTGTGCCCCTCCACCACTGAGAGCCGCAGCCCCTCGAGAATTCCGGTGAGCGGATTGAGCATCGCGAGGTACGCGCCCTTCGGCCCGAGCATCGCGGGCTCGAAGAAGATCGGCGTGAAGAAAATGCCGAACATGAGTACCACCTGCACGATGTACTTCACGTCACGGAAGAAGAGATTCGCGCAGCTCAGAAAAAGCGAGACGCCCGTGGTGAAGAGGACGAGCAGCAGGAGCAACAACGGCACCCACGCCAGGCTCGGGTGGATGCGCACGCCGAGGAACGGGAGGATGATGACGAGGGTGATGATTCCGATCGACGAGTCGAACGACTGCGCGCCCACGGAAGACAGCGGGAGCACCTCGCGCGGGAAGTAAATCTTGGTGACGAGGTTTGCGTTGCCGACGAGACTCGCGGTGGCGAAGCCGAGCGCGCCCACGAAGAAGGCCCAGCCCACGCCTTTGACCGCGATGTTGGCGATGTCGCTCGGGCGTAGCGTGGCGCCCGAGATCTGCGCCATGGCGTAGCGGACGATGAGTCCGGAGAGGACGATGAGGCACGGCATGAAGACCGCCCAGAGGAAGCCCATGGCCGCCTGCTTGTAGCGGAGCTTGATGTCGCGCCGGGTGAGCTGCTCGAGCAGCTCACGGTGCTCCCAAACCTCGATTGAAGCGCTTTTCAGATCTGCGAACATTCACGTGTGATGAGAGTCCGTCGCGTGGCGGCGGGCTGACGGGACAGGCACGATGGACGGGCCAGCCCTGTCATGCGAGAAATATACCGGCCGCGCCCCCTCTTTTGGCCGATCCGGTGCCTCAGCTTTTGCCAGCGCTGCCGGGAACCAGGCGGCTGCGAGGCACAAACGCCTTGAGATAGCCCAGAAGCGCCGCGAGGGTGGGACGGGAGCGCCAGCTATCGAGGAAGGAGCGGCGCGCACTCGCGTCCTGCCCCGCGCACCACTGCGCATAGGCGACGTGGAACTGGAGCTCGCCGATGTTCCGCTCGGCCGCCAAGATCTCGGTCCGCGACATACGCGGCCGCAGCCGGGCGAGGTGTTTGCGACGCACTACAATGCCGTCGATGCGCGTCGACACCGGGTCCGTGGCGGTGATGCTCTGCAGGTGCTTTCGAACCAGCGTCTGCACCTCGTCGACGTACGCGAACTGCGTGCGCTCGGCCAGGCGGAACCAGAGGTCCACGTCCTCGAAGCGGACGATGGATTCGTCGAACCACGGCGTCTCCTCGGCGAGCAGGCTTCGCTCGAAGGTGACGGTGGAGGTGTTCACGGCGATGTAGAGGAGGAGGTACGCCGGAAATTGCGGCGCGCAGAGATAGTTGACTTCGTCAACCTTTTTTAGGTAGGCGGCGGCCGCGGTCACGAACGAGGCGGCGGCGAGTTGTCCCTGGGGCGCGAGCTCGCCGGACTCCTCGTAGCGGCGCTGCATGTCGGTGAAGGCGAATCGCGCGCCCGTCAGCGTCATTGCGTTGACGGCGCTTTCGAGGCGGGTCTCGACCGAGACATCATCGGCGTCGAGGAGGGCGATGTAGCGACCGCGCGCGGCGCGCATGGCCTCGTTGCGCGGGATGGACGGGCGGCCGGAGGGCTGCGCTCGCACTATCACGCGGACGCGAGGATCGCGTGCGGCGCGATCGCGCGCGACGGCGACTGAGTCGTCCGTCGAGCCGTCGTCGACGACGATGATCTCGATCTCGCGCACCGTCTGCGCGCGCATCGAGTCGATCGCGTCGCCGAGATACGGGCCGGAGTTGTAGGCGGGGATGATGACGGAGACGAGCGGAGGCGTCGAGGAGGGTGCGTTCGGCGCGGGCGATTCGGTCGTCACGATTGAGAATCCATTCCTGGCGAAAGTGCCCCCGGGGTGACTCGAACACCCGGCCAACGGTTTAGGAAACCGCTGCTCTATCCACCTGAGCTACGGGGGCGACGGATGGAAGTTACGCGGGGCGAGGCGGCGCCGGAATCTCTCCCCTGCCTTTCACCCGGGCGGCTGGAGGCCGGGAGCGCGTTCGCGTCCGCATTGAGTTCGGAACGAGAGCATTTCTATTGGTCCGTGCGCGCCGGTCGCCCCCCTCGCTCCGTTTTGTCCTACAGCAAATTCGCCGTCCGCGCCACAATGTGTCGCGCGAGGCCATCGACGGAACAATCAATCGGCTGATGAGACGTCTATCCATCGCGAGTAGTTGGGGACAGCGCTTTCGGCGCGCCGTCTCAGCTCACGGAAGCAACGCCACGGACGGAACGCCGGGCCACGTGCTCGCGTCGAATGATGTCCCCGCGCGCAGCACGATCGAAGCGCTCGTTCATGAGCTCCCCGATGCCGTCATCGTTCTCGACGCGTCCTGGCACATCACCCTCTTCAACGTCTGCGCGGAGGAGATGTTTGGCTATGCGCCGAACGAAGTGATCGGGCGGCACATCGATCTCCTTCTCCCCGATGCGATCGGCGAGCTCCCATGGACATCGCCGCTTCTGGCGTTCCTGCGCGGCGAAGATCGAATGAACCTTCCATCCGCGCGCCTCGCGCTCTACGGTCAGAATTCCGAGGGCGACATATTCTCGGTGGACGCGAGCATCGCCCGCGCGACCGCATTCCACGGGTCCGAATTTCTGATCGTACTTCGGAACACCGAAACATCATCTCGCTCCGAGGGATTGCTGCGCGAATGCGAAGAACGCTTTCGCATCGCGTTCGAGTCGGATACGATCGCCTTTGCGATCACCGAATTATCCGGGCGCCTTCGCTCGGTGAACGAATGCCTCTGCAGCCTCCTCGGCTACACCAAGGAGGAGCTCCTCGGGATTTCATTTCAGGCGATCACGCTCCCGGAAGATCTGCCGAGCGACAAGGCGCTCGTGCAGCGCCTCGTGTCCGGTGAGATTGATCGATATCGAGTCGAGAAACGCTACATCCACAAGCTCGGACATGTCGTGTGGGCGGTGCTGTCGGTATCGCTCGTGCGCGACAGCTGGGGGGCGCCGCTGTACTTCGTGGCGCACGCGACGGACATCACCTCGCTCAAGAACACGCAGCAGGCGCTCGCCGAGCATGCGGCAGAGCTTGAGCGCTCGAACGCGGAGCTCGAGCACTTCGCGGCGGTGGCGTCGCACGACTTGCAGGCGCCGCTGCGCACCGTCGCGAGCTACACACAGCTGCTGTCGGAGCGCTATCAGTCGCAGATCGATGATCGCGCGGACCGGTGGATCGCCTTCATTGTCAGCGGCGTCGACCAGATGAAGCGGCTCATCGACGGACTGCTGTCGCTTGCACGTGTGCGGACGGAAGGAGCGGAGTTTCACACCGTGGACACGACGGCGATCGTCGACGCGGTCTGGATGGATCTGAGTGCGCAGCCAACCGCGCGCGGCGCGCAGCTCATGCATGGAACGCTGCCAGCGGTCACCGCGGACGCCGGGCAGATGCGGCAGCTCTTCGCGAATCTCCTGAGCAACGCGATCCGCTACCGGCGCTTCGATGTGCCGCTGCGGATCGATGTCAGCGCCGAACAACGCAAGGTGGACGGGCGCGGCGAGTGGGAATTCACGGTCGCGGACAATGGCATCGGGCTCGACATGATCCACTCGCGACGCATCTTCGAGATCTTCCAGCGCGTCGCGCCCAATGTCGACCAGTCGGGCACGGGAATCGGCCTTGCCGTGTGCGAGCGCATCGTGGGGCGGCACGGCGGTCGAATCTGGGTGGACGCGGAGCCCGGACGGGGCGCGCGCTTTCACTTCACGCTCGCCGAGGAGACGTCGTAGGAGGTGAAGCGGGCCCGCGATCGAGCCGTTGACTTCGTGATGACTTCGTACTGAAGCATACCGACGGCTGGCTATTGCGCGGCTGGGCCCTCGTACCGTACCAATACCACGGTACCCTCGAGGAGACGCTCAGATGCTGGTGGATTCGGCAGACGACACGCTCATCGCTCTCCTCGTCGAAGACAACCTGGCCGACGCCGAGCTGATCGCACTGAGCCTCGCGCCATCCACCCACGTGCCGAGTCGCGGCTACGTTCGACTCGTGCACGTCACCTCCGCGAGCGCCGCCTACTCCGTGCTGCGCCATTCGCAGGTGAAGGTGGTGATTCTCGATCTGTCGCTCCCGGATGCGACCGGACTCGAAGCGATTCATCGGATCAGGCAAGTCGCTCCGAACGTGCCCATCATCGTGTTGACGGGGACGTCCAGCCAGAGTACCGCGCTCGAAGCGCTGCGAGCGGGCGCGCAGGACTACGTGCTCAAGCCCCCGCCCGACGGCGCGACGATGCAGCGCATTCTCTACTACGCCCTGCAACGACAAGAGCTACTGCAGGAGCTCGATGCGGCGGTCAAAACCTCCGAGATGGTCGCACGGCGCTGGCGCATTCTCGCCGAGGTGGGACGAGCGCTCGCGGACGCGACCAATCGCGAGGCGTCGATTCGCAGGGTAGTCGAGCTCCTCGTTCCCGCCGCAGCCGATTGCGCGGTGATCTTTCTCGCGTCCGACGCGGACGCGCTGTCGCATCTCGAGGTCCGACACATCGACGAAGAGCGGGCCATCGTGCTGCGCGAACGGATGCGCGAGTTGCTCGGCGCTCCGGACGCTCGCGTGAAGCTCGAAGAGAACGCTGGCTCCAAGCGCTTGAGCAATACGGTACTCGACGAGGCACTGCAGACCGTGTTCGTCTCGCTCGGCGTCGCCACGGGCACGGCGCTCCCACTTCACTTCGGCGGGCGCCTCAAGGGATTCCTGCTCATGGTCGCGTCGTCGGATCGCAGCGACGCCGCCGTGGATGTCGAATTCGGACGGTCGCTCGCCGATCGCATCGGCGTGGCACTGCACCAGGCCTTTCTCATGCGGCAGGCGCAGATGCTGGCAGCGGCGCGCGATCGCGCGGTTGGCATCGTCTCACACGATCTTGGCAATTCTCTGACAACGATCGAGATCTGTGCGGAAGCGCTCCTCGATCCGACGCCTCCGCCCGCGAGCGGCGTGCTAAACATGGCGGAGCTAATACAGCGCACGGTGAAATGGATGCGGCGCATCGCATCCGATCTCCTCGACAAGTCTGGCGTCGACACCGGGCTGTTGACACTCGACCGCATTCCCACCAACGTGTCGGAGCTTCTGCTGTCGGCCCAGTCGATGTTCGCTCCGACAGCCGAGGAAAAAGCGGTCGCGCTCATCGTCGAGCAGGCTGACGATCTGCCACTCGTGGATGCCGATCCCGACCGGCTCATGCAGATCCTGTCGAATCTGCTCGGCAACGCGATCAAGTTCACGCCGTCCGGCGGACGAGTGGTGCTCGCGGCTCGCCGAATCGACGAGCGATCGCCGAGCGCGACGAACGACGAAGCGGAAGGCGGGCGCGGACATCTGCTCGTGGAGCACGGCGTGCAGTTCTCCGTGAGCGATACGGGAACCGGCATCAAGGCAGAGGATCTCTCGCACGTGTTCGACTGGTTCTGGCACGCGCCGCATCCCAATCGCGGCGGCAAGGGGTTCGGCCTCGCGATCGCGAAGGAGCTGGTGGAGGCGCATCGGCAATCGCTGCACGTCGAAAGCACGATCGGTCAAGGTTCGACTTTTTGGTTCACGATGCCAGCGGCCACCCCAGCGATGTAGTCGGTCGGGGAGGCTCTGGACCAACGGAGGATCTCCATGAAAGCCAAACTCGAACTGGACGACGACGCGTCCGACGCGATCGCCACCGATCTCGCCCGCAGACTCGCGACGCTCGGCGCGTCGCTCGTGGCCCAGCCACACATGCGGCGCGGCATTCCCATGCACAACGAGCCGATTCGCGTGTTGCTCGCCGACGATCACACGATGGTTCGCGAGGGATTTCGCGTGCTCCTGCGAACCGCGCCGGACATTCACGTGGTGGGCGAAGCATCGAGTGGTGCCGCGGCCGTGGAGCTCGCGAGGCGCCTGAACCCCGATGTCGCCGTGCTCGACCTCGACATGCCGGGAAGCGACGGCGCATTCGCGCTTCGCGAGATCACGCGGTCGATGATGAGCGTGCGCGTGCTCATTCTGACGATGCACGCGGAAGACAGCGGAATGCTCACGCTGCTCGAGGGCGGCGCGCGCGGCTACCTCACGAAGGAAGCCGCGTCACGCGATCTCGTCGATGCCATTCGCGTGATCGCGTCTGGCGAGATCTACGTGCGCCCGTCGACGGCACGGCTGCTGGCTTCGGCCGTCGTGCCACAGCGCGCCGCGAAAACGACGCTTGGCCGCTATCAAATGCTCAGTGAGCGGGAGAAAACCGTGCTCTGCATGGTGGCGCAGGGATTCAGCGGCGTGGAGATCTCGCGCGAGCTCGCAATCAGCACGAAGACGGTAGATGCGTACAAGCGCCGCGTGGAGGAGAAGCTCGGACTGGCGCACCGCACCCACTACGTGCGATTCGCGATCGACGCGGGCATACTCGGCCCGCCGCGCTGAAGCCGTCAGCCACTTCGCGGTAGCTCGAGCGTGAAGACGGAGCCCTTCCCCTTCACGCTCTCTGCATACAGGCGCCCGTGCATTGCCTCGGCGAACTGGCGGCTGATCGCGAGTCCGAGTCCCGTGCCTTCCGCCATCCTCGAGTCCAACTCTCTCAACTGCACGAAGGGCTCGAACACGCGCTCGATCTCGACTCTCGGGATGCCGCATCCGCTGTCGCGCACGCGGGTGCGCACCACGCGGTCGTCGCCTGTGAAATCGATCTCGATTTTCCCCCTCGGCTCAGTGAACTTGGTGGAGTTGGTGAGCAGGTTCACGAGTATCTGCTGCACCTTGTCGCCGTCGGCGAGCACCCAGGGCTCGCGTTCCGGCTTGCGCTTCTTGTACCGCAGGTGCTTGACCTGCATCAGCGGACGCACGACATGCTCGACCGATTCGAGCATGTCCAGGATCGACACGACGGCTGGCTCGTACACGACGTGCCCCGCGTCGAGCTTCATGAAGGTGAGCACGTTGTTGACGAGACGCATGAGATAGCGCTCGTTGTGGCGGATGCGCGCGAGATCCGAGCGCTGGGGTCCCGTGAGCGGGCCGTGAACTCCCATCTCCAGTATCTCGACGTAGCCTGCGATCGCATTAAGCGGCGTGCGAAGCTCGTGACTCAGACAGGTGAGATGCTGCGACTTGTCCCGGCTCCTGCGCTCGGCTTCCGCGTGCGCCGCACTCGTGCGCACGAAGAGCTGCTCGCGCTCCGCCTCCGCCCGGCGCCGCTGCAGCGCCACGGTGAGCAGGTTCGCGATGGACTGCAGGAAGTGCGCGTCGTTCGTGGTGAAGACGCGGTGCGATCGACTGTGCGCTCCGAGCACGCCGAACGGCCGCTCGACACCGTGCAGGACGACGGTGATGCTGCTGACCATCCCCGCGTCACGGCACATCTGCGATGCCTCGAACCTCGTCTCCGTCCGCACGTCCTGAACGATCACCGGCACTCCTGCGAGCAGCGTGTAGCCGGGCTGCGTCGACGGATCGCTTCGCACGTGCGCCGCGCCGATGTTGCTGGAGTCCCACCCAACGCCAGCGCTGAGGGAGAGGGATTCGCCGTCCGGTGCCAGCTCGAGCAGCTCGCTGCAGTCGGCATCGAGCGCCTCGCACACGGTTCGCACTCCTTCGTGCAATAGATCGCCGAGTGGGACATCCGTCAGCGCCTCCTGACTCAATCGCGCGATGGCATCCTGCTGGTTCACGCGAGCGCGCAGGCTGCCGACCACCTCTTCGTGTTCAAGCAGAAGCGTTGCCTGGCGAAGCGCGGTCGCGATCTCGTTCGCGGTCGCCTGCATGAGCTGCGTTTCCAGCTTCGTGGGAAAATCGGCGCGTAGCGAGCCCACGCCGAATCGCCCCAGCTCGCCCCGCATGCCGATCGGATAGCTCACGAATCGAAGCGCCTCCAGCGCATCGGCGTCGAGAATGACGTCATTCGTGTGGGGCGTGAGATGCCTCTGCATCGGACGAAGCGCGCCGCGCCGCGTCGGTCGCGCGAGCGCGGGCGTGTTGCGCACGTTGCGACCGGCGAGTTGAACGAACACGCGGTCCGAGCGCAGCACGCGCATGAGGAGATCCCGCAGGCTCTCCGCGATCGTGTCGGGCATCCGGTCCGCCCACCGCGCCGGCACCGCCGATAGGCTCACGAGGTCGCGCACGCACGACCGCAGCGCGCCCGGGTCGTCGATCGCATCTCCTGTCCACACGATCTCCGTCATGAGCCGATGCGCCGCGCCCCCGCGCGCTTCACGCTAATGACCTCCCGCTTGCCATCCGCGCGCACTACCTCGAATGCATCGACGAAGCCATCTGGCTCCTCGATCACCCACACCGCTTCCGGGTTGTAGTCGCGATGATCGCCGGTCTGCGTCTCGATCTCGAGCACATTCGTGCGCTCCTCGTACGTGATTCCCTGCAGACGCGTCCCGGCCGCGACGACCTGATCGCCGAGCTCCGGCTCGATCAACTCGATGGCCACTACTTCCGGTGACGTGTCGCGCAGAAAGCGCTTCGTGAACTCGTCGAAGTATTCGTGCAGCTGCTCGCGCGGAATTCGCTTTGTCTGCGACATGCTCAAGGCCCCGCTCATGCTGGAGGGTGCAACGCGCACGCGGAATGCGACGATCGATGTGAGTCTCGTCGCCACTGTGTAACGAAGACTAGAGCGCGGCACATGAGCCGCCGTCAGGACTATGCCACCATGTCATTCGTGAAACCCCGGCACAAACGACGCGAACGCCCAATCGACCAACGCATCATCCGAGAGGCCGTCGACCACGAGCACGAGCATGAGCGGGCGCCCGACGCCGGAGCGTGTCACGAACGCCGCAAGCGCGAGCGCGGGAACGGCGGGCACGACTGGCCGCGATGCACCGAGCTCGAGTCGCGACAGCCAGCGCGGCAGCGATCGGCAGTCGCGCTCACGCTGGAGAGGGCGAGTTCAAAACTGCCCACTGCGTGGACGAATCAAACCAGTGAAGACGAATCGAACCTGGCGCGGGGCGAGGTCCGCGCACCGAGATGAAGCAAGTTCTTACATGATTCGATTCGTTTTCAATTGGTCCGATTCGTGTTCGCAGTGAGCAGTAACTATCTCACCGAACCCGCCTCGTCATGTACACCGGCTGCTCCGCGGGCGCGGTGAACGCACACGCACGATAGAAATTCACCGCGGCCACGTTGTCGGCGCAGACCCACACTTCGCCGACACCGTTCGTGCGCATCCAACCCTCCATGTGATCGAGCAGCAGTCGCCCGACGCCGCGCCTGCGCCACTCGCTGCGAACACCGATCTCGTACAGCAGGAGCTCCTGCTCATCACTGGAGCGGAGCGGCACCACGAGACAGTAGAGAAATCCGGCGACGTGGCCGTCCTCGCGCGCAACCCAGAAGAGCACCGCGGGGTCGGCGAGAAATCGTCGGGCCGCTTGTGGCGATAGTGGCTCCAGCGGCTCACCGCGCCCTTCGAGATCGTACTCTGGATCCCTGAGCGCGAGGAGCTCGAGGGTCGCTATGTCGTCGGGACCGAGAAGCTTGCAGGCTAGGCTCATGCGCGATGCTACGCGCTGGACCCCTGCTTCGCTACCGTGTCGTAAATTCGGACCACCCGCTCGGCAGCCGCCACGGGCGCATGCTGCGCGCGAATCCGCTCTCGCCCGTTGGCGATCGTGCGCTCGCGAAGCGCGGCATCGGTGAGCAGTCGCTCGATCTGCCGCGCGAGATCCGCCGCATCGCCATCTTTCGCGACGAGTCCCGTGCGCTCGTCGACGACCACCTCCGGGATGCCGCCGGCCGCGGTGCCCACCACCGCACTCCCCGCGAGCAGCGCCTCCGCGAGCACGAGCCCCAACCCCTCGGCCTGCCCGCGCGAGACGAGCGCGGTCACCGTCGCCGCCCCGAATTCCGCGGGGAGCGCGTGTTGCGAGACGAAGGACGACCACGTCACTGCCGCGCCGAGCGCGCGCGCGTCGGCGAGCGCGCGCAACCGGGCCTCCTCGGGCCCTGCCCCGACGATGCGCAGCGCGCATGACACGCCTCGGTTGCGCAAGATCGCGATCGCTTCGATGAGCACGTCCACTCCCTTGGACGCGATGAGATTCCCGGCGTACAGCACGCGCGGAGGCGAAGCCTTCTGCGCGCTCGCCCCGCGCGCGAACAGCTCGATGTCCATGGGCATCGACGTCACCGAGATCTTGTCCGCGACAGCGGGGAGGAAGCGAGCGATGTCGCGCGCGAGAAATTCGGAGGCCGTGGTGATGGCCCCCGCGCGCTCCATCACGGACGCTGCGAGCGCGCGCCAGAACGGCTTCTCGAGCAGGCGTACGTCGGTGCCATGACAGGTGACGACGTATGGCACGCCGAGTCGACTGGCGATCCACCCGCCGGGCATCCACCAGTGCGCGTGCACGACGTCGGGGCGAAAGGTGCGCACCTCGCGCGCGGCGACGGCCCAGAGACGCCCGAGGAACGGCGGGAGCATGAGCGGCGCGAGCAGGGTGGCGCGCATCGGCTCGCGCAACGCGCCAGTGTATCCCACGCGCTCGAGCATGTCGGGCCCGTAGCGCGCGCGCACGATCTCGACGCCGTGCTGCGTCTCGCCCTCCGCCGCCCCTGGCGCGTGCGGCGCGACCACCCGCACCTCGTGCCCGAGCGCGACGATCTCGGCGGCGAGCCGCGCGACGAAGGCCCCGGCCCTGTCGCCATCCCATCGTGGATAGTTGTGCGTGATCGTCAGAATGCGCATGGCGGCGTAGAGAAGGTAGCGCCACCGGGCGGCGTGTTACAGGGTGCCCTGCGCCCCGAGGTCAGAAGCGGAGCAGCGTATGCACGCGATGGTGGCGCATCACCGTCAACCCGGGGAGATCGGCGAGCGCGATCAGCACGCTGCAGCCAACGAGATCCGCACCTGTCAGCGCAATGAGATCACAGGTCGCCTTGAGCGTTCCTCCCGTCGCGAGCACGTCGTCGACGATGAGCACGCGATGTCCCCACTGCAGCGTGTCGCGATGCATCTCGAGCGCGTCCGTTCCGTACTCGAGCGTGTAGTCCACGCGCTCCACGGCGTGCGGCAGCTTCCCCGGCTTTCGCACCGGAATGAAGCCGGCCCCGAGATGCAGCGCGATCGGCGCCGCGAGGATGAAGCCGCGACTTTCGATCCCCACCACGTGCGTGATGCGATCCGCCGCGAAGGGCGCGCTCATCGCCTCCATCGCACGCCGGAACGCAGCGGCATCGGCGAGGAGCGGCGTGATGTCCTTGAAGCTGATCCCGGCCTTCGGAAAATTCGAGATCTCTCGGACGAACGGCTTGAGTGCAGCGTCCATCTCCGCGCGTGCGGCAGCGGTCACGGTGTCACCGGCGAATGACGAAGGGTTTGGGCATCAGGTCCTGCTCGTCGATCGGAAGCTTGCGCACCTCGTGCACGCTCCCGCCGGCGGGTCCGCGGCGCAGCGCCGCGAGCAGCGTCTCGATCTGGCTCGCCTTTCCGAATGCCGCGACCTCGACGCAGCCATCCTCGCGATTGCGAACCCATCCCGCAATGCCGAGCCGCTGCGCGATGGTGCGCGTGAACTCACGAAAGCCGACTCCCTGTACTCTGCCCGTCACCTCGACGTGCGCGAAAACCTCACTCAATGGCGCATGCGGAGCAGAGCCGTGAGCACCGAGGACAAGGCCGCCTCGTCGCTCAGATCGGCGCCCGCGGGCACATCGAGCTCACCATCGCGCACGCGCGCAGCGATCCGCTCGAGCGCATCGGCAACGTCGTGGCCGCGCGGCGCTGCGGAAACCGCCTCGTGGCTGTGCGACGGCGTGAGATCCCAGGGCTCCGACTCCTTGAGCTCCTCGAGCGATTGCACGCTCGCCGGCGTGTCGCGATTCATCCACGGCGGCGCGATGTCGCCGACGGTCGGCGCGGACGCGCGCCTGGGTTCCGGATCGTGCTCCGGCTCCGGCTCGAGCGCCGCCTGCGCGTGCGAGATCGTCGTCGACGGATCGTCCGCCCACTCGAACGGCTGCTCGTCGATCGACGGCTCGGTGCCGAACCGCTCGCTCTCGAGCGCCGACTCGCCCGCGCCCGCCGTTGCCTCGTCGATCGTCGCCTCGGCCTCATCCGCCGCAGCCGGAGCCGCAGCCTCGACGTACGGCAGGTCGGCCTTCGCGAACGGCTCACTCGCCCAGAAGCTGTCGACGTTCATGGCGGGGGGCGGCGGCGCCTGCTCGAATGAGAACTCCGTCGACTCGAGACGCAGCCCGTCGACCTCCGGCGTCTCGCCATCGATGGTCGTCGCCTTGAGGAGACGGTTCGCGTCGTCGTAGCCAATGACCTCGATCGCATGGTCCTCGGCGTCCCTCGACGTTGCGGTGAGCTCGATCTCCTCGTGCACGTACTGCTCGATGTGGAGGCGATCGTCGCTGGAGAGATTGGTGCTGGCCGCAGCATCCGCCGTCATCTCGATCGAGCCATCCGCAGCGCTCGACGCGAGCTCCGACGTCCGCTCGCGCGCCGGGTCGGCGACGGGCGGCGCCGCCCTGTTGGCCACGGGGGTCGCAGGCGAGGATCCCGGCGGCGTGAAGAGCTGCACGGACCGGCGGCGGCCCAGATCGAGCGGTCCAGTCGTGCCCTCGCCGGAGTTCGGACGCGGCGTAAAAAATGGCCGCGCGGCCGTTCGGCGCGGGGGCTTGGGGAGGTCTTCCGGGCTGTCTTCCATCAGCACTCCTGGGGGCGCGGCGGGGGCGTAAGCTCAGCGCCGGCGTGCGCTAATAATAGTAATTGAAGCTGGCGGATCTCGATCAGGAAGGCCAGCCGTACTTCCCTATGAGCGGGACGAATCGCGCCGCCCCAATGTCACGCCGCGCCAACTCTTCTCCCCGCCGCGTAAAGAGTGTCAGAATCTGCTCCTCGCGACCGCCGATCGGGATGAGGAGCCGCCCACCCTCCGCGAGCTGCTCGGCCAGCGGCGTCGGTACTGTCGGAGACCCGGCCGTGACGAGAATGGCGTCGTACGGCGAGTAGTCTCGCCAGCCGAGAGTACCGTCGCCCGCGAGCAACGACACGTTCGACGCGCCGGCCGCGCGGATCGCGTCGCGCGCCTTCGTGACGAGCGTACCGACGCGCTCGATCGAAAAGACCTGGGATGCCAAATGTGACAAAAGAACCGTCTGGTATCCGGAGCCTGTTCCGATCTCTAGCACTCGCTCTTTCCCCGTCAACGCGAGCAGCTCGAGGTAGCGGGCATGCGTGCTCGGCTGAGAGATCGTCTGCCCGTTTCCGATCGGGAGCGCGCTGTCCTCGTACGCACGATGCCGCATCGCCGTTGGCACGAAGAGATGCCGCGGCGTCTGATCGAAGGCGTGGAGCACGGCGAGGTCGCGCACGCCACGCTCCTGCAGCGCTTCGACGAGTCGGCGGCGCCCGCCTGGCTGCTCGCCGCTCACGGCTCGCTCCACCAACGCTTCGAATCGTCGAGCATTTTCAAGTGTGTGAGGTCGAGCGACAGCGGCGTCACCGAGATGTAGCCATCCTCGACAGCGCGGAAATCAGAATCTGCCGGCCCGCTCCAACTCGCCGAGCCCCCACCAATCCAGTAGATCTCGCGCTTGCGAGGATCCTGCATCTTCATCAGCGAGTCCGAGTAGACGCGGCGGCCGAGTCGTGTGAGACGCACGCCGCGAATCTCACTCGCCCGAAGCGCCGGAAGATTCACGTTGAGCAGCGTGTCCTTCGGAATGTCGAGCGCCGTGAGATGCCGGAGCAGCGCATCGACGGTGGATATCTGGTCGGTCAGCAGCTCGGGATCGGCCTTCAGCTCTCCTCCAGCGAACGACAGCGCGATCGCCGGAACGCCGAGTGTGACGCCCTCCATCGCGGCGGCCACGGTGCCGGAGTAGAGCACATCCTCACCCATGTTGTTCCCGTGATTGATCCCGCTGAGCACGAAGTCCGGGCGCACGGGCATGAGCGCCTCGATCGCGAGCATCACGCAATCAGTGGGCGTGCCATCTACCTGCCAGCGTCGCTCGCCGCGCGAGATCGGGCGAATGGGGTGATGCAGGGTGAGCGAGTGGCTCGTGGCGCTCTGCTCGCGGTCCGGGGCAACGACGGTGACGTCGCCGAGCAACTCGGCGGCTGCGATGAGACACTCGAGGCCGTGAGCGAGAATGCCGTCGTCATTCGTGCAGAGAAGACGCATCAGCTCGTGCGCCCCGCGCGATGACGCCAGATTGCGCGCACGACGCGCACGGAGTCATCCCACGCGCGAAAGTGGCTCTCCGCGCCGTACGTGGTCGGCACGCCGACGCTCGCGATGCGATACCCCGCGCGCGCAGCCTCGATGAGGAACTCCGTTTCGTACTCGTAGCGATCGCCCGTGGCGCGCACGGCCTCGAGCACTTCGCGCCGCATCGCGCGATATCCGGATTGCGCGTCCGGGACGTCGACGCCGACGATCGCGCCCACCGCCCTGCTCGCGAGCGCATTCGTGACGCGCCGGCCGAGCGGCATGGTGCCGCGCGTGCGCTCGCGCGCGCCGATGACGACGTCGGCCTCGGCGAGCGCAGCGATCAGCTCGGGCGCGCGTGCAGGATCGTGCTGTCCGTCCGCATCGATGGTGATGACCGATTGCGCCTGCGCGTCCAGCGCTACCGCGAATCCCGCGCGCAGCGCAGCGCCCTTCCCATGATTGACGTCCAGCCGCACGACACGATCGCAGCTCCCCTGCGCCACGCCGTACGTGTGATCCGACGATCCATCGTCCACCGCGATGAGCATCGCGTTCGGCAGTGACGCGCGAAGCCCGAGCGCGACGGACTCGATCGTCGACGCCGCATCGAAGGCGGGAATCACGCAGGCAACGGTCGTCACGAGCGCGATGTCTCCCCGCCGAGAATGTTCATCACCTCGGCCAGCTCCTGCTCGATCGACGCGAGCGTGTGCACGTCGAGCGCGCGGCGCGCGCTGGGCTTCAGCTGTCCCTTCTTGCGATGCTCATCCACCTTCTGCCGTGCGCCGTCGATCGTGTACTTCTCGACGTAGAGCAGGTGCTTCACGAGGACCACCAGCTCCACCTCGCGACGCTGGTAGACGCGATTCCCCGAGCGGTTTTTGGCGGGATTCAAGAACTTGAACTGGCTCTCCCAGTACCGGAGCACGTGCGGCTTGAGTCCCGTGAGGTCGCACACCTCTCCGATCGAGAAAAATTCCTGCACCGGCTCCGCGCTCATGTGTCTCCCTCCGCTCGAAGCTCGCGTCGCATTAGCTCGCCGATGGCGGCGCGGGGTGGTTGATGCTCGAAGAGTATCCGGTAGACTGCACTGACGATCGGCATCTCGATCCCCTCGCGCGCCGCGAGCGCACGCGCACTGTGAGTCGTCATCACTCCCTCCGCCACCGTCTGCCGCTTTGCGAGCGCCTCGTCGAGCGACTCGCCGCGCGCGATCTCGACGCCGAGTGAGCGATTGCGACTCAGCGCGCCCGTGCAGGTGAGCACGAGATCGCCCATTCCCGCGAGGCCGGCGAAGGTCAGCGGCGACGCACCCATCTTCACGCCGAGCCGGGTCATCTCCGCGAGCCCGCGCGTGATGAGCGCCGCGCGCGCGTTGAAGCCCATCCCCAGCCCCTCGGCGATCCCCGTCGCGACCGCGATCACGTTCTTGAGCGCGCCGCCCAGCTCCACGCCGATCACGTCGTCATGCGTGTAGACGCGAAATTCATCGCCCGAAAGCGCGCGCTGCACCTTCGTCGCGGCCGCTGCGCTGCTCGAGGCGGCGACGACCGCCGTCGGCTGCCGCGCCACGACCTCCGCCGCGAAGCTCGGCCCTGACAGCGCCACTACCGCGTGCGCCGGATACTGCTCTGCGAGCACATCGCTCATCACCGCGAGCGTCTCGCGCTCGACACCCTTCGTGGCGACGACGATCGTCGCATCGGCGCCGATCGCGGGCGCCGCGCTGCGCGCGATGCTGCGGAGCACGTGCGACGGCGTCGCGAACAGCACCAGCTCAGCGCCCCGGCACGCGCTCGCGAGATCGGCGTGCGCGACGAGCCCTGGATGCAGCGTCGCGCCGGCCAGAAAGGTCGTGTTCTCGTGCTGCGCGTTCACGGAGGCG
>Ga0207712_10000082_pt1 | contig 113108 bp, 146 predicted proteins | sample KBSS44metaG_FD_184402 | JGI IMG/M metagenome (GOLD analysis project Ga0207712, IMG submission 184402) | Switchgrass rhizosphere microbial communities from Kellogg Biological Station, Michigan, USA - KBS S4-4 metaG (SPAdes) (version 2) | ecosystem: Host-associated > Plants > Roots >...
TCTTGAGCAGCAACAGGAGTTGCCTCAGGTTGAGGCTCTTGAGCAGCAACAGGAGTTGCCTCAGGTTGAGGCTCTTGAGCAGCAACAGGAGTTGCCTCAGGTTGAGGCTCTTGAGCAGCAACAGGAGTTGCCTCAGGTTGAGGCTCTTGAGCAGCAACAGGAGAAGGTTCAACTGGAGAGGAAGGCTCACTCACTACTGGCTCAGCCGGAGGTACTGGCTCAGCCGAAGGTACTGGCTCGCTCGCCGCAGCCTCCACTTGGCCGCCAGTAACCTCACCGATAACCTCGGAAACCGCCGCTGGTTCGGTTACTATCTCTAAACTGGCCGAAGGCTCTGGAGAGGGTTCGACCGAAGGTTCGACGGTATTCGAGGGTGGAGGTGGACTCTCTGGTTGAGTTTCTGTTACACCTTCTGACGTGGGCTGACTTGTCTCACTAACTGCCGGTTGATCAATTTCATTGGCCGTAGGCTCGGGCTCGCTAACTACCGACTCAGAAGAGGGTAAAGTAGGTTCGGTAACTTGAGGCTCAGGAGAGGGTAAAGTAGGCTCGGTAACTTGAGGCTCAGGAGAGGGTAAAGTAGGCTCGGTAACTTGAGGCTCAGGAGAGGGTAAAGTAGGCTCGGTAACTTGAGGCTCAGAAGAGGGTAAAGTAGGCTCGGTAACTTGAGGCTCAGAAGAGGGTAAAGTAGGCTCGGTAACTTGAGGCTCAGAAGAGGGTAAAGTAGGCTCGGTAACTTGAGGCTCAGGAGAGGGTAAAGTAGGTTCGGTAACTTGAGGCTCAGAAGAGGGTAAAGTAGGTTCGGTAACTTGAGGCTCAGGAGAGGGTAAAGTAGGTTCGGTAACTTGAGGCTCAGGAGAGGGTAAAGTAGGTTCACTAACTACTGACTCGGGAGAGCTAGGTTCACTAACTACTGACTCGGGAGAGCTAGGTTCACTAACTACTGACTCGGGAGAGCTAGGTTCACTAACTACTGACTCGGGAGAGCTAGGTTCACTAACTACTGACTCGGGAGGGGGCAAAGTAGGCTCGACCAGAATTGGCTCGGGAGTTAAATTTTCGACTATAGGCTCTGGTAAAATATTTTGGCTGGTTGACTGGTCTAGGTCCAAAGTCTCCGGTTCGGTGTCGGTAGCTGGAGGCGACTCAGAAGGAGGTGGAGGGGCCTCTGGTACCACTTCTGATGCCGAAGCCTCCGGTTCCAAAGCCCCAACTATTTTGTCCTCTAACTTTTGGGCCACTTCTTGAACTTTTTCAGCTACGTCCTGGACGGCGTCAGAAACGTGATGAACAACGTCTTGAAGTTTTTCGGCTAACTTGGGAGGGAGGTGTAGACCTCTATCTGCCGAGTCGGCTATTTCAGCGACGCCGCCTTCCACAGAAGGGGCTTCTTCAGCCGAAACTACAGCTACGGGGCCGGTCACAGTTATGTCAGAGTAGGGAGATGACTCTTCTGACTGATCGGCCTTTGGTTCCTCCGATTGAGCGTCGTCGGCCTTCCCTGCGGTCGGTCCCTCCGACGCAGATTCCACCGATACCGATACTGACTCCCCGGCGGGGTCAGACCCCCAATCTTCTTCGTCAGAAGAGGATGCGTCTTCGTCCGACTGGGCAGCCTCGCTTGAAGACGTTTCACTACTAGCAGAAGCTGGTGGGGACTCTGTCGAAAGCGAGTCGCCCGACTCGGACGAGTCATCGGTCGAGTTTGGCTCTTCTTCGGACCCAGAAATATCGCCTATTACTGTGGCCGCCGCAGCAGGCTCAGAAAAGTAAGCTAACAGCACAGCCAGAAATTTAGCCGACGGAAATCTCTTGATGATGAACTCATCGCGACCTCTTACGCACTTAAGTTTGTATGGCCATAACGTTAGTTTCGCTTTGCCAAATGCTATCGTAGCTTTCCCCCTTTCTTTCAAATCGGACTTGGCAAACCCCAAAGCCAGCACATCAATCTCGGAATGGTGAATCTTAGTTCTTAGGGCGTTAGTCAGATCTTTGGATTTGATGATAAGATCATCGGCCCCAGGTGGGTGTGACTGCCTGAGAGAAAAAGTAGCGCTAGAGCTAGGCATTTATTGGTCAAAGATTTTTAGTTGATAAAAGAGGGGCGTTTGATAGGGTTTACCAATAAGTTAATGGATCCAACTGCGGGTGCTCTTACTGATTTTAAAGGACTTTTAGCAAGACTCGGCAACTCGAAAACTACTGATAATACTCCTCGTCTGAACATTTATGATTTTCTGATTCTCAGACGATCAAGAGATGGGAATGAAGTATGGGATAGTTTAGAGTCCCATCACAACGTTTCATGGGCTGGTACCATGGTCAAAAAATTAATAACATTGGGTTGGCCTATATCTAAATATCATCTAATTCCTAAAAAATTTTTGGAAATAACCAAAGAAGAGCGAGAAATAGCGGGAAAGAAATTCAGGCATATTACTACGTTACGAAACGAAAAAGATATTCGAGCTTTATATGAATTACAAGACTATGGAACATCAGAAATAAAAATCAAAACTACGTTGGAAATGCTTTCACCCTCCACCGAACGCCTAATCAAACTTTTATTAGCTTTGGGAGGAGTTGACCTTCTGGCTTACCCAGATCTATTTTCTTCTTATCCCATCCTCCGGAAGGAGGTCGAAACGGCTTCCCTACCATCCGATAAGAAAAAGATGCCCAAAATTACTAATCTTTTGGACCCTTTGCAAATCTTTCCTATCAAGGTATTGGGCTCGGGAACCTACGGGGCCGCTTTTGTAGTATGGATATGGGGGTATGGACGGGCTGTATTGAAGTTAGCCACGCCTAGTTTTCCCCTGTCTTTGATAGGGGAATGTATGCTGTTGGGTACTTTGGGGTGTGAAAATCCCAACGTGCTGTGTTTGAGAGAATGCATTAGATTACCCAAGCAGTTTGGTTTGATAACTGATTATTATGAAGGGTACGTGGACTTGGTCACTTGGGTAGGTTGTTTTCGCGAAGAGTGGTTAAACCAAAAAACATTTAACGGAATTGTGGCTACTGTTTTTAGACAAATTCTTTTAGGCTTACAACACATTCACTTCAAGAAAATGGCTCATCGTGACATCAAACCCGAAAATATCATCATCAAGTGGGATTCTCCTATGATTATAGATTTTGGAACGGCTTGGTCTCTGGGGCTATCGCCCCAGTTCCCTGGATGGGCTGGGACTACCGTTTATATGCCTCCCGGGATGAGAAACCTACACTCCCAGGGAAAAATCCCTACTTTTGACGATGCCATCAAAGCTGATATATGGGCCGTAGGGGCATCTTTATTTGACATAATAGTTGGCGATCCTGGTGTTTTAGAAGAAAGAAAACTACGGGACATACAACCACCTTTCAAAGAAGTGTGCGAAGGGTTGATGAAAAAGGAATGGTCTATTGACCAAACACTAAAGGCCTTGGCGGTCATAGAGAAAAATAAGTAGGTTGTAATTTTGGTCTCACTTTTCTCGCTACGCTCTAAAAGATTCGTCTCACTTCGCTCGATGACTACCGCCTATGATGCTTTTATCCAATTCGTTGAACGACCCCCACCATATAAGCTTAAAAATCCAGCTCCCGAAGGTTTAGGTTTTTATGACTTATTTATTCTGAGAAGGACCTCAGCGGGATTGAGGACCGTCCAACATAGCAAAGATCGTAAAAGAACTTTAGCAGAATTCGCCAAAGTAGGATTCGATCCCTATGCTTTCGCTGAAGCTTTGCCTGTTACCAACGACCCCCAAGCAATCTTCAAAACTTACCGCGAACGAACTTTAACCAAAATAGACGTCCTTCGGTGGTTAAGGGATCCTGTTGAAGTGACCAAAGGGGCTTTAAAAACTCTCATTTCGTTGGTTGGTATTAGCGTTGGTGACCTACTTGGTTTTATTCCCGCCAATAGGTATCCTTTTTTATCGGAAGAAGCGCGAATAGGATCCATTCCACCCGATCAGAAAAAGTTACCCAAGATTACTAATTTAAACGATCCTTTACAACTTTACCCCATAGCTTTGTTGGGAGTTGGAGGTTTTGGAGCCGTATTTATAGTATGGATATGGGATTATGGCAAGGCTGTAATAAAAATTCCTTCTTACCGAGATTCTGGCATATTAAGTTTGAAAGTAGAGTGTGAAAATTTAGAAAAGTTATGTTCTGGTAGTTCTAGCCCTAATGTTATGTGTCCAAAGGCGTGTCCCCTAAACAGTAGCGCTATAATTATGGACTATTATGAAGGTTATGCTGACTTACTAAGGTGGAGGAATTGCAGTCGAAAATTAGGCTCTGCTGCTGTCGCGTCCAAAGAATATGTGTCTATACTGGCCACTATTTTCAGACAAGTGTTGTCAGGAGTAGAATTTATCCACGCCAAAGGTTTGGCGCATCGTGACATCAAACCCGGTAATATTCTAGTTAAGTGGGATGTACCTATGATTATCGACTTTGGAGGGGCTTTGCCGGCTGATGCACTTGTCAGAGCACCATATTCAGGTACTTTATCCTATTTACCCAGAGAAATAATGGAAGCCCACCTCGCCAAACAAAAAGATCTGTCTAAACTCTATCCGTTGTATAAAGGAGCTGACGTTTATGGCGTTGGAGCTAGTTTATATGCTGTGATTCACCGCACACAACCCTATTATATATTGAAATTTCCGGAAACTATGGAAGAAATAGACAAAATATACCAAAAGCCGTTGTTGCCCGTCCACGCTAATTTAAAACCATTAGAGAGAATTTATTTGGGGTTAATGGCGCCAGTTGGCCTTAGATGGACCGCAGCACAAGCTATGGAAGAGTTGGCTAAGTTGGAAAAGCTATAAAACTTGCGTTGCTCTCAGAGCAACTATTTTACTTTGTTTCGAGTTAACACGCATCAATCCCTAGCCGGAGACAACTCATCGGCTTCTTCAAATGCATATATATCTGATTTGAGATCCATCAGCGAATTTAAATTAGCCTTGTTCAAAAACAGGCTAACAGTATACCAAGACTCTTCCAAAAAGAAATCGGCTAACTTGGTTACTTCGTTTTTAATTCCTTTAACCTCAACCCAGCGTTCAAAATCCACAAAAGAAGCGGATGGGACTAAAACGTGAACTTCGATCTCCTCTTGCCCCTTCACTCGTTTCGCTCGTTCGATAACCTCCCAATTCATTAGAAACTCGTTATCTGGAAATACTTTTGCTAGTTTGGCAGCCATGCCCATCCTAGGGAACGCATGCCTAACCAGCGACCATACTTCACTCGGATTTCCTTCTGCTGGGATATGTTGGATCGCGTAACCCAGTCTTTTTGCCGAATTTTCGACTAATTTCAATCCCTTTTGATAAAAAGGCCAAGTGTAGTTTTCCATCATCCAGCGATCTTTTTTAACATCCCATTTACCCCCAGGTGACTTTACAGCCTTTGAGTGTTGTCTTCGTGCCAGAGAAACTTCTGGACAGATATCAAAAATTAGAAAACGGTCGATAACATATCCCCACCCTAATAAAATATCGGGAGGTACATAGAAACCAGTAAAGACTACTAACGTATGTTCTTTGAATTTTTTGTTAATGGCTTTTGTCATCGCCGCAAAGTCAATGCTGTTTTCGTGATCCCATAATTTGGTTTGACGACTTTTCAAAACTCGATCTTTGGCTGGGTAATCTACTACGGGCATTTCCTTATGAGGTCGGAAAAATTGATCTTCATCCAAGTAAGCCGACCCTAAATATTCAGCTATGTTAGGTCCAAGAGTTGATTTGCCCGCGCCACTAAGACCGAGAACGATTATGAGTTTTTTGGTTGGGGATGTCATAAGCGTGTTGTTTGGAGTAGGATGCAGAAATTTATTTTCAGTTTTTAGGTTTGCAAAAACTGAAAAAGATTTATCAGAGTTACCAACAAAAAAGTCATGACTCAAATTTCCACTAAAGACAACCTCAGATTATTTTTCAAAGAAAGTTGGCCTCTTCCGACCGATCGATCTATTTCGAAAGATGAAATAGCCAAAATAGATCGATTGATTTGGTATTGTAATATCAGTGGAAATCCTATCCCCGAATTACAATGTTTTAACAAATCGAATATGCATTTGACATATCCTATTAAGAAAAAATATCTTTCGGAACAACTTTATCATGAAGGAGCCACTTCATATCGAGTTTATGGCTGTGGTCATGCTTTTTTGGATATTCATGTGTTGTGTGCCATATTCGATCATTCGGCATATCGCTCAGAATCGTTAAGAAAAGAGTTAGTTTCGACGTTATCCAAAGGTTGTTTGATATGCTCGAATGTTCGTACGAGTTCTGAAGATAAAGGAAACATTTATGGTGTCAGTGGAAGTTATGTTGGAGGTACTGTACACATCAAAACTACTATTCCCAAAAAGATGCTTCCATATCTGAAGGGGCTGTGGGACGAAGGTCAAGTAGTAGATACTGATGGATATCGGGGTATCGGTCTTTATATTTTAGAAGCTGGAGAGTTTGTAAAAGTCGAACTCGGGGAATATTATCCTATTTGGACCGTAAATAGAGCCAAGAAATTTGGTTATAGACGACTCCTACGAGGCTGTATGTGGGGTAACGATCCCGAATTCGACAAGATAGAACTCGAATGTGATGTTGTTATTTATCATTACGAAGGTTTTTTCTACCAAAATAAAGCCATAAAAGTGGATAATTCCGACACTTTTGGTTACTTGTTAAAGGGAAAAGATTGTGAAAAAGGGTTTTATATTATAGATCTCCCTCTAAAGGAAGCTCGAGAATATCGGGCTTATTTCAGTCTGCCCGTTTCGTTAAAAATCAAAGTTAGTAATTTTGACTACTTGGTCATCAACAGAGCGAAAATTGACAAGCCCGAAATTTACTTTACTGATTTGAATGGAAATAATAAAATGAGCGTATAAATTAAAAAGTTTCTCTAAGAGAAATTATTATCACTTAAATAAAAATAACATCAAAGACGTTGCATATTCTCCAAATATCGCCAAAATACATGTCCAATAAATTGTTAAATCTCTCGACAGTCTTACCGACAGGTATTCCGTCAAGTTCCATTTCCATAGTTAAGACGTCTTCAGTAAGATCAAATTTGTACAAACTGCATCTAGCTGGATTTTCAGGTCTTTGAAGTCTAGTAAAGTCACCCGCCAGTTTCATTTCATTAGAAGTCGTTTTTTCTTGATTAGAGAAGATTAATGTTCGCCCTCTGAAAAAAGCGTACATAACCTTCTCTTCTCCTTCGAAGATGTAAATTTCGTAAAGAACTTCATTAAAACTTTCATCAAATACATACCTATCGGCATAAACAATAATATAACCGTCGTGTTTGGTAACAAGAAGGCTCCGCATTTTTATCGGAACGAAAAGTAAATTAATACTTTATTTTTATTTTTCGAATAATTAGAAAAACTGAAAAACTATTTTTGAATTTTGAGAAAGTTAGTTGTTGCGAAACACTCTCCTACTCTCACTTCCCTCACTTCGATGTCTACTACGTTTCTGACCCTTCTCAAAGAAATCGACGACACACACTTTGCTCTCGCTGAAGAAAATTCTGTGCTGAAGAAGAAAGTTGAAGAGTTAGAGGCCAAATTGGCTGAACTAACACCAAAGACATGCTCTTGGTGTCGTTCTACCAAACATACTACCGAGGGATGCAGAAATGCCGAGTTGATGAAGCCTTTTCACGTTGAAGTCTTGGGTCTGGGTATGTTTTATGTTTCCCGACCAGGAGAATCAGCTAATCGGTGGGTAATTGTTATTGCCAAGGATTCCTACGCTGTTTTAGCAGGAAGTTTTTCCGTTAGTGCTCTTTATGGGTGCGAACCAAAGCCTTTGACTTTCCTAGACGGAGTTAATTACTCTAACGACTCGGCTGCTCAAAAATTCGAATGGTTGACCAAGCATGAATACCAAAAAATCAAGGAACTGGAACCAAGGATCGCCACATGGTTGGATGAATGGATATAATTAAGAATAATAAAAAAATTAGTCTTGGACTAATTAAAACTGAAAATCATGAACGAACCTCAAGTTATTAAGAAATGTCTTATCATTGGAGCGCGGTTTCATTGATTTATGAAGACGGAAATTACGTTTTCTGTAATGTCCGAAATTTGCCCTCTGATGAAGATTTGAGAACTATGATAGCCTCTTCTTTTCAAGACATGGACCCTGAAATTATCAGGAAAATTCAATTAGACTTTGAATGGATACGAAACGCTCCTATTGATGACGTAATTGAAGCTATTCTAGATTTTGCCGAGCTTATTTTTGGTTACGATAACAGGTCTGGTGAAGCTTGGGTAAGTATTAGCAAAGTTCAAGGCCCTAGAAAAGAAAGTGACGTTGGGTCGAAAAATATCAATCTTTTGGCTAGAAATTGGACAGCCTTTTAATTAAATACTTCGCTCTCGGAGCGAAAATATCACCTAAATATATCTCTTAACAAAGTCCTCGATGCTCTTTTTAGCCTTTGTTTTCGTAGTATTTCTATAAGATTGCGTTTCGCCAAAAAGAGGGTCGTCTATAGTTTCGAGCACCCAATATTTATTTTCATTAGTCCAACTAACGATATGGTTCTCTAAAAACTCGCTAGAGTAGTCAGGACCCATTTTTAAAGCTTGCAAAGTTATAGCGCTATAAATAAGAGGGGGCTCTACGTGCCTAACTTTGTGAGCTGTTACGACTACTGATTCAGAATTCAAAACATTGGAGGATATTATGGCTTTGGTGATAGGATGTTTCATTAGCGCGAATACTCGGTCGACGAACGACTGATAGGAATGATTATATCGGGGTTCGATATCTGAGGGGTTGAGAATGGTGGAGAGGTCCATCGAGCGAAGAGAGAGAGAGAGAGAGAGAGAGCGAAGGCGAGCGAAGAGAGGGTAGTTATTTTATTATTGCTAATTTCTCTAAGAGAAATTTATATTTTAGTAGAGTCCGTCCGGAAACCAAAAATGATCATTAGAAAGCAATGAAGGCAATACTCTGGCTTCTATTACTAAAAAGGAAACTAGGTATAAATACGTTTGGTAACGACGATGATAGACCTGAATGTTCTCGCTAGTAAACAAGTGGGAAAACTTTTCAGGAACTTTAATCTTGATTGGTTTTCTATTTCCTGATAGCGAAGAAATAAAAATTAATGGGTTTTCCACACAATTGAGACATGACAGTTCAGTTGGTAATTTTGGAAGGCTTTCGATAAGATTATGAGAGCAATCCAACGATTTCAAACCGGGTGGTAGTCTAGGCAGCTTTTGGAGTGCGTTGTCAGAGCAATCCAACGTAATTAAATGTTCTGGTAGTTTTGGTAGACAATCCAGACTATTTCCAGAACACTCTAATATTTTCAAATTTGGTGGAAGAAGTGGAAGTAATAACAAGTTATTGACGTAACATCTTAATTCTAATAATGATTCTGGCAGCTCAGGAAGCTCTCCTAATCCATTATTATAACACCACAGGCTCTTCAATGATGCCGGTAGATCAGGGAGTAATTTAAGTTTATTATCAGTGCAAAATAACTTTTCTAGCGACGCTGGTAGTCTAGAAAGTGTTTCGAGGTGGTTAAAGGAACATGACAGTACTTTTATGGTATCTGGCAATTCAGGAAGTGATACAAGAAGATTATATCCACAATACACCTCTGTTATTCCTTCCAATGAACGAGTTATGACTCGATTATCACAGTATGCTTTTAGTTGATAACCAGTTATTTCAATTAGCATAATTCCCATGCTCGAAATATCTAATACGTTTGGCTTGGGAAACGGGCGCATATTTCATTATTTAACGCCCACTCATTTCCATTTATCAGTTTTTATTTCTCTAAGAGAAACTTTTGCTTCGCTCACCCCAACAACCTCACAAATTCAGCTTCATCTATAACTTTTACTCCTAAACGTTGAGCATCTTTATTTTTCTTGGTACCGGACTCGGGGTCGGGGGTGACTAGATAGGTTAGGCCCTTGCTGACGCCCGACTTGATCTCAAAGCCTCCCTCGCAAGCCATCACCTCCATCAACTTTCTGGGTTTGCTCAAAGCCCCAGTAAAACAAACTGATCCTTTGGTGGCCTCGTGGACTATAGACTGTTTTAGAGTTACTCCATGCGCTAGAAGGCCGTCGATTTCGTCGCTGAGGTCTTGCAAACCGGCTACTATTTGCCGAGCCCGCTTGGGCCCGATGCCCTTGATGGCTACGAGCTCATTTTCATTCGCTTCCCTAATAGCCATCAAGTCCATACCAGCCTCCACGGCTAGCGCGAAAATTCTCGAACCGATGGAATGGATGTCTAGGGCACCCAGAAAGTCCTCGGTAGTCACTCCTTTGGATGCTTTTTTGAGATTGGCTAACGCTTTTTTAGCTGTTGGCAGACCAACCCTTTTGGTGCCCTCGTCCGCGGTGGACAAGTTCCACTCTGCCATAACCTCCTCGTCTAACTCGAACAATTCAAAAATGTTGGTAGGGTCAACTTCCCTCACAAAAGCCAAAATGAGTTTGTCCCCAAAAAATTTGACTTCTAGCTTAGTCATCCACTTTTTGATGCGATGGGGTAATAGGGCGGGGCAAGCTACATTGGTACAAAACACTCTAGACCCCGTTTCAGTGATTTCCGTGGGCGCATCGCAGGTTGGGCACGCGACCGGAACTAGTGGGCGGGGCCCCTTACCGGGCTTGGTGACTTTTTCCACCTTGGGGATAATGTCCCCTCGTTTACACACCAACACACTGGCTCCTACTTTGACCCCTAGAGTTTTCATCACCGAAGGGTTATGTAAAGTAGCCTTCTTTACGGTAGTGGCGCACAATTTTACAGGCTCCAACATAGCTACGGGAGTCAGAGTAGCTCCGCTTTGTTGCCAGACGATATCTAAAATGGTAGTTGTGAGAGTTTGAGGGGGAAACTTGATGGCTATCTGGAACTTGGGTTTGGCTCGTTGGGCGTCCGTTGGGTCTATCACATTGGATTTGACCACCAACCCATCAATCTCAAAGTCCACCTCACCGGCCGTCCTTTTGGCCGTGAGTTCTTCATACCACTTACTAACTCGATCTAGTAAATTAGCGCGAGTAAAGTTTTTGCTTTCAGCTACCACGCCACCCAAACCGGTCAGAAAAGTCTTAATTTCGGTGTGTTTGGTGGCTACTATACTATCTCCAGCGGCATCGTACAACACAACCTGAACGTCTTTGAGGTGAGGGCCATCTTTTTTGGACAGTCCAATGGCCGCAGCTCGAGGATTGACATAGCCCTTGGGTTCATATTTTTCCACAAAGTCTTGCGGGGACATAATCATCTCGCCTCTAAGCGACCCGGTGAAGGGTTGACCATCTGGTCCGTTAACTTTTAGAGATACGTTCCTCATCTGTCTAACGTGTTTGACGATATTAAAACCGGTTTCCTCGCCCTGGGTGAGTGCCTGAGATAGCTTTCCGTTAACGTAGACTAACTCGATAGACAAGCCATCGAGTTTGTGATCTACTCTGAAAAAGTTGTGCGATTTGGGCAATTTGTTAAGCCATGCAGCGAATTCTTTGAGGTTCCTAGCCTTTTGTTGAGAATGCATAAACATTTGATGCTCCTTTTTCTCAAATCCCTCAAACTCGACGTCTTCCGCTTCTCCTATTTCATCCAGGACCGGATTATCCGGATCTAGGGTTTGTAGCTCATAATAAGCCTCATCCCATTCGACGTCCGATATAAGAGACTTACCAGAGTAATAGGAAGCGGATGTCTTTTTGAGTAAGTCCACTAATTCGGCGATGCGTTTTTGGGTCATACTAGTTAAGGTGATAGCTAAAAATATTTGTTAGAGTTATTCGATTTTTTCTACCTCGCATGATAAAAAATTGAAAACATAAAATCGAAAATATTTACCTTCAGAAAAGTTAAGTCGAAAGAGATGTCATTTTTGAGTCATCTCACTGTCGAGCAACTTCTGATTTTGAGGGGTGACGTGGAACGAGAATTAGTTCAGCGAGCAACTCCTTACCAGCTTTCTGTTTTGTCGGGAAGAGCTGAGAGATTTGGCATTCCCCGTTATGGAATTCAGGATGATATTACTCTTTCCCAGAGTCTTTCTTCTTCTCGAAAGAAATCAGCTCAATATTCAGATGATACCAGAATCATCAAACGCAACCAAGTACAACGAGAAGAGTTTATTCGGGAGTTAGATGAAGAGTTGGACGCATACGCGGCGGAAAGGGATGCAATACTGGCCAAACGAGAGGCCAAGAGAGGAAGGAAATATGATTGGAGCACTGTTTTGGAAGCCTCTGAGTAAAAATTTAATTAAAAAGTTCCTCCTAGAGGGATTAATAAGTAAGATGGACGCCTTGAGGGTGAAAAAATACTTGGATTATGCGTTAATTTGTTTGGCTATTTTACTAACGTTGGCTACCACTCTAGGCATATTTCCGTACACTCCCGAAGCCGCTTTGCTGATAATAATTATCGTTTGGGTTAAGGAACTTGCACCGAGAGACTAACGAAACGTAAATATCTATTTGCTCTTTGAGCGAATTTTATTATCCAAATTATTCAGAGATTATTATTTTTCTCACAGGCTATCATAAATTCACGAGAAAAATCAGAATTAGGGCTACTGTTGTCCCAAAGATCATGTTGACAATTCAAACAAAACATATGATGGCCAAATTTTGTCAATAAAAGAATTTGTTCAATGTTCCCACAAGCAGTACATCGTCTGTGTTCTATAGGGCTAGCATGAGTCCGGCAATACTGAGTTTTGGGTTGGCGGAATTTCTTGCATCCGGATTTTAAACAAGAATGATTAATACAATATTTTTCTCCGATAACAACAAAGTTACTGCATTCCCCTTCGACTCCAGCTTCCTCTTCGATGATAACGGCACAGCGAAACATTTTTAATATTATTCTCGAAAAACAAAAATTGTTTTTCAATTTTGTTTCTCTAATAATTTCGACAAGAAATCCTGTTCTTGAAGTTTTTTAAGCCGGATTTGCATAGTACCATAGAGAGGTATTTCAGTTCCAGGAAGTTTACCATCCAGATTATAAATAACGTTTTTAGAGTCAAAGTACTGCCAATCGACCTTTCCCACATGCTTTTTACCCTCAGAGTTTAATTTGAAACTTTCGGGAGTTATCATTTCGCCTTCGAATAAAACGCAATACATACGATAAAAAACGTTGGATTTTTCGTTGTAACGGTCTATGTAGTGACCATTTTGTTCTGATGCCAATACTTGGTCAATAGTAACCCCAAGAGTGCCACCAGTTTCTTCGTTAGCTTCACGACAAGCAGTTTCGGCCAAGGTTTCACCATTTTCCAGTTTTCCTCCAAATTCCATCCACGAATAACTATTATCCCTCTTTCGATATTCTTGACCTAATAAAATCGTTTTTCCGTTGTCGAAAAACGGAAGAATACCAGCAGCAAGTTGGGCATTTACTTTATTCATTTCAGAGTATGTTTCGGCTAAAAAATATAAAATAATGGATTTTCATTTTTCAATTTTATGTATGGCTTGATTTCAAACCTCTCTGAGAGAGATTTTCACTTAAATTTACTTCGTTCGTCATCGCTCCTCCTTTTGTTCCTTCAACTCCTTTACTATCTTATCTGAATAAAATTCAAACACATAAACATCGTCTGTGTCATCCGGAATGTCAAACTTGATTTGTTGTTCGATTCCGTACTCAATGGAAAAGTCTTCATGATCTCTTAGAACGTATCCGTTAGGACCCAAGTTTAAAGGCTTTGTTAGAAGGAAAGTGCATCTTCCAGGCGTGCGAAACCATTTTCCCGGAAGAGAAAGTTTCTTATAACCGTTTCGGCCACTTCCATCGTTGATGGTAACTGTAAGAGTAGTTTCGATGGGCATGTTCAACTAACCAATAAAACTTTGGTTTTTCATTTTCAGTTTTTTGGAATTTCATTTTCGTCACAAAAATTTACTTTTCATTTTCACTTACTTTTCGCCTCACCTCACTGCACTCGATGGCTTTCACCCTCGACTCTTTTCGTGGGGGTTTTTCGGCCTTGATGGTAGGCGACGCTCTTGGTGCTCCTTACGAATTCTATGCTGATAGAAATAGGGTTTACGCTGGCGCGATGACTTTGGAACCCAGAATATATAACCGAGTAACTAAGCAGTTTAGAAGCGGCGTTCCCGGTCAAATAACGGATGACTCTGAAATGACCATGGCTACTTTGAGAGTGTTGGCCTCAGGAGGGACCAGGGAAAATTTCATTGAAGCTTACCTAGAGTGGGCCAATTCCAACACTAGCTTTCTGGGCCGCAATACTAGGTCACTTTTCAAAGGCATCAAAACCGTACGAGGTTATGAATCTCGGGCTTTGAAGAATGGATTGCAGTCCGAATCCAATGGTACGTTGATGCGAGCGCTTCCTTTTGTATTTTTTGGAGGGGTGGACGCGGCTATAGAAAATAGCCAGTTGACTAATGACAACGAGATGACTAGGTTGGTGATAGGGACTTATGTGAAAATAGTTAGAGGGTTGTTGACTAAAGAGATTGATGTTAGCCAAGTTAAACAATTCGCTAAAGAAGAAGGATTTGATATCGATCAACCTAAATTTGTTTTGGAAGGAGGTTTTCGAGGCAAAGAAAAGGGTTGGGTAGCATATCCGCTAGTTTGTCTTATTAATAGTTTAATCAACTACCCGGTCTCAGTAGAATCTCTTCCCCTGATAGCCAATGAAGTTATTAACGACTATCGAGGTTGTGATACGGACACTGTGCTGTCCATAGTCTACGGAGTGTTTGGATCATCGATCGGCCATCGCGCTTTAGTAAAGAACGAGACCAACCAGGAAATTTATGGTACTCGACAATACCCAGATGTGTCTTTACAGCGTTCCAATCAGTCAACAGTATTTTACCAATCCGTTCGCCTAATTCTCGCCTATCTAATGAATTTTGAAATATGGGGTTCCAATTGGCCATATTAAAACTTAATTCGGCTATTTTCAAATCCTTTTTGTCGTTTTCATTCTTCAACGCTTCAATAATCTTATCTTTTTCTAAAAGAGAGGAGGCTAACCCAGAAACGGTTTTTAACAAATTCTCAACAGACGTATCCATCTTAGTAAAAATAGAGGTCGCCCTTCTTGAGTTTTCATTTTTACTCTGAGAGTAACTTTTCCTGACTACTTTAGCAAATACCCCACCACAGACCCAGCCTTGGCTACCTTTCCTCCTCGTTCACCTCGGAATTTAGTGGCTAGTATTTCCTTTTTACGGCAAACTTCCTCTATCCGATAATCTAGAGTGTCTTTGGCGAATAGGGAGAATACTTTCACCACTCGGAGCTGCCCCATACGCCAGAGCCTGGCTACCGCCTGGTCTCTGGTTGCATTGTTCCACCAGCAGTCTAAAAGTATAGCAAAACTGGCCTCTGATATGTTCAGACTTTCAGAACAGACCTTATAAGAAGCTAGGAGTACGTGCGTCTTTGGAGACCCCCGGAAACGGTCCAAACGTTGGGACCTCTCCGCAGTAGGGACGGTCCCGTCAATTATTCGGTAACTGGTGCCAAGGGCATCGAGGGCAGAGGCTATAACATCCAGAGCCATAACTTGGGTGGAGAATACTATGACCTTTTGGTTCAGTCCAATAACGTAATCTATAATCTCTAAAGTCTTTTTGATCTTGGGAGCCTTCCAACCAGCCTCCTTCCGGTCGTGACACCACTTTAAAACTTCGTTCGGTAGCACCTTTTCCAGATGCTGACCCAAATAAAATTGGACTTCGGTGGCCCCGGCCGCCTCTATCTTTACTCGTTTAGACCTACCGCTCAGTAAGAAAGGCGATACCAAAGATTGGCGAATTCTAGTTAACAACGACAACTGGCAAAACTTCAAAGAGTGCGAATGAGATTCTTTCAATCGATTTAGAATGGCATCGTAAACTACTCTAAATTTCCCCTCCAATCCCACAGAAACGACTTCTTCTTCCTTGGCGGGCATTTCCAGGCCTACTTGATGGTAACCAAGTTGAAAAATCCTAGCGGCTAGCCCTCCGCTTTTGAAGAATGCTTGACCGTATTTTTTCCATTCCGAGTTGGAGGTGATAGAAGTATAACCTAGGAACCTAAGTTGGGACAGCACGTCCGTGTCATAATTTCTTACTATGCTTCCGCTCAGGCACCACCTATGATCGGACACTAGCCCCATCACCGCTCGAAAAATCTTGGACCCGTCATTGGAGAAATTTTGAGACTCGTCGCAGATGACCCTTTCCCATGCCACTTCATAGATGAGCTGAGGGCCTTTCTTTTTCGAGGGGTCCAAATTGCCCTTTTCGCGAATAAGGGTCTCGGCTCGGCCTCGAGGGGTCTTAGGGCCCGAGCCAGGGCTCGGGTCCACCCTAAGTTCCTTTTCATACTGAGGGTACTGCTTCATCACTTTCATACAAAACTCATACGTAGTAACCACGAGGTCAGCACTTCTAATTTTGGTCAACGTTAGCCCATCAATCTCTTTTTGGGTAAGATGATCTTTGTGCAGATAAATAACTTTGGGTTGGCCTACCAGCCTAGCCTCGATCTCTTTTTTCCAAGTGTCCCACATAAACATTTTTTTACATAACACCAACGTAGGAAACTGGCCTTTGGGGGAAGATAAGGCCAACGTCAAAGCGGTTATGGTTTTGCCCAATCCCTTCTCTAGGGAAAGTATGCCACCTTTGATGCCGTGTAATGGCGGTTGGCGCTCGATGGCTCGCATCCATTCGACCGACTGTAGCTGATGGGGCAAAAGTTGGAAGTCGCCCACAAAGGCCACTTCCCTTATCCTAAGTTCTTTTTGGTACCACCTCGTTAGAGGCGGGCCAAAATCTAACGTAGCTAGATAGGCTAAAATAGAATACGGAGCGGACTGTAACTTTTTAAGGTCGCGTTGGCGGACGGCTTTGATCCACTGAGCGTTCGAAGAGTACTCGTTAGAGGACATTTTAGCGTAACGAAAGGGTAATAAAATTTTTGATAAATAGAGTCTGAATTTTATTTTTTCGTCTTTTAGCCAAGTAGGTCTCGTTTCGCCCGCCTTCGGCTTTTTTCGCTCCCTTTCGGCTTCCCTCCCTTCGGTCGGTCAGCCTCATCTCGCTTCGCTCGAACGGTCGCATCAAAAAGCCTCAGTCTCGCTCCTCCTTCACTCCCTCTCTCCTCGCTGCGCTCGTCTCTCGGTCGTTCCGTCTCGCTCCGCTCGCCGTCTCTCGATGGGCAAAGTCAAGAAAATTTTAAAGGTGTGTGGGGGATATACATCTGTCAAAGTTTTAGGTGAAGGATCATACGGAGAAGTTAGGAAAGTTACTCGGAATGGAGTTACTCTAGCGGCTAAAATATCTAAACTCACCGAAATAGGTGGACGTGAATTCTTTTCTTCAGATATCATCAAGGAAATAGACCTACTGACCAGGCTAAGACACCCCAATGTTATCAGCGCAGTTGATGGGCCTTACTTGTCCCCTGACAGGATTTGCGTGTTTATGGACCTACTACCGATAGATTTGTATGATGCCATGGAAAAAGAACTTTCTCCCACGCTGAAGCTGGAATGGACCAATAAACTTTGGTCGGGATTAGCTTATCTCCACGCTAATTTTGTGGTGCATTGTGATATCAAAACCGCCAATATTATGGTTAATCCGACTACATCAGAGATTAAAATCATAGATTATGGCTTGGCCGTTAATTTACCAGCTAGCCGCCGCGTTAAATTAACTAGCCGTATTGTTAGCAATTGGTGGAGACCTCCCGAAATTTTTGGGATGATGTTAGCCCAGGCCAGCGGAAATAGACCTTTGGAATATTACTTTGGAACAGAAGTAGACGTTTATTCTATGGGTTGGGTCATATTAGAGTTAATGGCTGGGATAGAACCTCCAAGACTACATTCGGATAATCCAGAAAATTATTATTGGTATTTGTTAGCTATGGGAATGAACCCAGGTCCTGGTTTTGCAGTAACTAACCCGCCCATAAAGCTTAGTCAAAAAACCAATGGAGTAACTATAAACGTAAAAAAGATAAACAAAACATATCTTTCTAAAGTTATTTCTGCGAAAGCGCCAAAATGCTTTGAAAAATACTTGACTTTAGTAGCCAAAGCAGTGACCTCTGCCCCTTTGGAGAGACCCAGGGCTGTGGATTTTTTGGTAGACCCTACACCCATAGTTATTTCATATCCTAGGGTGGATATCAGCTACGGAAAATATTATGATAAAGTTACTCGATTCGAAGCTATAAAATTACTAGAACGTATTCTTTATTATTACAGGCTCACAATAGGAGAGACGAATATAGATAGCGTATTATTAGAAGCTATTGATCTAATGGATCGTATATTTTCCGTGAGACAATTTTCTGATAAAGATTTTCTAATTGGAGTAGCTACCGCGGCATCTATGACTCTTTGTTTATATACTTGGGAAGGAGAAGCATATTCTGATGTGATTATGGGTATTTTAACTAAAGAACAACGTGAAATCTTCTTCCAAACCTACTCTGAAATTATTCTAGCTCTCAACGGCCGACTCTTCAGACCCACCCTAGACTTTGGAGGGGAGGTTACTACCAAAGATGCTCTAAAAATTTTTAAGGAAGCGTTGTCACCGTCCGACATCAAGTCATACCTAAACGCTGTTTAACCGCGTAAGGCCGGTCGCAGCTAAAAAAACTCGAAATTCTTTGAATTTCCCCAAGCTCTGGCCGCGGTCTAAAAAAGTGGAAAAAATGGTCAGATGGTCACTTACCCAGCAAAAGTTTGAAAAAGCAATAACCTCGGCCTCACTCGGATAAGGCCAGCGGCCATCGTTTAAGGAGGGCTATTTTTATGCTGCGGCCGGCATTGAAATTTTAACATTTTCTACCTCTATTTTTCAAATCTCTTCAAAAAAGTGGGTGTTTTAGTTTTGGACCAAGTCCAAACTTTTGTCAATTTTCAAATCTTGACCCAAATTCACCCACCCAACTTTTTCTCTCCAAGAGGGAAATTTACGCGTGGGTCAAAAAGTTGAACTTGGGTAGACCCTAAAAATTTTTTCCAAGTCCAACTAATTTTTTCTTTCGTCCTAAGTTTTTGTTTTGGACTAAGATGAGGTCCAAGCTCGAGGCCCTCAGAAAAAAGTTCGATGACCCTTCCCTCCCCGACCCTCGGGCGAGCCCTCGGTCGCCCCACCTCGAAGGGTGGTCGGGCAAGCCCAACCCAGACCCCACTTTCATAGTCATAGTCACTGACTCTTTCGACTCATCCGGAGTCGATGTTTATTTTCGCTTGACGCGCAAGACTACCCTTAAACGACTTTTTGAGATGTGGGCCAAAGACCACCCACCGGCACTTTTTCTGACTAACACAACTACTCATGAAAGAGCCAATAATCCAGAGTCCCTCAGAAAAGTAATAAATTTCGCTAGGTCCGGTGATAGGTTGGTGATGTCTCAGACCCTCGGCTAGCCCGGTTGACCCTCGGCTCCCTCGCTGCGCCCTCAGGTTACCTTCGGTAACCCTCGGCTCGCTCGCTGCGCTCGTTCGGTCGCTCTCAGAGCAACCTTTTATTTTCTTAACTTATCCGTATATTCCTCTAGCTCCATGCCAACCTTTATCTATTTGTGGAGGGTTACTAGCACCCAAAGCCTTCATTTCTTCTTGGAAAGTACGATTAATGAATATTCTAATCTCCTCACATTCCTTCTCAAAATTCTGAATAGCAACAATCATCTTATTGGCCACAGGCTTGGGAGGCGAGTTCTTCGAACCCCACAACCCTTTTAGCGTGGCTAATAAACCCACCACTTTTTCAGTTAACAGTACCCTCAAAGTGTCAAAGATTTGATTTCTAGCCGTCAACCTAGCCAAATCCCTTTCTTTCCTAAACATAGCCGTCTGAAATTCAGCTTCTGTAATCTGGCCGATGGTGTAAAGTAGGATGGAGTAGGTATGATTCGGAGGATTCTCATCTCGTAAAAATATTTCTCTAATCACGCGAATAATATCAATTAACGTGTCATTCTTAACAGTTCTGGAACATACTTTGAAATAGAATCCAAAATCCTCTACTCTTATGTTATTTCCACAACCATCAGAAATACCCTCTCTTGCGTATTCTCCGAGAGCTCTGCCTCCCCCTCCGGCGGTCCCTGTGGTCCCGCCGTGAGCCATCTGCCACTCGATCAAGTGAGGGTTGTGAGTGGTCTGGGAGACTTTCCCAGTTCGATAATCAAAGCCTGTGTGACACATCGTACACCACATAGCATTACAACCATCGATTCGAAAGACTATGGCCCCGCAAGTAGGACAAGGAACAGAATCATCTTTGAAAAGGGCCACACTCTTTACGCTGTCGGGGTTGCACCGATGGCCCGCAGGGCCAGAGGGTGCTGAAAGCACAGAGGGGACTTTCTTTTTAGAATTATTTTTCTCTTCTACTGGCAATAGCTCTCTGCACTTTCTGCATACTTCGTGCTGAGGATTAACCATGCATTTATGATCTTTCGATGAAATTAATCCTCTACAACCCTCCGCAGGACAAGAGCAGACTATTTTGTATTGCTTGACCTTCTTACCACCCAAGTCTGGGTTGGCGAGCTCACCGTCGCCGTCGACCTCCTCGTCGTCAGTAGGGACTCTTCCTCTTTTTCTGACGGCTTCTCTATTGTTAAGTCGCGAATATTCTCGATTCAGCTCTTTTTGGCGCATCTTTAGTTTTCTTATCTTGGCTGCTATCTCAACGCGCTCTTGATCTAATTCTTTTAGCATCCGGATCTCTTCTGGAATTCCACTAACATCCCCATAGATAGCTAAGACCTCTGGAATGCGGGCTTTTTGAGATTCAAAGAGAAGTCGCTTGAGGTGAGCCCGATAGCCACCTTCAGCCGTAGACTTTTCCCACCCACCAAACTTGGCTATGATATCCTTAGCGGACCAAAACATACCACACTGCATACACTTGGCTGGAGTCTGGCCTAACAAGATATATTGTTTGTAACAGTCTCTACATGCTCTGGAAGAACAGGCGCACTCTATTGTATTTTTGGAAGTTAGTTTGATGGTACAGGCAACGCATTCCTCTCCGGGGTCGGGGGCGGGAAGTTTAATGGTAGGTTTGGGTGGCGTGCGCTCTTCATCTGAGGGCTCGTCAGAGGATGAAGAACGATATTTTACGAAAGCATATCCTCCCTTAGGGTGAACAACTTTTTTGTACCCAGCCTTGGCTTTGGGAGCGCCTTTAGATTTGGCCTTGGGTTTGGCCTTAGGCCGAGGTGGGTCTGGGCTTTCCTCGTCAGAGGAGGCTGCCTCAGATTCTCCGGACTCCTCAGAAGCGAGGTCCTCCTCAGTCGAGGCATTAAGTATATCCTCTGACTCTACTGTAGACTCCCAATCATCTTCAAAAGACTTGAAATCTTTCTCTTCTTCAGAAGAAGAAATCACGACACGTGAAACACTTTTCTGTCCCTTTTTAGCGGAGGCTTTGGGAGGCATCGAGCGCAGCGAGACGAAGGGAGAGTGAGATGAAGGGAGTGAGTCGAAACGAGTCGTAGGGAAAATGAGGAAAAATACACTCTAACTATTTTACATTTTTCATAGTCAGTTTTTCTAATTTTTGGTTTAGATGAAATTTTTCTCTGAGAGAAATATTTTTCTTAGGGTCCTTCGGACCTTCGAAAATTAGTCAGCCTTTGACTGACTTTTTACTTACCTCGGCACATCCAATTTTTTTCCAACTCTCCCTCTGGCCAACCCTAAACCCACTATTAAACTTTTTTGCTCCCGGGTCAGATCGGATAAACTTTTATTGGTCTGTATGATCCAACTTTTTCTGAAGCCCACTAATTTTTCCCCTGCGTCGATATGAGCCGAAAAGCCCTCGGGAGGGTCTTGACCTGTGACACAAACTACGATCGAAGGTACTGAGGTAAATTCTTTCAGATGGGACTTGAGGTGACCCTGAGTTATATTCGGCCTATCATAGACCACCAACAACAACACCCTAGACTTGAGTTTACTCTTACTGAATTTTAGGTCTTCATATTCGTTCTGTAGATCGTTAAATAGATTCAAAGCGGACTTTCCGACGGGTTTGAAGTCTATTTCCTTATCCGAGAGTTCGGTTGGATTGGGAATGATAAGTTTAGTTTTCCATCCAGCGCCGACTAGAGTAACGAGACCGGGCAGAAAAGACCTAAGTATCTCTAGGGGGATGTCAGTTACGCTTTGAAATTTAGTTCCTCTAACTGGTTCGACTGGCTGAACTAAACTGGGTCTGACCCTTTTGGTACCGCCTTCGATCTTTTTCATAACTAATCTCATAGTATTAGCGTCATAATTATCAACCAGATACGGTATGTTTTTATATAAGACTAGATCGCCTTTGGAGTAGGTCATCATAGTTTTGGTGAGGCCCATGGTTTCGACTTGGGCTAATGGGTCGGACATTTTATTTTGAGTGGAGGTTTTTATGGGTGGGGAAAACCCCAAACAAAAATAAAAAAATAAATTTCTTATAACAGTTCCTTGAACTTTTGTCTCTGGACCCTCGCCTCGGCTTTTCCTCGCTGCGCTCAGAAAAGCCTCGCCTCGCTCCCTGCGGTCGCTCGATGCCCCCCTACCCCAAACCCTCTCGGCCCAGGCCGCCCTCAATAGCGCCAGAAGATGAAAAGTATTGGGCTTTTTTCTCTTATATTTTATCGCATGGACGAGTGACGACCAAGTACCAAGATCATCTGCTAAGTACTTATATGAACAATTTCAAGGTTAGTTTGACCCATAAATCAGTCACAGAAGATATTCTAACTTCGTTAGAGTATTTTGAAGCTAAAGGAGACTCTGTATTGAACTGTTGTTTGAAATGGATGTTGGTTGACCTACATCCGGAAATTATCAGAGTAGGTTATCTCAATAACATAACTAGCGCTATCCAAGGAACCAGATTTTTAGTCAAAGTGGCCGTACAGAAGGGATGGCCCGCGGTGATGATTTTAAATCCCGAAATTTACGAAAGGTTAAAAATACTAGCGGACTTAACTTCAGAAGATACCAAGGGTAACTACGAAATATTTTCGCAATACGAACATGTCTTTGAAGACGCTCTTGAAGCTTTTTTTGGTTGTCTGGCCATTTCTATGATGAATGATGGTAGAACTTTTGGAGCGGCTATGGAAATATCTCGCAACATAGTTACGTGGATGTTTACCACCACTTATTTCGAAGGTCCTAATAACCCTCCAGGACTCACAGCTACTTATTTAGGAGTAACGGATTCAGCTACTGTGTTTAGGGATTTATATCAAAACGCTAATGAATTGCATTGGAATGCGGAACAGGCATTTGACGATGGGGAACTTAGAGGAGAAATTAGGAACGTCGTCTATAAGGGTAAGACACTTTATAGTTATGAAATTCCGGCTAGTTTCCAGTGGACTATCTATCATTGGGATGGAGTAAGACCAATGGATGAAAAAGGCGATGTGAAACAATATTACGGCAAACATAATCGAAAAGTGCTTTATATAGGCCCCAGAAGCTTTGATAAAGCTAGAAGCAAACAGGAAGCTTGTACAGAAGCCATGAAACTCCTGGCCGAAGGTAAATATATAGAATATGATGGAAACCCAAGTAAAATTCGAAATTGGAAGGATGATGCACAAGCGTTCGATAGGGTACTGAATGGAGAAAAACCACTCAGACCCAAAGAGGAAGTTAAAAAGCTAACCAAAAGCTACGTTATGAAACATCCTCTTGAGTTTGATTCTCAAAATTCTCACCAAGATTGGGAAGGATTTTATTCCACTCACGTTCTCGGAGTAATTAGAAAGCGCCAGGGAGGGGGCCGACGTGAGGGGGAAGAAACTGAACAAGAAAAGATGTGCAGAGAACGCGCGAAGAAAGAGAAAGGAAAGCAAAAATCTGGCGCACCAACTTCTTTTACCCAACCAACTTTCCAAGCCAAAAGAAGATTTACGGGAAGCAAAAACATCTAAATTAACTAAAGTTGCTCTCAGAGCAACTAATTTGCTTAAACTTTTCTATAAAACCATGCTTGGAATTCCCCTTCACTTTTCAAAGGCCAAACAAGCTTAAAACATCCTTGAGGAGTTAAATTCTTCCGTCCAAAAGTTCTATTATCACCAAATTGTTTCTCAACCGCTGCCTTAAACTTTTCGAAACTTTCGTACACGCGCGGTTCTTCAATACGTAACAATCTACACGTAGGATCGTCTTTCTCCTCTCGACTTCTTATCATTCTCGCATCTGCATAGTCATTTGCACAATAAAAATCATCTTTACTGATGGGTTCTCTTTGACAAGTATCAAAACTTTCATACCATTTAACAAGGACTTCTATTTTCATCTCCGCGAATATTATGTTTTGATTTATGTTTTTTCTTTTCAGTTTTGATAAAATTGAAAAATTGAAAAATCGTTTTCGTTTAGACAAAAATTTAGTCATGTCAACTTACATCGAATTTAACCAAGATTGTGTTATCTCTCTTACAAAAGTAGATATTACTTTCGCTACACCAGAAACACAATATACGTTATGTGAAGTTGATATTCTTACCGCGAGCGAAACTGGATTCACTGGAAAAGCGGCTACTGGCGAAAAATTGGAAGTTTCTATGGTCGATGGACGGGCTACGAAAGTAAAGGTGGAATCAGAAGGCTCTGGACTATCGTTTGTGATGAAGATGGGACTGGCGTCAACTCTTCGTAATTTGAAGTTTGCCAAATGTGGGCAATGTGGAGTTATGTTTGGCGAAGGCTGCGACAAATGCTAAATGGAAACCATAATTAGAAAATAAAGTTACTCACTGAGTAACTAGTTTGTTTTTATACTATTGGAGGGGTCAAACTCTTACTTTCGATATCTTCGATGTCGTCCTCTTCTTCTTCGTCTTCTTCCTCTTCGAGGTCTTCGTCCTCTTCAAAGTCGTCTAAAGTTTCGTCTTCCTCCTCGATATCACTAAAATCTTCCTCTTCGAGGCCATCTTCACCCGTTTCTTCAGGATTGATTTTTCTTTTCTCTCGTTCCTGTTTCTCTCTCACCTCTTTCTCCTTCTCCATAACCATCAACTTTTCTATCTCCAAGTCCCTTTTCATGGGTTCCATTTTCTCATAGGCGTCGACTAGAGCTTCATAATCTGGTCTAGTGCCAAAAAGAACAGCATACTCTTCGGACCTCACAACCAAGCTTTTCAGGTGAGGGGCCTTCTCCTTACTTTTCCGGTAAGGTCTGGCAGTGGGCCGAAGCCTCAGATCTTTGGACCGAAGATGAAGTCTGTCGTTACCGTTACCACCGTCATCGCCTTCGGCGTCATTTCGAAAGTAGCACCATCTGAAAGTGGCCCACGCTAGGTCTGCTAATTTAACAAATTCTTCATCGGCGATAGCGCCAGGAAATATACGACCCAGATGGTTATAGCACATAGCAATAACCTCTCGCTGGTTGGGCAAACTTCGCATCACATAGTCGATGCTGATGTTGTCTAATATTTTTTGAGCCTTGCCGTGTGGGGCCATGTTCCATAAAGCGTCATCGTATAGTCCTAGATAGTCTTTTTTGACTTTCTCTATCTTTTTCAATTTTCTGACGTAACGGTCCATAACTTTTAGTAACCTCGAAGCCAGGGCCAAGTCCGGCAAGTCCGACGTCAAGTTCAGCTTAGCCTTCTCGGCATGAACTCTTTCGGTGTATTTGGCGTTACGAAAATTAGTTAGCTCTGCGGCGTATTCTGGTTCTAAAACGGATTGAAAAGTGAAGGGGAATGTTTTAAGGAAAGTTTCCATCTTGGGGGTGAATTTGGCTTCCATGGCGATAGCTAGGTCAGTCTTGAAGTCAGTAGGGGTAGGCGTCACCCCCGAAAGGAAAACTTTTTTCTTGGTCACTATGCCATCAGGCCGGACTTCCACCTTGGTGAAATTTTGGGTCAGTCTGACTATGACCAAGTCGCTCTGGGCTGTCCTTATTTTTTCTTGGAGAGGAGTACCCGAAAATTTTCTGCCCACCACATACCTTTTGATAGAAGGCCAAATGACCCCGTCTATGTCAATGGGCTCTTGGTGTTGATAGCTGAGATAACCCAAATTACGATCAGAGGGAAAGTCCACAGAAATGAAGGCGGAGGAAGAGGCCATCGAGAGAAGTGAGAGCGAGGGCGGGACTCCCTTTATTTTTCACTTCACTTATTTATGGTGCCGTTTTGAGGTAAGACCTATATGACTTGGTCTTCATCACTTCCCCTAATTTGGTAAGGTCGATGGTTAGCCTCTTGACGGCCGCTTCTTCGGAAGCGTCCATATAAACTTCACCCATCCACAGTTCTTTCAGGGACTCATTAGAAGCTATGACTACCTCTAATAACGAGTCTTCGCCTACTTTTACGCCTCTAAGATCCAGCGCCAACGTTAGGAAATCCAAAATCTTCTCTTCTATATCCTTTTCGGGGTAGATCTTTTTCAAAGCTTCCAGTTGATTCATAAACGATTTGGCTTGTGACGATACACTCGCAGAAGCCTTGACTAACTGAGATATGGCTGATAAACTTAATTCCGCTTCAGTTGGAGGAGCTTTAGCCTTGGCTTTGGGTCGCGCCCCAGGCTTAGTCTTGGTGTCTGGCTCCATTTTTAATTTAGGTTCCTTCTTTAGCTTTATCGGTTTCGCGAGCCTCGTTAGCCTCGGTCAGGTATATCTTCAATTCTTTCAAAAACCCCAACCCTTTTACTCCTAAGGCATCCATCTCTATCCAATCTTTGGTTTCTGGTAGCCGATAACGCCAAGGAATTAATGGTTGATGACCTTCTGATGGACTAACTTCAATTTCCGGTCTGGACCTAATGGTAGCCAAAAAGTCGGGAAAGGTCCGGGTATGATGTGGAGTGATGCCTAGGGGGGTAGGCAACTCTACCTCAGTCTCTATAAAAATTTGGGCTAAGGGGTCCAGCCGAAAAATTGGGTCTATGATGGAGGGCAGTTGGGCTGTGGCCGGTAGGGGTAGGTTGGGTTGGGTTGATGGATCTCCCTCAACCGAAGGCGGACTGACTAAATAAAAAGTATTGGGTGGTGCTTCTAAGTCTCTAGAAGGCAGATATTTTATTTCTTGGTTGGCGATTGGTAAATTAAAATAGACTTTAGTAGGGTTTGAGGTTAACAAAGGAAATTCTGGACCAGAATTAGAGATTTGGTAGACGTATATAACTTTGGATATCATCGAACGTAGTGAGGGAGCGACCGAAGGGAGCGACGAGAGCGAGGTTTGAGCGCAGCGAAAACCGAGGGCGAGCGAGAGCCAACACTAAGCAAAATTTTGAGTAGTCTAATAATGCCTTCTCCCAGTAAGTTATTTTGGGGTAAGCACTTTTGGTTTATTATTCACTATCTCTCACTTAAACTCCCCATAGATGCTTTTTTCGTTCTGCTACACCTCCTAACCTTTCTTCTACCCTGTTATGAGTGCCGCGGTCACCTCTCAGATAACATAGAGACGCTCAAGTCCAGAAAACATAAGTTCGGCGACGCATTTGCCGTAGGTTATGAACTCCACCGCATGGTTAATCATCAACTCCACGTCCATCCGGCTAATAACCCGACTTTGGCCCAAGCTAGAAATTATTATTCTAGTTATGGTAATGCGTTATTCGATTCTGAATTGATTTTCGTACTTCGGGTGATCTGTCTTAAATATGATCATCACCGCCAGGAACTGGAACGATTCGTAACTTTAGTAGAGCCTCTAGTGTCACCCACGCTAAGGAAGGTTATGAAAACTTATCCCCTGACTAACGATTATGAGACTGAAAGTGATCTATTCTTCTGGGCCTACAAGATAGGAGAGGAACATTCCAAGTTAAGATTAGGCGATGAGGCTACCTATCCAGAGACCCTAAAATTTTTCAAGGCCGGTATGAGCGACGACTGTGACGCGTGTAACTTGAGGTAACCCAAAGTAGCCTCCGATAAAAAAGTTGACCCCAACCCAGACCTAAAAATTTTTTCCAAGTCCAACAAAATTTTTGGTCCCAAGTCCAAAACTTTGTCCAACCCTCGACTAATTTTGGACCCACCTCGAATTTTTATTTTCCACTCAGTAGTAACACACTCCACATCATGGATCAATACGCTCCCCAACCTCATCACTACCAACAGGGTGCTTGCGCTTTTGCTGCTCCCCCTCCTCGTGAACACTATTGCCGACCGGCCCAGTTTGTGGCCAACTGTGGGGAAAAGTACCTCAAGATCACCACCGCCTATGGCCGCTCTGCTGTAGGTCCTTGCAACTGCGTTTAAGCAGTGGCTGCGTGTAGACGCAGAGGGTAAGTTAGGCTAGTAAGTCTCGTTGGAGCTTGGCTCCGAAAAGTTGCTCATAGAGCGACTTATTTTTTGTGGTTGGACTAAGTGATCTCTGGCCTCGACTTTTTGCTCCCTTCGGTCGCAAAAAGTCATATTCCGGTCTCGCTCTCGGCTTACCTCCCTTCGGTCGGCAAGCCTCGTCTCCTCGCTCCGCTCGTTCGACCGCTCGCCCGTCACGTGCTTCGACTCCCAATCCTCCCTCATCGCCTGGGGGATTTCGGCTTCGGCCTCCTGGTATCTCTATAATCGCAATCATACTTACGATAGGTGGAATGCTAGTTTTATTACCTGTTTTTCTACCATCCAGCTACTAGAAGCTGGTATTTGGGCAGATCCTAAGTTAGGCTCCGGAGATAAGTCGAGTCTCAATGAATTCCTAACCAAAATGATAGTAGTTGGTCTTACAGCCCAGCCTCTAGTTCAGACCATAGGAGGATTTGTTGTTACAAGGGCTGACGTACTGTGGTATTTAAGCTGGGTTTTGCTAGGATTTTTTCTGTACTGTGTACTTCGAGTTACTACTGCTGGACCTGGGAAAAGTTACTCCACTGTAGGACCCAACGGTCATCTACAGTGGCGCTCCCCCTTTGGGGAGAACGGGGGAGACCAGGGTATTTTTCCCAAAGGCTATGGGATATTATATGCTATAGGTTTATTTGTCCCTCTTTTATTTATGAAAGCCGGCGCTGGTTTAGTTTTATTAGCTGTAGGTATAGGAACGGCTATTTATTCCTTAATTAGAGCCAAAGGAAAAGAGTTTGGAAGTATGTGGTGTTTTACGGCCGTGCTGTATAGCTTGGCTGCTATTTTGGTGGGATAGGTAAAAAATTAAATTCATTAACCACTTTTGTTGTTTAAAAAATGCCTTTCGTGCTATATATAGTTAACGTTAAGGGTGAACAAGATTATGGAAGATTAGAATTTGAGCGTAAAAATTATATTGAAGAGGTTATCGCTAGAGAGTTAGAAAAGCCAATTGACCTTCGGTTAACGTCCGAATCAAGTTCGAAATCAGAAGACTCGTCGGATTCAGAATCTTCTCCAGCGTATTATTGCGGCGTCTATACTCTCTCTTTTAGTACCAAAAACGACCGAGATAATGCAATATTCATCTTTGGAGAAGTTCACGATTACATAGATTATGATCACTCCAAAACTAGCGATATTTTCTATATGACTCAAGAAGAATATCTCGATGAAATCTCTAAAAGGGGTATTTGGTTAGTATTGGAAGGTAAAGAGTGGACAAAACTTCCGGCTAACCAGGCTAAGCTCTTAGAAAAGTATTACATCGAGTTTAATCCAGAAACTGATACAGATCTTTATTACGAATTTTCCAACGTCTCTTTTGATTTTAATACCATGACTTTCGTTACTCGAACGGATAAAAAGAAGAACTGGGATGCGCTGTGGACCAGCAAGAACGTTAGGAAAATTAAACGAGTATGTTAACTCACTAAATTTCTCTCAGAGAAATTGAAAATATAAAATGGATATAATCCCAATAAGAAATGGCTTTGCATCTTTGTTACGAAAATTATTTTGAGTTAGAAGTGGAGGCGGAAGCGAATTTATTAAAAGCGTATAGCGACGGAGGGCCGCGGCTACTCATCGGGACTTTTTCATTATCGAACATAACTGAAATAAATTGTGCTAATAATCATTTAAAACGCCTCCCTGTTTTTCCTGAACAATTAAAAAAATTAAACTGTTCAAGTAATGAATTAGAATCACTTCCTAAATTACCACAAAGGTTAATTAGTTTGATTTGTTCCCACAATAATCTTAGTCAATTTCCCGATCTTCCAGAATCATTGGAAGTATTATCAATACATAGCAATCAAATTCAAATTGTTCCCAAGTTGCCATCTTCGCTAATAGATCTAACTATTTCCAGTAATCCAATCCAAAAACTTCCTAAACTACCAGAATTTTTGAAGGTATTAACATGTGCTGGATGCCAACTCAAAGAACTTCCAGACCTACCAATCTACCTTACGGTGCTGTGGTGCCCTAATAATCAACTCCAAAAACTCCCAAGTCTACCCGATATTTTGGAAGAGTTATGTTGTTACGAAAATGTTCTCCAAATCTTACCTACATTACCAAATACGTTGAAATATCTATTTTGCTATTCGAACAAACTTCAATTCTTACCTAATTTACCGAAAACATTGCTACAACTTGAATGTGAATATAACCAACTCTCTTATCTGTCTAAATTACCCGAATTAATTGAATTAGTATGCGATCATAACCCTATCTTGTTTATAGCCCCTTTAGCAAAAAGACCGAATGATTATGAAGTTCCTGATGACCTTTTACAGCTCCACTCTACAGAGCATTATCCCACCTATCAGAAACGTTATTCAGTTTATCACTATCTGATTACATTTCTAGTCCACGCTAACGTTTCTCCAGCGGTCATTTCCAATGATTCCTGGTGGTTTCCAGGCATCGTAGAAGCATAATTTCTAATTTTCTCTAAGAGAAATTTTACTACCCTCCCACACATTTACGTCCTAGGCACCACCCACTTCCAAGCATTGGCCCCACCAGCATAAACCCCCGACCACGTCACTCCAGTCTTCTGAGTCGGCGAGGTGTAGACGTCCGGCATTACTCTCTCCGGAGTCATAAAAAGCAACACTCTTCCAGCTCCCAAATAACACCGGGGTATCCTAATAGCTACAGTCATCGTTCTGGAATTAGTTTTAGTGGTAGTTGGTATGGTTTCAGAAGTTAACTGGTCCACTACTTGTATGCCCGAATAATTATAGCCAGCCAGCACTACCATCCCATACAGGTCTGACCCAGAGTCGAAACAGTAAGCTGGTATCTGAACGTCGCACACCTCATCAAAGACGAAAGCCATTATTTAGACTTTAGAGAAAAAATTATATACTCTAAAAGATTTTTTCTTTGATCGTACCTAACAGAAATGAACTTGTCATCTTCCGAAGAGGAGGAATTTGTTTCTCTAAATTATTTGTTAGAGATAGCCAAGAGATGGGAGTGGCCTTTAATGACAGTGCCAGTTCTTTTTGATAAATCCGATCAAATTGCCGTTGTTGACTTTTTAACCGAAAAAGGGTTCGAATACGAACATTACGGCTACGAAGATAGAGGTAATTATATAGAATCTGTAATTACGATTGACGTCCCTAAACTTCAGATTAACGTCCTAAAAGATTTACCGGCTAGGGGAGTTAGATACCAAGACCCTGAGTCGTTAATGTTGGTACCATGTTAATTTTTCGTATTTGTTCTCAGAACAAAACACCCACTTATTTATAACATTCCCACCTAAATAACTCTCTAGCTATGGATTTACACTTGCCTGGATAGGTTAAATATAATTCTCCATTATCCCAGGGGACTATAGTCCACCCTCTGGACTCGACGTACTTTCTAGCTAAAATAATAATAGACGCTGATAACGTCGAAGAAACTAAAAACTCTCTAACTTGGGTTGGATTAGGGGTAATAACCCTAACCAGAGTATAATTTCCAGCTTCTATATCATCTGCCGTAAGAACTCTACTTTCCGTCATTCGGTCTATAAGTCTATCTATAACTTGAATTTGTTCTTCTGGTGTTAGATTTTGGAGAGCTTTAGTCATGGATTCTTGAACTTCTTGCGAAATAAGGGGAGGGGGACGAGACGAGCGAAAAGTCATTTAACCGCCAGGATCTAACGTTTTATTCAGTTGTTCTTAGAACAACTTTATTTTCATTTTTACCAGGTTCCTCTAGGTCACTAGGCATATCTCCAACTTTCCTTCTCGGTTTGGGTATGATTTTCCACCAACTCATCTTCCTCTTGGGGAGTGTATTTCACTTTAGGAAACTTGATGCGCTTCTCTAACTGCTTCCATCTCTTTGCGGTTATGCGAGAAAAGTCATTGTTGACTAGGGCCCACATGGAATCTTCATCACAACGACGAAGATGGCCGTATGGATCGTTTCTGACTTCTGACAACTCGGAATAACCGACACCGTAGGTGTCAAGCATAATCTCTTCATAGACTATGCTATCCATTTTCAGTAATTTCTCAGAAACGCCATTCTTTCTGGCTAGTTTTCGCATCCAATCATAACACTCGGACAAAGTAGAACAGATCGCGAGAATCGAACTTTCTTCATCCAAATCAGGGCCGGTATAGGTGATTAGATAGGTTTCTGTTCTCAGAGTATCACATAACCACTGCCAATCTTGTTTTACGTTGTCTGACTTCATTTTCATTAAAATAAACCCAGGTAAATAGCTCATGTCTTCCAAAACATAGATTTCGTGTTCAAAGCGAAAAAATTCGTAAGTGGTCTGCTTATCTATTTGACCGTAATCTCCAAAACGAACGCAAGCTAATCCGTCAAATTTAGATTCAGTTTTAGCTCCAGGATTAACAAAAATGGTGTGTTTGTTAACGTATTCACCATATTTATCGGTATTTTTGAATCTAAGTTCTCTTTCTTTAGAAAGCGGAGTTGTGAAGCTACATTCCCATTCTTTAGAAAGCGGGGTTTGGCTGGGTTTATTTTTAGTTCCTGTCCAAACGAATGTAATTCGTCTGTTCTTTCTCTGCAACATTTAGAATGACAGTTAAATGATTTTGTTTTTCAATTTTAGTTATTCTCAGAACAACTTTATTTTTATTTTATCTGCCATCTTCCATTCTACACCCCCACGCCAGAGTTTCTTGCAACCACTCCCAATCTTGTTTTGGATTTTCAGAAGTTACTTTCATCAACTTAACATCGTCGTCGAATAAAAGAACATAAATATTTCCTTCAAACCACCAAAATTCGAATCCTCCGTTATAGTAGTCAATGTAACCTTCGTCGTCAATAACCAAACTAGGTAACCCTCCGAAAGATTTGAATTTCTTAGTTCTACCTTTCGGACTAATAAACGCATTCCATGCCGGGTGGCCAGCTTCTGCAACTCTAAATGATCTTTGAGTGGCTATTGGAGAAGTGAAAGTGCATTCTATGTCGGTTCTTAAACTTTCGACCTCGTCCTCGTCTGAGTCCTCAGGCCAAGCGAAATAAATCTTTTCGTTCCTTTTTATCAACATACGCAGTGTGAAAATATTAAAAAGAGAAGATGGAATTTCAATTTTCGAATTGCGACTTTGTTCTTTGAACAAATTTTATTTTTTAGTTATTGTATTCTATTAGGGGTTCCACGTTATGTTTCTCTCGCCAACGTTTCATATAACCATTGCCAATCTTGATCTGGATTCTCGGAAGTTATTTTCAACAGTGTACAAGAAGCCTCCACAAATCTGAGAAAGTAGATTTGATCTTCAAACCAAAAGAATTCAAGACTAACATCATACTCCGGCTTTCCATCTTCATCAAGAAATCGACTGGATAAACCACCATAGGAAACTTCTCGCCACATTCTAGAACGGTCTCCAATAAAAGCGCTCCAGGTCCAAACCTCGCCGTCGAAAGCTCCGGGATCTATCATTTTTAATACTCTTCTAGTAGCCGAAAAAGTTACGAGAGTACACATCTCGTCTCCGTCTAGACATTCATTAATTTCCCCATTCCACCAACGATTGTTAGGGTCGTGCTCAGGATCGCGCCAATGAAACCAAACTTTTCCATCTTTTCTGAACATATTTCCGTATAATCATATTTAAAAGAAAATGTTTTTTCATTTTTTACTAATTACCAATATCGTTTCGTCCTAGACGGAACTTTATTTTTCAGTTAAGCGGCGGCACTCGAATTTCTTTCCACTAAAGTAGCTCTCAGCCATCTCCAATCTTGTTCTGGGTTATTGGAAGTAACTTCCATCAACGTAAAACCACTCACTCCTTCAATGTCCTCCAACAGATAAAGTTGACCTTCGTGGAAGAAAAAAGTTAGGGCAGTGTGAGTCTGAGCTTCTCCATCTTCAGCAAGAGGAAGGCAACTGATCCCTTTGGCTAGGTTCCGATTTGTTTTGGTTGCGGAATTTATGATATGATAATCTATTACGCCAACATCGTCAACGTAATAAAAGGGAGTGTTATCCACGATTCTCAGCATTCTTTCGTCGTTTTCCATTCCGTCTGTTATAAACAAACACTCGTAGTTAGGGGAAATGCAAGTATGACGCTTATTCTTATTTTCGTTGGTGGGACATAAAAAACAGGGACGATCGAGAATGGTGATCATCGACCGTAGGGAGGTGAGACGTAGGGAGAGAGTGAGAAGAGGTAAAATTTCATTAAAACGAAATTGATTTTTCAATTTTAATTGTTCTGTGAACAACTTTTTATCGGATCACTTTATCTTTATTTACCAATAACTCGAATTTTTGTTATATGTTCCTTACACCAGGGACAAACTATTTTTGACCCCAATAAAAAACAGACCATACAACGGCCATAACCACACACATGATCAAAAATATCGGCCTTTTCTCTTTTGCAAACAACACAAATTTCTGGATTATTTCCGCCTCCCATTTATTAAATTGTTTCGAAGTTATTACGAATTTTCAATTTTCCTCTAAGAGGAAATTTTTATTCTTTACTCCAAACTCGCTCTGATACTCTTTTCTATATCTTCACCCCATTCTATTCTCAAATATTGATACCCTTCGGACTCTACGTTTTGCCTTTTATTAGCGGCAAACCGACGATCCGAAGGCTGACGACCTTCGGTCGGATGTTCCATCTTTTCTTGAATTTCATCGTTTACCGGTTTACCGGGTCTCTTTTTAAACGCAGGGCCATCAACGTCAATAAATAAGTGTCTGGAAGGTACGAAAAAATCAAAAGATCTGCCAGCAAACACTTTGTTTTGTTCATAATCAACACCCAGAGAAGACAGAACTTTGATTACCCTAGCGTCAATAGAATTGCCTGGAGTTTTCGTCATCACTAATAATACCAACTAGAAATTATATTTACTTTTCAATTTTATTTTTGGTTACTCTTTGAGTAATTGTCTGATGAAAATATTAAACTTTCCTGTCGGGTCCCTTGACTGCAAGTACAGTTATTGGGGGTATTTTTCCTCCTAAAGATATTACAACATTTCTCAGAGTCTCTACATCATCTTCTAACTGATTAACTCTATCTTTGAGTCGTTCAACATCAAAAGTTACATTTTCAACCTCCCATCTTTGTTCTTGTATTTCATCTTCCATATTTTGTTGATCTAATATTACATTTACACTTCTTTAGAGCGAATTACACCTTGTGAAGAAAATCAAAACGATTATTCCTCCCCTCTTTTCAAGATAGTCTGATTACCCCTTCGCAAATTTAATTCATCCTCGACTGTCTCCCGAATCCCGAAATCTATTTCCTTTAGCCCTTCTGCTTGAGCTATTTTCATAATAAAAGCTCGGAGAGTAGGATGGACAGTATCTTGTGATCTCAGCTTAATTAAGTAGTGGATGCTGCGAATTCCACCCTTAAAAATTACGGGGATTTTGAAACCTAGGGGAATTAGGTACTGAAAAGATGTACGAGCAAAGTCTTCTTTTCGCGTGTAAACATCGGGACGTAGTCCAGTAAGTCGTTTCAACAAGCCCGCAGCTTCTTCTTTTAGATTATCCGGTAGCGAATCTATGTAGTAGGGCTCGAACAGTCCGGTATTCAGCTCCACTAAATCGTGATCTAGTGAAGTGTGGCGGTGCAAGTCCCTCCACGAACCAAAGTCCAAATGGCCTTTAACTATTACGGTGGCCGCTCTTTCAAATTCACGAGGAAGTTGTAATTTAGTACCGTTAGCTAGCCGAGAAACGCCCCGAAATAACTGAAATAAATTTTTATCGTGTACGACTACGTCAACGTCGACCTCTGCGTGCTTTTCCCGAACCCAATCGTGTCGGGTCTGACTGGTCGCGGCATCCAACCACATTCCGTTCATCCTTGTTTCTTCCCATGTCGGAGTTACAAAAGAAGATGGATAAGCATCCAAGCATACCTTTAAAATGCCATCTCCAATTTCATTGACCTCTTTCAACCCACTAGACTGTAAAAATAGAATATGGTCCTGAAAGTCAGTCAAAGTCATGGTTATAGCTACGTTTGTTTTCACCGACACTGGCAAAAAGCCCCTCATCACATCAAAAGCCTTAGCCCGCACGCTACGGTGATATTGAGCTTCTGAGACCTTGGGTGTTGCTTCACAGTCAAAAGGAAATTTCTCTACCAGAGTAGAAATGGTTTCCGCTAGCCCTCGATGATAGAAATCCATCAAATCATTCCTGAAATTAACACAACTCAGTCGGTAATTTTCCATCGATTGGATAGCCTCGCCATCTAAATTTTCTCTATACCCTTCTGGGATGACTGGTTCATAAAATCCCTGCTTAGAAAAATCCAAATATCTAGTAGAACACTCCTGGCCATTAAATCGAGGGGTGTGAACCAACCAGGACGCAGCCAAAAGCGAAATGCCTTCTACAAACAGCGTCAGCGTCCCACACCTACCAATAGAACGATGGCCATATTTCACCAGATAAGTTTCCATAAACTTTTGAGCCTTCTCTGGGGTGGTAACGTCCTCGAGATGCCTAATTACGGAACCAGGATCGCGAGAATACTTGGCCTGTAACATAGCCATAACTTCCGGGCTGGGCAAAGCCGGAGAGAGGTAAATGTTAATGTTAGAGGGAGTTTGGTGATGGATGGAAGTGAAATCAGTTGTCATCGTTGGAAATAGTAAATGGTAAATGAATTGTCTTTTAAATAATTAAAGTTACTTTTAGTTATTTATTTTTTCAGTGAATTTACTACTAAATCCCAACCGTTACCTCTTATTGATACGTTTGGGTCTTCAGAGAAAGCGGGCAACATTCCGTAATAACCATCCTGAAGTATTAAAGTCGAAATAATTTCACCTCTAGAATTAATTATTTGTGTTTTCCCTGGGCCAGCCGAACAATAAACGGCATATCCGTACTCACTCATTACGATTGATATATGTTTCTCTAAGAGAAAATATTTTTACTATTTGTTTTAGGTTGGTTTCCCTTTGGGGTAAATTTTGGAACTTATCTCCCCGGTCTTTCCTTTTATTATATTTTTGGTTGATTGAAATTTTGGGAATGTATATTCTTCTTTCGGGAACTTAATTTTGGAAATGTCATAAAGAAAATTGTTTTTAATTTCGTTGTCGGTATTAGTCTCCATTTTGACTGTTGGCGCTTAAAAGAGAATAACAATTTCAATTTTTCTCTATCCAAATAGATTAGTCTTCTTCTGTGGACTCATTTTCATCTTCATCTTCAGCACATGGAAATGCACATTTTGGTGGAAACCAGAAATGTTCGTTGAACAATACTGTAAAAATTTTGAGCTCCAATGCCAAAAATGAAACTAAATATTTATACGTCTGATATCGTTTATAATAAGTTTCATAGTTTCCTTCTGATTGAGAAAATCTAAGTTGTTTGGGAAGAATGTATTCGTAGGGTCGTTTTGGCAAAGGACGGATAAACACCAAAGGATTTTTACGACAGATCAGATTCGATAATGTTCTCGGCAATTTCTCTATTCTTTTTAAATCATTGTGATCACATATTAATGATTTTAGAGACTTTGGTAGTTTAGGAAGAGCCTGAAGATTATTATAGGAACATTCCAGAGCCTTTAATTTCTTTGGTAACTTAGGAAGGGTCACCATGGTATTATACGAGCACCTTAATATTATGAGCGATTTAGGTAATTTTGGGAGAGTTGTCAGACCATTAAAATAACATTCCACGTTTCTTAATGATTCAGGAAGATTCGGAAGAGAAATTAATGGATTGTGAGAGCACCACAATAATTTTAACGATAATGGGAGCGTAGGTAAAGATTCAAGTTGATTGTGGTGACACCGTAACTGCTCAAGAGTATTTGGTAACTCTGGGAGAGATAAAAGTTGATTAGCATCACACTCTAACGTTATTAACGAATTGGGTAACTTAGGAAGAGTTTGAAGTTGATTAAACGAACATGACAACATCTTAATGGTATTTGGTAACTCTGGTAGGGCTACTAGACGATTATTAGGTATGACTAAATGTGTTATACCAATTAGGGAGTGTGTAGTAAATATTTCTCTGGTTCGATAAGCTATAAGGATATTATCGGCATCTATTTCTACGCTGATCAAATTTCTTTCTGATAAATATAGCTGCATTTATTCAGATCAAGATTGATTTAGTTTTATTAGTTTTCTCTTAGAGAAAACAAACACGTTAGTCTTTCCAACCTTCGAAACCTCCTCCTTCAAATAATTTCTCTTCCCAGTCCTCGCCCTCTCCGGGAAACCAAAAATGCTTGTTGGTTAACAGCAAAGGCATAAGATTGGACTGTATCGCCAGAAACGAAATTAAGTATTTGTACGTCTGATAACGCTTATAATAGGTCTCGTAGTTTTCCTCAGAGTGAGAAACGATAAAAAGATTGGGGGCTTGATAACGCTCTGGTCTTTTGGGCAGTGGCGGTATAAAAACTAGAGGGTTATTAAAACAACTCAAGTTTGTTATAGTTGACGGCAAATTAGGAAGGGTCTGAAGATGATTATTAGTGCATCTCAACACGGATAATGATTTTGGTAGAGTTGGTAAAGTTTCCAATCGATTTTTGTGACAACTTAATATGTTTAAAGTTTTTGGTAGTTTAGGAAGTTTTAAGATGTCATTTTCACTACAATATAGCCTTTCCAACGTCTTTGGTAATTTAGGGAGTGTGGAAAGATGATTGCCGTAACAATATATACCTAATAATGAATTAGGTAATTTAGGAAGAGACTGTAATAAATTGTTATGACAACTTAGCCATATTAGTGATTTGGGTAGTTTGGGTAATGTTTGAAGTTGATTACCACCGCATGTCAGAGTTAATAATGAATCTGGCAGTTCCGGCAACTCTTTTAATTGGTTAATTGATAAGTTCAACTCAACTGCGCCATTTAGGGGATGTTCATCTATCACTCCATTACTTTTCAGAGTTTTTAATACCCCCTCAACTATTTCTACGCTAACTAAATCGTGGTTTGATAAATTTAGAGACATATTATTAACTTATTTTCTGATTTTGCTATATCATTTTTCCACCTAATAAATGTGCGGTGGTGAAGGTGCTATTCTGGCTATTGCCGTTTCGGTGGCTTTCATAGCATTTCCTTTTGTTCTTTATCGAGCGTGGAAGACTCGTAATCAAACACTTTTTAACTTATGCTTAGGTTTCGCCAGCTTACTAGCCGTTTGGTATGTTTTCGTCATTATGACTTACTTTCAGATCAAATCTGACGTTAGAAAAGCCAAAAACAACGTAATGGATAGACTTCAGGATTTGCGCCTTTAGGTTTTATTTATTTCTCCAAGAGAAATTTTTACATAGTCAGGTTTTTTCACCACCCAATAAAATGGCCTCTGAAGAGACCAACTACATAGTCATAGAAACCAACAAGGACCCCTTGGTAATAGCCAACTTGGTGATTACAGCCCTGATTTTCTTGGTAGTGCTCCTAAAGATTTGGGGTAAGGGTTATATCTTGAAAAAGATTAACGAAAACTTAGCAGAAGGTAATGCCGCTTAAATTAGCTAGGTTCGAGGTCATTTTATTTTTCATAGGCTCTACGCTGATCGCATGGTGGTGTTCCATAGAGTACCAGTGGGTCATCCCCCGACCCCTACCACTAACCAAGCCTCCCCTAAGTTTCAAGACCGGCGACTTGTTATTTTTCAGAGGGCTCAGTTGGATTGAAAAAACCATTCAAGCCTATACTAGGTGTCGTTATAACCACGTAAGTATGGTTGTAGAGGAGCTGGGTAAATATTTTTTGTGGGAAGCAGACGTAGGAGAGGGTTATCGCAAAGGTCCAAGAATGATTCCTTTGGAGCTGAAACTCCAGCGGTGGAGAGGTACTTCCGAGATAGCCTACCGGCCCATCAAAAAGGAGCTGGTCTTGGATTCCCTACTTAAAGTAGCCAATCGCAAAGTCAGCGGGGAGTTCGATAAAAGTATGATGAAATGGCTGACCGACTGGTGGCCTAGAGAAGGAGAAAAGTATTTTTGTTCAGAGCTAGTGGTGGTTACTTTACAGGCCTTGGGAGTAATCGACCAAGGGAAAAGAGCCAGTTCATACTCCCCCAAAGATTTGGCCTTTGGCCACTTAGACTCCCACGTCAACAAACTTTCATTAATATCGAAATAAAGCCGCCTACGAATATCGCTTAAGCGGTTACTAGTCTTTTTAAAACAACGAATCCTTTCAAATCCAATCTCAGAGCCCTTCCTAAATCTCCCAGTAGGGGTAGGAAGGCTTTGAAATCTAGCCCCAAGGCTTCAGTCGTAGATAAAACAAATTATTTGGTGGCCGTGAGCAAATCCAAGAGGGGTCGGGTGAGAATCACTAGGATAGGGAAATTTAACGCGGCTAACGATCTGGTGTCACTACGCTACCTAGTTCACTATTTAGTTAATAAACATTCGGAAGAGGAACTAAGAGACCGCCAGTGGGTGCAAAAGTTTAACAAAGAGGATGGAAAGTCATCCGGTGACTCTTTAGAGGCTATTCGAGACGAAGCAGGGCTGAGCGACCTGGCCGGGTCGGGAGGCGGTGAGAAGGCGCTTAATCGAAAGAGGAGTGACCGAGCCAAAGGCGAGGGTGAAGGACAGGAGGACCGAGGCGACGAGGTTAGGGATGTAGAAATTCCCGACTGGAAACAAACTTTTTTAGCCAAAGTGGATGTCTGGAACATACCTGATAAAGTATTGCGATATCGAAAGAAGATTAAAAAAGAAACTGGAGTGATGTGGATAACAAAAACACCTGATAGTAAAATGTTGTTAAAGTAGAATGGTTGGTTTCTCTGGGAGAAACTAATGATGGTTATTTCCAAAAAAGAAACAGTTCTGTTGATAATATGGTTGGTAAAACCTGACAGTCTAAGGCCAGAAAAGCGATTAGAAATTTGTAAGTGTGATATTGTTTGCGGTAATTATCATAGTTTTCTTCCGAGTGAAGATTTCTTAATTCCTCCGGTTTTGCATAATTTTTTGGCCTGATAGGCAGCGGAGCAATAAAAATTAATGGATTTGAGCCACAACCTAATGAATGTAATGATTTTGGTAATTTTTTAAGAGTAACAAGCTGATTACCATAACATACTAATACTTCTAGCGTTTCTGGCAACTCGGGAAGATATCGCAGATAATTATTTTCACATTTTAATATTTTTAGTGATTTTGGCAGGGTAGGGAGATTTTGAAGTTCATTACCGTGACAGCTTAGTTTTACTATTGATTCTGGTAACTCAGGAAGAGTTGTTAGACGATTAAGCGAACAGCTGAATTCTGTTATTCCCATTAACGAGTGTTTTTCAACGCCGTTATGTGAATAACATACTAAAAACGAGTCGAGTATTTCTATTTTATGAACGTTTCCACAACTAATGGTTAATTTCATTTATTTTCGTCTAATATTATTTATCCTTTTCACTTTTTCGTTACTCTAAGAGTAACTTTCCTTACCTCACTTACTTTCTTTACTCACTCCACATCCTCCACCTTCACATAACACTCTCTTACCGTTCCATAATCTCCATCATACCGGTAAGGCTCTTCCAACTCTCTAACGAACTTTTTACTCTTGTTTAGTTGATTTCTAGCATAATCGTTGGGGTCTCTTTTGGCTACTGAACTATAAGCTTTTCGCACGGCTCCTACATCATCCACGTGCTTAATTAGCACTATTCCGGCATGAGCTTTTCGTTTTCCCTCATAATCCACTTTATATGGTGGTGCTGGATAATACCCGGCTTCGACCAAAGGGGATAACGCAGAGGTCATCAAGTGACGATAAGCCGGAGGCAAATTTTCAGAGGCCGTCGAGGGAAGGATGCTAAGTAGTTGGACGAACGGCAGCGAGGGTTCACCTCGGTCAAACGCATACAACTCCCTAGTATTTTTCACCACTTCGGTGGGTAGAAAAGCCGTCACGTCGTCGACGTATTCAGCTAAATCGGCCATCAAAGGAGGGTAATGATACGGATAATACCACTCCCACGAGGGTAAACCCTTGGTATAGTATTGAAAGACCCATATCAATGTTTTGATATAATCGTGACACCATTCCTTGATCTTAGTTTTAGAAACTCGGCCTGACTCATCGGCTATACCTACTTTTTGGAGATAAGAGATTCGGAAACTATCGTAGTCTAATTGATTAGACTTTCGGTCGTAATGTTTTTCTAGGGTCGCATTCCTGAACATTTCCTTATCGACGACCTGGCCGTCGTCACCGGGCATAGGGTTCCATTCTTCAAAATTTTTAACTTCGGCCGCCAGATATTCAGGTTCTAGTTGAGCTAGGATACCTACGAAACTTCTAAAGTCATCAAAGTTGATACGGCCCTGAGAGTCTATGAGTTTGAATTGGTTAGACTCTAATGTTTCGATCATCCTATCTAATCCATCTTTCAAAAGCACAAACATAGGAATCATAGGTAGAAAATCATTACCGACGAAAAACCCTATGAAAATAAATTCATCTACGGCTTCTTTGGTTTCTGATGACCTTAGCCCGAAAAACTTGGGCAGTCCAGAAGTTACCATATCGGAAATGGCTAACAGATATTTGAAGCCCGGGCAATCCGTATCATTTCTTAGAAGGAACATCTGCGGTATTCTGGTGGCCATAGTTAGGAAAATGAGATCTCCATCATCGCCCACTATTAGATGTTTCTTATTCTGTTCCTCTAAGGGTAGAGACCTGATGAAATTTATGATTTTGTGTTCTCCTTCTCCGGGAACTTGACAGGACGAGAATATGATAGTCATATCCGACCATGGACCATTAACGTATTTTCTGATTTGAAAATTAAGAAATTTGGTCAATTCCAACATGAACAATGTACCTGGTGATATCTGGGTAGAGTTAAATTTCTTAGGAGCATCCACCGAAGGCTTTTTAGGGTCGGCGCTAGCCGCCACGGTCCCTGGATCGGCGGAAGCCATAACCCCAAACCGGCGATCGCGTTGTTGATTTTGTTTGGCTAGTGGGGCTGGCCCATCTAGAGTAATGTCCAAAACTGAAGGACGATAGACTTGTACCAGATTAATTAATTCTCTCCAAAATAGGTTAAAAGTCAACTCCATTCGTTGCTGATAAGTAAGTGAAGCATAAGGATCCATTCCTTTTCTGCCCCCGGGACCATAATTAAAGGCCACCTGAGAACAGGGGTGAACCATAGCATTGCCATCTACGTGAACGTAATCTACGTAAAGAGGCTTGGGAGGAGATGATTGAGATGGATATCGTTGATAATGATGAGGAAAACGTTTGCGAACGTAGGGGAAAAGACCGGGAACGCCCATACGAGCGAAGCGAGTACTGAGCCTTTTTTCGAGCGAAGCGAGAAAAAAGGTGAAGCCGGGGCTCGAGCGAAGCGAGAGCCAAACGACCAAAAAGAATTACAAAGACTTATCTAATATTAAAAGTATCTTTCCATTTACTTTTTTCCGCTACTCGTTTCACTCGTTTCACTCGTATGCTCACTCACAGAAAAAAGAACCCTCCCCGAGCGCCTCCAACCTCCCCAATCACTCTTCCACCCTCCACAGTTCCTTGTTTAGATTGCATAGACGGAATCAACCCCTACAATCCCAAATATTGGGGATATGTTATGGACATACCTTCGTCCTATATAGTAGCTACAAATACACCAGACGCGGGAATCTGCGGAACGTCAGGAGACCCTAACTTGGGCCTAATACCTGCGGCGTGTCACACTAGCGGTCCTACGGTTGCGCCCATGTCCATACAAAACGTTCCATATATCCCTTCACTAGAAGATTGCACTGGTAACATTCAGCACTTTCAATGTTTAGGAGTTCCGCTAGGAATAGGGGAATGTGTAACTTCTAGTGGAAAAGAAAAATACTGGAAGTGCGGAAACATTGACAGATCTCACTACTGGTATGTCCGAGATTGGGTTACTGAAATGGCCAAATCCGGTCCCTCCGGTACTCCTTATAGCACTATGCAACAGTATTGCTGCTTTTTACCCCCCGGAAACCTGCCTAACGGCCAACCCCGGACGACTGTTTGCCCACCCAACTTATGGTATGGAGGGTCAGCCTGTCAAGCCCCGGCCAGTGATGTTTGTGCCATTCCACCCATAGAGTGGACGCCTGGATGCGATTATTATCTCCAGGAAAATTTGCAGACAGCCGTTGGACAGCCCCAATATGCTCAAGGATTATTTTTACCTACGGTGAACAACTGGGTCAGTCAAGTATTATCGACAGGCGGAGGTGGGGGTACTCCGGGTACCCTGGCTCCGCTAGTCCAGGGCCCCACACCCGACCCCAATGACCCTTTTATCCAAACTATTCTGAAGTGGGGCCCTTCTTTTCCTGGAACTCTGGCGCCAGCCTTGTCCCAGGTTTGTCAAAATGTGACTAGGGCCCAGATAGGACAGGATACTACGGGGAATTTAGGAAAGTTGTGCGCCTGTTACCTACCCCCCAACCAGTACTATCTGCCCGGAGTTATCCCTCAAGAATGTGACAGTTTATGTTCACTGGCCGGCAGCACTGGAGGCATACCTATTTATGAGTGGGGTTCGTCAGGCACTCCCGTGCAAAAAGTATGTGAGCAAACGACCTGCGTGATAGATCAGGTCACTCTAAACTACGCTAATACGGTATCTGGCAACATGAACTGGAGCCAAGTGTGCGGAAAATGTTCCTCGTCGGGCCCCTCGAGCGGAGCCCCCGCTGGGTGTACATGCATCGTCAACGGCATTAATTCTAACTCTATTAACTCGGAAATACCAGGAATTAACATTAACCAAGAGTGTGGATCGTTTTCTTCGGCCAATGGAGGGATAATTCCTCCGGTGACGGTCCCTGCGCAGGCCGTTTCATTTTGGGATCAGTACAAGTGGATTATACTAGGGTTAGTTGGGTTTGCGGTAGCCATAGGATTATTTTTCTTGATTAGGAAGATTTAGAGGGGTGGGTAATAATAGAAATATGGCTATCATCGTTACTTTTACTGGTATGGACGATACGATTTATAGAGTTAAGAATAAAAAACTAACTAGCCTGAAATGGTTACCTGCAATACTCGAAAGTCAATTAATCAGCCCGGATTCATTTATTGGCAAGACATTTATTCAAGAGATGGAAATGAAAAACAGAGCGAGTGAAAATAAAGAATTAGTAAGAAATATGGGTCCAATAAAGATGGAAATTAATCGAAACGGTTATTGTATAACTAATTCTATTTATAATTTAGCTCGGTTCAAAACTGGATTACTGAATATGTTTACCAGGAAATTAGTCATTGAATTTGTTCCTAATTAGCTTTCTAATTTGTCGTTCGTTCTTTGAACGAACTTTAATTAATTTATGTTGAACCAAAACCCATAAAATCTCCAAAATAAGATAACAACCCTTTTCCTCCTCCTTGAGGGGAAGGAACAGCCTGTGGGGACAAACTCTTGGGGGCTTTTTCGCCTTCACCTTCTATTTTGGATCTGGCCAAGAATTTGAGGAACTCATTGTTTTCTGGGGTACCGATGACCACAATGAAAGTGTAATCATATTGAAACTCAAAATCCTTAACATGGAATGGAACCATCATTTTTCTCATCCATTTTCCAGGAGCCTCTCCTAGAGTGGCATCTAAGCTTCCTTTCCATTTAATTTTCCAGGAAGAGTCCATATCTTCCCAAAAAGATGAAGAAGAAGCATTGGAATGGCCCATAGTTTTGGCTATGTAATTCAAAACCTTTTTGACGGCTTCAGCGTGATTTAGTTTTGAAGACTTGGAATAATAAACATTTTTCGTATTAATACGTCCTACGGATGTCGATTTGCATACATCTCGCTCTCCATAGATCCAGTAAGATGTTGTAGCGTCTTCAGAACGTTCGAACGCCGGAGGGCATTTGTAAGCAGCGGTCTCGGGCAAAGGAGCGGCTAATTCGGATGCGGGAGGAGTCGCAGGAGGTTTAAACTCCTTTTCTATCATTGAGTGCATCTCCTTGGCTGGCGATGACGGTTTTTGAGGCGAGTAAGAGAACCTTTTCTTGGTCGTTTCAACATTTTCGGTCAACCAAGTTCGAAGTTCGGGTCCCTTAAGATCCTTAGGCACGACTACTCCCATCAACTTGGCTTCCTTTCGAAGTTCGGCAATAGTAGGTCCTGCTTTTTTGGTGGATTTCTTGGGAGAGTAAGAGAATTGAGGTTTGGTCTTTTTAACGTTTTTGACTAACCAAACACGAAGTTCTTTTCCTTTGAGGTCACTTGGTACATCCAAACCCATCAACTTGGCTTCCTTTCGAAGTTCGGCAATAGTAGGTTTAGGTTTTTTGGTAGTTTTCCTCTTGGTGGTCTTCTTTTCGCCCGCAGGTTTCTTAGCGGCCTTGGTAGTTTTGCCACCCGCTTTACCAGCGGCGGCCTTCTTTTTGGGCGCTTTGGCTGGCTTGGCTGACGCCTGAACCTCAGGCGACCAACCGTTATAGGTTACTCCACCTACCTTGACTCGAACTTTGGTCCCGGGCTTGTAGACGTACTTGTCGACCATCTTGGAATCCTAGGTTTATCAACATAAAAAAATGAAAAGCGATTTTGGATATTACTGAGTTTCGACGAAGAGATGAACTTTTGCCTAACTCAAATTCCCTCAGAAAAATCAACTAATTTTATGGTCAGGTGTAAAGTTTGTGCGTTTTCGATTTCATCTCCCAATCAGAAAACGTTAATGAGTGGAGTTAGAAATCACTATAACGGTCACCTCAAGACCAAGATGGCCGCCAAGTCTCCCGTGGAGATTGACGCTATTTTGGGGTTGTGTGTTTTGGGCCACTGCTAGGAAGGGGACGTTAGGATAAGGTAGGGATCGATCTCTCACGGAGAGGTCAAGTTTAATAGCAAAAAATAATATCAAAAAACTGAAAAATAGTATTAGTTCGTTTTCTAAATATCTAGAATGAATTCTGTTACTTATTACAGATTACAGGCAATTCAGGCCATACTAATCGGCTTTTCTATTATATTAGCGATAGTAGTGATTCGCGTCAAATCCAAAAAAGAAAAGGGCGATGAGAACGAAGAGGGAGAGGAAGACGACGAAATCGAACTAGTAAATCTGCAAGAAGCGGATTTGAAGTTTACTAACGCTGATGAAACACATTACGAACAAATTTCCGTTTCCGGAACGTGGAAATGGAAAGACGGAGATTTAGTTTATCATTTCATTTTTGATGAACCATTAGTATTAAGCCCAAATGGAAGAATTTTGACAAATCCCGTTGATTATGAAATATCAGAAGATGATAATTCGGTGAGTGAACTTCAATGTAAAGAAATAGTGGAGGAAATCACAGCTAAAGAAAATGGTTGGACCGAGGAATGTCAGTTGTGTAATCTTTACTATCTTGATAGAGGGATGGAAGCAGGATTATGCTGCAAGAAATTTGTGTTTAGATGCCGTTGGTGTAAACAATATGGTAGGGAATGCACGTGCGAGGTTTGTGGTGAGGTCGTAACAGTCATCGAACGAGAAGAGTTTTGCTGCACTCACATTGTTCTCCCTGGAGAAAGTAGATGTGGGGTATGTAAAATAAAATGGGAAAAGGGTGTTTTCTCACCAGAAAAATGAAACTGATTAATTTAAAAATCTCTCTGAGAGAGGTTATTACCTACGTTTAGGTTTCAGACCACAACTCTTTCAGTTCCCCATAGAAAGTACTAGCCCAAAATTTTTCTTCCCGAGGGTATTGACCTTGACTGGTGTCACAGTCCAGCGTAGTCTGAAGGTGATTTCGAAACCACTCATCTTCTTGCAATTCCCGAAAAAGATTTGTTATTTTCTATGCTCAAATTAGGAATGAACGGATGGGAAGTCGAAGCCTTGGTTTGTGTTGGTTTGAAGCATTCATTGAAACCGATAAGTTGGATAGATGACAGAGTAAGAGAAGAAGTAGATGGTCTCGGAGTGTGGATTCCTACTCTTCGTGATGTTAAGGGATATATGACACCAAGAGATAATGTCATATATGGAATGGAAGGTATGTTCTAGACCGCCGAATAAGTTACTCTCAGAGTAATTTTTTAACTTAATTTACTAACGTAAAATTTCGCTAACTGCCTTAAGGCCGGGTAGAGCGGATGAGGTCGGCAAAGTTGAGGCCTCCTTGGGCCAACATGGTGCCTAGACCCAAAACGACGCTACCCAAAATCAACAAGGCAAAGCCTCGGATTTGACGGGAAATCTGGTCGCTGCCGGATTCATCCTTTTGGCGGGCCTTAAAGATCTCAATGAGACCCCAAACAACAAGTCCAGCTGAAACTGCCAAGCTGGCGAGGTAAGTCAAATTCGACATGTCGGACATCGAGCGAAGCGAGTGTAGTAGGGCTGAGGGGAAACTTACGAAGAGTTTAAGATAGAAAAATAAATTAACAAAATCTTAAGGTCAACTTTGGCTAATTAATATTTTGGACTTTGGAAAATTTTTGTCATGGACCTACCTTCCCCACGGCACGTTACTAAGGTCATCATAGAGTGCGGTGACGAAGACTATATTTTGAAGAAAAAGTCTAGCATTCTAGCCTGGTGTCAAGATTATATCGAATTGTTTGGACAACCAGCCAAACCCATAAAGAAAAAAGTGGAGCCGAGAGGTATACTCAAAACTGGTAAGCCCAAAGCCAAAGCCAAGAAAAAAGTGGCCAGGCCTCCAAGCTCTAGTGACGTTGACTCTCTGGCGTCAGAAGAGTTTTCTGGCTCGCAAGAATTTTCCCTTAGCGGCTCTGACTCTGAAGATCCTCCCGTGAAACGGGCGACCACCAAAAAAGCTAAAAAGCAAAAGGGAGGTTACGCCAAGATGGAATTAAACTACAAACCTACCAAAGATGGCACGGATGTTTACGCTGAGGCCAAGAAAATGTCCAAGATGGTCAATTGGGAAAATTAAGTAATCGATCGCTATTAGCGAGCCCTTCCTCTAGCCCAAATGATAATAGCCACCCCCACGAATATAGCTATCAAATAGACTTGATGTCTTTTATTCTTCCAAATAGGGTCAGTCCAAATTTTAAATGACCAGGAGTTGGTCCACTCGTGGACCACAAAACTATCATCATAGCCCCGGCACTCCCTAGAAACTTTCCCATTAGCCACCATAGGAAAAAATACGCATGGATCTGTTATTAATACGTTGGCCTCTGAAAACCATTCTGGATGCTCTTCGTATGCTGTAGTTAATGCCATAGGGCCAGTATTCTCTACTGGGCGATAGTGAGGTTCGTAATGTTGCACTACATAAGCTATTAGTCGCTCCCAAAACTTTTTGTTCTCGGGGCCAGAAGGGGAAATCATGAAGGCGTTACAAATGACCAGTTCTCTAAGATACAACACCCGAGTATGCTCCTTGGGCTCTCTACCCAAGACTATTTTATTAAGGGCTACGTAGTCCATTACATCATTCTTTTCAGAAGGAAAAGTATCTAGATCGGCATAAATACCGCCAATAGCCATCATTACCATCCTAGAAAAGTCCACTCGTTCTATATTTTCAGTTACCGTACGGTCATAGAAATTCAGGTAGCGAGGGTAATGTTTGGCTACCAGCGCCCTAAGCCCTCGGTCGTCGAGGAGGACATGGGTAATATGATGCTTGCTGGCCCATCGGTCCCACCGATCCCAGTTGGCCTGATACTTGGGTGGGAGTGTTAGGGTCTTCCAAGTTTGGTAGAGGGTGGTGGGGGGTCGACTGGGTTCTGGTGGGGCGGGTTGGGTCTGGGTTGATGGGCTACCGAAGGGAGCGACGACCTCCGAAGGAGAGGCCGAAGAGCAAGGCATTTACTCTCAGAGTAAATTTTGTGGGTCAGTCAAAACTTGGACTTGGGATATGTAAGAAAAAATATTTTGGGATGAAGAAAATTTTTCCCCTCGGACTAAAATATTTGTTAGAACCAGTGCGTAAATTTCCCTCTTGGAGAGAATGTATTTTTGTGGGCCGGCGGCAGCTAAATTAACATGACCCAGTCTTGACCGCATAGGCCAGCGACAAGTCCTTAGGCATCAGCGTCACTCGCTGACCGTGAGTGGTGGCTACGTGAGCCGCGGTGAGCAGTCCTACCAAATAACTTTCGCAGTATTCTTGCAACGCCGTAATAGATCGAGCCGTAAAACGAAGATCAGTTATCATATCAAGGCCTATTTCTCGAACTAGAGCTTTGAAACTAGCTTTGGCTATGACTAGGTGGCTAAATCTATTGGACGATTTGACTTCTCTCCTGGCCTTGGTGCCGGGCTTAGTTTTTCTGGTACTGGTGCTAGCGCCAGAGTTGGCCTTCTTCTTGATGCTAGCAGCCTTTTTCTTCTCAGAAACGCCAATAGTTATTTTCAATGACCTAGCCAAAGCACACAACCATTGATTTGATTTACTGAAAGTCAACACGAGATGTCTGGAAGTTATCCTCTTTTTCTTAGAGCTGGCGGCTATCAAACCGGCTTCTTCGAAAATGCCGAGGGCCACGTTCTCCAAAACCGCAGCCAAGTAAACAACGGAAGGAGAACTAACTCTCAGGGACGTTCGTTCCAGGAATTTTTGGCTAGATTTGAAATAACGACGAACTCTAGCTACGCTTAATTGCAATCCAGCAGAGGCCGCGACGTTAACTTTTTTAGGTCCTGGTTTTCGAGTAGCCTTAAAACTATCGTATTGCAGCAAAGCTTTTGCTCCGCTAGAAACCATAGTTTTGGCTATTTTAAGGTCAACAGCGAAAACTAATCTAACGGCCGTTTGAATTTCTCTCCTAGTGATAGTCTTCCTGCCGACTTGAGAAGCCGCAAACGAAGCTTTTTCGGCTATGGCTTTGCCAATCAAAAACACAATAGAATTAACTTCGTCCATAGCAGAACCTGTTATATCGGCATCAGGATGTGCTTGCTTCATAATTGGATAAAGATAGGTTCGGAAATTAATTTGGCCGATAGCCTCTTTCTTACGGCTAGATGAGGGAACGAACTTGCCGCCTCCGGCGGCCTCTATTCCGTTGACCACATCTGACACCTTTAGGGTTTTCCTTCGGTCATTTTGAAGATAGGTTAGAGACTGGTTAAGAATCATTTCCAAATGAGTAGATAGATATTTACGAACGTCTTGGTAAATTAGACCGCTAATTCGAGTTACGCCAGCTCGACGACATAATCTTTTAATGGCGGGCTTAGTAACGCCTTGAACGGATTCACGTCTGGCCGCGCGTTGTTTGGCTTTGGTGGAAGGCATTTATATAGTAAATTTTTTCAAGGATAAAGTAAGTTTTTCTTGGGCCGCTCCCACTCGCTCCGCACTCCCTTCGGTCGTATGCCCTTCATCGTAGTCATTTTAGACACTCGACCTGGCACAACCGGTCCTAGGTCTCACGGCATTACCGTACCTGAACGCAACAAAGTAGCTGGAGCCATTGAGTTAGATGACTTTTTTGACGATTTGCCCGTCAGAGATTACAGGAAGAAAATGGATATGGCTTTACGAGTTCAAAAAGGTCATTTGGAAGAATATCCCAAGGGGGTATTCATCGGTTTAATTCAAGATCCTAGGGATTGTGAATCTGAGATAGCTTTGGCCAAAAAGAAGACCAAGGCCGCTAAGACCGCTAAAAAAGTTAAAAAACCTAAAACGCCGTCGCCAAAGAAACCAAAAGCTAAATCTACTAGTAAAAAAGGGAAATCTGTTAAAACCTCCGCTGGTGCGGCTAAAGTTACCGAAAAGAGTAAAGGAGTCTTTATAGTAGATTCCCCTACCGACTCTCAGTTGAAAAAGATCAAAGAATTAGTCAAATCTGGTGAAGGTTCAGTCAGGAAACTTCCAGGTAAGGATAGCTACACCGTTAAGCATTCTGGATCCATAAAAGATCTGAAAGCCATAGTATAAGCTCGAAATAACTTACTCTAAGAGTAAGAAAACTTAGGAAACCTAGATTAAAACTCTATCTGGTCAGAGTCTATAACAACTTCCGCGGGCGTCCACAGACCCAAGATTTGACCATACAACCCCTCTCTCAGTCCATGTTTCTTCCACAACCCCGCTAATCTTTTCTTATCTATGCTTCTGGGGGCTGGAGGAGGCAGGAAAGAAGTACTAGGCGGTTGAAAAAGTTCACGACATCTGCGGTAATTTAGTACTTCGGGGTCCCACAACAACGGCTCGATATTTTCTAGTGATTGATGTTCATTAATCAACTCCAACGCTTTGACCATTCCTACTCCTCTAGGTTTATTTTCTTCCCCGTCCTTTCTTTTCTTAGTAGAAGGTGGCAATTTAGCTCTATGGTTGTAGTCACACTTTAGTAGTATGCACAAATCCCTAAAAGATTCATAACTCAGGCCTAATTCGAATAATATATCTTCCATGGCGATAAGATCGCATTCCCCGTCTCTCCATTTGCATATCAAATAAGGGCAGCCATACGCCATGACATCAGAATCCTCGGTAATAACGGCATCGACCTTTCCTTCTATGCACATACTTGCGCACAGCGCTTCAGCCTCGCCTTTGGCTAGGTAATGATCGAAACCCAACGCTTCAATAAAATCTCTAGCGATAGAGGTATATATAGGCAAAATGGGAGTGGTTTGTTTAGTTAATTGTTTCATAGCCGTGTGCAAACTAGGTAAAATAGAGTAAATATCAGTAAAGTCCGTCTCCATCTTTTCAGCCCGTTTAGGCCCTATAATTACTTTGAGTTCTTCGATAACCTCCGGGGGAGGCGCTTCTCCCAATGACTGGTACTTCTCCACCAAGGGGAGGAGCTCTTTACCTCGAGCCAAGTTATCCTTTGATTTATTAACTGTATCTCTGCGGTGTTGCTGTTCTCCTTTTTTCTCTTCTGGTACTTCCAGGCCATCAAATATAAATATAGGATAGATATCCTTTTTCTTGAATCTAAGCAGGAAATGTATAAAAGGCTCTAACCAGGATTGAGTGGAAGTTTTGACGAAAACATTAAAGAAAACCGAAATATCAACGGCTACTGAAATTCCCGAAAGCACATCAATCTTTACGTGATGAATAACAGTCGGGCACTCCTTCTTGAGGAGCGTGAAGAGGTCTTGGATGCCCATACGAGGAGGGATGAGTGAGAAACGACCGAGCGAAGCGAGGAAGTTTCGAATGAAGACCGACGAGTACTGAGCTTTTTCGAAGCGACCGAGCGTTAGCGAGGGAGCGAGAAAAAGCGAAGCGGGGCTCGACCGAAGGGAGAGCCAGGGCAAGACCAGTCCGAGCGACCTACCCAACTTCAACTTACTATCAACTTAATCGCTTACCTCTTCATATTTTTTCCCCAAGCAAAAATGAAAAATTATATCACTAAACACCATTCATAAAATGGATTTCCTAACCATCACCATAAGTCTAAACAAACAAAAAACTCGCCAAAAGCTATCGGGTCGTTGGTATCCATGTGAATGTGGGAGTTGTACCAAACAAATCTTTCGTTTAACGACGCCTATTACTCTCAAAAATAACGACTACATTCTCCGTGATATAGAGGAGTTTCTGTTAGCAGATGATATTCCCGGCATGCCAGAACCTATCGAAAACATCATTTACGGTTTTTATTCCGACTTTGTAGTGAGTGAATTAGCACCATGGGATCCGTGGGATTAAAAGTAAATATTGGGTAGCAAGACGGAACAAGAACCAAAAGTTACTTTCAAGCTAATTTTGATGTGCAGTAATCCTCCCGGAGAGGATGATGCAACTTGGGATAGAACTCCAATAATCCCATTCATATCCAAGTGGACTCCAAAGGAAACAACCGAATAACCTCAACTAATTTCTCTGAGAGAAATCAACTGCGTTACTTTGGATTTATAACTTCGGCTTTGTGTTCGGCGAAAACATTCAGAACTTGCTTTTTCAGGTCCTTCGGTACTTTAAACCTATCCAAAGAAGCAGCCAGCTCCTGCGCCACAGCATCAAATTCTTCTGAAGTGATGTGAAACTTGGCGTGAGGGTTATGCAAGCTATGATCGCCTGATGAAGGAGGGTCGGGCTTAGTACTAACAAACTCATAAGGTCCTCCTGATATGGAAGCCAGCCACAAAGTCCTCCCAAACTTGAGGAAAGGTAGACGATCGAGGTGGTTACGCGACCAGTCTCGGAGTTGAGGGTTTTTGGAATCTTTGCCAACTATGGGATTAGTTAATAGGTTGTCACTAAAATCATTAACTACGGCGGCTATGGCTACTATTCCTCCTAGTTTTTCGAATAAAGTAACTTCTCCGGCATGAATATGACACGCAGATTTGCCTTTGAGGGCGTCGTTTTTACACCTCTTGCCTGAGGAAGTTAGGTGAGTACACCTCATAGAAAAAATGCGACTAGAAATCGATACCGCGAGATATTAAAAATGGAAGAAAATACTCTAGCCGATCTTATTTACCAAAAACAAGAAAACAATATTAAAAGAAATGAAACCCTTAAAAACGAATGCCTTAAACATCTAGATTCGCATTTTTTACAGCATATTTCTTCCGTTCCTGCACACCAAGGATACGTAGATAGCGAAATGATGAAAGAGTGGTGTAATTATTATGAAGAGTGTGCTAAAATTAAATATGAATTTTGGTCTGATATTCCATTCGGATATCCTACTTTGGATGGTAAAATTAGTTACGAAGTTCGTTCTCAACGATTTAATTGGAAACTCTCTAAATAAAGTTAATCGAAAATTTCTCTCAGAGAAATTAGAAAAAGTAAATAAAAGTTTTGTATGCTGGTAGTAGCAAATGAATATCCCCAACTGGTGTGAGGAATGCAAACGTTTCTTCCCGGAAAAGTCCGAGGTATTAATAGTTGTTACGGGGTGTGGAGTATGTTCTAAAAAGTGGGAAATTTGCAGTGAATGTTTTAACAAAGGGGATTCGAGAATAGCAAAAGTAGGTTGGGTATGTGTTGATGACCGAAAAGAATGAGGCAATTATAGTTGCTCATAGAGCAACTTTCATGTTGATAAGTTAAGTAACTCGATGACTTCTTTTGATGATTCTCTTGATTGAAGCCACTTCTTTTTTGGTAAAAGGTATCTTTTCTTCGCCATTTTCTTCGTCATCAAGTTCAAACGGAACCATCCAAAATCGAGTGTTAAAATTCTCTGGCTTAAAATCACCCTCGCTACTCTCGACGGGGTCGTCGAGCTCTTCTTGGACAGATTTTAGGAATCTATAATCAGTATTAGATATACGCAAAACGATAATATCTGCATACATAACATGATTCTCAAAATCGTCTTTGCTGATACTCTTTTGATATAAAGTGTAGTTCCATAACAACTCTACTACCTCTGAAAAATCGTCTGCGATGCCTACTATCCTTTCGTCGACGACGTGAGCTGGACAAGAAGTGTAAACTAAATAGTTGGCCATCGAGCGAAGCGAGGTGAGGCGAGAGCAAGTGAAGTAAGGGCCGGCAAAACTTAAAAAGTAATAGCAGTTCATTCACATTTTCAGTTTTTACGAGAATGAGTTTTTATGCTGGCTGTGATGAATGCGTAAAAACATATCCTGGCGTTGAGGAGAAAGTATCAACCAAAAGATGCAAAGATTGTAAAATTAGCGCCAAAGTTTGGTTGTTGTGTGAGAGGTGCGTCAAGAAAGGAATAATTGGTGGAGATTGGAAGTGTAAGAGCCACCGAGCGTAGCGAGGGAAGGGAGGGAGGCGAGTGCAGCGAGAGAGGAGGCGACCCAAGGGAACTAAAATTTGCTCTTGGAGTAAAAACTAAAAATCCTCTTTGCTTCTCTTTCCTATTACCAAAACATGGATTTCATTGCCAAAGACATTGATGAAGCCTCGAAAAAATTTATTGAAGCTTCAATAAATTTTTTCGAATGCAACAAAGATTATGAAATAAAGTTAAAACAACGTTTCCAATCTACGTTACTGAAACAACTCGCAGATACATTTAATGGAGATCCAGACTACGTTTTTCATGTTTATTTCTGGTCGCCAGGGTTAGGACTCGGTTATAGATTTGGTGGCGAGAATCAGGAAGTAAAGGGAACGCTTGTGGGTGTAAAAACTACGGAGGATTTTGTTCGATTAATTCATACTTGGATTTTAGAATTGGTAATACGCACTCCTTGTTTTACCGTTAGGGATGGAGATGCAACCAATTTGCAGTTTCGAGAAATTTACGTCCACGAAATGTTTATTAAGCGAATGAAGGAAAAGGCTTTTCACTGAAGTGACGAGGTAACGAAGGAAGATATAATTTTTACTCTTGGAGTAAAAACTAAAAACTCCGTTTGTCTCCATTTTCCATTACCAAAAACATGGAGTCTATTACTAAAGACAACATTGACGAAGCCTCCAAAGAATTTATTGAAGTTGCGTTAAATTATTTTGAAATCAACAAAGATTATCCCAACAAACAAAGGGAACTTTTCCAGACTGCTCTGTTGAAACATCTCAGAGCTACATTTGATGGGCATCCCGGCTATACTACCAAAGTTTATTTATCTGGATCTGACATAGGAGATTTTAGTTACAGAATTGGTAATAAAATTGGTTCAGTTTGTTGTTGTGTGATTAAGGAACTTTTGGATATCAAAACTCCTGAAGAGTTTATTTTATTAATCCAAGGATGGATACGCGGCCTAGTAATACATACCCCTTGCTTTGATGTTAGAGATACACAGAAAAATTCGTATGAACTAGCCGCTATAGAAATTTATGTTCGCGAAACGTTTATTAAGCGAATAAAAGAAAGGGTTCTGCTACGTCAGTAGTAAGAAGTAATTAGTTGCTCTGAGAGCAACGTTAGTTAATTAACAGTATACCACGTACCGCAAATGGTAAGTTCCGTCTCCTTGACGTTCTAGATATTTAAGAACATGATACCAGTCTTCAGCAAAGTCCCCGGTAAACTTTTCCAAGTTATTGGCCATATTATAGAATAGCTGGCCGTTAGTAAACCCTCCAGGTTGAGACCAAGTTACCGTCACTAATTTTTCCTCATCGTTTTCGATCCTGGGAATGTGAATAGTTATGAAATCTTTGGAATAAACCTTTTGGTTGAGCAACTTTTTGGTGTAAAGATGGTTATCGCCGCCTCTGGCCTTTTCAATCAAGTTTCGTTTGAAAGACTCATAATCTTGACCTTTTAGTTCTTCAAGCCATTCCAACATCAATCCATCCCCGGGTCTGACTGATCTTCCATTGAAATCTAATAGTGTAGAGGGATTTTCTTCTAGAGGTGGATCTAGGCGAGCGTCTCTTTCTGATTTGCCCCATGTGCTAGTATCTTTTGGTATGTATATAGAAGTAAACCCTATATAATGTTTTGTATTCTGATGTAGATCTTGATTAGTAACAAAGGAAAAGACGTGACCCGAAGGCCGTCTTAATTTTTCGATAATGGTTTTGGGGGAAACATGCCCCGGCAGATGAATTTGTTGGGCGGACTCCATAACTTGGGCTACTATAAAGTCAATAGCTTCTTGTTGTGATTCGAAAATATCAAAAGAAGGCGGGGCTTCATGGAATTCTCTTGATTTTTGATAAACGATGTAAGCTTTGATGACTGAATCAGAACTCATTGTATAAAGAGTATTGGGATTTTCAACAAAGATTAATTCTGTTTTTCATTTTTAGTTGCTCTCAGAGCAACCTACCTATTCGCCTACGCTCGTCGCACTTAACACACTCCCGCATTCCACTCAAGGGCCATATTCCTCAAAACGTTGTCTACGGCTTCAGGGCAGTGCAAATCGCGAGCACAAACCTTCCCTTGTGCTAACCAAAACACAAGCATATTTATTTGCTCATCTTCGCTCGCGGTTCGTTCAGTCAAAAAGATAGAAGCCGTTCCGGATTGAACAGTAGCTGTCAAAAAGAACTTGCCTTCTTCTAAGATTTTGTAATAACCATCAAACAAGGGAAAAGTGTTTATGATGTAATTAGTTTCCATGATTTCGAAAGCGGTAATAAGATGATAAACGCATTTTCCATTTTCAATTTTCTAGCCGAATTTTCATTCAACATAGGAAAAATTTTCAAGCCCAAAATTTCACCCTTTGCCTCCCTTGCCCACCTACCCCTTAGCGACTCGGAAAATAATCTCCAAAAAATTTTTCCCGGTTATCCCACTCATCGACGATTTTTCGCTCGACCCCCAAAAAAATTTGGGGACCTCGGAAATAAAAAAAATTTTTAGGAGTACATAAACACCCTAGTTAGGATGACGGACTTTTTCAACCCCGCCGCCCCCAACATCGTCTTTGTCGATCTGGCCACTTTTTCGGAAGTTGATGGATTTCTCTACGGAGGACCCATGGCCTCTACCTGGTTCGTCGCCGGTATCATTAAGTCAAACTGGTTTGGCTTTGTCAGCGTTCCTCTGCGCAGCATCGGAGTAGCTCCCATCTTTGGAGCTCGCCGCTCGCCCTTTGGTCTCACGCGTCAAGCCGATTACGCTTTGAACTCAACCCTCCGGGCCAAGTTCCCAGCTATTGGTTTCTCCGCCAATATCGAAGGCGGCCAGCCTTTGCTGCGTTGGGTCAATAACTTGATGCACAATCTCATCAAGCACGTCCAACTAGAGTTCAATGATCTGACTGTTGAAGAATTCGACTGCTGGTGGTTGGATGTCAACTATGAGTACCGAACTGAAGGCGCAAAGCGCGTAGCCTACAAGACCATGATTGGAGCTATTCCTACTTTCACTAGCCCCGTGGGCCCTGGACAGTTTCTGCCCGGCGGTACCTTGCATGGCCCCCTGCCCTTCTTTTACACTAACGACTCTGGTTTCTCCCTCCCCGTCGCTGCTCTCCCCTTCAACGAGATTAAGATCACTTTTGATTTCCGCGACTGGAAGGAGTTGATTATGATCGACCCCGCTGGTGTGGCCGTCACCGTCAACGACGTGGTCACCTACGTCAACGGCGAGGCCACTACCGATGCTCCTACTCTCTCGAACGTCGAGGTTTGGACGCACTACGCGGTTGTCCACCAAGATGAGCGTAGCAAGATGGGTCAGGCCCCGCGAGATATTGCTATGGTTCAAGTTCAAACTATCCAGGCTACGCCCTTCAAGGATATCACTTCCCGAACCAGCTTTGACATTCGCATGTCTCATCCCATCATCGCCTTCTTTTTCTTGGCTCAAAACGTGTCTCTCCAGAACACCTTTAGCGGAACTCTGGGCCACGAGCAGTCCAACTATACGACGTTGTCCGATTTGCTGACCACTGCGGCTGCGGTCCACTACGACCCCTTGGCTTACGCCACGCTGTCGTACGAGAACCAGTCCAGGATGAGCGACATCACTGGCTACTTCTCATACATTGTCCCTTGGTACTGGTCACTGGCCATCCCTGAGGTCACTGGCTACCACGCTGGCTCTTATGCTCTGCAAATGTGGAACGCCTGCCATCCCTCTGGCTCGTCAGACTACTCCAAGTTGGCCAATGTGTCCATCTCTTACAACGGTTCTCCCGCGGCCATCCAGGCCGCAGGGGGGTTGTATCCTGATGGAAGTTCAATTGCTTTTGCTAGCACTCCCGCGCAAACGGCGTGGAGGCAGTCGTGGAATCACGTGTTCATGGCCTCGAACTGGAATATTGGACGGGTCTCTCACGGCTCGTTTGGGTTTCCCGCTCTTTGATCGCGCTAATTAAGCTATTATTCTTGCTCTTTGAGCAAATATCTGTCCATTCCTGAATTATTTTTTCATAAAAACCAACTTAGAGAAAATAAATTGAATCTTTTGTCGCCAGTCACGACCTAGAAAAATTTAAGAAAATAATGAACTTTGCGACTAGAAAAACTCATGGTTATTTTATGCAAAAAGTGCAAGAAAGCGAAGGCTAACTATAAAAAGCCCGGTAGGACTAACCCTTTATCCCATTGTGTAAACTGCAAAACAGATGATATGGTTAGGGTAGGTAGAAGAATATGTGAACAAAATGGTTGTGGTGTTACAGCTATTTTCAATTACAGAGGTGAAAAATTAGGTCGCTTTTGTGCAACACACGCATTAGAAAACATGTTTGACATTAAAAATAAACGCTGTGAATATGAAGGTTGCCCACATCAACCTTCGTATAATTATGACACTGAAAAACGAGCCATATTTTGCAGCGAACATCGATTGGAAGGAATGGTTGATATTAAGAGCAAACGTTGTGAGCATTTTCCCTGTAGAAAGGGACCAGTTTTTAATTATCCAGATGAGAACCAAGGGCGTTTCTGCAAAAAGCATGCTTTAGAAAATATGGTTGACGTTAAAAATCAAAAATGTGAGAAGTGCAACCAACAACCATCTTTTAACTATCTTGGCCAATCAAAAGCCAGATTTTGCAAACTTCACATGTTAGAAGGTATGGTTGATGTCAAACATAAAAAATGTGAGAGACTTGGATGTAATATTAGGCCAGTGTTTAATTACAAAGGTCAAACTCGGGGTATATTTTGTGTCGAACATGCCGCTGAAGACATGATTGATGTCGAAAGTAAATTGTGTGAAAGAGGTTGCGGTATTAGAGCAAGTTTTAACTACGATGGAGAAACCGAAGGCAAATTCTGCAAACAACACGCCTTGAAGGATATGATTAATGTTAAACAAGTATGTTGTGAATATCCAGGTTGTCCAAAACAGCCTTCTTTTAATCACAAAGGCGAAAAAGGAGGTGCCTTTTGCCGTGGGCATGCTTCAGAAGATATGGTTGATGTTATCAATCCAAAATGTACCATCGAATCGTGTGGTAAAATAGCCACATATTCTCTTTTGTTTTCACCTCTTATTCGTTGCGCAACCCACAAAACTCGTAATATGGTCCCTTCACACAAAAGAAATCCAGTTTGTGATGAATGTCACGTCAAACCAGCATATTATGCTCCTCCATCGACAACTTATCCTACGCATTGTGAAGATCACGCGCCTTCAAACTATATCAACATTATTGAAAAGCCTTGTGAATCATGCAAACTCTCCTATTTCATTCCAGAAGACCAAAAACTGTGTCAAAATTGCAGAGATTTTGACAATCCCGTTATTGTTCATTCCAAAGAATTAAGAATTAAGGCTATATTAGAAGCAAATAATATTCCGTTAGTTTCGCATGATAAAGTCCCACCATACGCGTGTTCAAAGAAAAGACCTGATTTTGTTATAGATTGCGACTACTTTTTTCTCATTGTTGAAATTGATGAAGATCAACATAAGTCTTATGCATGCGATTGCGAAGTATCTCGCATGATTCAATTACATCAAGAATTTGGAGGGGCTCCAGTAGTTTTCATTCGCTATAATCCTGATAATTATACTGATTATTTGGGAAATTTTCAAAAGGGTAGGAAACAAAATCCAAAACGAGAAAAGAGGCTGATTAATTTAATCCAGAATATCAGAAAGCGACATGAAGTTCCAGGTGAGCCATCAATTTATTATTTGTACTACGATGGAGACGACGAAACAAATACCGCGCTTATCATGGATTATTTTGACTTTTCCGTAAAAGAGATAGCAGATGAAATTGAAGCATCTATAACTGTGGAAAATACTTCGACAGAACAAGATGATTAATGTAACTTTTCGCTCTGTGAGCGAAATAAATTGGAATATTGGTAGATACTAGAGAAAAATTTAATTTTCAAAAACAATAGCAGACAAAACAAGAAATGGAACTCTTTGAAAAAATTGGTTGGTCTCGTTTGGAGAACAAAGTTTGGTCGCGCGACCAAGGGCCTTATCTCGAGGGGTTAGATTTTTTTATCAGTTCGCCCACTATCAAATTTTCCAAAGATGTAACCTATTATTCTTTGGGTGTTGATTATCAGGGCAAACAAGTCGCTCTTAATAAAATTTTTGATGATTGGGAATTAGTTGTCGTTACCGATACTTCTTTGGAAGTTGTATTATCCAGGGGTACAGAAACTATAGAAATGATAGAAGGTTTTTGGAATATTCACCCCAAAGGAACTTATGGTTATGAGTTTTCTAAAAAAGAAGGCTGTCGGGATAAGATTGAAATAATATGTCCAAAACATGGCAAGTTTTTTCAAACTCCATATTTTCATCTGAAAGGTAGAGGCTGCCAAACTTGCGCACAGCAAAAGAATGGGGTCACCACGGCTGTTACTACAGAAGAGCTTATTCGACGTTCCAAAGCTAAATTTGGCGATTTATTGGATTATTCGAAAGTTATTTGCAACGGAATGAAGAGACCGGCTATTTTTATTTGTAAAATACATGGGGAGTTTTCCCAGACACCCGTTTGTCATTTGAAAGGAAAAGGTTGTCCTATATGTGTTTCTGGGGGCGGACCGCGTAAAACTACAGCCGAATTCAGAATCCAAGCTAATGTTGTTCATCATAACAGATATGGGTATGATAATTCTGATTACAAAGGGGCGACCGTCAAACTTTATATCACTTGTTTCACACATGGAGACTTTCTTCAAGCTCCCAATGATCATTTACGTGGCCATGGTTGTCCAAAGTGCCATTCTCGTACAATACAACCTCCTTTTTCATTAGGAGATGAGGGTTCGAAAGTTCATAATAACAAATATGATTATAGCCTCGTCGTTCACAAAGATTCTAAAACAAAAGTTATCATTATTTGTCCCATACACGGCAAATTCCTCCAAACACCTGATGTACATCTTAGAGGTCATGGATGCCCAAAGTGTAACGTAAATCAATACTCCAAACCTAAGAAAAAGTTCACCAAACGCAATTAGCTTCCCACAGCCGAAATTCCGTGTCATACCCTCCCAATGTTACAATGTGGGGCCATAAACACACGAAAAATGAAAAACTGAAAAACGATTCTGTGATTGGCCGACTACTAACACCACCAACCAAGAAATGTCAGCCGACTACGGAACATACACCGGATCCTCTTCCAAATACATGAATTTTCTTTACGATTCTAGTGAAGAAAAAGTACTTATTTGCTGGGAATACCCTACCGCCAGAAAGCAAAATAGGAAGTTTAAAGAGTTGCAGGCTTTACCCGATAAACCTCCCAATGTTATAGTTATGAAAGGCAACCCGGAGAGAGTTTTGGGTTTGAAGCGCATTCCCGTAATTGACAATGCATAATCGCAATCGATTAGTTACTCCCCGAGTAACACCTATTCACTCAGAACCCCTCCTCTTCCAAAAACCTCTTATATTCATCCAACTCAACATCACCATTCGCACTAAACACGTGTTTTTCAGTATGATTGCGCGTTCGCTGCCACCAGCCGTATCCCCAAATCTCAGGTTCGGTCCAAGCCATCCGAATGAACTTTAATTCCTTCGGTTCTATCCCCGGCATTAAATCATTAATGCTGGGAGGATCCCAAGCCACTCGAAACTTAATAATAGTTTGCGGCGGCGAGTTAATTATCTCCACCGGAAAGTTTGGCTTGTCATAGGCCAAATGAATATTGATGGTAGACTTTATTTTCTCTAGAGCTACAGAAGAACAAGAAACGGTGAGAACACAGGATACGATAGCAACCATTTTATGTTACAAGACAACTATTCTCGAAACCTAGTTTTCCTAAAACTGAAATAACAAAATGAATTTACATCATTCCCTAAGATGGAAAACTACACCAAAGAGCAACTTTGGAAAGCTGTTACTTCTTTTGAGGCATTCTTTGGTAGACGATACATAGAGGATGCTCCTAAATTTTGCAGGAATTGTGCTAAAGTTTCCCACACAGTAGAATATTGCGAAGACCAACAAGAATCACGTTGCGAGGATTGTTCAAACGCTAAGTGTTGGGAATGCAAGAAATGTAACGATTTGTACTGTGATGATTGTGGAGAACCCGCTAACGGAGTATGCGAGAAGTGTCATGAAGCATAAATTTTATCATTATCTCCAAGAGATAATACCAGACGCTACTGCCTAAGCCAGTGAACTTCATCCAATAACTTTACGTTTTCGTTTTCCGCTTCCATCCACGACAGTTCAATCTTTTCTAGCTTGCGCTCCACATCCTCCCTCCACTCGCGTTCCGCAACTAACGTTTTTTCCAACTTTTTGATCTTTTCCTCGCTTATTTTTACTTCTTCCTCTAATACCATTCTAGCTTGCCTTTCCTCCTTTTCCTTGGCCCGATAATCTAAAAGGTGTTCTAATAATCCGATATCCAGACTAAAAGATTTTCCAGTTTGACCACGGCGACCTATTGCTATCACATTCGGATCGTCAGGACGAATGCCCAGCCAAATGTCACCCAGATATTTTCGGGGAACGTTTTTGCGCAAAGTAGTTGTCAGTAACTTTAATAATTCCCTAGTTTTTAGGTTTCGAGTATCATTTACGCCCAATACATTAAGGATGCTGATAATCTCTCCTTTGGTAATTCTGGGCCGTTCAAAAGTTTGTTTGATGCTCCTAAGGTGTTTCACTCGAATCAAAGGTTTAGCGTTCATCTCACTATTAACGAGGATAAGTGTTTTGGAAATTAAATTTTTATGCTAACATCCACCAACCTAGCGTATTCACCTTCAGACACAGCCTCGCTAATATCCTTCATAATTTTAACGGCTAGTATTATTAAAATCATTTCGTATACCGCGGCGCCAAAATAACCCCACCATATTCCATCAACAAAAGAGTAATCCTTGATAAAAAGAGTAATGCCAATCATAACAACATTAATCAAAAATATTATTATGTGAAGCGCTATTATTGTGATTTGAGGATAAGTATGATGTTTACTTACATCACCGCGACGAATTTTACTAATGTGACCTACGGTAACAACACTTTCGATCATACTTACAATAGATAATAAAGCCATTAGCCCCAGTATTCCAAAAAGAGAGTAGCACGTAGTCGCAGACACCACTTTAGGCAAACAAAACGTCAGTATCAGAAAATAAAATTCCGTATATACTAGAAACGGAACAATAGATATTACTATCTGAAAGATAGGCAACACTCGTGACAGCATTTTCCTCTAGGAGGAAAATTTTAAGACTAACTGAATATAGTTTTTCTAAACTCGTTATATTTCTCTACATCGACTTTAATAATATCTTCTCCTTTCTTTCCCAATTTACTGGCTATCATTATCCTTTTTACTAATTTTCGAGATTCTTTATTGACGACCATCCACGAACTATCAGCTGACGGTCCCACAGAAACTCCTTTTTTGCTTCCGGTCATTATATAATCTCGATAACTTACATTTTCTTTGGGAACATCTTTTAATTCTATACGATTTACATTCCAACCGCCATTCTTGCGAACATAAATAGTAAAGTGAGATGGCGGTTTATCAGAAAAGAATAAAGTAATAAAAAAGCTAAATTCAAAATTGATCCAAGTGTTGTATCCTGTTTTGAACGAAGTGTTTAGTCCCAACGCTCGCTCGGACTCCCACAACTGAGTCATGAAAGTCCAAAACTCTGTACTTCGAATGGCTTCAACTTGTTTTGGGGTTGCAACCTTAAATAATTCTTCAGCGGAATCTCCAATTATAAAATTAAAACCTGCATCACGAAAGCAGTTCAAAACAGCATCCCAAATCATTGAGTGGTATTTAAAAGCTTTAGGATCTGAAGGTTGTCCGTCATCAGGCGAAACATCCAACCATTTTTCACGTGAATTAGAATTGTGCCAAAAACATTGTAAAATGCGCAAATCGCGATCATTCCTAAACATTTTCGCTGACAACTCCACTAAATTCATAAGATAATGGAAATCAGATAGTAACGATGGAGAATTTTCGGACAATGAATTAACTTCTTTAATAAAGTCATGCCTTTGCTTTCTTGCCTCTTTGAGGTGATCAATTACCACTTTCCAGTCATTAATTTTCTTTTTAGTAGATGTAAATGATTTTCTAACGTCTTTTAGAATTTGAGGAAGATTATCTCGAATATTTTCTTCGGATGCAGATTCGAGTCCTTTGGTCTTAGAGTTCATCGACTCTAGCCTCGCATCACACCTTTGATGAAAAGTCATAAGTAAACTTATTCTTCGACGATGACCAAAATCTCTAGCTTCTAAACAAACATGTTTTTCCATGAATAGCGTCCTAGCTATAATCACTTTTTGCGATTTTTTGTAAGCTGCCAACACAGACGAGAGATTTAATTCTTCTACGTTCATTTCGACGTCTATATCGTCTATATTCTTATAACTTTTCTTGGGAAGGGACTTTAGATGAAAAACGCAAAACTTGGTACCTCCAAAAGTTTCAGAAGTGCATCTTTCTTCAGGGGAGTGATGAAATGAAATGCAATGAAGCATAGTCACGAACCGACTGTTATGTTGTCTCATGAATTCAATTTTTCGAGATTGGAAAAATAAATACTCGTATCTTCCTCTAGGAGGAAAATTTTAAGACTAATGTTCAAACATTGATATTTTCTATAAAGAAATTTACCCCGCCCTTGGTATAATAATTTCCTGTAAATCGATTTTTAATTTTCTGTGATGACGACTTGTTAAGTTTCTTACTAGTCAGCTCTACAGCCTTTTCTCTCGTAGGACAAGCGAAACATTCTAAATTCATTGGTTGTTGCTTATCTTGAACCATCAAAATAAACTTATCGGAAATATATCCCTTTATTTCTTTTACGAAATAGATTTTGTATAAACGTTGATACTTCGTTCCCCAACGATCTTGCCGATCTAGTTCATCATGGTAGAACGTTTGGCTCCCAAATTTCGTTAACGTTTCTTTAATAGCTGAAATATTACCAAATTTAGATTCCGGTTCGCTGCTGAACATTCTTTTTCTATCGAGATCAGCTTCGTGATACTTTACACAAGCTTCGATGGCTTCTTTGCGAGTTCTGTACGAACTTATACATCTCGTAGTTGAATAATAGTTATATATCACAACCACAAAGATATTCATTTCTGGAAACTGTTAAAGAGAATTCATAAATCAATTTTTCTCAAAGAAAAAATAAAAGATCTTGATTATTTCTGCCATTCGTTAATCTCGCTTCGTCTCGCTTCGTCTCGCTTCGTCTCGCTTCGTCTCGCTTCGTCTCGCTTCGCCTCGTTTCACTCGATGTCCACCTCGTTCCCTCAACTCCCCATTTTTATTCCTCCTCCTCCCGCTGTGCTCGTCCACCCCATATCCCCCGATCATATCCCCACCAGAGCAACTCCAGGCTCCGCAGGTTTCGATCTCAAGGCCAGTTTCCCGTCTCAGCCCTCGATTACCCTTCGTCCCGGAGAGCGATCTCTAATTAGCGCCGGCATCAAAATAGCCATAAACCCCGGTTATTACGGTAGAATAGCCCCCAGAAGCGGTTTAGCCATTCGTTATGGAATAGACGTACTAGCTGGTGTTATAGATTCGGATTATCGAGGAGAAGTTGGGGTCATGTTAGTCAACCACGGCAATCAAGACTTTATCATTAACGACAAGGACAGAATAGCTCAGTTGATCATCGAAAAGATATACGAAGGTGAATTGGGTGTGGTAAACTCTCTGAGCGAAACCCAACGAGGTGAAGGTGGGTTTGGTAGCTCTGGGATTAATACATCTCCAAAACAATCTGAACCCTCTGCTTACTCGGAAGCGTTCTAATTTCATAAAAAAGTCTCTCTGAGAGAGACTACCTCGCTTTGCTCGTTAAACAACACCCAATCTATTTTCCACAGCTTTTATATTAACCGTAATTTTAGCGGCCACAATCATCATTACCATCTGATATGCGCCAAACGCTAGATGGCCTAATTTATATATCATAACCCTATCTCGAAAATCCTCAGTGACGTAAGTGACCCCCGAAATGTAGCTAATTTCTACGGCCATGATAAAATTAATAATAGTTAGTAAGAAACTGATGACTAAAATAGCCGTCTGAATCCTAACTAACCTTAGCGCTCGTCGGTCATAAAAGTCAATGGTAGCCATAGACAACGCAAAAACTACAAAAGCCAGCACGGTCAGGCTACCGGTAAATGTTACGAAAGAATAACAAATTCCTCCAGATTGAGTATATTTGCCTACGCAGAACCCAGCCGCTAGTTTTAGAGCTTCTATGTAAATGAATAATGGTAAAATAGATAAACCCAGTTGAACTTTGGGTAGGGTGTTACCGCGATAGGGAGTCATCGACCGTAGGGAGACGAAGCGAGGGAGGCGAAGTGAGGGTGAGACGAGGCAACGTAGCAAGGGTGAAAAATAATATAGCCCAAGTTGAAATTTTATTTTTATGGCCAAGCTATTTTTACTTCCCAAAAAACTGAAAGTCCAAATTAAGAGTTTGTAAATTTCAATTCTCTTCCCTTTCATTTTATCACTCGATGACCTCTAAAAACTCACGCCAACACAAACAAATTCAAGAACTCACTTCCGAAGTTCTTTCACTAAAAAGAGAGCTGGAAGCTGTCAAATCTAGGCTCAAAAAGCGCTGGGAAGGAGATGAAATGGTTAAACATGAACTTGTAACCGGTCATATGGGTATTTGGTTTTGTGGACGTTGTGACCTGATTCTTCCGGATTCTATGCTGACTGAAGTTTGTGGAGGAAGCTGCCCAGGAATTGACGGTCGTTTTCGTAGCTTGTGTAAAGACTGTATAATTCAAGCTCCAGAGGAAAAGAAGTGCAGGAAATGCCCGGCGAGGTTATGTGAAATATGTTGGGATGAACAAAATGGAGTATGTGACGTTTGTTCGGGCGACGACGAAGATGGCGAAGACGATGGTGAAGCCGGAGAAGAGGAAGAGTAAGTAATAATATTAGTAGTCTCTCTTAGAGAGACTTGTAAATCGAAAAAACTGAAATGTTCATCCGTCTCTTGCTGTTAACGTAGAAATGTCCCTAAATACTTACGAAGTTTTTTCAAATCCTCGTGGCCGAGAAAAGTTTCTTGAAGGTTTGATAAGTGAAGGCGTTTCACCTTATTTGCTCCAAAAAGTACTTAAGTCAGTACAATCTCAGTTAGATGCCATTTATTCGTTTCAAATTACTGTTGCTGACATCATTTTCCAGGTCTCTTCGGAGACCACTTTTAACAATCTGGCAGATGCCTGGTGGCAACGATCCAACCAGAAGGACGTAAAATTTCTGATCGTAAGGACTGGGAAAGTGGTAAATGGAAATGATCCACGCTTGTTGATTGACGAATTACAACAAAATGATATTCTTGGGATAATTAACTAACTAAATAATAAAAGTCTCTCTTAGAGAGATTATTTAAGCTTAATAGCACTCGAACGGGTCCATACTATCTGTGTTTAATACTCTTTCCTCTTCTATTGACGTCGCCGTAGGTTCTATTTTAGAAATCACCAATTCATTTCTCAGTATAGAATTATCAGCCTTGGCTAACGCCAGTTCAGCTTTCAGACCCTTAATAGTTTTTCGCAGCTTATTATTTTCTTGTTCGGAAGCTTCAAACGAAGAAGTGATTTTGTCTAGTTTGCCGGTGAGTTCTTCAACGGTTTGAGTAAGTTTTGATAGGTTTTTGTTCACTAAAGGTTTGTTTTTGGCTACCTTTTCGGGAGATTCCAAGCTTTTTATCTTGGCTTTTAGCTCTTCATTTTGACCTTCTATTAAGTCCATGGAAATCAAGAAATGTTCCATTATACCAAGTGCTTCGATGTCGTACGTGCGTCCTTTCGCTTCTTTTCTCAAACTAACAGTTATTTCAGAGTCTTTTCGTTCAAACCAAAATTCCCCCAAGTAATCCATTATTTCTAATCTGTTCCGGATGTTTCTGGCTTCTTTTAGATTGTCATCCAAGAAATCTAATAATAACTCTTTACTTGGAGAAGGCAATTTGGGATATGATGGAAGTCGGGTGCATATCTCCTTGAGTTTGGTCCAGCTTAAAAAATCAAATTCTCTTGAGGGGATAAATTTGATAGTCCACTTTCCCTTCTTCTGTATGATTTTGTAGTGTTTTCTTTTATCGGAATCTTTCTCCCACATGGTAAATCTCATCCACGATGGCTTAAAAACGGCTTGTAAGGCTTTTTCCCACGAAGCAGCAGGGACTTGAGGATAATGAAACTTGTCGTTGATAAAAATTTCTTGAGTGCAATAGAAGATTCTCTTGGCCATTTTACTTTAATGACATTACATTATCACACCTTATTTTTATTAATCTCTCCAAGAGAGACTTTTTACCTAATTCTTAGTTACCATTTCTCCAACGCCGTTTTAACAAATGCTGCAAGCAGTACTCCTATAGCCGCTAATATCATCCAAAAGTACAAATAATACTCTAAGAAATGATTTCCAGGAGTGTCATCCATTCCCAGAAATATTCCTAACACTATGGCCCATACACTGGTGTTAATGACAAAAACGATTTTAGACTCTCTGTTGATAAGAAGAGCAATAAAGACAGTGAGAAATAAAACCGTAAAAGCTAAAATTTCGCCGTCAGAAAAAGGAATCATTGAGCGAAGGGAGAGCGAAAGGAAGGTCATCGAGCGAAGTGAACTAATCAAATTATTCTTCTGCTTTTTCAATTTTCCCAATTTATGCCTGTACTATTTTTTCTTTTATTAGCCTCAACATAGTATCAAAACCTTCACCGGCCATATTTTGATCTCTGATTACTTTGCGCAGAATAAGAATAATGCCACTTCGGCAAATTGTTAGAACTAGAGAAAGTTCTTCGTTTTCATTAATTTGGCGCTGAATATCTATATTATCATTTTTGCGATGTCCAGTAAAGCCGTTATTCCCTAGTCTGAATATCAAAACGTTTGTTAGTTTGTAATAAAAGTCTTCAGAAGCAAAAGTAATGTTAATGTGTAGAGGAGTGCTTACGTGATCTTGATCAACTGAAATACAGGAGGACATACTTGGTATTATTTGTTCTTGAATTAATTTTTAGGTTTTTAATTCTTTTAGAAAAATGAAAAACGACTTTATTTATAAATACTCCCAACATGGAAGCCAAACTCAAAAACTTTCCCAGCTATGATATTGCTAAACTTAGATGGCTTTTAGCTCAATCTTACGAAAGAGAGAGTAAATTGATGAAAGTTATTGACGAGATATGCGGACTTCATTGGGGAAGTTGTTTGTGCGGATTTTGTATTACTTTACAACCAATAGAAAATGTCTTTCAGTGTCGAGAATGTATCCAATGGGGTTGTGGAAAGTGTAATACCAAAACAAAAGGAGTAATAGAATGTGCCGCATGTTTCGAAGGTATTTGCGAGAAATGTGATCCTCTCGTGTTACAAGATGGTTTAACTTCGTTACCAGGTGAATGGACTTGTACCAGATGCTCTAACTAAAGTAAAATACAATCAAAATAGTCGGTCGACCAACTTCAAAAACTTAATCTTCATTTTCATTCTCTTTCCCATTACATCATTTCAAATGCGTCATCCAGTAACCGTTATAAACCAACTTCGTGACGCTATTGAGAAGAGAGGGGAACTAACTCCCGCTATTACACAAGAACTCAACGATCTAATTGTCAAAAGTCGTTACTCGGCTCCAGAAAACGAAGAACCTTGGTTTGCATTAGAAGAGTTTATGAGAAAGAACTTTCCCGGTCCTCTGATAGATGAATATGTGAGAATCATTCAGGGAACTGATACTTAAATAAAAATAGTTACTCTCAGAGTAACTTATTGGCTTAACTTCGTGACAAATACTCTTTCATTACTTGATCCAGAAAGTTGATCTCTTTTCTGGAATCCATTACGTAATCCATTAATAGTTCTTTACACTCTGTATTGAACTCAACAAATGAAATGGCTTGTTGCAACCGCTTAAGTTCGTTTTCCAAGTCCATTTTACGCCTGTGGAAACGCAAATAACCATCTTGGTCTAGGGTATTAACCAAAGCGGTAGTATTAGTCATTTGATTAACTTAACTTAATTCGAAATTACGAATTCATTTTTTAGTCCAAGTTAGAAAAAATCGTCGAAAATACCACTGCTATTTGGCTTTTCGATCACCGAGCCAATAGGCGAAAAAGTAGCCAGAGTCAGTTCAGATTTCAGACTAATGTTCTCTTCCTTGACTTCTTTTATGGATTCCTCTAATCTGGTAACTCCAGTTCTAATTTCTTTCAACTCCCCTAAACATTCTTTTACTATTTCCACCAAAGCCAAATTAGCATTCTTCAGATACGCTAACTCTTCTTTTCGGGACTCGGCTAGGGCCTTGAACTTATCTTTAACATCTATCAGTTTGATGTAAGAATTAATCAACCCTTTTCCATCTTTGGGTGATTCTAATACGAAATAATCTTCTTCCCGAGTTACGGTCAACCCTTCCTCGGTCTTTTCCACTGAGAAGTCATCACCCAAATAGGCCATTAGCTTTCTTTTAGCTAACCATCCCCGAACGTAGGTTTCGTTGTGATCCACCCAATCCAGTTGCTTAGATTTTAAGGAAGGAGGCGTCAATCCGGCATCTCTAAGAAGTTCTTTGAGCCTGTCGATAGTTAGGTGATCAAAATCACGATGGGTAATAACAGCTATCTTTTTGTTCTTAATTTTGTAATGAGAGACTTTCTTGTCCGGAGAGACTATAGAAAACCTCTGTATGCTGGGATATTTAGTAGCGATGAACTTTAATGCTAAATTTAGAGACTCGGCGACGATATCCGTTTCGTTGACGTCGGCAGGAATAATGTCGTAGAGGCAGAAGGTGGGCATCGAGCGTAGCGAGGGGAGAGCGTAGGAAGGGGAGTCGAAGGGAGGGTCGGAAGAGTCAAATAAAGATGAACCCAAATAACTTTTCAATTTTTTACATCACCGATATTTTTTATTAGTGTATTTCACTTGGGACAAAATTGAAAAATGAGTATGACCTTTGACCACCACTAACATGACCTTTGCCACTAATACTACTCCTTGGTTTTATAACAAATATTTAGCTACTCCGGAAACTTTGGAGTCCGTATTAGCCACTTATGGAGTAGCTATCATTCCTAACGTAATTAATGAGGCCGAAATAGAAGAATTTAAAGATGGAATGTGGACATTTCTAGAAGAAATTACCAGTGAGTGCCCGACCCCCATCGTCAGAGACACTCCCTCTACCTACTCTACTTTTCGGGAGATGTGGAACAAACACTCTATGTTAATTCAATTGTGGGGTATTGGTCAATCCCAAGTTATGTGGAACCTCAGACAGAATCCCAAAATCATTAATATCTTTTCAAAATTGTGGAGCGTACCTCCCGAGGACTTGGTTGTTAGTTTTGACGGAGCATCTTTCCATATTCCTCCTGAGCTAGATACCGAATCCAAAAGAGGCCGAGGATGGCTATTAAAGAGAAAAGACAAACCTACTGGGTGGTTACACACCGATCAAGGTTGGGGTAAGCGTGGTAAAATAGCTGATGCTTCATTCGAATGCATCCAAAGCTGGGTGACGGCTTTTGATGTAAATAAGGGTGATGCTACCCTCAAAGTTATGGAAAGGAGTCACCTTTACCACTCTAAAATGGCTAAAAAGTTCGGGCTTACGTCGGCCAAAGATTGGCACCTAATCACTCCCGAACAACATCAATACTATCTGAATAAGGGTTGTAAAGAGGTGAATATAAGGTGTCCAGCGGGAAGTATGGTATTTTGGGACTCCAGAACCATACACTCTGGGCAAGAACCTCTTCGAGGCCGACCTGAACCTAATTTCAGGCTAGTTGGCTATCTATGCTATTCTCCCAGGGAGTTGTGTACTCCAGCCGTTCTTAAACGAAAAATTAAAGCGTATGAAGATGGTAGAACTACTAGTCATTGGCCTCACAAACCTAGAGTCTTTCCTCTAGTTCCCCACACTCGCGGAGCCGAATTATTACCTTTTGTCAGTCCAAGCAAGGCCAAAATAAGCAAGGTAGGGAAGAAATTGGTGGGATATTAATGATTAACGTTTAATAAAAATTTCGTCCTAGACGAGATATAAAGGCATAAATATTTATTCAAACCGATTATGCACCTCCTTCACTACACTACTACCGGTCACGAATTAGAAAAGGTCGATTCTGGTTATTTAATCAAGGCCAAAACTAACGCTCCTATTTTTAGTCGTAATCCTCCTCCAACATTACCCATAGGATATGGCACTGCTTACTCTTACACTGAATCAGCTACTGTTTTGGTATCCACCGGTGTTTCTCTTTCACTTCCGGAAGGTTGGTATGCTATTTTAAGGTCACCAGGAACTTTCGAGTTTGGACCTGGAGTTCATATAGAAGAGAGGCTTATTACTCACCGAGATACCGCGGAAATAGTTATAACCGTGAATAAAAATACCGGTTTTGATAGAATTTCCGATGGAGATGTGATTGGTAGGTTGCTGTTATACCAAGATCCCGAAACTTTCTTCGTAAAGAAAAATTAAATAAATAATCCATCTTCTAATCTTTTTATGTTATGTCCGTTCCTCCTTTTACTCCAAACACTTCCTTAATCGGTTTCGAATGGAAGGACTACTCTTCCCATCCGATATTCTCGAGAGACCAACTAGAATTATTACAACTTCGAGAAGCTTATTCATTGCTGGAAATTTACTGTTTAGAGCTCAAAAAAGAGTTGGACGGTATTAAAAAAGATATAGGTCCCATACAGAGATGCTGCTGTGACACTTTCTTTATTGAGGTCGATAAGTGCGACAAATGTCATCAACCTAGATGTTCGGACTGCTTTTCCGTAGCTTCGCAGAATCCTGTCAGACTTATTTGTTTATGGTGCGTTGATTGGCGTAAAAGATGGGATGAAATATATAAGAAATAAAAAGTTCAGTTACTCTTAGAGTAACTTTTATTTACTATCAAAGGGGTGGGGAAATATCAGATTCCCTTCTTTCTATCATATAAATAAACTTTTTTAGAGTTTCTGTTTTTGATGGGCGTGCAAATACTTCAACTAATTGTGATTCGTAAAATCTGAATATGTCATGAAAATCTCCTTCGCGCCAACGAAATGTAGCTCGTATTCTATGTTTTCCAGTCGTATATTCTATACAATACTGTTCGGGGCTGACTTCTAATGTACCTGAGGCAACAGAGTATAGATAAGAAACTTCATTCCTTACCTGTTTCTCTCCAATATATTTCATGCTTAAACCATAACTTTGGAGCAGTTCCAAGTTTGTCATTTATATGTTAATTACTCTAAGAGTAACTCTTAGTACTATCCGCATCACTCCATTAACTTGGAATAATAAAGAACGGATCCGGGTTGTATAACTTTTACTATCTTTGAGGAGTCTAGGTGGAAAACAATACTTAGCTCGGACCATTCCTCTTGTTTGGATATTAAATTAAAGTGTTCTTCCCAAAATTCTTCTGGAGTAGGATCTATATCCCTATCTTTCTCATAATCTAAAACGACGTTAACGACTTTTGAATCGTGGTAGCGAGGATCACTCAGTATCCTTCGTTGCCTATCTACAATTTTCTGAAAAGCGTCTCCGAGATCGTTTTGATATATAAGAGAGTTGGGAACTCCTAGTTTTAACCACCAACGGGTACGTTCTGTTAAGGGGCAAAATACAACAGTGAATCCTCGAATGACTTGAGACATTTCCTCTAACTTAGTTAACTAACCTAATTTATCTTTAATTTTTACTTTTGGGGTACTGAAACGCTTCCATTCCTTTTCTCCAAAAAGGGAGATACTCAGTCATAACATCAAACATCCTTTCCATATCGGCTGTCGACAATCCCAACTCTTTAGAGCTTCTATAAAATGTTCTCATGTACGCCCAATTTCCCTTAAGCCATTCTATTTCAAATTTAGGAATATACGTTTTCGGTGGTACTTGAAGATATCTAGAACGTTTCCAATACATTCCGATGTATATCCTCTCTTTTTTATCAACTTCTTCTTTTTTCACAAAACCTCTCAAACACCCTAATTTATACGACGAGGTGCTAATTAAAGTTCTATTAACTTGGTCTATAGCATCATTAATGTAACGTTGGTGTTCTTCAGGATATAATAAGTTCCCATTTTCATCGGTTTCTAAAATAGCAACTTCTTGACCTCCAAGACTGCTGAATAATTCCGCTATGGCTTTGGTATATCTTTTCTTCATTCGAAAGCAGCTATATTATTTACCACGCGTTTCTTTTCTTTATTTTTTACTCTCAGAGTAATTTAATAAAAACTGTAATTTCGTTTTAATAACTTAGTATATAAAAATGTCTATTCCAAGTCTGTCAGATAAATTTCCAGACCCTAATAATATTGAACGACAATTAATAGATGCTGAACGAAACATAGTTTTATTACAGCGTTCTATCAAAGAATTAACAAGGAGAGGCGCTAATTTCGTCATTATTTCACAAATCGAAGAAGCGCTTCAAGAAACTAAAAAGGTTTGTAAAAACTTACGTAACAGAAACAAGATTTTTAAAACATATTTGCAGACATGGCTAGTATTAGAAGGTAAAGTTAGTCTTTGTTTAGCATCGTCAATTATTTCTATGTTTTAATTATTATTAGGTTGTTCCAAGAACAACTTTGCTCTGATAAAAAAAGTTACTAAGAAATCAATTCAGATAATAATAATGGCCGTGACCAGAAGTTTAAAAGATATAACCCTCCCTGGATTATTAGTTTATGATTCTGATAGGCCAGTAATAGTAAAGGATCTCGAAGACACCAAAGAGATACAGCTCTTGGATGCAGCTCGCTCTGTCGATCCGAGAAATCCTAAAAATGATGTTTTCGACTATTGTTTCGGTCCTGGAAAGTGGAAAGAATGGTGTTTATCATTGGATATGATTATGGCTTTTAGGGTGAAAATACAACCTAACCAACCCATTCCCAGATACTCGGAATATGTTTTGAAAATAGAAGGACCAGCTGATATGACCCTAAAATTGGCAACCAGAAAAGAAAAGTTCAGACCCGATGGTCCTTTTCTATTACATCCCTATTTTGATGTAATACCCATTACTAATTCAACCCAAGAAATATACGTAACGTACGTCGTGTTAACTAATGCTTTTCGGTTTCAACTTTTATCATTTCCTAACTTTTACACCGAAAACTAAAAATGGAAATTAAAATATTACTTTCTAATACTAACGATTATGACTACCTCAGAAAAAAGATGTGGCCAATGGAACGGGGGTGAATGCCAATATTGGAACTTCGAATGTGTTGTTCACCCACTGAAACCTTGTTTTGACTGTGGAAAACCCGCTTCCAAGTATTCTTCTGTTGACGGGTCTAAACCTCCTAATTATTTCTGCCAAGATTGTACTTTCGAAAGAATGAGGTGTGGTTGTATAGATTGGGAACGCCAAGACCCGTGGTGGTGCACGAAACACCAATCAAAGAGAGGTGAAATGGATGAGTGGACAATTAGCAAACATTGGTTGGACCATTTTAGGTTCCTAGAGTAGTCTAATAATAGTTTCTCTGAGAGAAATTAAGTTGTTTATAGTAGGTCGGGCATATCTTGATCTGAATTTGAAACGTGTTCATTTTTCGATAAGCAATCCAAATCTATTTTTCCTATTGTTCCTTTTTGAGCGTTTGTGGCTCTAGACATATCCCCACCTCTCGTTTCGCGCGGTCGTTGACCAAATCCATTGCATTCTTTACACTTCCCCTCAGGGAGGACAAATCCTTGGCATCTCATGCACTTTTCTAAATTAGGGTCTATCTTTTCTTGATAAGTCATTATGGGATATACTGGGTTGTGCCTACCTTGAAAAAAGAGTTGTTTGGCTGATCCTGGAGGATAACGAGGTGGATATGGCTTATCTGAAACATTATCTAGAATAACTAATGGGCCGGTTGTCTTAGCATCAAGCGAATCTTTTAATGTTTCGGGATAAGCATCTTTGGCGGGTTGAGACATACCAACGTAATTTTATTTTAACAAAAACTAAATTAGTTATATCAGTTTTTACTGAAAGATAAATAGCCAGCATTAACCCTCTAATCATAATAAAATGACTGAATATTGGTTGCTTTCAGACTCAAATAGCGCCAGTAGCTCGGCCGAAATTTTAATACAAAAGATAGGGGGCCATGTTCGTCGAGTTTACTATCAAGGAACTAGGGATCGTTCACTAATTCTTCCACATCCGAATTTATATCGACGCTCCGGGAATGAACCATATATTGAAATAGCGAGAGGATTAGGAGCCGTAATAAAGTTAATGGAAATAATAGAAACTAGGCGTTATTTGTTGAGTTGGTTAATACTAGAGAACAAAACTAGTCTTCATTTAGTAGAGTTGATTAGCGCTAAATTTTGAGTTAACTAATTACTCTCAGAGTAATTTTCTAGCCTATTCGGGGGTTTCTGGGCACTCGTAACTATAATTAGGCAATAATGATCTTGGAGGATCTAAGGTAGCTCGAAGATTGACAGGGACTTCTATTTTTCGCGGGGAAGCAGCGTGTTCGAGTTTGTTACCCCTGCCTATCTCCATTTTCCACTCATAAATCCTTACTTGCCCTGAAATTAGAGCATAAATTCTTACTTGTTCTGGAGTTAGAGTATCCATCTTACTAATTTGTCCATTTTTCAAACACTGATATAAATTTTTCTATAGCTTCAGATACCACTTTAGTCTCTAATACGTTTACGCACACTTCATTATGAGTCTCAGATACTATCGCTAGGTCATCTTTACCAAAAGTATAAACGGCAGTAACCGGAAACGTAATTTGCACTCTTTTAATCTCTCCTGGACTGCTAGAATCGAAAATAATTCTGTTGGAAGTAGGCAATCTTACTTGCAGTTGCCCTATCAAGTTATTTAAGTCGCCTATTCGCTTATAAACAAAATATTCTTCCCACGCCTTTTCCCTGGTTCCAAAGTATTCTAATACTAAATTATGCTGTTTCAAAGCATCATGAAATTCTTTTTCCGAATCAGTTAGAGTACTTAGACGTGGAAGAGACATGGCTTTATTGTATTATTAATTACTCTTAGAGTAATTTTTTACCGCCTCCACCCTACTTCATCTCCAAAGCCAAATCAAAGTCCTTGCTCATTACCGTAGTTCCACCGCGGTGAATAGCGGCCAAATTAGCTCGCTGGAGCGCTTCTACAGTGTGAGACTCGACATCATCTAATAAAGCATCGAAAGCGCTCGCACTAAACTTTTGAGCTTCCACGGTAGATACACTACGGCCAACGGCCCGTACTAGCCTCTTAAAAGGCTCGCGTCGTAGTAGGAACTCTGTTGTTTTTTGATATTGTCTAATTCTTCGAAGAGAGACAGTTCCAGGGTGATAGCGGTGCGGTTTCTTAACTGGTTCATCACCAGGATCGGTTTTCTTAGCTTTTCCGCGCGGTCTATCACCCTTTTTGGGTATTAACTCACGATGAATTTTCGGCAACACGCCCGTGGTTCCCAGGCGAATGCTGGTATCTACCATAACCTCCTTAAGCTCCTCGTCGCCATAAATGGCTAAATAAAGGTGCCTGACGGTGATTCTTTTCACTTTGAGGTCTCTGGCCGCGTTACCGGCCAACTCGATGACTTCGGCCGTTAGATACTCCAAAACGGCGGCTAGATACACTGTGGCCACCACCGAGATATTTAGGGTGGTATAACCCAAGAATTTCTGTTCTTTGGTTTCGCCTTTGAAATATCTCTTGACTCTATCTGGTGGAAATACCAGCCCAGCTCTGTAGGCCTTGGTAATTTTGGTTTTGCCTTTGGTGATCTCAGAAGGCTCCAAAACCCGTTTATATTTAGTAACGGCTTTGGTTCCCTCGCTAATGGCGTGTTTTCCTAGCTCTTTGGTCAGTATCACCCTTATCACGTTTTGGATGGTTTTTGCGGTGATAGTAGCCTTACCGGATTGCACCACCAACTTGACGGCCTTTTCCGCTATGGCGCGACCCAAGAAAAAGACCATAGAGTTTAGTTCGCTCACGGCTTTGGCTGTAATACCAGTATCGGGGTGAACTTGTTTCAAAACCTTAGTGATATAACCCACAAAAGAGATATGCCCGGGGAGGACTTGAGCTTTGGTGCCGGATTTGGTTTTGGATTTTATATTAGGAGAAAACGCTGAATTAACTCCGCAATCCTCCAAACCATGGATTATGTCCGCCAAAGAAGTAGTCTTTCGATAAGAATATTCAGTGTAGGCCATAGACTTTGTTAGCACCAGCGAAAGTCTATCGACAATCAATTTCCGCAACAAATCATAAACTTTAGCGCTCAAAGTCTTGACGCCGGCCCGATATGAGAGCCTTCGGAGACCCGGAGAAGATATTTTGTTGGACGCCTCTAAAATGGTGGGGGTGGTCATCGAGTGTAACGAGGGTGAGGGTGGGACGAAGTGAGACGCGAGAGGTGAAAATAGTTTGGGGAGGTTATCGTTTTTGATTTTTTCTTAAGCTGGACAAAATAAGAAAAATTTAATTTTTTGTTCCAAAAATTTTGAATTTAATGAAATATGAACACAGCTCAAAAATTTAGAAAAATAGCCGATGGATACGAACCTCCAAAGCATTCACATCGCATAGAGGATTTTAAACGAAACTTTAAAATGAAACGAATCAGAAGAAAATGTCTGAAACAAATCAAACTTTCAGCTCGTAGGGGTCTTACTTATGCAGTAGTGACTAACTTTGACTACAATATGCATGGATGGAATTTATTATTCGAAGAACAATACTTGATTCGAATGGTCGATATTCTGGAAAAAGATGGTTTCAAAACAACTGACGCTTATTTAATTGCCAATATTCCAAAAGAATGGAGAGAAAAATATTGGACTAGCGTTTTTGATGAATATGCTCTTACAAAGGCAGCATGTTTGATGCGTTGCTTAGTGGTGGAGTTCTAAACTAATAAAATTACTAATTACTCTAAGAGTAATTGAAAAATTAAAACATATCGTTAATTCTTTCTGCCAAATAAATACTAACCCTGTTTTCTAATATTAACCAGCACACTATATATCTTTTAACAGCGGCTATTCTCAACAACTTCGGGTCCAAACCACTCCATCTAAATTCTTTCGGATCGGGATATTCTCTTAAAAGAATTTCCATTATTCCCCTGTGTTTTGGAGGAATTGGACCTTGGTGAAAAATAATTAATCTCTTTTCTGTTAATTCGCCTTCTTCGGACCAACATCCATCCCTCTCGGAGCACCATCCATCATCGTGATAGGTTTGCCCATTTCCAGAATCGTAACATCCAACTATTTTTCGGTGATGATGTCCACATACCATACCCGAAACTAGTACTCTAACTACTTTGAAAAGTGTTTTAGTTGTCTGAAGTTGTTGGCGAAATTTGGGAAATGATTGATCTATGTTGTGAACGGAAATGACGTTGTTTTGGAAAATAGGGACGTTCATCTGATATCATCGGTATCACATAAAACTGAAAATTTAATCTTGCTTTTTCTCATCTAATAGAAATGTCGTGGTCTTTCGATACTAAATATCTCAAAGGGCCCGATGGTTTTGAATTGCTAATAGAGTTTAAAGAAATAAAAATACCCGCTGATGCTCGATCTGCGAATTTTATTTTTAATGGTAGTCTCAGAGTAACTATGCAAAAAGAAGGAGATTTCGTTCAAATGATTGTTCATCATCTTTTAATTATGTGTACTCGTGTTCGTTTCGATCCTTCTTTCTACGAAGCTCTTCGAAGCATTAACGACTATTTTACTAGCTTCAAAGTTGGTTCTATGGTTAAGATTAAGAATGATTTACGAACTCGAACTGATGCCCGTTATCAAATTTATAAGATTAAAGGAACCGTGGCCAAAGTTTATCACGATCCTTCTGGAGAATATGGGGACGTAGATATTAGAGACCTGGAGAAAGTTGATATTACGATGAAAGACTATCAAAACCAAGTGGCTGGGAAACTTAGAGGAGATTATTAAAAATAAATAATAAAGTTATTCGAACAACTAAAATTGAAAAAAGAATTTCATTCCAATTCGTTTTACCATCAGAAATGTCTTGGAGCGCAAATTCCAAAATGTTACAAGGTCCCAGCATGTTATATGACTCAAGGAATTTTCAAATGGAAATGGATTTCAAAGAATTTGAAGTTGAACTGTCTGAAGACCAGCAAATTTTTGCGGCCAGATTTTGGTTCGATAAATTTTATCTTTCTTTGTGGAGAGAAGAGGACAATATCAATATATTAATTTCAACTAATGGACGAGTTTACAGAGATTGCGCCGTTTACGATCCCTCGTTTGATGTTGCTATTAATGTCATTCAAAATCTCAATTAAGCCGAGTAAAAACTAAATAAAGTCTTTCTTAGAAAGATTAATAAATCTCGCTTCGCTCCTACTCCCTCGCTTCGCTCCTACTCGCTGCGCTCGTATGAAACTCATTCGCGTTTCTCCCAATGAAACTGTCAACCAAAATTCACCTTTGATAAGCCATGACATGACTACTAATTTCCAAGACTTGGGTTTATGGTCTTCCGAGATTGATTTGCGTGGTAAAACAGTAAAAGAGGTCTTATTACGAATTCGTGCCGTCATCGACGAGCACCCTCTCAAATCACGGTTTCTAGATAGAATGTATCAACGAGAAGCACCTACTTATGCCATAGCCAACTGGGAATTTGGTTTTCTTCCGGGAAAGTATGGCGCCAATGGTAACCAAGCTTTGTTGCCCAAAGAAGATAGAATAGAGATCCTAGTGTATCATCTTAGTGGTATTTACGAGGAATTAAAGAAGCAACCGGAAGATTGGAAGTGCTGGTTGTGCGACTGGTAAAAGTAAAACTGAGTTAGAATAAAAAGTATTTGTATTAGAAAATGGTTGGATATGTACTTAGTACGGATGCTCTTTGCCCGAATGTCGGAGCTGAAAATGCAGTAAGGGAGCTAGATGGATGTAAAATAAAAAGGGAATTGTATGGTTATATCACGAACCCTCTGGTGTTGCTGAGCGATCCTATTTTGCGCCTAGAAAATCATCCAAATATCGTATTAGCCATCGGGTTGTACAATATTAAAGAGTTTGTGAAAAGAGCAAAGCTGAGAAGATATTTAATTACGTGGCTATTACTTGAAAATAAGACATCTCCTTTTCTAGTCTCCAAAATAGAAGAAGCGACAAGAAAGTCAGTTTACAGATTTTAATTAGTTGGTTCCTCGAAGAGGAACTTTTATTTAGTTTATCATAGCGTAACACCCTCCATTTTGTGGTGATGAAGTCCTTCTGCGTAAGAAGAATACTCACACATCACACACTGTACCACTTTGAAGTAAATATTGACCGATTTGACTGTTTCCAGCTTTTTCTTGGCGGATTGATACAATCCAGGAGGCAACACGTACTTAATATTTTCCAACTTGACTCCACTGGCTAAATTGATAACCACGTGATTTTGATAAGGATTAGGGCCCGGAAGCCTGGGAATGAAGCCCACAAGAACATCGGTAACCACAGAATCGTCTCTCAGTCCTTCTCCTGTAGTTTCTACGGCCACAAATAAAAAATCGTTCGGATCCCATACATTTTGACGTTGTATCATTGAAGGAATGTTCTTGGCCGATTTTAGTTCAAAAATTTCGGTCCATGGCGTCGAAATATTTCCCGGAAGGTTTCCAGACTCGTCCAAAAGCTCGACCAAGTTTGGCTCGGTAGTATATTTTTCTATTAGCTTAGAAGTGACTTTCAATATCACTCCTGTGTTAGAAATACTCACTAAGAAGCTTCCATAGTCGTATTGAATTTTATCCATGTACTTGGGAAGAAGTTCTTTTATGTTATCCGACACGTGAAAAATCTTGGCTGAAACGTTACATTGTGTTTTATGCTCAGGCCAATTTTTCATTTGACAGTCCTTAGAACAATAGATAGCCTTGCAGCGACTGCATCGAAGGAGAGTAGGAGGTGTAATCCCACACTCATTGCATCTGGTGGAGATTGTTGACATCGACCGAAGGGAGACCGCAGCGAACGAGAGCGAGCTTTCGAGCGTAGCGAGAAAGCGAGGTTAGGCAGGGAGGTGAAAATAATCTCTTTCTAATTTCTTTTTTCACTTTTTATCAACTTTGAAAAAATTAATAAACTAAACGCCGTCCATCACTATTCAAGTTATGAAAGTCTCTGTTGAGCGGTTATCAAATTCAATAGATTTCGCAAAAGCGACATATATGTTGCTTTCGGACGGAGAAAATGATAGTGTTAAAGCTGAAAAGCTAATAAAAACACTGGGAGAATGTGAAGTAACAAAAATACCGCCAGTTTTTACATATGGTGATATTCTTAACAATATTAGACGGATAACGCTTGCATATCCTATGTTAACAGTAATATCTTCATGTATATCGAAACAAATAATTGGTTACGAAGCTATCGAAGAATACGTTAGACAAGTAACATCTAAAAAATATTTAGTGGTTTGGTTAGCATTAGATTATAAATTGTCACCGTCAATAGTCTCTAAAATAGCCGAATTAGACTTTTTTCCAATTGATGTAGAGTTCTAACATTGGAAAAACTATCTAAATAAAACAACTAACATTATCATTCAACCATGGCTCTCGTGGATTTATTAAAATCGATTGATTTTAATAAAAAGTCGTATATGTTACTTTCCAACGGTGGAGATGACAGTATTAAGGCCGAAAAATTAGTGAAATCGTTAGAGGAATGTAAAATAACTCACATGCCGTTTTTCGAATATGGCGACTCTCTCGGCCGTAATATCGGAGCGTTAATGTTTACCTATCCTACTTTACACGTCGCGACTTTGCGGCAAACGCAACAATTCGTTGGTTATGAGGCCATTGAGAAATACATAAATAAAATTGATGTTAAAAAGTATTTAATGACTTGGTTAGCATTAGTAAATAGAATGACACCATATCTAATTTTCAAAGTCTATGAGAGTTTTGAAACTTTTTTACTTTAACTCGAATTGCCTCCTTCTCACTTCGTTCGTTGCTCTGAGAGCAACTTCACCGCTAATACGTCACTAATAATCCATGAAACTAAAATCCTCTTTTCGATATGGCTCGGTTTTTTCAGTGCCCATTTCACTTAGTTGCTTAGTAAAACAAAATACCATGATGAAACGTTTAATATCGTTGTCCAACGAAGACCACGTCTCTGATATATTTACATTCATAACATCTTTCTCTTTTTTAAGCTTGAGAAATGCGTTTTTACACTCATTTATATCTTTGATGAATTCTGGATATAAAGTCTCTGGAAAAATAACATTGCCTTCAGTGTCCCTAAATTCATCCCATGACTCTGTATAAAAGAATAACAAATCATCTCTTAAAAATCCGCACGTTAACACTCTCGTCTTTTCTCTTTTGCCACGAAATGATCCCCGAATCATAGTGACGTCTTCGATATGGATATATTTTCTAAACCATTTATCAAAAGCCTCCTCATTAGATTTATTTTTGAAACTGATTTTCAACAATTGCTTCCATCCCGTCAAATAATCATCGGCACAAACCAGATCTATTTGTTTTTGGACTTTTTCGATAAGTTTATTAAAATTAGCTACGGACGACTCTCTTTCTTTAACCAGAGAATCTTTGATTTCTCTTAGAGTCTTTTCTTGATTAAGAGCCATTGTTTTCATTTTCCAGAAAGATTACTTAATCTAACTTTTCCCAAATGATTTTCTCTTTGAGAAAACCGTTAATAACAATTTAGACTTTACCCCAGTCGTTCCAGACTCTCCAACCCGTTGCCCAAACATGCGCCCTGCCAGTAGTCACACATCCCCAAATGGCTTCACGAATCTTATCATCAGACCACGTTTCTAAATCGGGTTTGGCTAGAAGTTGTTGATAAAGATCTATAAAATAGAATATTCCGCTATAAATTTCCCTACTGGGAAATAATTGGCCTGGAGGAACAAACTGGTCAAGTATATTACACCCGGGTTTCCAGCCAGCTCCGGGATTATAAGTGCCATAATATGCGTAAAGTTGACTCCAAAGGGACAGAAATTTATCCCAGTCAGGTCCTTGTTCGTCATTTCTCTTACTTGGGTCTGGAGGTGGAATGCACTTTGGCAATCCACTAATTTGAACCAAATGAATGTTCTTTCCAACGTTAGGTACTAGGGTGTATGTTGTTTTAGACATCGAGCGAAGCTTGAGTGAACTGATAAAAATTAGTATCAAAACGATAATTAAGTTTTTCTAAAAAAATGAAATTCAAAAAATGATATTCGTTTATTTTTATCTTTTGAGATGGCCATTTCCAATCGAGTTTTGATCAGAGCTGTTGACTTTATTGTGGAGTGTATGGATCCCCCACAACTACCAACGCCTGCGAAGAGACTTGAAAATAGTAGATCTGTTTTAGAATTTGCTGTAAAGCTCAAAAACACTAAATCGCTGACGCTAGACCAGTTTTTAATGGCCATAACTTGGAAAGCTATTAGGGAATTTGATGAAAGTGGCTATAAAGATTATGATGTATTTGATTTGATTCATCATACGAAAATGGAAGCCTTTTCTTCTGTAACGTAAATAAAAACGTTTCTCTCTGAGAAACCTAACAACCGTATTAATTATAACTTGACCACATCAAAATAAACCTCGTAAAATGCTTTAGACAAAACAAGAGAATGTCCATCGTCAAGTTCAGTAAAAGTAGCCTGCCCGTTTGGATATAATCCTATTTCTTCCTTAATGTGTTGAACATTAACAGCGGCATCTCTTTTACCGTGAATATAATGAATAGGTATGCCAGTTTTAATGATATCTTCAACTTCGTCCAAATCGCCCGATTTGGAAAAATAATCTAGCGAAATACATCTAGCATACCTAGAAGTTACCATAGCCGCATCAATCATCTCTTGTAAAGCATCCTCGGATGGATCTTGCGATTTGGTAAAATCTTCAGCTTCTTGAAGGGTAAAAGGTTCTTCTTTGACCAATAAACCCCTGGATAACACTGACATAATCAGTTCATTTTTTGGAATAAACTGAGGAATTTTGACGAGTGGTGAAGTTAGTGGAGTCCCAGTTATGGCAATGCTTAAAATTCGTTTTGGTATCAGAGAAGCTATTTTCACGGCTAGATGACCTCCTAACGAGGCTCCAATAAGATGAAATTTTTCGTTCATAGTAACTTTTTCGTTAATGTCAACTATAATGCGATCAACAGCATCGGCAAAACTAATTTGTTTGTTTAGAACGTCTCCGCCATGTCCTGGAATAGTTACAGCTATTACCACGGCCTTTTCTCCGATTAATTTGATAAATTCATTCCAAATAACTGGACTAGTTGAATTACCGTGAATAGTAATAATTATGGGATTAACCATTTCTATTTCATACAAAAGCTAAAGTGGAAATTTATTTTTTGGAAAGTTCAAAAAACTGAAAAATAAAATCAAAATAATATCAGGTCAGAAAATGAACTCTTCGCCAGACGACTACATTACGTTGCTCGAACGATTCGAAAAACAATTAGCCGATGCTAAAAATCGAGAAAAATTATTACTGAGAGCTGTTAGATATTACGACGGAGTGAGAGAAAAATGGGCCGAATATGCTAGCAGTTGTTGTCGAGGCTGTTTTAAATTAGTTTTTACCCCAAAAAGATGTCAGGTATGTCCAAAATGGAAATGGAAATGCCGTGAGTGTGCTTCCAATCAACAAATTTTAACGTGTGGTGGATGTAAAAGAAATATTTGTAATGAGTGCGATCCCACTATTTCTCCTCGAAAGGAAGAAACCTGGACGTGTGTGAGTTGCATTTGGATCAAAGATATTAAAAAGAAGTGTGCTGAAAATTTAGAATTACTGAAGGCCGGAGAAATAACTAGAAGCCAGGCTATTGTTACCTGCTGCTATGCTCGGTTTCCCAGACACGACCATTTCATTTCATTTGTGTATCAAACTTTGAAACTAGACGAATGGTTTGTTTTCTTGGGTGATCAAGATGGAGAATTAGAAGCTGATTTTCCAGAGGCCGAAGACCAATATGACTTGGTTATTACTCCAGCTTATTCTGTTTCACCAAAATCCATCGAATTGGCTAAATTGGTAGCCCAAAAGTTCTTTCCAGACGATCCGAAGGCTGACGACCTTCGGTCGGATGGTCCGAGCTGGAATATTATGTTAGATAATATGAGTAATGAAAGCTATGAAATGGGTCGCAAAACTTACTCGGTCAAAGAATTAGTTAGGCTGTGGGTGGATTGCGGTGACATGTCGAAAGAAGAAGAAGAGGCCATCGACCCAGAGTTGTTGGCTAGGATATTTGATTGAGGCTACTTCGCTCTTGAATAAAAATGTTTCTCTTTGAGAAACAAAAAATGAAAATTAACATTGAATTTGTTATTATGTATTAACATTATGGACGATTCTTGGTATTCCGCGCTATCAAAAGAAGAACAAATCAGATTAGCCCCTAGTTACATCCAACTACTCCAACAACAATTAGCTAGCGCATATCGAAGACAAAAGCGCCTGGAAAGTGTAGCGGACCATTACAATTCTTCATTAATTGTAAAACGTAAATTTATGTGCTGTTTAAATTGCTTTGCGCTAGGCGAAACGCACACGACCTTTCAGTGCGGAACCTGTCCTAATTGGGGGTGCAAGCAATGCAACACCAAAGAAAAAAGGGTTGTAATGTGCGGTAAGTGTAAACAAGTGATGTGTGAAAAGTGCGATCATTCTGTTGAAAATTATGATTTAGAAAATCCCAAATTATGGAATTGTTTCGGTTGTTACAACGCAACTCTAATAATGAAGTCGTATAATGATAAATTATGGTTGTTAAAAACCGGAAAGATAACAAGAAGAGAAGCTGTAGTTATTTGGTCGGATGACCTCGAGTATGGAAATATTTTAACGACAACTTTGCGATCTTTGATATTACCCATAATGGATATCTACAAAGGAGACTCTTTGCCATTAAACAAGGATTTTCCAGAAATCAACGAAAATACTCTCGTTATCATCCCATCTTATTCATTATCTCCTAATTCTGTAAAATTAATACAGGAAATCGCTCAATTATTTCCCAATGACAGAGAAGAATCAGAAATATTGGATGACCTAACCGCGGATGAATTTTACACGGCTCGGGTAACATATTCTGTTGGAGAATTATTTGACCGATATTTAGACTGTGAAATACTCACCGAAGAACAGTATGCTTCAGTTGACCCTAAATTTCTTGAAAGGATTTTTGATTGAGAGCCCTCAAAATATTTTAAATAAAAAAGTTCCTCCCAGAGGGACCTAAAACTGAAAAATAAATATGAATTTATTCTCAAATCATAATGAACACCACTTGGTACTCTACGTTATCACCAGAAGAACAATTTCGTTTGGCTCCCAGTTATGTTAATTTGCTTTTAGAGCAACTAGCTACCGCTCACCGACGCCAGGAGAAGCTAATAAAAGTAGCGGATCGCTACAATGCTATGAAATTAGCTAACCGCAAGGGACTTTGCTGCAAAAACTGTTTTGAGATAGAAAACGTAAGATTAGTCCTGAGGTGTCGCGGTTGCTTTGTTTGGGGTTGTAGGAAATGCAACACCAAAGAGAAAAGAGTTGTTAAGTGTGGCAGTTGTGGTTATACGACTTGCGAAAGGTGTGATCCTTCTGTTATAAATTACGATCCAAATCCAGAGATATGGAGGTGTTCTATGTGCGATATCGCTGCCTACATTAGCAGATTATGCAACGATAGAATGGAATTATTGCAAGATGGTAAAATAACCAGAGGCGCAGCCGTGGTTATTTGGACGGACGACACCGAAAAGGAAACAATGCTAAAACCCACTTACGAATCTCTGAAAAAGCGATTGAGTAAAGAATGGCATATTTTTAAGGGAGATCAATTAGAATTAATGGACGATTTTCCAGAAATAGAAGATTGTTCTCTGGTTATCATTCCGGACTATGATACCTCTCCTATTTCCATAAAATTAGCAAATGAAATACATCAACTTTTCTTTCCAGGTAATCATAATTATATATTAGACAACCTAGATGCCAATAGTTTTGACGTAGGTAGGACGAGATATACGGTAGGCGAATTTATTGATACTTGGGTGGATGGTGGGATAATTACCGAAGAACAAGCTCAACTAGCTACGCAAGAATTACGAGACAGTATTTTCGATTGATTTTTTAAATAAAAAATTTCTCTTTGAGAAATTACTATTGCTAACGTTATCGCATATGGCCACTTTCGACCCAGCCAAGTGCTTGATACCCACTTCGTGGTGTGGCAAAGGGCCAGTGCCAGCCAAGCGCAAAGACTTTAAACTTAACGTCAAATACGTTAGAGAGGGTACCAAAGATGAATGTCTTCAAAAAGGCGTAGGAGTGGGCGTTCACATCGAACGACGCAAGGGATTGCCTCAAACATCACTCCAAAACATCAAATATGTGGGAGAAGTATTTGAAAGAAAGTTTATAGACGAAGGAATAAAAACTACTAGAGACTTGCTTACCCGAGCCAGAGGATACACCAAAGATCAAAATAAAGCTCTGGTGGCCAGGGTTACTACTAAAAAAGATGGTCGAATCGATCACCGAGCTTACAATCATGTGCTGTTGTGGCTGTATGAAAATGGAATAGACCAGGCCAGGTTGCCGTTGTGCCACAAACTAGTCGCGGAGGACTAAATATAAAAGTGGCTCTCAGAGCCGCTATAATTTTGATTAATGTTCCATTCCTCCATCCTCCCAGGTTATCCTTCCAGAGTTTTCTAATCCTCTTTTTACTCTCAAACCTAGTTGTAAAAACTGATCCCGCGAATATGTCATTTTAAAGAATGACTTTTGGCCATAACCAACATTGGGGTCAATAGCCAATGTCAGAAAGGTAGTTTCGCCCAACGCTCGAACAAATTCAAACGTTACTCGAATACTTCTATCGGGGGTATGACCCGTAATTAGAGTAGGGGTGACTACTAAATTAACTCTGGGTATCACAGTCCAACTTTCGGGATTAAAAACCAAAGTGATATTAACTTCTTCCAAGTCACAATCATCAGAAGTAAAGTAGAATGATTCTATCATCGAGCGAAGCGAGGCGAGTTAGAAAACAGTAAATCTCTCTCAGAGAGATCTTTTTATTTCAATTTTTATTCGTTACGCTTTATATTTGTTTGAAATGCGGACCGTAAAGCGTTCCCCACACCTTCCAAAATGTTTGCGACCCAGAATCTAAATTCGTAACATCAATGACAATTGGATCGTCTTTGATGGCCGGTGGGCTTAAAACGCCAGAACAATATTGTTCTACAGCTTCAGAAGGAGAAATGGCAACACACGAGTATATTTCATTACCTTCTAAACTAATTTTGTAATGATAGGTTGGAGTATGTTTGGATTTAGCTTTGGCTTTCGGTGCAGAAGATTCAGAACTATCGTCGTCCCCTCTACAGTCAAATTGTTCCAAAAGATGCAATTTGGGATCCTTTGGGTCGCCATATACTTCGTAAACCGAACCGCAATCATTATGTTGAACATTAATTTCAAGAGCATCTTTACGTTCAACTTTAGTTTTCATGATCGACATAGCTGCTTTTTTGGCGGCCGCCCTCTCGTCATGCGCATGAATAACTCTTTGAATATCGCCGCTAACTTTAAACGATTTGAGAGGTGCACCCTTAGCTTTGGAGACTCCTTTGGCATTTCCCTTCTTAGCCGCTGCCTTTTTGGCTTTTGACCCGGGCGAGTCTGAAGAATCACTTTCCGAGGTTGAAAACACTTCGGGAGGTGATTTTATCATTCCTTTTTTGGGCATCATTTTCTTTTTGGGTTTGGCTTCCTCAGAATTGCTTTCTTCCTCAGACTTGCTTTTAGTAGGTCTTTCGGCTGGCCGATCGTCAGAAGGAGGAGTCTTTTCTTTGGCCTGAATACTCGCCAATAGTTTTTTACGAGCGTCCGTTAGCCTAGAATCATCTTTCTTTTCCTGAGAAGTTTTGCTCAAGTTAAAAGTATCTTTCACCAAGAAATATCTGCGACCCGGGCTCGAAAAGGTATGGCTGCCGTCAAACAGAGCACATACTATCTCATTGGGTTCCGCCAAAATTCGCATTTCTTTGAAAATATAATCAATGACTTGGGATTGGGATCCAAATGCGATTGCGTTGTCAAGACTGAAGTTGCTTTCGGGATCAAAAGACAACAAAAGATAGCGATGTCTTTTAGCGCCTTCGAGTTTGTCAATTCTCTTCTGATGCTTCTTCCTTTGCTTTTCCGAATCGGTTTTCAACTTTTCAATGCAGGCATCCTTATCAATTAGAGCTTGAGAAAGCTCTCTGACGTATTTCAGCAGCAACGCATTGGTTTGAGTTTTTTCGAGTGACATAACTTTAGTTTTTAGACTGAAATTTAAGACCAACGATTTTTACTTTTCAGTTTTTTGTGAATACGCAAATCTCTCTTGGAGAGAATTTTTAACTTAATTTACTATATACAGGTTACACTTCCCCTGTGAGTTAGGAGTTATTATCATCTTTGTTGTATGGCCAGAGTTCAAATTCACGATTCCGATTTCCCCAACGCCCGCTTCTCTGATTGTTGCTAAAACGAATTCATCTTCGTAAAGAAGTTGTCTCGCAGCATAAAGAATACTTCCAGCAAAACATTTGCCACGAGAGTGACCGTTGAATAGAAGTTGAAAATTAAAATCAGTAGACTTGGACTCCCCTAGGATCATTTTTATTTTCTCAAACAAAGACGATTTTATTTTTTAGTTTTTGTATTTCTCATAGAGAAATATTTTACTAACTACTTAGGCAGTTACTTTTTCACTTCCGGCTGCATGCCTCAAAGTAACTTTACTCGGTGATCTCCAATCATATCCGGTAGCCTTGTTTGACATTGCATATAGATCTCCTGGACCTAAAATAAATTCATAGCGAGCACCAATTCTCTTACTTTGATGATAATATTCATAAACTAAATTCATTTCGGAACCCACTCGAAAACCAATGACTATTCTTCTTTCCGTATCTCCATGGAAGCCAATTCCTCCTTTTTTGAGGTCGTGGTATAGGTTTCCCTCGGCTATTAAACCATTGGTTATTCCCAACCGTCTCAAAGGAAAGAGCTGATGAATTCTTTCCATGGTTTCAGCCAACACTTCCAAATCGTTGATTGGAACCACTCTACCCTTACCATTCTCATAATCAGGCTCCTGGCTAAAGTCCGCGAATAACAAATTCCTCCGGAGATGCTTATTAAGCACTTTCTTTCGCCTTCGATCCAAATAGCGAGAGTCCCACTCGAGGGCGGAAGCTTGGACTAGTAATTCATTAGCCCGTTGGTCATCAATAAAATTTTTGACAATGAGGATAGCCGCTGGTTCTTCTACCTCATATTCGTCAGGTGGATCCAAAGTATAGACACTGGAATCATAACCAGCGGCTTTTAATTTAAAACTAACTTTTAACAGGTCTGATAGCGAAAAGCCGCTTTTGGCCTTCTTTCCGGGGTTGCCTTGACGATCAATGGCTTCCATTCCTATATGATTTTCACCAACTTCAGCACAAGTAAAAGTGATGGTGGTCATGCGAGCGAAGGTGGTGCTAGTCAAACTAAGCATTTTTCCAAAATTTATTTTCACTTTTCGTCAAAGACGAAACTTTCCCACTCTACTTTGGAATCTCTACCACATCAAACCAAGGTATATTTTCCTTTTCGATGAACATAACACCACTTGGTCGAGTCTCAAAAGTACTCGAGAGCATAGCTAGCTTTACTTTACCTGCTATGGTCTGAACGGAAAACATTTTTTGGGAATTATCATTTGATGCTCTGCTAAAGAACTTATTCCATTCTTCATCAGTAGGATCATATTTAACCAAATAAGCTGATATAGCTTTTAATTTGAACAATTCCCACTTTTTTAGGTTATTTCCATCTTCCCAGTATTCACCTGGAATAAAAAGATCTATGCTGTCCGCCGTCCTCGAAGGCGAGTGACCCCAGCCAACTTCAGCGTAAGCAGCAGCCCACTTTCGGGGGTGATGTAGGACGCTCTCCAAAGTAGCCTCTTCTTCTGCTGGCACGCCTAAACCAGGAAATCCAGCTTTTTCGGCTATTTCAGGGGTTAATTGTTCTGTGAAAAGTTTAACGTCTATGCATTCAACAAAATCAGAAAACCATAGACACCACTCCCAATAACTTGAAATGGGTGTTTCGGAACCGAAACACCCGACTCTGTGTTCTATATCTAAATCAAAAATATCGTTGCGCTCCCACTCTTTTGGGCTGTTTAGACACTTTTCCCAAACTTTGATGAACGCTAATGTTCTTTGAGACATTTTAATTCCGAGTGGAGTTGTTTTATGTTTTCAGTTTTAGCTTCTGATATAAGACTTTACTAGTTTAGGTAAAGTTGTATTAGAGAGTCGTTCTCCCTTATATTTTCTGTCTCCCTCGCTACTTTCAGTCTCTCGATGATGCTTACCCCCATCCAGCGCTCCAAGTTGGATGCTCTTGATATTCCTTCCCAGTCTTCTTTGCTTCCCGGAAATAGCATGGCTACCGCTTTCTATAAGGATTCTGGCTACTGGCATATAGAATTCGATTTAACAACAGCCTCTACTATGACTATTCCGGAATATGGTGAATGCTATAGGATCAAGATTTTGGGAGATGGATTTTGGTTCATCGGTTCTGGTGAGGTCATACTATTTCGAGGTTATGCTGACACTGAAAAAGTTACAGTTAGCGGCAAGGCTTATTTATTCCCAGAATTTACAGAAGTGTTAGTTGCCAAAGATAGTGATATTCGACTTATGATATTCATCAAAGTTGGAGGGATAAGTTTGACTGATACTTTGTTGGAAGAATAGAGATGGTAGAATAAAATTTCTCAGAGAGAAATTAGATGATAAATGGAACTTATAAGTTGAAAATGTAAAAGTTGAAAATGTAAAAGTTGAAAATGTAAAAGTTGAAAATGTAAAAGTTGAAAAGTTGAAAATGTAAAAGTTGAAAAGTTGAAAATGTAAAAGTTGAAAAGTTGAAAATGTAAAAGATGGACTTTGGATATACCCTAAAAAATATTTTGACCATTTTTTCTTACCCACCCCTAATAGTTTGTTAAAATCTGTAGGTAAATTTCCGCTTGGCCAAGGCAAAAATAGGGAGGGTAAATTTGGGCTGAGTTTTGACTTTTTGGAAAAACAGGTCCAAGTCCAAAAATGCAAACGTCCACTTTTTAGAGGAGATCTTGATTTTCCATCCCCAAAATAGTAAAATCTTAGCCGCAGTCGCCATCATAATTTAGGCCCCTGCGGATGACCCCAGCCGCCATCATTTTACCCGTCCTTGCCTTATTAACTTTTGGGTTTCATCCCCGTCACTTACCCATACTTGTCTAAAAAGTCCAAAATATGATGGCGGCTAGCCTGTGAATTTTTCTACTAAAAAGTAGGGAAATTAAGCCGCGGTCGCAGCATAAAATAATAGTCTCTCTATGAGAGACTTTTTCTGGGAGCCGACTACTCATCCTCTTCCTCCTCAGCTTCTTCTTCCTCTTCGCCATCTTCGGGGTCAATGGCCGCTCCCTCATCGGGGTCATCAATGTCCACATAATCCTCTTCCTCTTCACCAGTTATTTCCTTTGGCTCGTCCGCTTCCGCGTCCGCGTCAACCACTTTGGCCTTGGATTTAGCCTTTGGTCGAGCTTTTAGAGGCTTTTCGACTTCATCCTCCTCGACTTCGTCGTCTTCGACGGGAGCTGTCTTGGCTTTGCTCTTGGACTTGGCTTTGGATTTAGCCTTGGGCTTGACCTCCACTTCCTCGTCATCGTCATCCTCCGCTTCAGCATCTACTTTTTTGGCTTTGCTTTTTGCTTTGGCCTTAGATTTGCTTTTAGGAACTGGAGCTTCCACTTCCGCTTCGTCGTCATCGTCTTCGATTACTTTAGCCTTGGATTTGGCCTTAGATTTAGCTTTTGACTTTGCTTTAGCTTTACCTCCTTTAGAGGAGGCGGGTTTTTCCGCTTCCGCGTCCTCCTCGACGGCAGCAGCCTTAGCCTTGGACTTACCTTTGGCTTTGCTCTTAGCCTTAGGAGGCTCTTCCTCGTTTGCATCCTCGTCCTCTTCGTCAATCACCTTAGATTTAGCCTTTGATTTGGCTTTGCTCTTAGATTTAGCCTTAGGAGGTTCTACGACGACTTCTTCAGCCTTTTCTGCTTCCTCCTCAATCTCAGTCTCCTCTTCGTTTTCCTCCTCTGCGTCATTATTTTTGGTAGTTTTGGCCCTGGGAGAAATAGTCAAATTTAATCCTTTAGCGATATTCAGCATCTTGGGAGACAGAGCAGCACAAACGACCTCGCCGTCTTCGCCGGCGCCGTTGTCGCCGTAAACACCAATGACGTGAGGTTCATCTTCGCCTAATTCATTCACTACATACTCTAACAGTAATCCAGTGTCAGCGTGGTGATACCAATCAGTACCATCTACTTGGGAAACTACGAAACTCTTCTGACGAATCTTAGTAATGTTGTTAATTCCCTTTTTGAATAGCTCTTCTACTCCAGCTGCCCTGGATTTAGCTTTGGCTTTCCCTCCTTTGGAGGAAGGGGCAGGTTTGGGTGGTTCTTCCGCGTCTTCGTCTTCTTCAATCACTTTGGCCTTAGATTTGGCTTTTGGTTTCGAAACTTCCACCTCGACTTCGTCGTCAACCATGCCTAATTTTAGCATAGCCGTATGCAGATGGCCTTTTCCAGGCTCTCCACAATAATAAACTCCATCAATAGTGTAGTTGGAACTAGCGGAGCATTGCCCCTTAGACTTGAGGTTGATTTCGCACTCACCAGAGACTTTAGCCTTGACTAATTTTGGCTTGGCCTCGGTGACTTCGTCACCCTCGTCATCCTCGTCCTCGTCCTCGACGACGGGGGCGGGCTTAGACTTGGCCTTGCTTTTGGCCTTTGGTTTTGGTTTATGAGTTTCCACATATTCTTGAATCTTTTCCATTAGGAAGGCTTCTACGGCTTCCGGATCTTGATCCTCAATATCAAAGTAAGAAAGAATGGCGTCCATCGAACGAAGTGAGAAAAACGAGGTTGGGTAGTTAGAGTAAATTAGCCTCCAAGTTATATCATTCGAGGGTAAGTTCTTAATCCCCATTTTTTCCTAGTGATGATAAACCTTCGGCTTCGGCTTTTTCTCGCTTACGCTCGAAAAAGCCTCAGTTTCGGAAAAGTTAGTTCGTTCGCGTCTCCCTTCTCTCTCGCTTCGCTCATTCGTCGGTAGTCGCTCCCTCACAAACTTTTCCTTCATGCACTCCGGTCGCGCCACCTACATTCAATCTCAATTTCCCTATTCTATAGGAGAAAATTACAATGTACCTAAAATTATTCCAGGGATGATGTCCGGGGATGATTATGTCTTTTTCAATATTCCTCAAAACTTTCCTGAATATTATGTTCTTATTGGCGTTTTGGTAGGTCCTAGTTTTAACAATTCGTTGGGTCGTTTGAGGCCATCAGTTCAGCTTCCTAATGCACAAATCGACCCCAGTGGCTATGTTACTCTTATTCCTAGAGACCGAAGGAATCCTATTTTCATGGGAAGGTCACGAAGAGGGGCTAGATACTGCATACCCCATGGATGGCAACATGCCCGTCCTGGGGATGTGTTGATGTTGCACTGAAGCTCGACCGGAGGTCGAGCGAAGCCCCGGGCCTCTGGCCCGGGGTGAGGGCCCCAGCGCAGCTGGGGCCGAAGGGTCGATGGCTAAGGAAACCACAGGCCAAAGACCCACCATAGTCTAAAGCCAGCCAAAATTCCTCAACTATTTTCTGAGGTTGGTGAAAGGACCGCCCTTCATTAACTTACTTCAATGGCCGCCTGCATTACCGATCAAGATTGCCCTCCTGGGGAAATGTGCGAATCCATCACTGGCCAGTGCGTCAGCATCAACCCTCAGCCCCTCCCGCCCGGCCCGAGTGCCGGGTGCACCCAAGACGACGTCAGCCGGACCAAGACCGTTTCTGCTGTGGTGGCCGCCGTGGCCTTTGGAGTAGTCTCATCCCCTATGATGTATCGACTGACCAACCAAATTTTTTCTTCCTTGGGTCTGCCGACCTCCGACTCGGATGGGTGCCCCACAGTGGCTGGTCTGCTAATTCACGGCTTGGCCTTCACGGCCATACTTAGGGTGGCTATGGACCATCTTCCTAAATGTGACCCCAAGCCCGGAAGCTCCAGAGACAAGTGGATTACTGCGGCCATGGGAGGTGCTCTGTTTATTTTGGTTTCATCGCCGTTCGCCTATGGTATTACCAACTCTCTGATTACTGCGGTGGCCGGCTCCAACAACAACATAGCCGACTCAGATGGGTGCCCCAAGACTGTGGGACTGCTGATCCACTCTGCCATTTTTGGTGTGATAGTCAGGTTGATGATGAGGGGTCAGTAAGTGATTTTTGAGGACTGAATGCTGATGGCCTTCGATCGGATGGTCTCACCTAGAAAAATTTTCCTCTCAGAGGAAAATTTACACTCACTTGAAAAATGAAAGTTAGGGAACCTAAAAATTTTATTCCGGCCAAAATATTTTTTCCAAGTCTACCAAAGTCCAAATTTGAAGAGTAATTTTTAGCCTCGCCCCACCACAAGGCGAGGACCTATTTTTGCTGTAATTTCTCTCAGAGAAATTTTATTACCTTTCCTATGGTCGGTCGGTTACACTCCACATGCTTTATCCCATACTTCCTTGACCACGTCATCTTCTAGGTCTAACAATCTAGTTTCTTTTCCTTTCGCACTAACGGATAGTACCGGATAATACACTTCTTGGACAGATGCTTCCTCTACTCTGGTTGAGCTTTGATAGCGAGGGCTCAGTGTTTGAAATATGATTCCTAATTTAGCTAACGACTCTTCCTCGCACCCGCTAGTCAGTACTTTGCCAGAGACCGAGTATATCATTAGTCCAACAGCTTCGGAATTTTCACTAGTAGCCGCATAGATACTTAGCAAATCCAAAGCATCTTCTGCCGGTACTTCTTCTTTCAAGTCGGCTACCGCGGAAGAGAATTTCTCCAACGAACCATATTTGGTGATGATTCGGTCAGGTATGGCATGGTCAAAATCTTCAATAAACTTGGGGAGCGTTTCAGTCCTAAACTTTTTCACGGCCTGTCTCTTCAGCCGAACCAGGGCTTTTGCTAGTGAAGCTCTGGCGGTCTCCAAATCCTGGCTGGTCTTGGCCATTTCTTTGGTGGGCTTTTTCTTCTCCAAAATAGCCAAGCGCTTAGCTAGGGTAGTTATTTCGGCATTACTCGGGCTGTAATAGTCAGCATCGGTTAATTCTAAGAAGGCTGAAAATATAGCCGAAGAGTCTTGGACGGTTGGATAAATTTTTAGGCGAAGGTTCGTTATGTCCACACCCAAAATTTCTTCGTAAAAGTTTTTTGGGCCTAGGATCTCTGCGTCACTGGCCGCCTTTTGGGCCCCAATCTTGCCTTTCTTAGCAGTACTCGGCAGAGGTGCCTGGCCAGGCAATTCAATGAATTTTGCGGTTAGAGTAGGTTTAGGCAGTCGCTGGAAAACGAAATAACGTTGCAGACTAGAGAAAACTTGAGATTGTTGCGGCAGGTTTTGGTAAGATTTGCTTATGATTCTCTTAGCGATAGAAGCCTTCTTTGGGTCTTTTGGTCCCACCAGGGACATCAATTCGGGCTGAGTAGAGGGAGTTAGATAACCAGACTCTGATTCCAAGTACTGGAACCCATGTTCAGACATCAGCTTCTTAAAGTAGTCAAAGGGGAACGTCCACTCAATAACGGCACCTCCTTCATCGGATTGAACGAAAGAACCTGGAATTGTTACTCCAATCTGACGAGAAGTAAAGTTTTCACCGATGGCTTTGGTCTTACCAGTCTCTTCGATAGAAAATAAAAGTTTATCTTCCGCCACGTTGGATTCGCCAATAAATTTAACGGTGGGGGCGTACCTGGCCGGGCCACCGTCCGAGGGACGAACCAAATCCAATAGTTGATGCACCTCAGCACCATCCATGACTATACCTACGAAAGTTTGGCCCTCTAGAGGTAAAACTTCTGAAATAGTACTAGCAGCGGCTTTCAACTTCTTTTTGGAGCCACCTAAGAAGGTCAAGCTGAAAAAGGCCGACGCTCCGTTAGGCGCGTCGCCTTTTGAGATGGTCTTTAGGACGGCTTCAGAGTCTTCGATACCGTGGGGGATTAGGTCTACCTTGGTACTGCGTTTTTTCTTAGCCAGCCTGCCTGAAAGTTTCTCTCGCATACTCTTGGATGGTTCCAAGGCCCAAACTTTAGTGAACCCGGCAGCTTCCCACTTATCCAAATCACCTCCTTGGCCAGAGCCGATATCCAGGATGACCTTGGGTTTTTTCTCTAATTTTTGGTTAAGTACGTCCAAAAGTTTCTCTTTGGTGCGATTGTGAACAAATCTCATCATTACCAAATCTTTCCCAGCTAGGGTAGTGTCTTCTATGGGATTGATGATGTCATCCCAGACGGACTTGGCCACTGATTTTTCATTGGCTGTGGGTTTATCTGGTCGAAGCCGAAGCACTTCCCATTCGTAATTATCATTTAACCAGCATTCGGCTACGAATTGGTTAGCTCCGCTAGGGCCGTCATAGGTCAACGTAGGTCTGATGGGCTTGCCTTCCACATAGTATTTAGGAGGAACTAAACCGCGTTTGGTACCTTTGGTGCCGTTATAAACCAGATACTGATATTCGTTCTTCGATCCCTTAATTCTGCGAAGCACAAAATCAATAGTCATATTCTTAGATGGTTTCCACTTCTTGGGAGTATCGTCATATTTTCCCAAAGGCTGGAAAATAAACCCATCAAACTCAATGTCTTCGATTCGCTTTGTTTTTCTCTCCCAAGCGGCCATATCAGATAGATTTTGAGCAAAAGTATGCCCAACCGTAGGATAAACGTATGGTTTGGTAGTATTAAATCGAATGCCGTGCCAAAGTTTCAAAGGCTCTTTTCCAAAGAATTCCTGAACGCGAACGGTTCTAAACGTGTCGCGATCAATCAGCGGCCTTGATCGAAAGTCTTCCATGCCTCTGTCTTGCTCGTGTCCTGCCGCTAATACATCAAAGGGCCAATAAGTTTGCGTTCCGGCGGAATTTACGGTGTATTCGCAATCCATAATAAAATTAACAAAACTGCCGTGGCCTATCTTTTCCAACACCCCTCGAGAAACCGCATAGGTGCCAAACGGAGCTACGATTAATATTTTACGTTCTCCGTCCATTTTGGAAGTGACGGCCATTCGTTGGACCGTATCCACCAAATCATATCTTTTCAAATTAATAGGTTGGGTTTGATACCTAGACGCCAAGTAGCCCTCTTTCAAAGGGTGAGTTCGCAACGAATTGTTGTGGAATCTCACTACTCGAGCATATTCTTGTCTAGTTACTATATCTTCCCTTTCGGTAGTGGGTTGGCCTTTTTGGTCTACCTTAAAGGGCAGGTTCTGAACGACTATCAGCAAGTCTCTCAAAATCAGATAGAGAGTCTCTAGAGACATTAACCTAGTTTTGGCTTTGGCTACCTTCTCGGCATTTGCCGTCCTAGAAGGTATAAAAGCGGTAACGGGTCTCAATTCCACCTCTACCTCATTTTTGGGAAAAGTTTTGGTGTAATCTCCCTTCCCGGCTGTTCCCTTGACTTTCACTATCTCGGTAACTTTGGTCAAGTCTATATAAGCGTTATTAGCTGAGTTTTTGTACCTAATTCGTACTCGATGTCTCTCGATAGTAGGGTTAAACGACTCGGGGGCTTCAGCAGTAGGAGTAGTTTCTATAGAGGTAGAAATTCGATAGTCGTAGTGAGGAGAGTTGTAGGGCTGTGACCTAGTCTTGGTTTGGTAAGTGACTTTACCATTGACTGTAGTTTCGCGAATGTCGCCGTCTATCCTGACCATAGAAGTTTCTACTGACTTCCCAGTGTACTCTGATGAGGCTTTTAGATACGTTTTCAGTCTGGAAAACTGTTCATCCGTGACTCCCGGGCTAAAAGAAGAGCCGTAAAAGTGACCTATGGATGCTTCCACCTCTACCGTTTGCCCCTTTGGGGGGACCGTAGCCAGAGTATCTAGGATATCCTTGGCTATCTTTTCCGATTGAGGAGCTAATCTAACTTCTCTAGGCTTGGGTTTATTTAGCATTTCTAGTGGGAAACTAAACGCTAGGTCACCAGAAAACTTAATTTCGGGAGGTTCGACGATGGCCTTGACCTTGGCCAGTCGATCCAAAATTTGCTGGGTGCTAATCATAGGGCATTCCACTGACTCGATTAGACGACGAGGAACCACAACTCTCTTTTCCGGTTTTTCCAAAAAAGTTAAAGCTCCTTCTCCTGAAGGAGCGGGCAATCTTTTGGGTTCTGGTTCGATTTGCCCCTCTAGAGGATCTATCACCTCCGATGGAGGAGCTCTACCTTTTAGTGGAACTTTGGCCTTGATTTTCTGATGCGTCATTTCCCTAGCCTCCTCTACCAACATAACATCCAAAGCTTCTTTGGTGACTTTTAGAGCATCGGCTACGTCCTTTTTCTTATAACCATAGCCAAAAACCTTCCTTTGATCTACAACGGCAGTCTTTCTGGTTAGTTCAGTTAGCGATATGCCGGATACATAGTAAAGATCAGCTATGGTAGGCAAAGTCGGATCCATTTAATATATGCTTTTTAATCTCTAACGCGGGTTTCCCCGTACCCCCACTTCTCTCGCTCCGCTCGATGTTGGCTAACCGTAATTTCCATCGTCATCTGGAAAAACGTTTGGGTACATCCAACGAAGGGGTTCCCAGGATATTAGGAGTATCTATTCCTCTTTATCGAGCCTTTTTAGATGGAGATCCCGAAGCTACAAGCATAGTTAGATCTCTAGCTTCGCAATTTCGGGGCAATGAAAGAGACTTTTGTGGGCCTTATACGGTCAAGAGAGTTATTAGTTCTGGAGGGTTTGGTGAAGTTGGTGAAGTGGTTAACTCCAAAGGCCAACCTTTCGCGGCTAAAGTTTTCAAAACCAACTCCGAATGGGGGTTGCCAGGTAGACCAAAATCCAAATATTATTCTCCAGATTCTATTTTGGAAATTGATGTGCTGTCTAGAGTACATCATCCTAATGTTTTATCAGCTAGAATGGTAGACGCCGAAGGCGCCCGAAGGCCAACCGCGCCCAAAGTATCAAAAAATGTTAGAGATGAGACCTGTGTAATTACGGACTTGGGGTCGTCTTTGGATGCTGCCTTGGCAGCCGGCTATCATCGCACCAAGGTCGCTTTCGAAATGGCTTGTGGGCTAAAATACCTACATCAAAACTCTATTATTCATCGCGATTTCAAAGAAGCCAATGTATTAATAGTAGGAACAGAAGCTAAAATTATAGACTTTGGGTTAGTATTGAATGTTGAAACTTTTCCAGTGGACGCCAAGGGCATAGCCGGCACCCCAGGCTACATAGACCCTAATTTATTTTTCTTAAATACTACCGGAAAACCTATTTTAGTGGGTCCAGAAGTGGATATGTATGCTTTGGGAGTAGTTTTAGCTTGGATAATATTTGGGGTGCCTACTTCTAATTTTTATGCAATGGCTGGCGATGCGATGGCTGGCCACGAAGCGGCTAGGGTTTACCTAGAGACCTTAGCCTCTGAAGGTTTTGGAGTCTCGGACACACAATCTGCCTATTTGACTAGGGGGTCCGCAGACCCCAGTTATATAGCCAGAAACGCCAATTCAGAACTTTATGCTAAATATCAGAAATGGGAGGACGTAATAATGGCTATGTTGTCTCTTAATCCTCTAGATAGGCCAACCAGCGAACAGGCCGTGGACTTTTTGGGTAGCCTCATTCCCTCTGCTTCTTCGAGGTGCGTAAAAAGTCTGATGAGTTATGAGCGAGTTCACATATACCCTCGGGGTGCATTTTTTCTGGATACTCGAAGGTGGGCTCTAAAAGTGGTTATGGGCCTTTCGCCCGGTCCAGAGACCATGGGCCTGTCGTCCGGTCTGCCGACCGTGGGTTCTTCCCCGGACCTGCCGATGTTGGCTTGCACTTCTGATATTTTTGATCGTGTATGTTCTGTGGCTCCCGATTCAGAGCTAGCTACGGCCGATTTGGTATTGAAATGGTGTTTTATCTCTAAATTTTTAGCTTATTCAGTATTAGGATTAGGTAGTGGAGGAAGCGTTGGAGACTTGGTCGCCGACGTGGACTTTGATTTTGAGAGGCTATGGACCGCTCACTTAGAAGGGGTCAAGTTTGGGTCTAACTTGGAGGCTGCATTGAAGGGTCTGAACTATAGGGTCTTCCGCCCATCCATAGCTGAAATTTTTCGCATGGAAAAAAGTCGCGCCGTGGACTATATACTAACAACTTTTTCACCAGACTATATTTCTTGGGTTCCGGAAAAATAAAATAAAAAAATAATTTGCTACTAAGGTAGACTTGATGCCATACAAAATTACTCCTGAATCTTCTCGACCGGGAACTCATCTTATTTCTCTTCGCAGTCAAGGAGAAAGTTTAGAATTGTTTCTAGAAACGGTCAAAACATTTCTCAAAGATAACCCTAGCTATTCCTTTTATGGCGATTGGGATAGAATTTCCGTGCCGGTGGGAGGCGAAGGAAACGAACATTACGTGGCCTTTATTAAAGTTGGTGAGTAGTGTGTTAGTTGCTCTAAGAGCAACTTTGTTCTATTAGAAATATTTCAACCCCCTTAGGAATGCATAAGTACTTCCGGCTGCTGTTTCCATTAGCTTTGCTTCTTTTGAAGTAAGAAAACGGATGCCCAAAATTGGCACGTCTTGATCTTTGCTTTCCTCTATATTACCCCAATTCCAAAATTCGTAGGACTTATTTTTATTGCAACGAATTTCGAAATCGCATTTTCGCAAACCGTATGATTTCCGCCCTATAATATAAGGGCCGAAATTAGGGGTTGCAACAATTAGCCATTTATCTTTCAGCAGATACAAATCGTGAATAAGCCATTTAAATTCACCGCGTTGGTGGTCGATAACATTTTTACCAAAATGAGTAAGAGGATGTTTTTCATTCCGTTTTCCACAATAATTGCACTGAACTGGTTTTTCGTCGTCATCTTCCTCGCTGTCCGTTTCTTCTTCTGCCTCTTCTTCGACTGCGTCGTCGGAATCAGATTCGTCTGGGAAATCATCATCGACGTCGCCTGGAGTCATGTCTTCTTTATCAACTTCTTTCTGTGTTTTCTTCAAATATTCGCCCATCATACTATCCAGTTCTCCAATGGATTGAATAACGGCTTTGGTGACTATTTCGTTGCTAACTCCTAACTTTTCCAAGTTTTTGGTTAATATAACGAGAGCACGATAATTTTTGAAGATGGAAGTCATCGACTGAGAGTACAGTGGAATATATTACGAATAAAAATCAATTCCCCTTTTAATTTTTTCTAGTTGCTCTCAGAACAACTTTTAATTTATTAGTTTACAAAACATTCAGTTGATGTAAATATTTATAGGTTTCCTCCGCTTTGGTAGAAATGAGTTTTAATTCGCTATCGTCAAGAACGAAAATACTGCGATGAGGAATAATCTGCTCATAACCTCTACAAGTTTCAAATTCGTATGAAATTTCTAACGAAATAACCCGAAAAGTAAACGATTTAGTTCCAGAGGCTTTCTTTCCAACGGTAAAAGGGCCAATGTGGGGGCGTGCGAAAATTAGCCAATCATTCCGTAAATACAAATCGTTAACCAACCAAAAATATTGTCCTCGGCCATAATTAGTAAATGGACACTCTGCAACACATCCATTAGAAGTATAATGAGGATACACCCCATCTTTTTTCCCACACATTTCGCATTTTCCGAGTACTACTACGTCTTCTTTCTCATCTTTCGACTCAACTTCTTTTTCTTCTTCATCGACCATATCAGAATGTGATTTTTTGATGATTTTCTGGCCATGCAACCAAAGGTCGTCAGCCTTTGGGTCATCTTTTGACGTTTTTGTTGTTTCTTTCTCAGCAGATATTAGAAACTTGCTCATCATGCTATCCATTTCTCCGATGGATTGAATAATAGCTTTGGTGACTATTTCGTTGCTAACTCCTAGCTTTTCCAAGTTTTTGGTTAACGTAGTAAGAGCATCATAATTTTTGAAGATGGTGGTCATACGAGCAAAGCGAGTACAAAGCGAGTGTGAAGTGAAGCAAAACGAGTATATTTACAATCAACTACCTAACTTATTTTTCAAATTTTTCTTGTTGCTCTGAGAGCAACCAATAAGCAGAAAATTAATAATTTAGAGAACTTCCAAATTTTCCAGAAGGGTGTAAGTATTCTTGAGTTCACTTTTCACTCCTTTCATCTCCGCAGAACTAAGAGAATGTATACTTCGATATGGCATCCCATCGTCTTCACTATCGTTGTAGGCATCCCAGTTCCAAAAACCGTAACTTGCGTCCATAAAAGGAATTTCGAAATCCGATTTTCGCGAACCAAACGATTTCTTTCCTATGACATAGGGGCCCAAATGAGGAGCTGCGATAATCAACCATTTATTGTTTTCTAGATACAAATCAAGATATAACCATTTGCAGTCCCCTCGTTCGCACTCGAAAAATGGACAAAAATCTGGTCTGCCATTAAAAGTGTGAGGTTTTAGATTGTTTTGTTTTCCGCACCATTCGCACGCTGGAAATTCTTCCTCTTCCTCTTCTTCCGGAAATTCATCGGGGAGTGATCTTTTCTTGGGAACTGGATGTTCGCCCTCTTCACTTTCATCCCCAACAACTTTTTTCTGCGTTTCCTGAATTTCTGTCTGTGTTTCCTTTAGGAACTTGCCCATCATGCTATCCATTTCACCGATAGTCTGAATGACAGCTTTGGTGAACGTTTCTTGGGTAGTTCCTAACTTTTCCAAGTTTTTAGAAAGCGAGACGAGAGCATCGTAACTTTTGAAGATGGTAGTCATACGAGCGAAGCGAGTGCGGAGGGAGGGGAGGGGGCGAAGGAGCGGAATATATTGCGAATAAAAATTGATTCACCTTTTAATTTTTTCTTGTTGCTCTCAGAGCAACCAAATAAGTAGAAAGTTAATAATTACAGAACGCTCAAACCTTTTAGACACAGATATGTATCTCCAGCCTCACTTTTCAATTTTTTCATTTCCGCGGAACTAAGGGAATGTATGATTCGATATGGTGGTTCTTCATCGTCGAAGGGTTCGTCATCCATTTTCCAAAATTTGTGGGTTTCGCTTCCGGAAGCAATTTGAAAATCTGCATTCAATGAACCAATTTCACGTGCTTTCTCTCCCACGACATAGGGGCCTAAACGAGGAGTCGCGACAACCAACCATTTATCTTTTTCCAAATACAAATCGAACTTTAGCCACTTGCAGTCCCCGTGTTTGTACTTGGAAAATGGACACGGCATAATTCTACCATTAAAAGTGTGAGGAACCACCCGTTTTCCACAGCAACAACACACCGATTCCTCTTCGTCGACTTCGTCTCCGTCATCTCCTTCGTCAGAAGGAAATTTTTTCTCAGGAACCGGGAGTTCTTCTTCGCTTTCAACTTCGACCACTTTTTTCTGCTTTTCTTGCGTTTCTTTCTGGATTTTCTTCAAATACTCGCCCATCATATTATCCATTTCACCAATAGTCTGAATAACAGCTTTGATAAATGTTTCTTGGGTAGTTCCCAACTTTTCCAAGTTTTTGGAAAGCAGAGTAAGAGCATCGTAACTTTTGAAGATGGAAGTCATACGAGTGAAACGAGTGGAGCGAGAGTGTAACAAGATAATCAACTAACTTTATTTTTAATTTTTTCGATGACTTATTAGAAAAATTTACTTTTAATTTTCTCTATTTTCATTCTATAATTTTTTGTGCTCCTCACATGAAAAGGTGTCAAGGAAAAACCAAAACTAATCACAGATGCAGTCGAAAGACCGCTAATGGGTTATGGTGCTTTCAACATCAATCTAATAGTCAGGACAATCAAGAAGTAATAATAGTCTATAATCCCAAGAATAAAGTGTGTGAAGAAGGCGATGGAATAGACGCTGGTTATGACGAAGTACCCAAAGACGTTTGGGAACGTTTAAAAAAGGGAATACGTCAGCACACCCCCCATTTTGATCGTGACATAGAGCATGACTATTCTAATGGAGGTCACGGCTGTATTATGGAATTTAATTTGTATAAGCTTTATCAAGGCCTTGTAGTCGTGAAAAAGATTCCAGAAGAGGCTAAAAACGTTTCTATAACTAATCTAATAGATGAATTAGTTGAACATCTGGAGGAAGTGTCTCCTAGTCCTAAAAAACCGGACCGTATGGTTATTAAGATAGGAAAGATCATTAAAGTGGTGGAAGACGATGATTCCGATAACGAAGACGCAGAGGAGATAGAAAAGGTAGAAGTATTTATTTCTTCCGAAATTAGTAATTTATTTCCGAGTAATCTTTTGGACGATTGTTATTGTTGTTCTGACGTAGATCTAGGGAAGAATATAGATGAATTTCATGTATATCCGGAAAAGATAAAAGGGATTAGAAAGTTTTGTAAAGAAAATAAAATTGAAGTTATGGGTTGACTGAAGGGACTGAAGGTACTGAAGGTAGTCGCTCCAAGAGCCACTCAAAAATTAAAAAGTGAATTGATACTTAATCGAAAAACAAGTTATGGCCACAGAAGTAAATTTTACTGGCACCTTACCTTTTCTAGCCGTAGAACGCATCTTTTATTTCGTTTCTAATAACTATTGGGGGTTCTTTGAATTATTTACTTTACGTAGCGTAAGTAAAGAATGGAATGGCTATTTGTGCACTCTCAAACCGCTTTCTTACCGCAAAATATACTTTTTGGCTACCGTAAACGGCGATAACGAATTTGTAGAACGTTTTAGAAAGGCATGCCCTTTCAAAGGATATGACTCGGAAGTTTATGCTCTTATTGTCAATAAAGAATATGAAAGAGCTTTAGACCTGGCTAATAATATAGTTTTATCACACCCTGGCTGGGATGATGTTTTAATTGCGGCTTGCTGTAAAAAATTTTTACCTATTATTATCTTGGCTATTAACAATGGCGCCAATGTTCAACCAGCTTTACGTTTTATTGAAAAGCATAGGAATTCCAAGTCGTTTCAACATATTAAGACCTATTTATTACGACCTCAAGATCATTCCAATCGAATAAAATTCCGTATGGGGCATCGTATCACACAACTTCTAAAAACAAAGTATACTTCTCTGTCGGCTCAACAAAGACGTAAAGTGCTTGAAGTGGTATTAGAAACAAAGGAAAGGGATAAAATTCCTAGAGAAAATTTTAATACTATCAACGCCATAGAACAAACCATAGTTTGGCTTAACTTCTTTCCTGTGTTTTGGGAGGACGAAATTAAACACTAAAGTATATCGTACTTAATAAAATGGAGGGGTTGTGTATCGATTTTAAAGGTGCTCTAAGAGCAACTAATTTTAGTTTACTGTATCAATTCACATTCCTGACTCTTCCAATAATTGTAAAGACCTCTCATTTCTGATTTTCTATATTCAGATAATACTTTCTCCGGAGGTCGAGCAGACAAAGGCCAGCTGGTTTTGTAACCAGGAATAGAAAAGCTAAACGTTTGAGTTTCTTGGTCAAACGCCATAATAAGATTGTAGGAGCGACCGTTGTGAGTATACAATCCGTAATAGTTTTCGTGGGCGACAATCATTTGTGTTAGCAATAAACTATTTTAGCCAAAATAAGTTTTCAATTTTTGTCTCTTAGAGACACCATTTGTCACTTTACACTTTCATTCCCAATAAACCAGCAGCCACAACATAGGGTTGACAACACATTTCTACTTTAGAGTCGAACAGCTCCCTTAAATATTTTTTAGTGATGGGTTGTATTATTTCCCCCTCCTGCAAGGCCATAGGATGAACTAATCCCAACGGGTGACCCTCTTCTTCCCACACTTTAACCAAGAATTGATAAGCTGGTGTACTGGGCATCATCCGCAGGGAAGGTCGAATGTAACATTCCTTCTTCCATTCAACAAAGTCTAGAAATATGCCTTCGTGATAATATTTCACCACCGAAGACAAATCTCCCCAATGAAAGTTGCCGTTAGAGCACAACGCCACCAAATTTCTCCACTCTTTCCAACCGGGATACCATTCCTTGCGATGGGCTAATAACCACTCTTCTGAGTTTACTTTCTTGTCATCAACCAACATATAATCCTCGGAAAGTACCGTTATTTGATACTTGGGCTTTCTACTGCGTTGCCACAAGGCTTTTCTATTCTTGTTAATTTTGCCCCCTCCTTCGATGTGATGTATGCACACCTGCTTAGAAAAAGCATAGTTAACTAAGCATAATCCTCCTTCTGGGCCTGGTATGGGCCCTAATGAGAATGAAGAAAGAGCTTGCATAGCAAATCCTTTAGAAACTAACGCATAATGAACTTGGTCAGAAGTGTTGTGGGCTAGCGGGGCATCTTTGAAACTGGGTCCGCCTCGCTCTCTGGGTATTAGGTAAATGCTTGGGTCGACCTCCGACACTCCTTGAATTTTGGTGGACCATTTTTTAGAATCTTTAGCATATTTACGGTCAATGGTCTGGGCGTAAGCCTTTTCCCATTCTTCTGGATCGTCTATCGTTAAGATGGCAGGGTCGCAAAACCTGAGGGAGGAGAGGGGCATGTTAGAGTCTAACGAGAAATAAATTTCGTTTTCAATTTTTATAGCGGTTCTCAGAACCACTTGTCACTAAGTTTTTAATCAACTTCTTCTATGGGAGGGGATCCATATTCCGTGTTTTCTGACGGTACAATACCATAGGTGGAATTAAAATGGTTATTCATTTGACGAAGAGCTTTCAAATTAATCCAGGCTTTCATTTCATCTACTGTTTTATTTTTCACGCTTTCATATTCTTTTAGATATTCACGAATGATAAAACCCACCGAAAATATGGGTGATGATTCTCTCATAACTGTCAGATGAGCGTCCGCCATAAAAGAAATTACGTGCAGTCCAAATTGACTATCAGTGCTGTCTTCGGTGTTATTGAGAAATCCCAAAGAAATAGTTATAATTTCTTTCATACTCGCATCAAAATCATCAATAGCCTTTCCCAATTTAATCAGACGTTCTTTTTGGAGAGACATATTTATTTGACTTGATTTAGAACGGTAAAGTTTTTTAGTTTTTTCTGTCTCTGGGAGACAATTTTTTTTTGGAATTTATTTTTATCAACTTTGTCTTTGACAATTTTTTTATTTTACCACCCTCTGGAGTCAGGTACGAATACTTGAGCCCCACGCTTGAATTTACCTTTAATAGTGGTCCTAGGCTTACTAGCCGGCTCCTCAACGATAGTAGCACCTTTGCTCAAAAAGTATTTCTCTCGAAGACTCCAGTGAGTCTCTAAAGTACCAAAGTCATCTACGAAATCATAAATAGTGCTATCTACCATCCTAACTCTACCTTCGTACTGCTCCACGTCCTTGACCGAATCTAGCAGAACTCCGCTAGTTCGAGTAGGGTCATCGTAGCCCACCCCACCCTTTTTCATACCAAAAATTTGAACTCGATAGCGTGGAGTATCTTCAGGAGTTTTGCTAAATTTACGTTCAATTCCATCCCGGTCGACTGATTTAATACCTCCAATCCCTTCTTTGGACTTGGAAAATACTTCAATGACGGGTTGGTCGTCTGGCCCCAAAACCCACCGACCGGCCGCCAGGGCTTCTCGTAGCAAATTAGCCACGGCTACTCCTTCAACTATCCTCAACGTTAACACCAAAATATACTCATCTGGGTCTTGAAGTACCTGAACTAGGCGGTCTGCTATAAATTTATGACGTTCTGGATTATTAGCCAGACTTTTCAAGGCCCGAGACCAATCTATTATCATTTTCCCCTGCCTGGGTATCTTTCGGATATCGGGAATAAAGTTTGTTTCTATCTTATAGACCGTAAACGGTTTTTTCTCTCGCCTAATGGTGAACTCAGCCCTAGGACCGAAATAAATTTCTAGAGCCGTGTGGAGGCCATCAGCCCTTCGAGGGGTAGCTGAGAGGCCTTGTATCCACAGCGGAGATAAACGAAGTAGGGCTTGCTCAAAAGTAGCATGAGCCGTGAGATGAGCCTCGTCTATAATAACGAATCCTATGGCCGCTAACGCTTCCCTAGGTAACCTAGCCGCTCTCATAGGACCCATAACATAATAATCTGCTTGGGGATCGATAAAGTTAGAAGTAACTAACTGAACTTTTCCATTAGTTTTGGTGGATAAAGCGGTCACCCACTGTTCCCTGACTTTGGTCAAGTGGCACATAACTACAGTCTTCAGGCCAGACTTGACGGCCAGATAGCAACCGATGGTAGTGTTATGTGTAATTATTCCGGTATCTGAAAAGAATCTTTGATTAGTTCCGCTGACCGTAAATCCCGCGTAAGTGCCTATTCCTAGAGATTTTACTTCGAACGTATGCACGTTTTCAGGCCGGATCCACCCTCGGTTTTGCTCTAGGAGAACCATAATCCCGGCCCTTCGGGCCGCTTCCATGAAACTTTCTAGGGTGCTGGCCGGAAGTTGATCGAGGGGGAATGACCGATCTCTGTCCGAAACTTGCCTGAAAATGGCTCTGACATAATAGTGAAAATCTAAGATGGCCCACTCGGAAAAATTAGTGGGGGTAAGGGGAGCTAATTTTGAGGCTAAAGTTGCCGCAAGGGCCTGAAAACAAGGATGACGATTGGGATGGCCGGTTGGCATGGAATATAATTTTAACGCTCTCTGGCTAGTTTCTGGTAGTAATAAATAGTCCGCCAGAGATATTTCGATAATATCAGAAGAGGAAAAGC